>Ga0209624_10000199_pt1 | contig 55619 bp, 48 predicted proteins | sample JacPinW_OM2H0_O1_FD_188565 | JGI IMG/M metagenome (GOLD analysis project Ga0209624, IMG submission 188565) | Forest soil microbial communities from Algoma, Ontario, Canada - Jack Pine, Ontario site 1_JW_OM2H0_O1 (SPAdes) (version 2) | ecosystem: Environmental > Terrestrial > Soil > Boreal...
CTTTACTAGACATTTCTCGAAGATGCAGGCCGGCACGATCGAGAAATGTCTAGTAAAGAACGCCCACGCTACCAGCCCGAGCGAAGTGATGTATCCGAACGAGCCGATATAAAGAAGAGTGCGCCGCCCCAGACGGTCGATCAGCCAAAGTCCCACGAACGTAAATACGAGGTTCGTGACGCCAATCCCAATTGATTGCAAAAGAGCTGCCTTGGCACCGAGGCCGGTTAGTTCGAAGATTCGCGGCGCGAAGTAAAGAATCGCGTTTATCCCCGACATTTGGTTGAAGAAGGCGATCAGGATGGCGAGCAAAATGGGCTTCTGGAGACGCTTGGTCCAAAAATGTCCGGACGAAACCTGCTCCGTGGACGCGGCCATAATTTCGTCCGCCTGCGCCGCAATTTCCGCCTTCGATAATTCCGGCTCCGTGCGTTGCAGGACTTGCAACGCTGTCTCGCGATCACCTTTGCGACTGAGAAGCCAGCGCGGGCTCTCGGGAAGTCCGAGGCAGAACAGAGCGTAGATGAGGGAAGGGAAGGCGGCCACGCCGAGCATCCATCGCCACGCGTTTTCTCCCACGCCCGCCAGCAGCGCGTTCGAAACGAACGCGATCAGGATGCCGAAAACGATATTGAACTGGAACATCCCGGCAAGACGTCCGCGATGCTGCGGCGGAGCGATTTCGGAGATATACATCGGCGCGACCACCGTCGAGATGCCTATGCCAAGGCCGCCAATCACGCGTGCTGCGATGAAAGTGCCGACACCGGTGGCCAAGGCAGATCCGACCGCTCCGACAAAGTAGAGAGCGCCAATCCACAGCAAAGTCGCTTTGCGGCCAAACCGATCGGCCGGCCATCCGCCAAGCAGCGAGCCAACGACAGTGCCATAAAGAGCCGACGCCATCGCGATGCCGTGCAAGCTGGGACTCAGTCCCCAGAGCGCCTGAATGGTTTTTTCTGCGCCGGAAATAACAACGGTGTCGAAGCCGAAGAGAAATCCGGCAAGAGCCGAGGTGAGCGACCAGAAGAAGATGCGACCATTCATTGGATTAAGAGGCGGAGCTTACCACAGAACCGCGCGGTCCGCCGTGACACCTTGTTCGACGAGCCGCGTTCGAACCAAGCTCAATCTTTTACCAGCGGATAATTTTTTTCGCGCCAGCCACGTATGCCGCCGTCCATCGAAATCACGTTGGTATATCCCATCTTCTGCAGATTGTCGGCCGCCAGGGCAGAGCGGAATCCGCCGCCGCAGTACAGAACCATTTCCATGTCCAACTCCGGAACTCGCGCCTCGATATCGCGCTCGATCACACCCTTGCCAAGGTGAATCGCACCTGGAAGATGATCTTTCGCGAACTCGCTCTCTTCGCGCACATCCACGAGAAGGAACTTGTCGCCTCGGTCCATTCTTTTCTTGACCGCGTCGACATCGGTCTCGCGAACTCGCGAGCGCGCGTCGTCAACTATCTTGAGAAATCGAGGAGGATGCTGGTGGGCCATAAAAAACTCCTTCTGCACTTTGGGCGTCATCATGGTATCAAGCCTTGCTCCCAGACGCGCGAATTTGCCGCTTCAATTAGCATGGACACGTGAAAGGAACCGAAGCGCGAAAAGTTGGCCTGGCTCGTGCGCTCTCGAAGATGGGATATTGTTCGCGCTCCCAGGCCAGTCAGTTGATTCGCGCCGGTCGCGTGCAACTGAATGGAGTCGTGCGCCGTAATCCCGAAAATCCCGCGCGGATTGACCGCGACCGCTTTGCCGTGGATGGTCACCCCATCGAAGGGCAACAGAAGATCTATTTGATGATGAACAAGCCGCGCGGCCTGGTGACCACCGCATCAGATGAAAAGGGCCGCGAGACCGTCTACTCGATCCTGGAAAAGGCCGCCGAGCCCTTGCCCTGGGTCGCACCGGTGGGCCGGTTGGACAAAGCAAGCGAGGGCCTGCTCCTGCTGACCAATGATTCCGAATGGGGAGCGCGTGTGGCTGCTCCCGAGACGCATCTGGAAAAGACGTATCACGTCCAGATCGGCGCCGTTGCGGACAACCAACTCATTCAGGCGATGGCGCGCGGAGTGAAAACTGAAGACGGAGATGTTCTCCGTGCCAAAAAAGCTCGGGTGCTGCGGTCGGGCGAGAAAAATTGCTGGCTCGAAATCGCCCTGGACGAAGGCAAGAACCGCCAGATTCGCCGCATGCTGGAGGCGTTTGACATAGAAGTCCTTCGCTTAGTAAGAGTCTCGATCGGTCCACTCGAACTTGGAAAGCTGGCGAAGGGAACCTACCGCCACCTCACTGCCGCGGAGAAACGGTCGCTCGATCGCGTAATGAGTGTGAAACGAAATCGGAATAGTTCATGCCCGACCTAACATTCCTCCCCGCCGTCGAGATGGCTCGTCAGATCCGCGAGAAGAAGATTTCTCCGGTCGAACTCGCCGAAGCTCATCTGGCCAAGATCGAGAGATTGAATCCGAAGCTGAATGCGTATGTGCAAGTGGACACCGCGCGCGTTTTACGCGAAGCCCAGGAAGCTGAGGCAGCGGTGATGCGCGGAGGAGTTCTGGGCCCGCTGCACGGTGTGCCGATCAGCATCAAGAGTTCGATCGAAGTTGCAGGGATGAAGTGCGAAGCTGGTACGCGTCTGCGCGCTGGATTTATCGCCACGCAAGATGCACCGTTGGTAGCACGACTCAAGACAGCCGGCGCGATCGTGCTCGGCGTGACCAATACGCCGGAAATGCTGATGGCTTGGGAGACCGACAATCTTCTTTATGGACGCACCAACAGTCCTTGGGATCTCGAACGCACGCCGGGCGGTTCGAGTGGCGGCGAAGCTGCAGCGATCTCCGCAGGGATGTCAGCAGGTGGTGTCGGCAGCGACGGCGGCGGCTCGATTCGCGTCCCGGCACATTTCAGCGGTATCTGCGGGTTGAAGCCGACGCCGGGCCGAATTCCATCGACCGGGCACTATCCTCCATCTGGCGGTCCGTTCGCGTTGATCGGGGTTGTCGGGCCGATGGCGCGTACCGTCGCCGACTTGAAAGCGTTGTTCGAAGTCATGCAAGGCCCGGATGACGGCGACACCTGTGCCGCGCCGGTGCCGCTCCAATGGCCCGCCGACGACGAAGTGAAGCGACTCAAGATCGGCTACTTCGAAGACGACGGTCGTACGCCCGTGACGCCTGAAACCCGTCAGGCCGTGCGCTCGGCCGCGGAGGCTCTGCGTCGAGCTGGATTTCAAGTCGAACCATTTCGTCCCGAAGGCCTTGAAGAAGCGCGCCTCCTCTGGAGAAAGTTTTTTGTGAAGATGGGAGGAATGCTGATCCGTCCAATGTTCGACGGCCGTGAGCAAGATGCGAACCCGATGTTGAAACAATACTTGGATTGGTCCGTGGCAGAGCCGGAACTCGGTGGCCCAGCGCTGCTCGACGCGTGGATTCGGCGCGACGCTGTGCGCGCCAGCTTTCTCGCCCAGATGCGGCAGCACCCAATCCTGCTCTGTCCACCGGCAGCGATCCCCGCCTTCCGCCACGGCGAGCGCACTTGGATTGTCGAAGGGAAAACTGTTCACTATCTCGATGCGTGGAGCTACACGGAGTGGTTCAATCTGCTGGGGAATCCCGCTGCTGTCGTTCCAGTGAGCTATTCCCGCGAGGGTTTGCCGATCGGCGTGCAAATCGTAGGATTGCCTTGGCATGAAGAGCATGTGCTCACGGTCGCAGCCGCGCTTGAGAATCAGTGCCAGGCGTGGCGAATCCCGCCGTTGAGCTGAACCATCCCGATTTGTCGAAGCAGGGAAGGAATCATAGGCAATCGCGTCTACTCGTATCTGGATTCCTATTCAAAGCGATTGGCGAATTCAGCGAAATCCGCTGTGAGCCCGCATGTCGTCTGTGGTTAAATCTTTAACGGAATGAATCTGAAAATTTCTGCAGGTTTTGTCACCGCGCTTGTCGCGGCTTTTGGTCTGCTTGCCTTCACGTCTCAACCGAACCCAATCGAAGCTGCGCGCCTCAACAACATCGGCGTCGCCTACATGAACCAGCAGCTGTTCGAAAAGGGATTGAAGCAATTCCAGCAAGCGGCCGAAGTCGATCCCAAGTTTTCCATCGCGCGTTTGAACCAGGGCGTAGCGTATCTGAATCTGCAGAAAATCGACGACGCGAAGACCGCGTTGGAAGACGCGCTCAAGCAGGATCCCAAGAGCCCGAATGCGTGGTACAGCCTCGGATTGCTCGCGAAGAATACTGGCGATGCGCAGGCGTCGATTGACGCGTTCAAGCATGTCCTCGAGATCGATTCCAACGACGCCGACACCTGGTATTTCCTCGGCACCGCCTATGTGCAGGCCAAACAGTTTCCGCAGGCGATCGATGCGTTCGAACACGCGCTGAAGATCAATCCCCTGCACGCTTCGGCGGAATTCGGATTGTCGCGCGCTTACCAGCAATCGTCGGACACCGATCACGCCCGCGAGCATCTGAAAAAATTCCAATACATCACGCAAAACAAAATCGGCTCTCCGATGAGCCTTGCCTATGGAGAACAGGGCCAGTACTCGCGCGCAGTGGAGTCGCCACAAGCCGCGCTGAAGCCGCCCGCGCAGATCAAGGTTCAGTTCGTTGACATGACAAAAGCGGCGGGGATTGTCGGAAAAAGTACCATCGAGTCGAAAGATCTGGGTGCGTTCCTGGGGCCTGGAGCGTGTTTCCTCGACTATGACGGAGACGGACGCCCCGACATTTTTCTCGCGAGCGGAGGTTCAGAGGGCGGCATCGCTCTTTACCACAATCTGGGTGGTGGCAAGTTCGAGGACGTTACGCGTAAGGCGGGACTTGATCCGGCAGTCCGCGCTATCGGTTGCACTGCGGGTGACTACGATAACGATGGTTTTGTGGACCTCGTGCTTGGCTTCGACGGTCACGTCCTGCTCGAGCACAACGAGAAGAATGGAACATTCAAAGACGCGACTGCGGCGGCGGGAATTAAGACGGATAGCCTCATCCTGGGCTTGACGCTCATTGACTATGACCACGACGGCGATTTGGATCTGTATGTCACACGTCTAAGCCAAAACCACGAATTGTCGTCCGCCTCGGGAATGATCTTCCGCACGGAAGATGCTGCGCCTACGAACGTCATGTGGAGGAATAACGGCGACGGTACGTTCACGGACGTAACGGCGGCGCTGGGTCTCAATGAAGGCGCTTCGCTTGGGGCGATCGGTTCCGACTACAACAATGATCGCGCCGTCGATCTGGTAGTGTCGGCTGCCACAGAAAACACTGTTTTTGAAAACCCGCGTGAGGGAGCGTTTAAGGCACAGCATCCTTGGTCGACGGCCATGCCAAGTCCTAGCTTCGGCGTAGCGGCATTGGATTACAACCACGACGGCTGGGTCGATCTTGCCTTTTCTCACGCAGGAAATCCGAGTCTGACACTCTGGAAAAACAATCACGGGAAGTTCCAGCAAGTCCCCCTGCCCGCTCTGAATTGGGTGCATGCTTTCGGCGTCGCCGCTTTCGATTACGACAATGACGGCTGGGTCGATCTCGTCGCCGTCGGCGAGACAAAAGACGGCAAAGGCGAAGTGCGTCTGTTCCGCAATCTCGGTCCCGATGGCTTCAAAGACGTGACGGCCGATGTCGGACTCGACAAAATTCAACTCAAAGATCCCCGCGCCATCATCACCGGCGACTACGACAACGACGGCGCCACCGATTTGCTAATCACACAAAATCATGGCCCTGCTGTACTCCTGCGCAATGAAGGCGCCACGCAGAATCACTGGCTGCGCCTCTCGCTCAAAGGATTAAACGACAATAAATCCGCCATCGGGACTAAGGTAGAAGTCTTCTCCGGCGGCAATCGGCAGAAATTTGAAATCTACGGCTCCAACGGATATCTCGGCCAGAATTCCACCGACATCGTCGTCGGCCTCGGCGAATCGAAAGATGCGGACATCGTCCGCATGCTCTGGCCCACCGGCGTCTTACAAGACGAAATTCAAATTGCCGGCGACAAGCAGCAGAACTTCCTCGAAATCGACCGCCGCGGCAGCTCCTGTCCCACGCTTTTTGCATGGAATGGCGTGCACTACGAGTTCGTCGCCGACATGCTCGGCGCAGGTGTTGTCGGACACTGGATCGGCCCCAACGAGCGCGACATCCCGCGTCCCGTTGAGTTCATCAAGATCAATCGCGACTCAGTTCGTGAGAAAAATGGGAAGCTCAGCTTCCGCTTCATGGAACCGCTCGAAGAAGCCGTCTACCTCGACCAAGTGCGGCTCCTCGCCATCGATCACCCCGCGGGCCTCGATGTCTACCCCAACGAATACTTCGCTTCAAACCCGCCATATCCTCCGTTCAAAGTTGTCGTGAGTCAAAATGCGCAACCGCCCGCCGGAGCATGGGACGATCATGGCCACAATGTGCTGCCCGACCTGCTTGCGCATCATTACATCGGCGACTTTGCGATGACGCAATTCCAGGGCTTCGCCAAGCCGCATACTTTGACTCTCGATCTAGGGTCGCCATATGAAGGTGGCCCGCTGTGGCTGCTGCTGCACGGCGAGGTCGAATATTTTTCTGCCAACAGCATGTACGCCGCGTCCCAAGCGGGAATTCAAGCGACCTCACCCTCTGTCGAAGTGGAAGACGCGGACGGCAAATGGAAGCGTGTGATCGATGACATGGGCTTTCCGGCCGGTGGTCCCCGCACCATGACCGCCGATTTGACCGACAAACTCCCGCACGGCACGCAGAAAATCCGCATCACCACGAACCTGCAGATCTACTGGGACAACATTCAAATCGACCGCGCGCATCAGCCAACCGTCACACCCGTTGATGGACGTCATCCTGAGCGGAGCCGCCTTTCAGGCGAAGCGAAGGATCCTGCGAGCAGTCGACAAGAAATCCGAATATCTACGCTCCCTCTCGCCAACGCCGATCTCGAATTCCACGGCTATCCCTACAAAATCGAAGGAATGCCTCCGGGCAATGTCCAGTACATCTACGAAAAGACCAGCGCCACGGGCCCGTACACACGTCCCATGGGCACTTACACGCGCTACGGTGATGTCCTGCCGCTGCTTGCGGCGACGGATGACAAGCTGGCCGTCTTCGGATCAGGAGATGAGGTGCGCCTCGACTTCGATCCATCGAAACTGCCCGCGCTGCCACAAGGCTGGGTGCGCGATTACTTCTTTGCCGCGAACGGCTATGAAAAAGACATGGACTTCTACGCCGCCGAAGGCAACTTCGTCGCGCCGCTTCCGTTCCTGAGTATGGGCGAATATCCATATTCGCCGAAGAATTCCTTCCCGCTCGACGATGCGCACGTGAACTATCTTCTCGAATACAACACGCGCCACATGTCAGGAAACGAACAGCGCGGATACTGGTTCGATTACGGGGAAAATCGCTAGGGCTACTTTCACTATATGGAAACGTTTTAATATTGACATTTTCCGCCGTTCCATAATCCAATAGCCGGGCCAATGGAAACCTCCTCCGCCCCTTCCGCTAGCGCACCGCGTTTGCGGCGCACACTTACTCTTTGGGACCTCGTTCTTTACGGAATTATCGTCATCCAGCCTGTAGCGCCGATGTCAGTGTTCGGCGTGCTCAGCGACAGCGGCCACGGCCATGTCGTCACCACTTTGCTCATTGCCATGGTGGCGATGTTGTTTACCGCGTTCAGCTATGGTCGCATGGCGCGGGCTTATCCCAGTGCCGGCTCTGCATTCACCTACGTGGGACAAGAGATCAACCCAGCGCTCGGGTATGTCACTGGGTGGAGCATGGTGATGGATTACATCCTCAACCCCATGATCTGCATCATCTGGTGCAGCCAGCAGGCATTCGTTTTTGCTCCTGGGATTCCATACTGGGGATGGGCGCTCTTTTTTGGAGCGGTGTTTACGTTCCTGAATCTTCAGGGCATTAAGACGTCGGCTCGGGTCAACACTCTGTTGGCAGCGGGCATGGGTGCGGTAGTAGCGGTCTTCTTCATGGTCGCGATTCGTTATGTGTTCAGTCATCCGCACGACGGGTCATCTTTCTTCACTCGGCCGTTTTATGATCCTCAGCTTTGGAACTCCAAGGCCGTGCTCGCCGCGACGTCCATTGCCGTGCTGAGTTACATCGGATTCGACGGTATCTCGACGCTGTCGGAAGAGGCGGAGAACCCGCGCCGGAATATTTTGTTGGCTACCGTTCTAACCTGCTTTGTGATTGGAGTTCTTTCTGCTCTCGAAGTTTATGCCGCGCAATTGATTTGGCCGGCGAGCGAACCATTCCCAAACAGTGACACGGCGTTTACCTTCGTTGCCGGGCGCGCCTGGAAGCCGATGTTCGCGATCTTGGGATTTACCCTACTAGTGGCGAACTTTGGATCAGGGATGGGCGCGCAGATTGGCGCGGCGCGTCTCCTTTATGGCATGGGACGCAGCAAGGCTTTACCGCAGGCATTCTTCGGAACGGTCGATCCGAAGCGGCACGTACCCCGCAACAACGTTCTGTTTGTCGGCGCCATCGCTCTGGTTGGAGCGCTCCTTGTGAGTTTCGGTCTGTTCAGTTACGGCTTGGGTGCGGAGATGCTCAACTTTGGCGCTCTCATCGCATTCATGGGTGTCAATATGGCGGCCTTTGTGCGCTATTACGTGCGCGAGGGCGGACACAATGGCGTGCCGCCGCTGGTCTTGACAGCGGTGGTCATCGGACTCGTGCTATGGCCAGGGTCGAACTTCACAATACTGGCGGCCGCGGGTGTAGGGCTAGCAATCGTCGCAGTCTGGACTCCGCCGCTCGCTGGATTTGCAATTTGTTTTTTCCTCTGGAAGAACTTGAGTTGGAAGGCCTGGATTGTCGGCGGCATCTGGATGGTCGTCGGAATCGCTTTCGGCGCATGGAAGACTCGTGGCTTCCGTGGTGACTTGGTGAACTTTGACTTGCCCGCCGAGGACTCGTAGCGATGCTTCTTTCGAGAGGCATCACTTTATATTCAAGCCGCAGAGATATCTGCAAAATACCGCCGCGGCGTGGTTCCGAGAGTCTTGCGGAACATGGCGATGAACGCGCTCGAAGTGCTGTACCCGGCCTCGAGCGCAGCGTGGCTGATCTTCTCTCCAGCCGCAAGAAGTTGCAGCGACCGCATCAAACGCAGTTGCTGGCGCCACTTTCCTAGTGAGAGGCGAGTTTCCTGCAGGAAGATTCTTTCAATTGTCCTCTTACTCGCGCCTGCCTTTTGGCAAACTGTTTCCAGTGAAACGGAATCGCCAGGATCGCAATGTAGTGCGGCGGCAACCCGCGCAGCTCTTGGATCAGCCGGAGTAGGCAGCTGCAAGGGTACTGCGTGTACGGTCGCGAGTTGGTCGATGAGAACGTCGATCAGGTGCGCGTGCGTTTTCAATCGCCGGCTCAGTTTCTCGTGTGTGCACAAGTGAAGGATCAGATGCTGCAGAAGCGCGCTCACGTTGATAACGCAGCACGTGCGCGGCAGGCGCTTCGCCATACGAGCTCGCAGATACACAGTCCGCATGGAAACCGCTCCTGACATAACAAGGCTGTGCGGAATCCCTGCGGGGATCCAGACCGCGCGCTGCGCCGGAACCACCCATGTTCCGGAGTCCGTGCGAACCGTCATTACTCCCTTACACGCATAGACCAGTTGGTCCTCAGGATGAACGTGCTCTGGAATGGCGTGGCCGTGGCTGAGATCAAAACTGAGCGCCGTTACCGGCGAGGGGAGCGGCGGGCAAACATGGACGCGTTGTCGTATTTTCGACATTCATTGTCACAATAGCGTAACAGCGTAGCACGCGCAACGCGGTACGATGCCTCACGTTTCAAGGAGGAAACTAATGCTGGGAACGACTGATATTGTCGCGTTCGTCCCAATCACGGATTCTGAGAAGGCGCGAGCTTTCTACGAGGGCGTGCTAGGGCTGCGCTTCATCAAGGACGACGGATTTGCCCTGGTACTCGAGGCGAACGGAATCATGATCCGCGCCGCCAAAATGAAAGAAGTTACTCCTGCGCAATTCACCATTCTCGGCTGGCAGGTCACAAACATCGAAGACGTCGTTCGAGCGCAGCAGAAAGGCGTTCACTTCGAAATCTTCGGTTTCTTCAAGCAGGACGATCTCGGCATCTGGACCGCGCCCACAGGCGATAAAGTGGCGTGGTTCAAGGATCCCGACGGCAACATCCTGTCGGTGTCAGAGCACGTCTAGAGATTTCCCAATGGCGCAATGACTCAATCGCTTAATCTTTCAATCCCTCACTCGATGTTCCACCCGCTGACTTCGACCGCTGCCTTTGCCGTGCCCAATTCACTCGCACGGTAAGTCGCCGAAACCTCGCGCTTCTCGCCGGGCAACAGGGAGATGTAGTTGTCTTCCCAGACGACCGGGAGAATTTCTTCGCCTTTGGCACCCTTGTCGACTTTCAACCGCACGAAGAATGCCAGGTTCTTGCTCGGGTTTTCCAAGGTCACGTGTGTGATCTCTTCCTCGCCTTTGTGTTCGGTGCGTTCCGCGACCTTCAATTTGACCTTAGGCAGTTGCGAGATCGCGGTGAAATCGGCATACGAAGCCGTCGGAGTCTTGAACCAGTTACTCTTCGCCCAATCGAGAGTCTCCGGTTTTGTGGAGAGCCAATAGAAATTCGATCCGACAACTTTGCCAGTCGAGTCTTGCAACTTCAGAACAACGAAGTACGTGGGACTTAATCCAGACACGTCCGGCAACGTGAAAATCTTCGCCGTACTGTCGGCCGGGGCGTCAAGCGAGTTTTCTTGCGTGAATTTCTCTGTCGCGTCGAGGTTGTAAATCTTGGTCGTAAGCTTCAACCCTTTCGCATCTTCATACTGGCTGCTTACCATCCAGATCGAATGATCGTCGTAGCCGTAGATCGGATGCAGCGCTTCCATCGCGCGCTTGGCTCCGAAATATCCTCCACCGGGGCGCAGGTAGTAGTCATACAAGTGCCAGATCATCGACGGCCACGCGTTGTTGAGCATCCACTGAATCACGCCCGTCGATACGTACTTGTTCCGGCTATACGCTTCATACATGGCGCGTACGCCTTCATACGTCTGCATCTGCGATTTCGTGGCAAAGTCCTCCACGTTGTCCGATTTACCATAGCGATTTGTCAGCGCCTCGGTGAATACGCCAATGGTTTTGAATTCGCCGCCGCCCGCGTGGTAGTTCCACACGTCGTCGATCGGCCACATGTGATCCTTGCCGACCATGGCGCGAATGCTCTCAACTGGAGGAACTGCAGGACCCATGCTGGTTTCTGTATTGAATGCGTACGCACCGCCGCAGCCTCCCGGATTACACTGCTTGCGGCCCGGTTGTCCCTCCGGCGTGTCCACTTCCCAATAGCTGGGCGCGATGTACTCATACGGCCCGCTCATTTTCACGCCGCTATCGCCTGTCACGCTGGTCTTTTTTCCGGTCGCCGACGAAACCACGGGATTCGGCCACAACAGTTCCTTCTCGACATCGAGATACATCTGCTCGACGTCCGGAGGCGCTGCATTGTCGCTGCCGTTCAGCCACATCACGAGGCTCGGATGGCTGCGCAGGCGGTAAATCTGATCGCGCAGCGATTGTTTGGCAATCTCGAAATCCTGCGGCTTCCATTTCGGCCAGCGCTCCCAAAAATCGCAGCAGCACCATCCCGCCATGACCAGAATTCCTTCGTGATCGGCGATATCGAAGAATTCTTGCGTCTCCAGCTTGCCTTCAAGTCGAACCGTGTTCAGTCCCATGTCGCGCACGTAGCGGAATTCGTCGTGCAGCCGTTGCGAGTTCTCGCGCAGCATCAGGTCCGGAGTCCATCCTCCGCCGCGAATCAAAATGTTCTTGCCGTTGATATGAAACGCGCGCCCTCCGACCGAATTGAAGTCCGAAGTAATTTCGCGGATGCCGAATTCAGTGTGTGTCGCTTCGCTGACCTCGCCTCCCACTTCAAACTCCATCGTGAGCTTGTAGAGATTGGGCTTTCCCATCTGGGTCGGCCACCACAGCCGCGGATTCGAAAAGGCAAGTTGAGAGAATTTATCCGGAGTGAACGTTACGTCCTTCGCCTCGTTGGCGGCTAGTTCCACATCCTGCTCGAATGTGACGTTCTCAATCTTGCCCTTCAACTTACCCTTCACCGGCGCGTTAGTGCCGTTTTTCACCTGCGCCGTGACGGTGAGTTGTGCGCTGTCATTCGCCGGAGGATTCAATTTCGACACAACCGTGGGATAGCGCACCGCGACCGGCCCGCTCGTCCTCACATAAACGTCGCGCCACAATCCCATGTTTTTGTCAGGCGGAGCAGGATTCCAGTCGACAAACGTAATGGCCAGATCATGCTCGGTTGGCGCGTACGCCTGCACCGCCAGCACGTTCTCCGCGCCAGGCTTGGCTGCGCTCGTGATGTTGAACTCATAGGTCCGCCACGCTCCGGCAACATCGTCCGAGTTCGCGATCTGCTTCCCATTCAGCCAGATGTTGGCACGATAGTTGATGCCGTCGAACTTCAGCCAGATCGTCTTTCCCTTATAAGACCCCGGCACTGAGAACGATTTGCGATACCACCATGAAACGGTGTACGGGCTATCCGGTGCCATGGCGATATTGGAGAAGTTCGCCCCAATCGGATAGTTCACCCCTGGATAGCTACGCAGGTTCATCCCGAACAATGGGTCGGGTAGGGTCTTGTCCTTGACCAGAGCGGCGACGACGGTGCTCGGGACCGCCAGTTCGTGCCATCCCTTGGGAGAAAACTCCGGCGTGGAGATCACTTCTCCCTTAGCTTCGACTTTCGCCGAGGTCTGCAGTGTCCATCCCTCGTGCAGGGAAATCCTGGCTTCTGAGGTCGGTGCTGCTGCTGGCGCTTTCTCTTGCGCCGCAAGATATGAAGTAGAAGATGTCACTAAGAATGAGACTGCGAGAAAAAAACAGATCGCCAGTTGCTTGCGGGGGTTCATGATGCTCCTATTCGTACGCGTCCTCGATCAGGGGTAGGCAAATCCGAAAATCAGCCCGCAGAATGGATAACACTTCTATTAATTCGTTTCAATAGCGGATTATCGAAGATCGGGCCGGGAGCATGTTCGGGCTGTTCGGTTACGCCATAACCCGCCTGGTTTATAATTGAGAATTCCGCTTACTCTTCCGGAGTGATAAGACAATGATTCGATTTCTGCAAAAAGAGGGGCCGTTCAAGAAGTTTGTCCTGGGGGGCATCCTCGTCGTAATTTGCGCCGCCATGGTGATCGCCTTCGTTCCCGGCGGACTCGGTTCCGAATTGACTGGCACGCCCGGTAAGGGCGTCATTGCCAAGGTAGACGGCACCGACGTGACCGCCGATGAGGTCCGTTTGGCCGCTCGCAATATGGCCCAGCAGCAGGCCCAGCGCTATGGCGAGATGGCGGCCAAGATCATGCCGTTCATCATCCAGAATTCGATCAAGCCGGCGGCGGACCAATTGATCACGCGCGAGGCCCTCCTCAGCCAGGCCAATCGCATGGGCCTGCGTGTCAGCCCAGAAGAGGTCAGGGACGAACTGGAGCACGGCCGCTATGCCGCGACCTTCTTCCCCGGCGGCGACTTCATTGGGCAGACCGAATACGAGAACATGCTGCAGCAGTACAACCTCACGCCACAGAAGTTTGAAGACTCCATCGGCAAAGAAATTCTCCTGACCAAACTGCAGGCCCTGGTTGCCGGCAGCGCAGGCGTTAGTGAAGCAGAGATTCACGACGAGTTCATCAAGCAAAACACCAAGGTCAAGTTCGACTACGCCGTCCTGAAGCAGGAAGACATCAAAAAGGGGCTGCATCCCACCGACGTGGAACTGGCGGCCTATTACGATAGCCATAAGCAAAGCTACGCCAACTCGATTCCCGAGAAGCGCAAGGTCAAATACGCACTTGTCGAGACTGCTAAAGCCGAATCCGGCGTTCAAGTCACACCCGATGATCTGCGAATCTACTACGATCAGCATCGGGATCAGTACCGCGTACCCGAGCAGGTCAAGGTCAGCCACATCTTGATCAAGACGCCGCTTCCGGGTGCGGACGGCAAGGTTGACGATAAGGGCGTCGCCGAAGCGCAGCGCCGCGCTGAGGATTTGCTCAAGCAAGTGAAGAGCGGAGCCAATTTCGAGGAACTCGCCAAGAAATATTCCGAAGATCCCGGCAGCGCCAAGCAGGGCGGATCGCTCGGATGGATCGGCAAAGGCCAGACCGTCCCCGAGTTTGAGAAGACCGCGTTTTCGCTTCCCAAGGGACAGATCAGCGATCTTGTGAAGAGCAGTTATGGCTTCCACATAATCCGCATCGACGATAAGCAGGAAGCTCACATGAAGACGCTCGACGAAGTGAAAGATACGATCGAGCCGGTTATCAAGCATCAGAAAGGCCAGCAGGTCGCGCAGAAAAAAGCCGAAGACTTGTTGAAGCAGGCTCGCGCTCAAGGTCTCGACGCAGCCGCTGCAGCCGCCGGCGTGCCTCTGGTTACGACCGACTTCATCTCTCGCAAAGACACGCTGCCTGGACTTGGACCGGCGCAGCAATTCATGGATGCAGTCTTCACCGCCGAAGACAAAGCTCCTCCCGACGTGGCTCCGGCATCGCAGGGCATTGCCGTATTTCAATTGTTGGCCATCAAGCCTCAGTCCACGCCTTCCTTCCAGGAGATTCGCAGCAAGGTCGAGCAGGAATTCCTGAATGAGCGTTCCAGTGTTCTGCTGGCGCAAAAGGTGCAGGAACTTTCGGACCGGGCAAAATCTGAACACGATCTGAAACGTGCTGCCAAGGAACTGGGCGCAACCCTCAAGACCAGCGACCTCGTTCTTCCGGATGGCCAAGTTCCAGACATCGGCTCGATGTCGGGTCCGGCCTCGGTGGCCTTCAATCTGAAGCCCGGAGAGATCAGCGGTCCGCTCAACAACGGTGCGGATGGCGCGGTCCTGCAGGTTCTCGACAGCCAGCAGCCGACCGATGCCGATTTCGCCTCCAAGCGCGACCAGATCCGCGATTCGCTTCTGCAGGGGAAACAGCAGCAGCGTTTCGGGCTGTTCGTGACCAACATCGTCGACCAGATGACGAAGTCAGGCAAAATTAAACGCAACGACGAGGAACTGAACCAGCTCACGCGCAGCGGCAGCGAGTCGGGAATGTAGCGGCTGTTCTATGTCCTTTCCGCGCGCCGCAGGCATCCTGTTACACCCAACGTCGTTGCCTTCTCGCGGCGGTGTAGGCGACTTTGGTCCGGCCGCCTACCAGTTCGCCGACTTTCTCGCATCCGCCCGCCAGGGCCTGTGGCAGGTCTTGCCGCTCGGCCCCTTGGGGTACGGAAATTCTCCCTATTCCGCGACTTCGGCCTTCGCCGGAAATCCTCTTCTGATTAGTCTCGATCGCCTGGCGGATCGAGGCTGGATCGATCGCGCTAAACTCGACGCCCTGCCGGCGGCGTCCGCCAGCGTAGAGTACGACCGCGTCTTCGCGCAGAAAATGCCTCTGCTCTTCGAGGCCGCTCGCACTTTTCTCCGTTCGGGTTCCGCAGACGCACTCGGGCGATTCGAATCCTTTCAGAAAGACACTTCCTGGTGGCTCGACGATTTTGTTCTGTTCGATGCGCTTCGTGCGCGTCAGAAACTCGAGACCTGGAATCGCTGGCCTCGAGAACTCGCCGCCCGCGAGCCCGTTGCTCTCGAAAAAGCGAAATCTGAACTAGCGGACGACATCCGCATCCGAAAAGCTCTCCAGTTCGCCTTTTATGAGCAATGGCGGGCCCTTCGGAGTTATTGTGCCGAACGCTCCATCCGCGTGGTCGGGGATGTCGCCATCTTCGTGAACCACGACAGTGCCGACGTTTGGACGCATCGCGAACTCTTCCGCCTTGATCAGAATCTTGAGCCGGAAGTCGTTGCCGGTGTGCCTCCGGATTTTTTCAGTAAGACCGGACAACGATGGGGGAATCCTCTCTACCGCTGGGACGTCATGAAGGAGCGCGGATACATGTGGTGGATTCAGCGCCTGCGATGGGCCACGCAGAACTGCGACTACATCCGCCTCGATCATTTCCGGGGATTCGATCAGTTCTGGGAGATTCCGGCGAGCGACTCCACCGCCGTCAACGGCCGCTGGGTCGATGGACCGCGCGACGATCTGTTCGTAAAGCTTCGCGAAGCACTCGGCGGTTTGCCGTTCTTCGCCGAAGATCTCGGCTACATCACTCCGGAAGTCCACGCGCTGCGCGAGCGGCTGCAGATTCCAGGAATGGCCGTTCTACAGTTCGGCTTCGGAGACGAAGGCGCACACATGTATCTGCCTCACCGCTCAAACGGCAAGGTCATTTACACCGGCACGCACGACAACGACACCGTCGCCGGTTGGTGGCGGTCGGGAGCTTCTGAAGATGAACGCAGAAATGCCGAGGCCTATGTCGGACGCTGCGACGACGGCATTCACTGGGCTTTCATTCGCTCGGCCCAATGTTCGCCCGCTTGCATGAGCATCATTCCGCAACAAGACGTTCTAGGATTAGGCAGCGAGGCGCGCATGAACACTCCGAGCCTGCAAGGCGGCAACTGGCGCTGGCGCTTGAATGCCGCACAACTGACCGGCGAAGTCGCTGCAAAGCTCGCCCGTCTTATCGAACTAAGCGATCGCCTACCGAAACCGTTCGCATCCCGGACCACAGAAAACTTTTTCGCATAGCAAGCTTGTGCGACTGCGAAAACTAATGTAGAAGCCGCGGTTTCCGGGCTGTGTACAACCGTGGAAGAGAGGCCCTTAGGGCCGCGTCAGCGACACCCACCGGGAAGCATCGTGGAAGAGCGGCCCTTTAGGGCCGCGTCAGCGCGTGCAACGGAATCGGGCTTTAGCCCCAGAGAGACGAGGAGCGCGTGGCAGAACGCGGTTTGCACCGACAGTCGGGAAGCACCGTGGAAGAGCGGCCCTTTAAGGGCCGCGTCATGACGTCAACGTGATCGGGCTTTAGCCCCTGCCGCAATTAATTGTGAACGCAGTGTTACAGCGTAGGCGTTTTGCCCGCTGATCGTGTATAGAAATAAACGGGGGTTGAGCGTGAGTGAAGTCATCATCGAAGCCGTCGCCGTGGAGAAATCCTATCCGCAACCTGACGGAACACGCGTTCAAGTCGTCGGCGCCACTAGCCTGGCCGTTGAATCGGGCAAAATCATCGCATTACTCGGCCCGTCCGGGTGTGGGAAGTCCACGCTCTTACGCATCCTGACCGGCTTGTCTCAACCGTCGGCGGGACAGATTTTGTGGCACGGCAAGCCACTCGACGGCCAAACTCCGAATGTCGCCATCGTCTTCCAAAGCTTCGCTCTCTTTCCTTGGCTGACCGTTCTTGGCAACGTCGAAGCTCCGCTCGAAGCCAAAGGCGTCCCGGCGGTGGAACGCCGCAAGCGCGCTCTGCGTACGCTCGACACCGTCGGATTGGATGGTTTCGAGACCGCGTATCCTAAGGAACTCTCCGGCGGCATGAAGCAGCGCGTCGGCTTTGCTCGGGCTCTCGTCGTTGAGCCCGAAGTGCTTTTCATGGACGAGCCTTTCTCCGCTCTCGATGTTCTGACCGCCGAAAACCTGCGCGGTGAATTGCTGGAGTTGTGGCTGAACAAAAAGATGCCCACCAGCGCAATCTTCATCGTGACTCACAACATCGAAGAGGCCGTGATGCTTGCCGACCGCGTCATGGTGCTGGGCCGAAATCCAGCGCGCGTTCGCTCCGACTTCAATATCCGTCTGAAGCACCCACGCGACCGCAAGTCCGCCCGTTTTGTCGAATTGGTCGACTACATCTATAAGGTCATGACCGAGCCTGAAGTCGAGCATGCGTTGCCCGATGCCGAAGCCACTGCCGAAATTATTCTGCCAACCGGCGGCTTGACGAAAGATATTTTGAAGAAGCAGGAAGCTCCCCTGCGCACTGGAAAGTATCAGATGCTGCCTCACGCACGAGTCGGCGGCATCGCCGGCCTCACCGAACTCCTGCGCGATCGCGGCGGCCGCGAAGATCTGTTCCGCCTATCGGAGGAACTCGTCATGGACGTCGAAGACCTCCTCCCGATTCTCGAAGCCTGTGTGCTTCTCGGATTCGCATGGCTGAAAGAAGGCGACGTGCAGATTACTCCCCAAGGCATTCAGTTTGCCGACGCCGACATTCAGCAGCGCAAGGTTCTATTCCGCCAGGCTGCGCTCGAACACGCCACGATCCTGAAACAGATCGACAGCATTCTGAAGCGCAAGGCCGACCATTCGATCGCTGACGAATTCTTTCATGACATTCTCGACGAGCATTTCTCCGAAGAAGAAGTCCAACGCCAGTTTGAAACTGCCATGAACTGGGGCCGCTATGCCGAAATCTTCGACTACGATCGTGCCAGTGGACGTTTGGTGCAAACCGAACCGCCGCAATCGGAAGCGTCTGGCTCACCGCCGGCCCCGACCGCAGAATCTCAAGATTCCGTCACTAAATCCTGAAGAGTTTTTGACTTGAAAGCCCCAACCGCATGAAAAAGAACATCAGCCTGCGAGGATTCTCGGCGTACCGCATCTGGACGCAGTTGCCCAGCCTCGAGATCTCGTTTCTGCCCGATCTGCTGATGTTCGCTGCGGCGATCACGCTCTTTTATGGCGTGCTCATGGTCGGCCGAGCGTGGCTCGGTCCGTTCACTCCAGAAGTCGAGATCTCGCGCAGCCTCCTCGCACTCCCCGCCTACGCCGGATACTCGCTTCTCCGCATCACTATCGCGTATGTGCTGAGCCTCGCCTTCACGCTGGTCTACGGCTATGTTGCCGCCTACAACCCGCGTGCCGAGCGTTTCATGATTCCGCTGCTCGACGTTCTGCAATCGATCCCAGTTCTCAGTTTCCTTCCGGGCGTGATGCTCGCGATGGTTGCCTTATTTCCCGGACGGCAGCTTGGCGTCGAAGCCGGCGCGATCCTGCTCATCTTCACTGGCCAGGTCTGGAACATGGCGTTCAGCTTCTACGCCTCGCTGAAAAGCATTCCAAAGGAAATGCGCGAAGCTGCGAAGATTTACGGTTTTAGCTGGTGGCAGCGCTTCATCGAAATGGAATTGCCCTTCGCCGCAATCGGCCTTGTCTGGAACTCCATGATGTCGGTCGCAGGCGGATGGTTCTTTCTGATGGCGTGCGAGATGTTCGTCCTCGGATCGCGTGACTTCCGCCTTCCCGGTCTCGGATCGTATCTCCAAACCGCCGCCAGCGTGGGCGACACGCGCTCGATTCTGTGGGGCGTCGCCACCATGATCGCCGTCATCGTGCTGCTCGACCAGTTCGTCTGGCGTCCCGTAATCGCCTGGGCGGAGAAGTTCAAAGTCGAGCAGGTCGAGAGCACCGACGCTCCGCGCTCCTGGGTGCTCAACATGTTTCGTCATTCTCGAGGTTTGACGCAGCTTCGCAATCGCACCGTTGAACCGCTCGGCGAGCGCCTGATGCTGTATTTCTCCCGCCATCGCTCCCCGGACGAACCCGAGCAGCGCAGCGCTTCGAAAGTGTGGATCACACGCCTGCTCGCCGTGGCCTTACTTGCCGGACTGACCTACGGAGTCGTTCGTGTCGTAATGCTCCTCAGTGGCCTGCAATCTGCGGAACTAAAAGAAGCGGGGGTCGGTCTCGGCGCCACATTCCTCCGCGTCAATCTCGCCTTGCTGTTGGGCGCGCTCTGGACAATCCCAGCCGGTGTTGCCATCGGTTTCAATCCCAAACTCGCCCGCATCGCGCAGCCGCTGGCGCAAATCGCCGCCTCAGTTCCCGCCACCGCGCTTTTCCCCGTTGTTCTCCTTTTGCTGATCCGCGTTGGCGGAGGCCTAGGCATCGGCTCCATCGCTCTGCTGCTCTTGGGAACGCAGTGGTACATCCTGTTCAACGTCATAGCCGGAGCCATCGCCATCCCGGCTGACTTGAAAGAGTGCTGCTCGATCTTCCGGCTCGAAGGTATCCAGCGCTGGAAGAAGCTGATCCTTCCCGGAATCTTCCCCTATCTCGTCACCGGCCTCGTCACTGCATCCGGCGGAGCATGGAACGCCAGCATCGTCGCCGAATATTTCCATTTCAAAGGACAGATCTACACCACCGTCGGCCTCGGAGCCACCATCAGCCAGGCCACCGACAGCGGCGATTTCAAACTGCTCCTTGCCGCCACCATCATGATGGCTGCTACCGTCGTAACTATCAATCGCCTCGTCTGGCGCCGCATGTATGCGCTCGCCGAAACCCGCTACCGGCTCGAAACCTAGTCCCCGTCGATCCTCTGGTTACTCCCGGTTACCTTCTAGACTCTTCTGGCCCGCATTTCATCAGCTTTTAACCTCGTCTTCACGCTGCCGAAACGCACCTGCGATATCGGTAGAAGATGCCCTCAGTCCAGCCGCAGTCCGATCAAACACCCGCCGGAGTTCTCTCTCGCGTCGCCGAGTTCTCGGGTCTGGCCGGAAGGTTGTCACCTGTCGGCAAGGTGCGGGATCTCTATCGCCGTGTGCAGCGCTCGCCGGAAGGTTTTCGTCTGGAAGGCTTGCTCGCCGAAATGCGGGTGGACTTGCGCTTCAACGACGCCGATCGCTCGCGCATTCCTGCGACAGGTCCAGTTGTCGTCGTGGCCAATCATCCCTACGGCGTGTTGGACGGCGCAATCCTCACCGTTCTCTTGACGCGCGTCCGCCCCGACGTGAAGGTCCTCACCAATCTTCTGCTCAGCGATATTCCTGAACTACAGCAGCATTGCATCTTTCTCGATCCCTTCCAGACCGATCGTCCCGCCGACTCAAACCGCAAAGCTCTGCGCGAGGCGCTCGGATGGCTGCAGCAGGGGGGTATGCTGGCGATCTTTCCTGCGGGAGAAGCCGCGCACTGGCAAATGCCCGCCGCACAAATTACCGATCCTGCTTGGAATGACACTGCCGTCCGTCTCATTCGCCGAACCCGCGCCACCGCCTTACCGGTATATTTCTGCGGACACAACAGCGTCGGATTCCAACTTCTCGGCATGATTCACCCCAGATTGCGCAGCGCTTTTCTGCTCCAGGAATTTCTTCAGCAGGAAGGCAAAGAAGTCGAAGTCCGCATTGGCAGCGCCATTCCAGCCGATGCCATCGACTCCATCCACGACGATCGCGAAGCCATCAACTACCTCCGTTCGCGGACGTATCTGCTCGCTCGCCGGAGCAGAATGGAAACGCCTCGGTCTGTAAGGCTGCGTTCGCGGATAGCCTCGAGGATTCAGCAGCCCGTCGCGTCCGCGGTGCATCCCGAATTGCTTCAGAATGAAATCGACAGCCTGCCCTCCAATCGCCGCCTCACCGAGAACACAGAATTTGCCGTTTACCATGCGACGGCTCGCGAGATTCCCAACTTACTGTTGGAAGTTGGACGTGTCCGTGAGCTCACCTTTCGCCGCGCGGGGGAGGGAACCGGCAAACGCCGCGACCTCGATTCTTTCGACGCTTATTACTGGCACGTTCTGTTGTGGAGCAAGACAAAACGCGAACTGGTCGGGGGCTATCGCGCCGGAAGCACCTCTGAAATCCTCGCCGAACGCGGCCTTGCGGGCCTGTACACCAGCACTCTTTTCCGTTACGACGAAAGCCTTTTCCAGAAACTTGGCCCCGCCCTCGAACTCGGACGCTCCTTCGTCCGCCCCGAATATCAACGTCAATATGCTCCACTCTTGCTCTTGTGGAAGGGAATCGCTCACCTCGTCGCCAAGCGCCCGGAGATTCCCGTGCTCTTCGGTGCAGTAAGCATCAGCAACGACTACAACGAAGCTTCACGCGAAATGATTTACCGCTTTTTCGAGGCGCGCATGATGGAGGATGATCTCGCAGGATTGATCGAGCCCCGTCGGCCTTTTCGTCCTGGATTTCTGCGGCGTTGGGATTGCCGCAGCATGTGCCGCGCTCTGCGCGATCTCGACGAACTCTCGCAGCCGATCACCGACATTGAGGCCGACGGCAAAGGACTGCCGATCCTCTTGCGGCAGTATGCAAAAATTGGAGGCAGGTTGCTCGGCTTTAACGTGGACCGCAACTTCTCCAACGTGCTCGACGGCTTGGTCGTCGTCGATCTGCGACAAACAGAACCAGCAGTGTTGGAGCGCTACATGGGCCGGGAGGCAGCAGCAAATTTTCAGAACATTCACCAACTCGCGGAGGTCTAATTCGCAGTCACTTGGCGGCTCGTAAGCGAGTGGCTTCCGTCGGCACAACGCACGCCTGTGTCGAATTCTTCAAGGCTTCGTCCAACTTACGGCCCAACACCGCGAGGGCATCCGGATCCATCAACTCCTGCATACGCTGAAACAACTGTCGCTCTTCCTTCCGGATGTGCGCTGAAAGTCGCTGCGCCAGCAGATTCAGATCGCTCGCCGGGGCTCTCTCGCCCGTCGTGACGGCAAAATGTTCTCGCAGCCACGCATGGTCCGCACACAATTCATCGACCAGTGGAGTCAGTTCCGCGAACGCGCGCGCCGCAGGAAACACGACGTGCTCTTCCGCAGCAAAATGAATTCCGATTTCGTTTTGAAAAATCTGCCCGATCTCCGCCTGCCACGCGCCTAACCCCGACTCGTCAATCGGAGAGGCCCGATCGATGCGCACACACAGCGCCAGCGCACGCTGGTGCTGATGAGAAAGCGGAATCAGGCTCTTATCGCGCAGCATGGCACTTCCCTAGGACTTGGCAGTCTCCAGGTTGTTTGCTCCCAATACGCCTTCGGTCGGAGTTGGGTCGGCTGCCGGACGCACCGTCAGCCAATCTGTCCGTACCCGCTCCCATTCCTGGATCAGCATGCCGTTCGCTTCAAAAAAGCTTCGAATGCGGTAGCGCTCCCAGCCTGCGACTTCCTCGAGAATCGGCGCCAGCACCGCCAGGGCGCTCGTACTCAATACTGTCCGCTTTGCGATTTGCGAAACGTTTGGCGACTCCGAAACCGCAATGGTGAGCCCGTCGCGCGAATTGATGTGCAGCATGACGTGAATATCCGAGCTGCCGTCGCCTGTGTAGATCACATGATCCGGCCCGGCCACTCGATCGACCAGTAACTTGTCGAGCACCGCCACCTTGCCGTATCCAGCCGTCGCACGGATGATCGAGTCGAGTTCGCCCGTTGGCTTGTATCGAAACTCCGTGCCATAGATATGATCTTCCGGAACGATATCCTCCAGCGCGGATCGCACAATCTCCACCGGCGCCGCCGACAACACGTAAAAATCAAAATGATGCCCGTCAATCCCCGACTCGAGCAGCTGGTATAACAGTTTGATATCGCCCTTCAGCCGGATCCGCTTACCCACCTCGCGTAGATGTTCCTTCCGCACCTTTGCGCGAAACTTCGGATCGTGCAACAAGAGATACGCCAATTCCGCGCCCTGCTGCACCAGATTGATCTTGGCCATCCCCTTGGACTTGCGCTCGAACTCTTCCGTAGGAATGCCCACTAACTCGGCCAGCACGTAGCCCGAATCGTTAAAGGTCAACGTCTGATCGAAATCGCTTGCAAAAATGTAGCGCCTCAAAACGTTGTCTGCCATATCCGTATTCGATTCCTGAAGCTGTCGGAATGCCCCATAAAAAGAATCGATGGCGATTATATGCCCGCTGCGCTAACTCGTTGTGAATAAAGCTCGCGCGATCCGCAAGATTGCAGTAAATAATTGCAGGAGATGTCCATGGTGAATAACATTGCAGACAACTTCTTTGTCATTACCGGCGGTCCGGGCTCCGGCAAGAGTTTGCTCATCGAAGCATTACGCAAGCGCGGTTATGCATGCTCCGTCGAGGTTGGCCGCGGTGTGATTCAGGATCAAATGGCGATCGCCGGCCACGCTCTTCCCTGGGAGGATCGGGCGCAATTTGCGGAATTGATGCTTGTCTGGGAAATGCGCAACTACCGCATCGCGCAGAAAAGTGTGGGCCCAGTCTTTTTCGATCGCGGCATTCCCGATGTATTGGGATATCTCCATCTAGCGAACTTGCCTATTCCCGCGCACATGCAACAGGCAGCCGAGATTTTTCGCTACCACCGCAAAGTCTTCATCGCCCCGCCTTGGCAGGAAATTTTCCAGAACGACAACGAGCGCAAGCAAGATTTCGACGAAGCCGTTCGCACCTATGAAGCAATGATCGAAACCTACAAAGCCCAAGCTTACGAGCTAGTCGAACTCCCTCGCACTTCAGTCGAAGAGAGGGCTCCTTTCGTTCTTCAAAATCTCGCCCTTGTAACATGATCATGTGGGGACAGCCGCCCTCGGCTGTCCGGTCGAGCGAAGCTCGACGCTTGTCCCTCCACAGAACTCCTTTGTGATACTTCGTGCCCTCCGTGGTGAATACGATCCCCAACGATAAATCTGAGGCCATTACAACCGGCCTCGCTTTACTAAACTCCCCAGCGCGTCCAAAATAGATGGTTCGGTCGGCGTTGGCGACAAAGCATCTGGCAAGCCAGCCGCATCCGGAAAATTCCAAGTTCCAAGAACGAGCAACAACAAGATTCCAATCCAGAAACGAGGATTCCTCATGGCAGTTGTAACCGGTGAACTCATTCGCGCGATGAACTACGTCGAAGACATCACGGCCACTCTACGCCGTATCTGCATTTACATTCCTGCGATGAGTCCGGAGGAACGCAAGCGCCTCGCTGAGGCCCTGCGCGGTGCCGCATCCCAGGTGAACTCCGCCATCACCGACCTCGAAAAGGCGGACAAGTAGGTGGCTCAGGTCCACACGATTGCCGTCATCGGCGCCGGCATTATGGGACGGGGCATCGCCCACGCTGCGGCTCTTGGCGGTTATCGCACGATCCTCGAAGACTTGCTGCCCAACGCTCTGCGCAAGGCCGAGACGGAAATCCGCACCAATCTCGACAAAGCCGTCGAGCTTGGCAAGGTGAGCGCGCCCGATGCGGACTCCGCGTTCAAGCGTCTGGAATATGCGGGCTCCGTCGAAGAAGCCGCGCGCGAAGCCGATCTGGTCATCGAGGCCGTCCCCGAAGAGATGGAGTCGAAGATCGAAATCTTCACTCTCCTCGACAAGCTCTGCCGGCCCGCTACCATCCTTGCGTCGAACACATCGTCGCTCAGCGTCACCGAGATCGCGAGCGTTACTTATCGGGCGAAAAAATGCGTTGGCATGCATTTCTTCAATCCAGTTCACAAGATGAAGCTGCTCGAAGTCGTGCGCGCTCTCGAGACCGACGACGACACGCTGTCCACGGTCGTCGAAGTCGGCAAGCGCATGGGAAAAGAAGTGGTCGTGATCAAGGAATCCCCCGGCTTCATCACCAGCCGCATCAATGCCATGATCGGCAATGAAGCCTTCAACATGCTGCAGGAAGGAATTGCTTCCGCCGCTGACATCGACAAGGCGCTAAAGCTGGGACTGAATCATCCGATGGGGCCCTTCGAACTCGTGGATCTCGTCGGCCTCGATACGCGCCTTAGCATCCTCGAATACCTTCACAAATCTCTCGGAGACAAATACCGCCCCGCGCCTTTGCTGGTGCAATACGTGAAAGCAGGCCGCCTGGGCCGCAAATCCGGCCGCGGCGTCTACGAATATCCAGAAACTCCCGCCACGAGGAAGTAGCCCGATTTCGATCAGCCGGAAATCGGCCGGATGTATGTGGGAACTGCCGCCCTCGGCTGTCCAGCGGCGCAAGCGGCGGGGCGATCTTGGCAAGTCGTGAGAAGGTTCAAACCCATTTGCCTGAGAGTTGTCCTCTTGAACAAAGCGAAGGACCCCACGCCCGTGTGTACGACAACTGGCTAGCCAGGGAATTTCAGCTACCGATTGTGTCGCCGCCGGGGCGTGCAACAGCCCGAAGGCCGATTCCCGAAATGGAACTGCCCTGCGTCCACCGACCCGTTTCCCATTGACTCCGCGGGGCCCCAAGCGTGATCCTACTGTTTAGCCCCTCCGCTCTTTGAGAACAAAATGCTTGTAACCCCTTGCGGCTCAGGATTTTGCCCGCAACTGATTGAGCCCCATAGATTACTTGCGGATTTTCCTCTAAGTCGATGATTCCAATAGACCCAGGGGGAGGGGGGTGGGGATAACGAAAAAGTAAACTTCCCAAGAACGAACAAGCTAAGGTCGACCGAAATTCAGCCCTGCGAGCTTCGAAATCTTCCCGACCTCGATCCCCTTGCTCGCGACCAGCACATGAAAGCTCTCTCCCATCCCAGCAGGAGTGACCAGATGCTTGAGTTGCAGTGCGACCTTCGCCCGCTCCTGTGGTAATCGGCAATCTTCAAATGCATCGGCAAACTGATTCGCTTCGCCGATCCCCATCAGAAACTGCGATTGCGTCAGGAGCTTTTCCGTGCGCAACCCACGTCTTTCGGCAGCCGCAACCAGCGCCGTGAAATTCACGTCAGCAGTAATGTCCTGTTCTCCCGGAGCTTCATATGGATTCGCGCTCACCGAATGCTGCCGGATCGCCTTTACTGTCCCGCGATGACGACCCGCAAGTTGTTCTTCGCGCGTATATCCATAATCAATCACGACCATGAATCCGCGGTCGAAACCCGACACTCCAGATATTTGCGTTTGTCCTTGCAACGGCACTTCAACCCGCTCTCCCTCTTCCGGATGAATCGAATATCGATCGATGAACTCCAATTCTTCTGGCGACGATGCAACCCATGACTCAACGAATCGTCCGTCACGAGCATCGATCCGAAGCGATCCCTTCGCGCTGACGATCTCCACCGGAAGCGCGTCAAAGAACTCGTTGGCAAACACAATCGTCGCATCGGTTTCGGGTGCCCCATTTCCGGCCGAATTTGCCGGAAGTGGGGATTTCGGATCAGCAAACACTGATTTTCTAGACTCCAACCGTCGGTTCAGTGTCTGTGCGATCCTTTCGCGCAGAGACGGAGATTGTTCGATGAGTTGATATTGAAGTGCGCCAAAGAAGCCCGGAAACTTCTTCTCCGACCAATCCAGCACATCCTGCGCGAAGAGTCCACGTCCCGGTCCAAGTTCTTTCACCACGATCTGCTCAGGCGATCCAAGCGCGCGCCACATCTCGTCGAACTGACGAGCGAGCAGACGTCCGAACACCGCGTGAACATCACTCGACGTGTAGAAGTCTCCCGCTTTGCCGAACTGAGCTGCATTGCGCGAGTAATAGCCAAGTTCGGGATGATAAAGACACAACTCCATGTATCGCGAAAAGGGAATTGGCCCGTGCTCGCGAATCTCTCGCTCGATGATTTGCCGCAGCTCGCTCAAAGGCCTTTTCTCTGGCGGTCCGCGCGGTCTTGCGGCGTGCGGATGAACATCTCCACGAAGTAATCGTGCAGCGCGTCGTAGAGTTGGCGCTGGAAGCTCCATTCGAACTGCGGGTCGTCGAGGTCGCGCGCGTGCAGGTCGAAGTAGTAAGTATGCACGGGAACGCTTTCGTCCTTGAACTGGATGATCACCTCAACGCCGTCGCCTTTAGCGCGCGCGGAGAAAGTCAGCAGCGGATGTTCGTAGAGACGAAGTTGCGCGAGAACGCGCTCGATGCGAGGATTACTGGCTTCCGGCACAGCAAGGATTGTAATGGAAGAAGGAAGTAGCGCCGATGTCACTCGTAGCGCAGCGCCTCGATCGGATTCAGCCGCGCAGCCTTGATCGCAGGCAGCATACCGCTGATGATGCCCACGACGCTCAGAATCGCCGTCGACCAGATCAAGGTTGCCGCATTGATGTAGAGGTGAATGTCGCCTTCACTCGCATTGTCTTCGAACGCGCTCCAGAGCGTGAGAGATCCGACCGACCATGAGACGAGATACGCGAGCACCACGCCGAGCAATCCGCCGAGAGCGGTGATAACCAGAGCCTCTGCAAGGAATTGGAAGAGAATATGCCAGCGATGCGCTCCCAGAGCTTTCTCGACGCCGATCTCTCGAGTCCGTTGTGTCACCGACACCAGCATCATGTTCATCAATCCAACGCCGCCGATTCCCAACGTGAGCAGGCCGATGAAGCCCAACAGAATCTTGATCCCTGTGGAGATGACCTGCAGATCCATCAAGTCTGCGAAGACATCGAAGACGAAGATCGCCCGCTGATCCTTGGGATCGAAGCTATGGTGAAACCCCATAGATTCCCGCACGCCCTTCACCACCTTGGCGTGATCGCCCTCGTATTCCATCACTACCGAACTCAGGTAGTACGTATTCGTCAGATCGCTCATCGCGCTGTAAGGAACGTAAACGTGCTCGTTGATATTGTCGTCGCCGTTCTGAATCTCGTGCTTGAGAATGCCTACGACCTGGTATGAGATTCCGTCGAGCCGTATGTTCTCGCCGAGAGCGTTCTGGCCCGAGAAGAGCTTCTTCTTCGCGTCGGAGCCGATCACGGCGACGCGCGTATGAGTGAAGTCATCCGCTTCGCTAAAGAAGGTGCCTTCCGCAATATCCAGCTTGCGCATGCGTCCATATGCCGCATAAACGCCGCTCACGCCGTAGTTCGCGCTGCGCGAACCGTAAGCGACCACGCAGTTCTTGAAAGCCTCGGGCGAAACCCGCTTCAGCAGCGGCACTTCGGCGCGGATATAGTCGAGATCGTTGATGTTCAATCGAACCTGCGTGCCTGCTTTCGTGCCTCCTGCCTGCAGCTCGGTGCGTCCCGGAAAGATGAATACCAGATTGGTGCCGAACGAACGAAACGCGGACCAGAGCCCGCGCTCGAAGCCCGTTCCGTATGCCAACAGCAGCACGACCGTTGCGATGCCCCACGCCATTCCGAGCATCGTGAGAACGCTTCGTCGCCGGTTGTGGCGAAGCGCGTTGTAAGCCTGTGTGGCGAGATCGACGATCATGGAAGACAGTTCCTACCTAGCTCTTAAGCTTGTTACTCTTGCCGCAATGCCTCTACTGGAGGCAGCAATGCTGCTTTGCGCGCCGGATAAAGCCCTGCAGCGATGCCGGCAATCGCGAGCGATCCAATCGCTGCCAGCGCTGACGCCGGAATAATGCGCGGAGTATCGAATCCTTCGGGCGATGGCAACATCGCGAGTAGCGTTACGAATCCCGTAGCGATCGCCAATCCGATCCCACCACTAAATGCAGTGAGGAACGCGCCCTCGATGAAGAACTGTGTCAGGATCGCGCGGTAGGTCGCGCCGAGCGCTTTGCGCAGGCCGATCTCTTTGGTTCGCTCGGTAACCGAGACGAGCATTATGTTGATAATGCCGATCGCGCCGAGTCCCAGCGTCACCACGCCGACTACACCCAGAAACCAATCCATCGCGTCGAAGATCCTGCCCACCCGCTTCATGTTCTCGATCGTGTCCCAGTCTTCAAAAGCATCCTGAAGCTTGGGATTGAATCCATGCCGCCGTGCAAGGATCCGGTGAATCTCTTCTTTGGCCTGCGTGTGCAGGTCTTTGGAGATCGGCTGATAGTTGATAAACGAAATCGCGTCCTCGGAGTTGGCCTTGGTGAGCGGGAATAAATCGCGCATAGTTTCCACGGGAATGAAGATGCGTGAATTCGTCCCGTTATTTCCGTCGCGTCCAACTTTGGCGACGACGCCAACCACGTCGAAGTTGATGCCGTTGAGCAGAATCGTCGAGCCAACAGCAGGACGTCCCGGAAACATATTCTTCAGCAGTTCCCACCCAACCACGGCCACGCGCCGGCGTTCGGAATTGTCCTGATTGTTGAACCACCGTCCAGGGGAGATCGGCACATTGCGGATCTGGTTGTAGTCCGCACTGACTCCAAACACCTGGCCGTTGGTGGAACCGTAGTCGCTCACTGCGCGGATGTCCTCACGATTCAGCACAGGCGACAAGGCGCCTACAAACTGTGCCTCGCTTCGGATTGCGAGGTAGTCCTTGTAAGTGAAGTAATAGGTTTGTCCGGATTGTGTGCTGCCTTCAACAGCGGGAATGCGCCCGGGAAACATAAACATAATGTTTTGTCCGAGTGTGGCCAGTTGCTTCTCCTGGCCGCTGCGAAAACCTTCTCCCAAGCCCACCAGGAGGAGCAGCGAGCCGACGCCCCAGGCGATTCCGAACATGGTGAGGAAGGAGCGCAGCTTGTGCGCCCAGAGGGTCGCCAGCGACTGGCGGACAATGTCGAGCAGCATGCGCATAAAGGGATGACGGAAAATCATGCCCCCACGCCTCCGGGGAGGAGCGTGGGGGCACCCGGGTAACGTTCAGGCGAGGGGTCTCAATCCCGCCCAACCATCTGATCAGAAATACGCAGCCGGACTCTCAGAAGTTCCCGCTGGCATGTACATAATTAGACCCCGCGAGGTCAAAAAAGGTTAGCTGAACCTCAGAAATTCAAAAGGGCAACGATGAGCGTTTCGATCAAGATTGTTTTTTACCCTGCCGATATTCAGTGCGTAGGCTTCACGCCGGAGCTAGAGGTGCATCGATGTTGGAAACGGGAACAGTGCATACGAATTACACTTCTGGGAAGGTGAACCGAATCGCTGTGAATTGGCACACACAATTTGTGATCGACCCGGAAAGGCGGCTGGTAACGGTGGAATTTGGGAAGAAACTGACTGCCGAAGACATTGCAAGATACGCGGAGCGACTGAAAATCCATCCTGAATTCCAGCCCGAGTTTTCCGAGATCGCAAATTTGACGGAGGTGGAAGAGATTGATCTGCAAGCTGAAGATTTCCTCAAACTTGCGGACAAGATCGATCCCTTTTCGCCAAAGGCGAAGCGCGCCTTTGTTGTGCAAACCACCACTCAGCGACACGCAGCGCGGATGCACAAGCTTCTCCGCAGCGAGAAAAACTTCGAGATTTTTGAGTCTGTAGAAGATGCGGAGAAGTGGGTAAGCTCGTAGACGCGGAGATGCTGTCGTTTGTGACTACTGCTGCTTTTCTTTGGGACGCTCGTAGGCTTTCTGCAAATACTTTCGCGCTTCTTCGAGGGCGCCAAAAGTATTGTCGTTGGTTTGCAGAGCCTGGCGATATTCGTTGACCGCGCGTTCTCGCTGTCCGGTGATGTCAAAAATCTTGCCCAGCTGAATGCGGCTCCAGACTTCGGTCCAGCGTGGGTCGCCATCACCGTTGATCGCGGAGCGGTAAGCATTCGCCGAAGACTGATAATTGCGTTGCAGGAAAAAGATCTCGGCGATGCGATAGTGGGCCAGCGAGCTGTTCTTGTTGAGGTCGAGCGCCTTGTTGAATTCGGTAAGCGCTCCAGTTAGATCTCCCTGCTGTTGCATGGCCTGCCCGCGCAGAATGGAGGCGCGCAACTTCACGTCGCTGGAATTCGTGAGCACGTGGTGATCGGGATCGACCGAAATTTTGCGCGGCCGACCGAACGTCTCGATCGAAAATGGCGAGTTCGTCCCGACGACTTCGATGTTCTTGTTTTCCGTCCGGCCATCGGTATCGATTCTCAGGTCCACCGGCATGCGGAAAAGATCCAGATCCTGTGAGATTTCCCCGGTCACGCGGAAACCGGGAGTTTTTTCTTCCTTGGGATTTTGCGCGGCCGCTCCGCCTAGACGATAGGTCGTGTACTTCACTTTGAACTCAGGCGCGCCGGTAGAATCGAGCCATTGTGAAAAGAACCAGGTGAGTTGCTGGCCATAGTTTTTCTCGGCGATGGTGCGGAAGTCATCGGTCGTCGCAGATTTTCCGGCATATTCGCCGGCAAATTCGCGCATGGTTTTGTTGTACTTGTCTTCTCCCAGCACCCATCGCAACATGTGCAGGATCATTGCGCCCTTATCGGTAGCGAGCGACTGAAACTCGGTGGAGAACAGGTCGAGCTTGCTGGCACTCGATAGAGGAACCGTGTCGTAGGCGAGAGCGCCGACCGACATGTCTTTCACGGCCTCTTCCAGGCCTGCGGCTCCAGCGGCGTTCTCGACGTACAAAGCTTCTGAGTAACGGGAGAAGCCTTCGCTTAGCCACCAGTCGTCCTTGCTTGCGGGGTTCACGGAAACTCCCCACCACTGGTGGGCGATGGCATCGGCGAGTAATCGATAGTTGGTTTTCTCCGTGATTGAAGGACTGGCCAAGCCCACAATTTCGGGCGCCCACGCGTAAGGAAGTGTGTCGCCGGGGATTTCCACGACGTTCAGTTTCTGTGAAGGGGCAAGGCCATAAAGCGTGATGAAGTACGTAAACTCCTGAACGGCTGTGGTCGTGTACGCGGGAGCGAGGCTCTGATGCGTGGGCTTGAAGAACACATGCAGATCCATTCCGGCGTCATCGCTTTTGTACTCCTGAAAAACGCCGGCGATGATGGTTCCCGGAAAACTCGGTTTGTCGGAGACAAAAGTGAACGTCTTGGTCGGAAGCACGCTCGCGTTCGGCTTATTCGAAGCAGGATGGTCCGCGGTCGTGACTTTGCCGCTGCCAATTACGAGCATGTGCGCGGGCAACGTGATGTGAATCGTCGACGTGAAGCGATTCAGCCCGAAGCCGTTGACTGGGAACCAGCGTCCGGCATAGAGCAAGTATGTCGTGTCGTCGCCAATGTAGGCGAGGCTCAGGCCGGGAACGGGGCTATTATCGGCATTTTCGATACGACCTTCGTATTCGAAGGTGAGGGTGGTCGATGCGTCCTTGGCTAATCCGGAAGGTAGTGGTACCCGGATGCTGGAATCCTGGGTCACGCGCTCGGCCGAAAGCGCCTGGTTCTTTTCGTCGGAGACCTTGGTGACCCGCAGGTCATTGTGCAATTCAAAGACAGCGACGCTCAAATCCTGAAGAGCGGTGAACTTGACCTTGGCTTTGACCGTGATCTGGTGGAGATGGGGCTCTAGAGTGGCGTCAATTTGGTAGTCATCGACACGCAAATGGGCCTTTTCGACGGCTTGGGAGGGCAGCGCCAACAGAACGAGCAGGCACAGAGTCAGGGAACTCGTAAGGACGCGCAGGGGGCGCCGCAGGTCTATCGACATTCAGGAGAGTCTCCGGGAAATGATAACCCATTTCCTATGATGAAGATTCTGACGCAAAAGATGCTGGGAGCACAAGGTTTAGAGCGGCGGCCAAGCTCGGCATCTCACGCTTCTTCGGATAGGTGATGATTAATTCCGGCCCGACGATGGATCCGACGCATGAGGTGTGATCTTACGCAGGAAAAACTCCTGAACCACTGCGCTGGCGGCGCTTCCTCCAATCCCAATGAGCGCATTTTCGAAGGTAAGCCCTACTCCGTTGCGGTCGGAAGCCGGGTAGTACAGATTGGAAATGCCGCCCGCGGCTAAGCTGCCCAGCATATTGGAGTAATTGGGCTGCCAGCGACCGTTATCACCCTTGCAAATGACGGCACTGGCGACGGCATAGAAAAACCTCGATTTCCGGCTGCCGGTTCCTTTGTAGAAATAACGCGGGTCCTGCTTGAAGATCGAGGGCAGGATGGCCCCGCCAATAAAAGTTCCCGAGACCAGGTCGGCATAGCTCGCGCCGAAGCGCTTGGCATAGCCTTGTCCGCCTTGTCCGTAACCGCTGAATTGGTTGTCCGCCTGTTCAATGCCGGCAATGAAGGCGGCGATTCCAAACGAAAACGGGTCGATCGTGGATTTCCAGCCGAGCTGGAATTTCTGTCGCGTGTTGAGGGGAGCTGCGTCGGGCACGTAGCTGACGTAGAAGTTAGGTATGACGCCCAACACCCTCTGCTTCTCTTCCACATGAATCTGTTCTTCGGCGACCACGGCCGGGTTACCGTTGACTTCGACCTCGATAGTGGTCGCGACCACGAGTTGAATCGGCGGAGCTACGTAATCTTCGCCAGCTTGCAGAACGCCGGACTCGGTTTGTGCGGCGAACCCAGGGGATTTGACTTCGAGTTCGAATGCGCCCGGCGTGACATTGGCGAAAATAAAGCTGCCATCGCCCGCAGATTTCAATTGCCGAGAAGGCGAGCCCACGGCGGTCAAAACGACGGAGGCATTCGGGACGACGTCTCCATCTTTGTCGACAACCGTGCCGGCGATACTGCTTGCCTTCGCAGGGTTGGAGGGTGTCGAAATGGCCGTCCCTCCAATGGATGGTTGTGCCGTGACGGACGCGGGGGCCGAGGAATTGTCCTGAGCATGAGACAACTGGGAGACGAAGACGATTCCGAGGACAAGAACCGATAACGCTAGATTCCATGTGGAGAGGTGAACACTGAGCAGGCGAGGGCGGCGTCGTGGTGAGGCCGAGTTCTGAGGACAGTTGGGCATGTAAATCCGTACTGCGAGGGCGCCAGTTTTCAGATGCCGGGGTACCGTGAGTTTCTTCGTTTTCAGCTGAGACCACTCCACTTGGGTCAGCATCCAGTTAATGCCGTTGTTCCAAGTTAATTCACTCTGAGTGAGAAGTGCGATAACTTTAGTACCGTTAAACATTGGATGCGTGCGGGTTGCCCCGGGTAAGGATGATGTCGGCGGCGCGGTCAGCCGGGTGTTTTCCGGAGCCGTCCCCGGTCGCTGGGGCACGCAGACGCGCCTTCACCTTCGCCAAGCCAGCCAACATGAGGTCGCGCGGTTGGCCGTCACGCAATATTTCGTTGAGACTAGCGACGACTTTCTTCGCCGTGAAGTCTTGCTGCACGAGTTCCGGGACGACTTCCTCATCGGCAATCAAGTTCACCATGGCGAAACGGGGCACCTTGACCCGCGGTTTTCCGAGAAGATAAGTGAGCAGCGAAACCCTGTAAACCATGACGAAAGGCGTGTTCATCATGGCAGCTTCGACGGTTGCTGTACCGCTGGCTACGATTCCGGCGCGCGAATGCCAAAGCGCGGCGAGCGCTTCGGGCACCAGTGTAATTTTTTGTGATCCGATGAGACTCTGCAAGAAAACGCGGTCGAGCGTCGGGGCGACCGGGAGAAGAAATTCATATTCGGGTCCGAGCAGCGCCGCGGACTCGAGAATGGTCGGGAGGTTCATGCGGACTTCTTTGACGCGGCTGCCGGGCATGAGGGTGATCCAGGGCTTCGTACGATCAAGGCGAAACTTCGTGGCGTAGTGGGCACGCTCGATCGTCGGCCTCGGCAGTTCGGCGAGCGGATGTCCGATGAAAGTGGCGTCCACACCGCGATCGCGATAAAACTTTTCCTCGAAGGGGAAGATGACCAAAGCTTTGTCGATGTAATCGCGAATCAGGCGGACGCGTCCCTGGCGCCATGCCCAGAACTGGGGCGCGACGTAATAGACCGTAGGAATGCCGCGCCGTTTCATCTGCCTCGCGACACGCCAGTTGAATGCCGGGGAGTCGATCACGATGGCAAGGTCGGGCTTTCGGCGGTCGGCTTCGCTGATCAGGTGTTTGTAAAGTCCAAGAATCTTCGGCAGGTGGCTGAGGATTTCGGTGATGCCGACGACGGCCAAGTCTTTGGCGTCGACCACTGTGTCGCAGCCGGCTGCGCGCATGCGCTCTCCCCCGACGCCGAAGAATTCCAGCGACGGATCGAGGCGGTGCAACGCTTCGATAAGCTGGGCGCCATACATTTCACCGGAGGCTTCACCGGCCGAGATCAGGATTCGCAAGGGATGATTGTAGCAACGGGGATCGACAGTTAGACGAGACTAGTCGTCCGCGCTGACGGTGGATTGAGGCTGCTGAGAACCTGTCACCATCGTTTCCTGATCTTTGTATTGCAATTGGTAGAGCTTGTAGTAGATGCCGCGATTCGCCAGCAATTCCTGATGAGTGCCCATTTCGCGGACCTGCCCTTTGTGCATGACGATGATCTTGTCGGCGCGCTGGATGGTCGAGAGGCGATGGGCGATGATGAGCGAAGTGCGTCCTTCGACCATGCGGCCGAGCGCGTCGCGGACTTTGAATTCCGTCTCAGTGTCGACGCTGGAGGTGGCTTCGTCGAGGATCAGAATCCTCGGCTCGTGGGCCAGGGCGCGGGCGAACGAGATGAGTTGCTTCTGTCCAGTTGAGAGCGTTGATCCGCGCTCGCGAACTTCTTCGTTGAATCCGTTGGGCAGGCCGCGGACGAAATCAGCGAGGTTCACGTCTTCTGCAGCCTGCTGCACATGCTCGTCCCGTATGCGCTCGGTGCCCAGCCGGATGTTGCCGCCAATCGTTCCGGTGAACAGAAATGGGTCTTGCAGGACGACGCCGAAGCGGCTGCGCAGGTCGGCAAGGTCCATGTCTTTGACATCGACGCCGTCGATGCGCACCGCGCCTTTCTGGACATCGTAGAAACGGAGCAGGAGGGAAATCAGCGTGGTTTTACCGGCGCCGGTGTGGCCGACGACTGCAACGGTCTCACCGGGCTCGATCGAAAACGAGACGTCGCGGAGAACCCAGTCGGGCTGCTGAGATCCCGCATCGCCGTTACCAGAAGCGGCTGCGCTCTGCCCTGTCCCCACATGGTCTTGGCCAGTTCTCGAGGCCGAGGCCTCTTCCGGCGCCTCACGGTAGGCGAACCAGACGTGGTCGAAATCAATGCGGCCAGGGCCCTCGGGCTTCTTCGTCACCGCGGGTGATGTGACGTCGACCGGGGTATCCAGCAACTTGAAGATGCGTTCGCTCGCGGCCATGGCGGACTGCAGGATGTTGTACTTCTCGCTGAAGTCCATGATCGGCCGGAAGAAGCGCATTGCGTATTGCGTGAAGGCGATCAGCACGCCGAGCGATGCGACGGCGGCAACCGCGTGCAATCCGAAGTGCGGTGCATGCGTAAACTCAAGCGTCGTGACCGAGAGTTTGCGGATCACATCCTGACCGCCCCACCAGATTACGCAGGCGATCGCGATGGCCGAGAAGAAATCGACGACCGGATAATAGACGGCATAGGCCAGAATCGCGTCTTTGTACGCGTCCATGTGGCTGAGGTTAATTTCCGAAAAGCGCTTATACGCCTTCTTCTCGCGGTTGAAGAGTTGCAGCACGACCATGCCGCTGACGTGTTCCTGCAGGTAGGAATTGATCCGCGCAATGGCCGTGCGGATGCGCCGGTACGAGTCGCGAACTTTGTCACGGAAAAGTTTGGTTGCGATCACGATGAAGGGCAGCACGGCGAAGGTGATCAGCGCCAGCTTCCAGTTCATACAGAGCATGATTCCGAGAATTCCCGCGAGCACGAAGAAGTCCTCGAAGATCGAAACTACTCCCGACGTGAACATCTCGTTCAGAGCGTCGACGTCGGTGGTCACACGCGTGACCAGACGTCCGACAGGATTCTTGTCGTAAAAAGAGACGTGCATGCGCTGCAGGTGGCGAAAGATCTGGCTACGGAGATCGAACATCACTTTCTGTCCGGTCCACTGCATGAAATAGGTCTGCAGAAACTCCAGGACGAAAGTGAAAATCAGAAGTCCGAAGTAGATGGTTGAAATCTGAGCGATCCCGTGCAGAGGGCTCGGGCTGAGCCAGTTCCAGATACCCGAAGCGGCACTTGGAACTGGCGCCAGATAACGATCGACTGCCACTTTGACGAGGTACGGCCCGAGAACATCGGCGAACGACTTGAGGATGATCGAGACAATTGCGATCGTGACCTGCCATTGGTATGGGCGCAGGTAGGTGAGCAGCCGCCGCATCAGCCGGCTGTCATACGCTTTGCCGAGTACTTCCTCTTCTTGGGCCATTCGTTCTCGATCAACAGGTCTTGATCAAATGCTCTTGATCCAGTTGGACTCGCGGGCGGAGGCGCTGCGCGCGCCATGCAACAGGGTACCTCAAATAGATGGCGGAGGCGGGCGTGAGGATGGAAAAGGTTTGCGGATGGGATAATGGAAGCGATGAGTCTGGGGATCTACATCTCCGTGCCGTTTTGCAAGACGAAGTGCAGCTACTGCAACTTCGCTTCAGATGTATTTTCGCGGGCGGTGTTTGAGCGATACGTGGACCGAGTCTGCCTCGATATCGCGAATGCAACGAGCGCGGCCGCGGAGGTGGGCGGGCGGATCGAGAGAGAAGTGGATTCGATCTACCTCGGTGGTGGCACTCCGACACTGTTGGATGTGAGGCAGTTGCAGAGGATGTTCGATGCGGTTCGTGAGCACTTCTCTGTGCAGCGTGAGGCGGAGATTACGGTCGAATGCGCGCCCGGAACGCTTTCTCCCGAGGTGCTGGAGGGTTTGCTGCGCTGTGGCGTGAATCGCGTGAGCCTGGGAGTGCAATCATTTGTCGATGCGGAGGCCGCGGCCGTAGGACGTTTGCATAAACGATCCACGGTCCTCGACGACATCGCGCGTTTGCGCGCGGCCGGAATTGCGAATATCAACGTCGATCTGATTGCGGGGCTACCGCATCAGACGGCCGAAAGCTGGAAGGAGTCGCTGAACGGGGCGATCGCGACGGGCGCGCCTCATGTCAGCGTTTACATGCTCGAAGTGGATGACGATTCGCGTCTGGGGCGCGAGTTGATTGCCGGAGGAACGCGGTATCACGCGCACTTCGTCCCCGACGAAGATGCGACTGCCGATTTTTATGTGACGGCGTGCGAAGCGCTGGAAGCGGCTGGCATCGCGCAATATGAAATCTCCAATTTCGCCCACGCCGGATTCGAGTCGCGGCACAACCTGAAATATTGGATTCGCCAGCCATATCTCGGATTCGGTGTGGACGCACACTCCATGCTGCTTTCGACCGATGATTCCACGGCTGCTGTTCGCTTCAGCTCTGCGGATTCTCTAGAGCAATATGTTGCAGGTTCTCCGCTACAGAAAAGTGCTGTCTCCCGGAGTAACGCGCTCGAGGAAGTCTTCTTTCTGGGACTGCGACTAAACCGTGGGGTCAACCTGCGCGAAGTCGCGGGGCAGTTCGGGCCCGAGGGAGTCGAAGGCGCACGACACACGATCGCAGAGCTCGTCTCAGACCGCCTGCTGCATCGGGACAGCGATTTCATCCGGCTCACGCCTCGCGGGCGGCTGCTCTCCAACGAAGTATTCGAGCGCTTCATTGCTCCGTCCGATGTCCCGGTCAAAGCGTGAACGCTCATGTGCCTGACCATCCGGTCGGTCGGGAAGCCGACCAAAAATAGGGAAATCGCCAGTGTTCATGCGGGTTGGCTCGTCTGCTCGTTCTTTCTCCGAGGGTAACTTTTTGCTGTCGTAGTCGCTATGTTCTAATCAGCTTTCAGGCCGCAAACGTGGACTGCCTTGGTGCAGTCAGCCGCACCCTCCGGAGGAATCTTGGATTTCCAATTGAACGAAGAGCAATTGCAGTTGAAGAAAAGTGTGCGTGAGTTCGCCGAGCGCGAGATCAAGCCCAACGTCATGAAGTGGGATGAAGCCGGTGAGTTCCCGCTGGCGACGATCAAAGAACTGGGCAAGATGGGGCTGCTCGGAGTCGTCTTTCCGCAGGAGTACGGCGGCGCCGGCATGGGTTACGTCGAATACGTCACCGCGATCCAGGAACTCTCGCGTGTCGACGGATCGGTCGGCATCATCGTAGCCGCGCATACCTCTCTCTGCTCGAACCACATTTTTCTCGCGGGCAACGAAGCGCAGAAGAAGAAATATGTCACCAAGCTCGCGACCGGAGAGTTTATCGGTGCCTGGGGATTGACCGAGCCCTCGTCGGGTTCGGACGCGGGTAGTGCGCGCATGACCGCCGTTCGCAGGGGAAATAACTGGGTGCTGAACGGTACCAAGACATTTTGCACCAACGGGCATTATGCCGATGTCGTTGTAGTGTTGGCTGTCACCGACCGTGCGGCGCACACGCACGGAATTTCCGCGTTCGTCGTCGAGAAGGATACGAAGGGATTTCGTCCCGGCAAGAAAGAGAACAAGCTGGGACTGCGTGCCAGCGACACTGCCGAACTCATCTTTGAAGACTGCGTGATTCCCGCCGAGAATCTCCTTGGGGCCGAAGGGCAGGGCTTTCCCGACGCGATGCGTGTGCTCGACGGAGGCCGCATCTCAATCGCTGCGTTGTCGCTCGGCATGGCTGAGGGCGCGTACGAAGCTGCCTTGAAATATTCCAAGCAGCGCCACCAGTTCGGCAAGGCGATCAGTGACTTTCAAGCGATTCAATGGAAGCTGGCCGACATGGCAACCGAGATCGATGCGGCCATGCTGCTCACCATGCGCGCGGCGTCGATGAAAGATGCCGGCATGAAGACGACTCAGGAATCGTCGATGGCGAAGCTCTATGCCAGCGAAGTCGCGGTGAGGTGCGCCAACGAAGGCGTGCAGATTCACGGCGGATACGGGTTTATCAAAGATTATCCGGCTGAAAAGTTCTACCGCGACGTGAAACTCTGCACCATCGGCGAGGGTACCAGCGAGATACAGCGGCTCGTGATTGCACGGCAGTTGCTCAAGGATTAAACGGGCGGAGTTACGCGGTCTTTGCTATGGCGCTGTCGTTGTGGCGCCTGACGTTGCCACTGTGTGGATACGTCGGAGTTCGTCAATGCGAATGCCTTCGAACATCGCGACATAGTGGAGATATGTGAACATCGTACCGACGCAGCGGTGGCGAGATTTTCAAATAACTTCGCAGGGAGGTTTTTGTCCTGGAGCACGATGGAGAACAGACCGCCATGCTGAAACGTGTTCGCTTGTTCGCTGTATTTGTTAAGGAAGGCGAGAAGGGAGCCGGCCGGATTCCCCTTGAAGTCCGGTTTCTTGATGTATAGCTGTTCGTCTACCGCCTTCGCCATCTTAGTCCATGCAGGGTGCGGCGTACCACGCCCCATGCCGCCCTTCTTGATGTTTTGTTGGAGCGTCGTTTCATCAATGGCATAGCCGATATACAGTCCTCCAAAGAGCGTATCGAGGATGCTCTTGTCGAGGGCAAAGGCAGCGGGCGGGTTGCCGACTTCAATCAGCGTCAGGGCACCTGAGACTAATGCAGCTAGTCGGAGGAAATGCAAATGCAGGAGTCGATGCCGTTCCGTTTTTCCCAGCTTGGCCCACTGATCGCCGAGGGTTACCAACTGAGACGCCTGTGCTCGTGCCTGGTCAGTTGTTGACCGAGGGGTTGAATTCGCCATACGTGACGACCGCCTTTGTGCCGCGGTTCCAATGATACGTTCGCCCTTTGTTCCAGTGCGTTGGGCGATTAAGAAATCTCAGAAGACTACTTTGAGGGAGATGTCGCGGCGGCACAGGTTGTATCTCAGACTGCCGTGTTGTGCGGGATCAGTCAACAAGCAGAATTGCCTCGTTGTTCACGAACACTCGCGCCTGCTTTACACTGTTCGTTTGAACGATAGCCTTCAGAAAATGATTGAGTCGGTGCGCTCGGGAGATGCCCGGGCTCTCTCTCGCGCCATCAGCACGGTTGAGAATCGTGCGCCCGGGTGGTCCGATCTGCTCAAGGCCTTGTTTCCTTACTCCGGCAAAGCCCGTGTCATCGGTATGACTGGTGCTCCTGGAGCGGGGAAGAGCACGCTGGTCGATCAATTGGCGCGGCACTACCGCAAAGAAGACCGCACTGTCGGAATCGTCGCTGTCGATCCCACGAGTCCTTACACGGGCGGAGCGATTCTCGGAGACCGCATCCGCATGCAGGATCACTTTGCCGATCCGGGGATATACATCCGCAGCATGGCGACGCGCGGCGCGCTCGGCGGGCTGGCCCGAACGACGGCGGACGTCACAACCGTGCTCGATGCATCGGGCCGAGACGTAGTCCTGATCGAAACCGTCGGCGTCGGACAGGATGAGGTTGATATTGTACGTCTCGCCGACATCACAGTCGTGATTCTCGTGCCCGGCATGGGCGATGATGTACAGACCATCAAGGCCGGCATCATGGAGATCGCCGACATTTTTGTGATCAACAAGAGTGATCGTGAAGGAGCTGAACGCGTCGAGCGGGAAATCCGAGCCTTGCAGTCGCTGGCGATGCGGCACGATGGATGGACTCCGCCGATCGTGAAGACAGTGGCGAGCGAGGGAAAAGGCGTGCAGGAGCTGGCCCGGGCGATCGGTGAGTATCAGAACTATTTGCAGAAAGAGAACCGAGCCCTGCAAAAGAGTGTTGAGAACTGGCAGGAGCGGTTGATCGAAATGCTTCGCGACGTGATGCTCGAAAAAGCTCGGGCGCAACTCGGCAATGGCAACCTGGCGGGGATGGCGAGAGAAGTCGCTGAACACAGGCGCGATCCGTATACGCTGGTGGAAGAAATCGCGGGGCGGGCGGGACAGCACGAGAGCATATAGGTTAATCGTATGCCAGATGATGATCGCAGGCGCAGAGAAGTTATTGAGCAGTGGATGTTAGCGACTATCGGAAACGACGAAATCCGCCGTTTCGGCGATCTACACATCGACAAAATTGAGTCGGGATGGAAGGGTAGAGAAAAGTGGATCGAGGGCGGGCTGGAGGCATTTCGCATGGCGAAGGCCCTGCGAGACAGCAATAGGCTGCCTTTCGCTGTGGGCCTAGGTTTTTCGCTCGATTCCGGTGATCGGCCTCGAGGAGTTGATTTTCATGGACGAGAAGAGTTCCGCGATAGCCTTAATTGGTCTCCGCCATCGCTTTATCTGTTTCATCGCGGCGAGGAGCCGGACACTCAATCGAGCAACGCGAGTGTTCAGCATCTTGATCCTGCTATCCTCGGCGCCGACGACACCCTCCGCTGCTACTACCTGGAGTTCAAGCAGGAAGGGACGAACGAGTATAGCCGAAGCGTTTTCGTCGAAGGTTAGGGAGAGCACAGCTCGGGGAGAGTAGATGCTTCAAATCGATCATCTCGGCATCGCGGTGAAATCGCTGTCGGCGGCGAAACACATTTACGAAACTCTGGGCCTCAGCGTGTCGCCGGAGGAGACCGTAGAACACGAGCAAGTTCGCCTTGTAATGGTTCCCGTCGGCGAGAGCCGGTTGGAATTGCTCGAAGCGACTTCGGAAAGTTCCACGATCGCAAAGTTTATCGCCAAGCGGGGCGAAGGTTTGCACCACGTCTGCCTGAAGGTACCGGACTTGTCCGAAGCAGTTGAGCGCCTTAAGAAAGATGGTGTGCGGCTGGTTTCCGAGGAAATAAAAACGGGCGCTGGCGGACATCAATATGTGTTCGTGCATCCCGCAAGCACTGGCGGTGTGCTCCTGGAACTCGTGCAGTCGTAAGAGCCATCTACGGATGTTCGCGGATTCTTACGGATCAAGATGCTGCTTCTCATCACCGACACTTCGGGCAAGCAAGGTAGTGTCGCACTGGCGCGTTCCAACGACGATCCGGATGGTGTGGAAGTTATCGAATCAGCGGCGCTGACAGGGGGAACATTTTCCGCGCAGTTGGTCCCGCAGATCGCTTCACTACTGGGGAAGCATCGGCTCGACAAGTCGGACATTGGAGCGTTTGTTGTCGTAGCCGGCCCGGGATCGTTTACCGGGCTCCGCGTCGGATTGGCCGCCATCAAGGCGCTGGCAGAGATTCTTGACAAGCTCATCGTTCCCGTGTCGCTCCTTGAAGTGGTCGCCCTCGCTGCGGGCGCGCAAGGAAAAGTTCTGGCTGCATTGAATGCGGGCCGAGGCGAATTCTATGTCGGTGAATACGAGATTGCCGGGATCGCGGCTCGCCTGCTGCGAGAGCAATTGCTTTCGAAAGATGACGTGTTGGCTGGGGCGCCGGGAATGGTGATTTCGACTCCAGACGTGGCCCTTGCGGAGATTGCGCGTGCGGCCGGTATTCCCGTTTCGCTGATCGAGAACATCACTGCCGCCATGATTGCGCGGCTCGGCGTGAGAAAGTTATCGAAGGGAGCGACGGTTTCCCCCGAGCAGTTGGAGGCGAACTACGGACGCCGCTCAGACGCCGAGATCTTCGCCAAGCCGAACTCCTAGCCCATTCACCCGTGAAGATCCGCAAGGCCACCGTCGACGACATTCCTTTGATGATCGAATTGGACCGCACTTCGGCGACGTCGGCGCACTGGACCGAGCCTCAATATCGAGGACTCCTCAGCCCAGAACGTCTAGTGTTGGTGGCATCTAACGACGAAGCACCTCACGCGCCAATCACCAATGAGAATCTGCTCGGCTTCATCGTCGCACTACATATCGCACCCGACTGGGAACTCGAGAATATTGTTGTCTTGCTCGGTGCGCGACGAATGGGAATTGGGAAGCGGCTTCTTGATGCGCTAATGGCCTCCGCGCGGAAAACAAACAGCGAGGCAGTGTTTCTTGAGGTTCGCGAGTCGAACGAGGCGGCTCGGTTGTTCTACGAGAAATCCGGATTTATCCAATCGGGCCGGCGGAAGTCCTACTACAGCAATCCTTTGGAAGACGCTATCCTGTACCGCGTGACTCTGGCTAAACCGTTCTCATAGTGAGATTGCACCGTTTTTTTGGCATTGAACCGCACTAAGGGCTGTGCTAACGTGAGCCCATATCCCGGTTGGAGGTCTGCTGGATGCTGACTTCGAAAGACCAACTCCTACCGAGCCACGAGGAGTTCCGCAAGCTGGCTCAGGAGCACACGCAGTACGCGCAACGTCTCGAAACACTCACCCAAAAACGTTATCTCAGCGAAGACGAAAAGCTTGAGGAAGTGCGACTCAAGAAGCTGAAACTCCGCCTCAAAGATCAGATGGAATCGATCGAGCGTGAGTATCGGCAACAGTACGGCGTTAACGTAGCGTAATTGGATTCTGGCCGACGTCCCGGCGGCTTTGACCGCCTGGGAGAGATGTACCTACCGCAGGGCGCGAGTGAGCGCCTTTTTTTATTTATACTTGCAAGTCCCTGGCGAGTCGGGCGCGCTCGCGCAACTGCCGCCAGCTATAATTGAACTACTCCCCATGGTTCGCGATGGATACTATTACGCGCTACCGCTAATCGCCGCCGGCGTCCTGCTTGGGTGGCTAACCGCGCCCGCGTGGGCGATCATTCCATTCCTCTTGGCGTTCTTTTTTCTGTGGTTTTTTCGCGATCCGGAGCGTGCGATCCCCTCTGAAGAGGGCGCAGTCGTCTCCCCGGGCGACGGAAAAGTCACCGAAGTCGCTCAAGTGACGGTTGCAGGCGAAAAGCGCCTGCGCTTCAGCATCTTCCTGAGCGTCTTCAACGTCCACGTGAACCGCTCTCCGATTGCAGGAGTAATTCGCGACGTACGCTACCAGCGTGGCAAATACCTGAACGCGATGAACGTGGCCTCGGCCGAGTTGAACGAGCAGAACATCGTCACCGTGGAAGGCGATGGTCAGACAGTTGTTTTCAAGCAGATTGCAGGATTGCTGGCCCGCCGCATCGTCTTCCATCCTAAGGTTGGAGATCGTCTGGAGCGCGGCCAGCGGGTCGGTCTGATCAAGTTCGGATCGCGTGTGGACGTCGTGCTCGATGCGTCGGCGCGGGTCAATGTCAAGGTCGGCGACCGCGTGAAAGGCGGAGCCAGCGTGCTGGCTTATCTCGATCCCCAGGTGGCGCTCGCCTCCACCGGAAACGCGTCGGCAACAGAGAGAGCGCGATCATGAACGAAGGCATGCCAAGGCCGCGCCGCAGGATGAGCAAGGGGATGTACATCCTGCCGTCGTTGTTTACGACCGCAAATATGGCGCTGGGCTACTACGCCATTCTCGAGGTTATGCACGCCAGCGCCATCGATTTCTGGCACCTCGACAATGCAGCCATCGCCATCGGATTTGCAGTGCTCTTCGATGGGCTTGACGGTCGCATCGCGCGCATGACCGGAACCACCAGCGATTTCGGCCGCGAGTTGGATTCACTCGCCGACGCGATCACCTTCGGGGTGGCTCCGGCGATGCTTGCCTGGACCTGGGGATTTCATCTCATGCCCCCGGTTTGGCTGACGCAGGGGCAGTGGCACATCAAGCTGGCGCAACTGGGAGCGATTGCCAGCTTTCTTTTTCTGATTGCCGGAGCAAGCCGGCTGGCGCGTTTCAACATCACCCACAATGCGCAGCCATCGAACCCGGGGCGCCCCGGAAAGAAATATTTCGTGGGAATGCCGATTCCAGCAGGAGCCGGTGTGATTGCGGCGGTCGTGCATTTCACAGCTGGCGAGCCGCTCGTATCCTCGTACATGGCTCTGGTATGGTCCGCCTTGGTTACTACCGTGGGCTATCTCATGGTGAGCACGTGGCGTTTCTATAGTTTCAAAGACATCGACTTCCGGTCGCGACATCCATTCCGGTTGATTGTCCTGCTGGCAGCGCTCTTCGCCCTGATCTTTTTCTTCTCACGCCGGATGCTTTTCGCGATCGCGTTGTTTTATATGATTTCGGGTGTGTTCTGGCGACTGCAGTGGATCTTCCGTAGGCATCCGAATCCTCCGCCTCCGCCTTACAAAGAGGCTTCGCAAACGTCATGAGCGAATCCGCAAAACCGATCCCTGCCTCTCAGACCCTGGTCCCGCGCGGAAAGCTCTACCGCGCCGCGATCGTGGGTGCAGGATCGCTCAAAGGCAAAGAGGTCGCCGAAGTGCTGAACGAACGTAATTTTCCGGCGGCCGATATACGCCTTCTCGATGACGACGAAGCCATGGGCCAGCTCGAGGCGATGGGCGACGAGATCAGCTTCATCCAGCGAGTACGCGCCGAGCAGTTCGAGAATGTGGACTTCACATTTTTTGCCTCCGACCAGGAGAGCACCCGTCGCAGCTGGAAAGATGCCCGCGATGCGAGCAGCGCCATCATCGATCTATCTTCTGCTCTCGAAAACGAGCCTGGAGCGACCGTGCGCTCGTTGTGGATCGAGCGCGAACGAGGGCAGGTCGCACCTCCGGAATTGCAGCCGGGACCCTGCGCAACCGCACATCCCGTCGCTGTCACTCTAGCCTTGCTGCTGTTGCGCGCGAGAAAAGCAGGAGCCGTTCGTCGAGCCGTGGCCACGATTTTCGAGCCGGCCTCTGAGCACGGGCAGCGCGGCATGGACGAATTGCACCAGCAGACGGTAAACCTGCTGTCATTTCAGCCGCTGCCTAAAGACGTTTTCGACGCGCAGGTAGCGTTCAATATGGTCGCGCGCTACGGACCGAAATCGCAGCCGACGCTTGATTCAATCGAAGCGCGTGTTCTTCGGCACTTTCGGAAGATTGTCGCCGAGGAGGCCACTGCGCCTTCAGTCTTTGTGTTGCAGGCTCCCGTCTTCCACAGTCACGCACTCGCGGTCTTTCTGGAGATGGAAAGCCTAGTGGACATCCCCTACCTCACGCAGACTTTGGCGGGAGATCATGTGATTCTTGCATCCGAAGACGACTTCCCCAGCAATGTGAGTGCAGCCGGGCAAGCGGATATTCAGCTCTCGCTGAAAGCCGATCCAGTGCAGCCGAACGGAGTCTGGTTGTGGGCGGCGGTTGATAATCTCCGCGTCTCGGCTGTGACTGCGGTGGAGTGCGCGGAGAGTATGACGGCGACTCGCCCCACCGGGAAAATTCAATGAAACTGTTTCGGCGAGGTCGTTCAGGCGTCGCCGCGATTTTCATTTGTTTCAGTCTCGGATGCGGCTACCACACCGTCGGCCATGCAACGCAACTTCCCGAGAATATAAAGACCATCGCCGTCCCGTCGTTCAAGAACGAGACGCTCACCTATCGCATCGAGCAGATGCTCACCGCCTCTGTCGTGCGTGAGTTCACCACGCGCACGCGATATCGCATCGTGAGCCAACCCGGGGACGACGTTGATGCAACCTTGCTCGGAACCGTGCTCTCGACCACGGCGTCTCCGCTGACCTACGATACTGCTACGGGGCGCGCCGCGAGCGTGCTGGTGGTGGTCAGCATGAAAGTCAAACTGACAGACCGTACCGGAAGGGTGTTGTATCAGAACCCGGCGTACTTGTTCCGAGAGCAGTATGAAGTCTCTCAGGATCTGTCGAGCTTTTTTGAAGAAGATTCGCCTGCATTCCGCCGTCTTTCGCAGGACTTCGCCCGCACTCTGGTAGCGAATGTGCTCGAGGGGTTTTAATCTGGAGGGATTCCGATAGTGAAACGCTTTCTCTCTTTACTGCTGCTTTCGATGAGCATGCTCACGGGTTGCTATAGCGGAACTCGCCCTCCGCGCATTGGCAATCCCGCTAAAGAGTTCAGCGTTCAGGATTCCGACCGCAAGGTGAGCCTCGATCAATTTCGCGGGCAGATTGTCGTGCTGAATTTCTGGGCGACCTGGTGTCCGCCATGCCTCGAAGAACTTCCGTCGCTCATGACCATGCAAGAACGCATGCGGGGACGAGGCGTCGTTGTCGTAGGTGTGAGCATCGATGTCGATCAGGATGCGTATCACCGTTTTCTCAAGCAACAGGGAATCAATTTCTTGACAGTTCGTGATCCGCAACAGAAAGTTGCCGGCTTGTATGGCACAACTGGATGGCCCGAAACCTACATCATCGATCGACAGGGAGTTCTGCGGCGGAAATTTGTTGGGGCCGTCGACTGGAACGAGCCGGAAATCGTGCAATTCCTCAGCCGGTTGTAAGTTCCCGAGTGGGTCACTAGGCGGACGGCAGACTCGATGCTAAAGTCGAAATCGATGAGCATAGTCGTGAGAACAAATTCGTAATGCGCGCCTTCGCCCAAGCCGAGCGATTCGTGAGCGAACTCGAATCGCGCAAAATGCGCGCGGCCTACGTGTTCGTGGGCGACGAAGCCTTCTTCCGCAAGCGTTTTCGCGACGCCATCCTCGAGCATCTCGTCCCCAGTGATCTGCGCGATTTCAGTATCTTCGAATTTGATTTGTCGGAAAACGATCTCGCCGAAGTGCTCGACCGCGCCCGCACGCCCTCGCTGATGGCGCCCTTTCAAGTCTTCTTCGTCAAAGGCGTGAAGAACTTATTCGGCCGCGGATCCAACGAAGAGAAACTTGCTGCCATCGAGGACTACTGCAAGAATCCGAATCCCGACGCCCTCATCGTTTTTGTTGCCGACCATATCAGCATTCCCGCCGACGTCCGCAAGATGGAGATGCAGGATAAGGAACGCTACCAGCGGATCCGCGAGACGATGGGCCAATACTGCGGGATTGTGGAACTGGCGCGCGTAGAGGAAGGCGAAGCGGTCCGCTGGATCACCGACTACTGCACCGGCCGCGACGTGAAGATCGAAGCTGACGGAGCGCGCGAACTCGTCGACGCGCTCGGCGGCGACATGATGATGATCTCCAATGAATTGGAGAAGCTTATTCTCTACGTCGGGGAGAAGAAGCGCATCACGCTGGGCGATGTCGAAACCATGGTGCTGGCCGCGAAACAGCGCTCGCTCTATGAATTGACCGACGCGATTTCCACCAAGGATCGCGTGCGTGCGTTGGAAGTCCTCGACGCGATCCTGATGTCTGGTGAAGGCGAAGAGGCAGCCATCGGACATGTTTATATGCTGGCCAAGACCTTCCGCCAGATGCTGGTGATTCTTGAGCGCAACGTGCGCGATCAGCGCATGCTATGGGCGGCCCTGTGGCAGGGATTCCGCGTGCCTCCGTTTGCCGCCGATGACATCATCAAGCAGGCGCGCCGCTACAAGAATCGCCGCGAACTTACCCGCGCGATCCGGCTTGCGGCGAAAGCCGATCTCGCGTTGCGCTCGAATCCCGTCAGCAAGCGCATGGTTCTCGAGCGGCTGGTGATGGACCTGACCACGGAGCCTAAGCTCGAAACCCCCGGCTGGATGCAGGAACAGTTGCCGGTGTAATGATGCAGCTATCAGCTTTCGACAACCCCAGTCTCGAATAACGCCGATCCAGCGGATATCTCCAGCCTCGTCTGACATCACTGCCTCCCGTGACGCGCATCACAGCGCTCAAATCTCGCCGCGACTAACGTTATCGGCCATGAACGACAGACTCTATTGCTACTGCACTGCTATTGTTTTGATGACGCTGGAAGTAATGCTTGCGATGGCCGCGTTCGCGAAATAAGCAAGGCGTTCCAGATAGCCTTCCTCGTCGTCTAAGCCCTTCCCCTTGCCCTCCCCGCCCGTCGCTGCCTTCCCGCGTCCCGCACGGCATTTAGCGGCCAACCATGTATAGTCTGTCGACTTTGAGAGCGGGCTCGCCGTTGCAGCTTCGCTTACCTGGGGAAACGAGTCAAAACCAGCCCACGGGATAGTGTGCAATCCCATTCATCTTCTGACTAGGAAACCTCTGTGGAGTATCTGACAAGCCCGGTTGCTAGGCAGCAGAACAATCGGGAGGTCCAAGCTTTGGCTGGCCAAAAAAAGGCGGACCTAGGTCCACCCTGATGTTTCTGATAGCTGATATCTGAAAGCTGACAGCTTACTTCATCGCCTTGACGCGCACGCTCAACCGGGACTTGTATCGCGAGGCGGTATTCTCGTGCAGCGTGCCCTTCTGGATGGCTTTGTCGAGCACGGAGACGGTCTTGCGGTACGTCTGCTCGGCAGCGGCCTTATCGCCCTTGGCGATGCTCTCGCGCAGGTCGCGCAACTGGGTACGCAGGCTGGAGGTGTTGGCGCGGTTGCGCGTGGTGCGGCTTTCGGTCTGACGGGCGCGCTTCTGCGCAGAAAGATGATTTGCCATGTCTGGTTCGTTACCTTCGTGTGTACTGCGAGATATTCGGGTGGGTCCGAATTACTTATTATAAGGGAGCAACTCTCGACTGGTCAAACAGATGTAGCGGGCTGCGGCCGCCGAACTCTAGCAGTCGTAAGGTTTTCCTTCGCGCAGTTAGTGGCGAAAAGGTTTGAAAGACATGACCGACACACTCGATCGCCTGAAAGTGCTGATCAACTCCTCGACGCCCATCGTGGTGATGGAGACTTCCGAGGAGATGCGCGCGGTCAACATGGTCCGCGCCGCCTGCACCGCACTCAACATGGCGACGTTCGAATGGAGCATCGCTGACGGTCTTCTGCGCTCGGGATCAAATGCTCCGGTGCAGCCACGGGCTGATCAGTCCAGTGTCTGGGGACAAGGCGGCCAGCCGCAAGCTCAGTCGCGGACGGCGCTCAGCCCCGGAGGTAGTGAAGCGGAGAGGCTCACTCGAGCGGTAATGTCTTCGATGGGTTCCGGCGCAGCCGCTGCAGCTGCGGGCGGTTCCATCTACAACACGCGCGAACCGGTGCAGGCTCTCGCCAACATGGAGTCGATGACCATCGAGGCCGTGTTCATCCTCAAAGATTTTCATCGCCATATGGACGATCCTGTCGTCGTCCGCCGCCTGCGCGATGTCGGCCAGAAATTCTCTGCGAACCGCCGGACAGTGATCATCACCGCGCCAGAGCTGGCGGTCCCAGCAGAGCTGACCACGCTAGTCGAATATTTCGATCTTCCGCTGCCCGATCGCGAACGCCTGCGCGATATCGTCCACGACACTTTTACTCGGCTGTCGAAGACTTACACCCTGAAGCTACAACTCGACGCCGCAGGGGTCGATGCCATCGCGGCCAACTTGCGAGGCTTGACGGAGGAAGAGGCGGATCGCGCGATGTCGCAAGCGCTAGTCACGCGCTACGCGCTGTGTGCGGAGACCGTGACCGATGTTCTGGAAGCCAAGAAGCAACTGTTGCGGCATTCGGGGATGCTCGAATTCATTGAGGCTTCGGACAGCATGTCGGCGGTGGGCGGATTAGAAAACCTGAAGCACTGGCTCGCCCAGCGCCGCGGCGCCTGGGAGGATGGGGCGCGTGCGTTTGGGCTCGAGCCTCCGCACGGAGTGATCATTCTGGGGGTGCAGGGATGCGGAAAGTCGCTCTGCGCGCGGGCGGTTGCCGGAGAGTGGAAACTGCCGCTGGTGAAGTTTGATACTTCCGCCGTCTACGACAAATACATTGGCGAGACCGAGAAGCGGATTCGCAAAGTGTTTCAAGTCGCCGAAGGCCTTGCTCCTTGCGTTCTCTGGATCGACGAACTGGAAAAAGTTTTCGCCGGAAGTGGACCGGATTCCGCATCAGCTGACGCCGGTGTTTCTTCGCGATTGCTGGCGTCGTTCTTATCGTGGATGCAGGATCGCAAATCCCCTGTATTCGTCGCAGCCACCTGCAACAATGTGACGGTGCTTCCTCCGGAATTGATCCGCAAGGGCCGCTTCGATGAGCTGTTCTTCGTCGATCTGCCCAACCAGGCCGAACGACGGCAGATCTTTTCGATTCAACTTGCGAAGCGGAAGCGCAACCCGGCTGACTTCGATCTGGAAGCAGTCGCCATTGCAGCGAAAGGATATTCAGGCGCGGAGATCGATGCTGCTGTCCAGGGCGCAATGTATGCCGCCTATTCCGGGAAGACGCCCCTGACGACGCAATTGCTGCTGAATGCTCTAGCTCAAACCGTGCCCCTGTCGACCACCCGGGCCGAAGAGATTAACGAATTGCGTCAATGGGCGCAGACGAGAGCCGTGCCCGCATCTGCTCGCGACGGGAGCTCCATAAGCTGAGGGTGCGCTGTGGATTTCCTCCCATTGACGGCTTACTTCAAGACGGGGTAGGCTTTACGCAATGGTTGTCGTTCGCCCGATGGGCGCGAAAATTTCGACAGTCCCCGTCTCTAAGCACAATTCTGTGTCGTTTTTTCGATGGAGCAGGTTTGGTCTTACACCTACCTCGCAAGAAGGCCGAGCTGCGGGCGGCCGGTTGGAGTCTGAGACTGGGATCCACACATTTCTGAATCTACAAGCATGAAAAAGAGTATCGGGGTTGCTCCCAACATCGAGGCGCTATTTGGCACGCGGGATGAGAACGTCCGCGTGCTCGAAGACGGCTTCAATATCACCATCAACCTGCGCTCGAACGCGATCGAACTTGAGGGCGCGGCTCGCGACGTAGCTCGCGCCGAGCAAGTCTTTGCCGACTACGAGAGCCTCCAGCGCTCGGGCCATACGTTCAGCAATGGCGATCTCAACAGCATGCTGCGGGTGTTGACGACGGACCCGAACTCAACGCTGCGCGGACTCGCGGACGCTGGCAAGCAGCGATCATTCGGGCGCCGCACCGTCCAGCCCAAGAGCAGCAACCAGCGCCGCTATCTGGAAGCCATCGAAAAGCACGACATGGTCTTTGGCATTGGTCCGGCGGGAACTGGAAAAACGTATCTCGCCGTGGCCATGGCGATCTCTGCGCTGCTGGCGAAGCGTGTGAATCGTATTATTCTGGCACGGCCAGCGGTGGAAGCCGGCGAGCGTCTGGGATTTCTGCCGGGTACGCTTCAGGACAAGATTGATCCCTACTTGCGGCCGCTCTACGACGCGCTCTACGACATGCTCGATCCCGAAAAGGTCGATCGCTATCTGGAAAAGAACGTGATCGAGATCGCTCCGATTGCTTTCATGCGCGGGCGAACCCTAAACGATTCCTTCGTGATTCTCGACGAGGCGCAAAACACGACCTCCGAACAGATGAAGATGTTTGTCACGCGGCTTGGATTTAATTCTAAGGCCGTGATCACGGGCGACGTCACGCAGATTGATCTCCCCAACGCCCGCCGCAGCGGATTGCTTGAGGCGATTGATGTCCTTGGAAACGTCAATGGTTTGGCATTTGTGAATTTCGACGAAGCTGATGTCGTGCGCCATCATTTAGTACAGCGAATTGTTCGAGCCTACGACGAACACAAAACGCGAGTCGCCGAGCAACAAATGCTTTTGCTCGCCGAGCCTAAGAGTGTGGATCTGCCGAACGCGAACGAGGAAAAGCCCGCGCCGTCGCAATCGAAGCAGTAGACGTCTCATCCGAAGAGAGGGCCTCGCACGCGGCCCTCTCTTTTGTTTTTGAACGCAACAGTCGAAGTGGTAGACGAGGACTAGAGGCTGCAGGTTTGGTCATACTGGAGAAAAAGATCGCGGGATTGAGCGACGACACGCTCAGCCGCTTCGTCTCGCGCACCCGGCGAGTAGCTGGACTGCGAGGCCGGGTCAATGTGCTCATTACGAGTAGTTCGGCGATGCGCTCGCTCAACTCCCGGTTCCGCGGCAAGGACAAGGCTACAGACGTTCTTTCCTTTCCTTCCGAGCCGTCAATTTTGCACGACCAGAGCCGCACTGCGTTAGCGGGAGAAGTCGCAATCTCGGCCGATATCGCTCTTCAGAACGCCGTGCAACTTGGCCATTCCCCTGCACTGGAGGTGAAAGTCTTAATCCTCCATGGGATTCTTCATTTGGCGGGCTTCGATCACGAGGGCGATAATGGTGAGATGGCGCGGAAAGAAGCGAAATTACGCCGGATTCTCAGGCTGCCCGTCGGCCTGACGGAGCGCGCGCAAACCAACAAATATCACGTGAAGAGTCGCAGAACGCCGGTCAGAGGAGCGCGGAGGACGGCATGATCATCGCTGTCGCTCTTGCGCTGTTCCTCTTGACTGGATTGCTGATGCTGGTTTCGTACGTAGACCGCGTCTACCAGGAAATCGGCAAGTTCCTGTCCCGCGAGTTCCAGGACAACATCGATGTCTTCGAGCAAAAGATCGAGCCGAGGCTCAAGGTCAGCCGCATGCGAGCTTCGCTTTCGATGGCTGTCCTCGCGCAGCTGATCACGGCTTCCATCACAATGCTGATTGGCTATCTGCTCTTCAGCGATCCGTCGTGGGGCGTCTACGAAGTGCTACAGGCGACCGTCGCGCTGCTGTTGATCGTGATCTTGTGCAGCCGCTTCCTTCCGTTCGTTTTCTTCTCCCGCACGAAGGGCGAGTGGCTGATTCACTGGACCTTGTGCCTACGCGGTCTTATCTATCTCGTCATGCCGGTGACAATCGTGCTCGGTTTCCTTCAGTCGGTGGCATCGCTGACCAATGAAAACACCACGGAGCAGCCGGAAACCTCGGCCGAGGCCGTGGATGCTTTAATCGAGGCCGGCCAGGAAGAGGGCATTATTCAGGAAGGTGACCGCGCGCTGATTCAGTCCGTTGTTGAGTTTAGCGGCAAGACGGTGCGCGAAGCGATGAAGCCGCGACCCGCGATGTTCGCGGTTCCCACCGATACAACGGTCGAGCGCTTTATCGAGATGCTGCGGACCAAGCATTACTCCCGCGTGCCGGTATATGAGGGCAGTGTCCATAACATCAAAGGGATCGTCTACGCCCAAGACGTGTTGCAGGTGCCCGACACTGAAGCTCGCACCCGCAACCTTGATACGATCATGCGGCGCGATGTCTACTTCGTTCCCGAGAGCAAGCTGGGAAGTGATTTGTTGCGCGAGATGCAGAAGCAGAACATTCGGATGGCGATCGTCGTCGATGAATATGGCGGAGTCGCGGGATTGGTCACCATCGAAGATCTAGTCGAGGAGATCGTCGGCGAGATCCGCGACGAGCGCGATAAACCGGAGATTGTCCGCGATGGCGACCGCGGTTTCATCGTCTCCGGCGGCATGGACGTGGATCGTCTGGATGAACTCTTCGGAATGAAGCCTGAAGGGAAAGAGTCCGCGACGATCGCCGGACTCGTCAGCGAACTCGCTGGCAGGATTCCAGGCAAGGGCGAGATCGTCGAGGAGGACGGATTGCGCTTTGAAGTGCTGGAGTCCACAGACCGCAAGGTCGAGCGAGTGCGTGTCACTTCAGTGCAGCCCCAGCAGATGAAACTGATATAAGCAGCTTCTAGCTTCTAGCCAACCCATCTTGGCTCTAGTCTTCCATCAGCACGTTATTGCGAAGTGGCTTAAGATGAAAACAAGCCTGCATCAGCCCCTAGCAACATAGTTGTTGTAGCTAGGAGTTTGCCGCGAGAAGCTCTTATGCCCTTTCGCTCCGGATTCGTTTGCATTCTCGGCCGTCCTAACGCCGGCAAGTCTACGTTGCTCAATGCGCTTGTCGGCGAGAAGTTGGCGA
>Ga0209624_10000200_pt1 | contig 55473 bp, 46 predicted proteins | sample JacPinW_OM2H0_O1_FD_188565 | JGI IMG/M metagenome (GOLD analysis project Ga0209624, IMG submission 188565) | Forest soil microbial communities from Algoma, Ontario, Canada - Jack Pine, Ontario site 1_JW_OM2H0_O1 (SPAdes) (version 2) | ecosystem: Environmental > Terrestrial > Soil > Boreal...
TTCTGCGCCAAACACATTGCGCTACGAAAACCAACTCATTGTCGCAGAAGGCGATTACGTCATCGCGCACGGCCGTTTCTCTGGAAACGGGAGGCCCGCTCCCTGGGTCGCCGCTGACATCATCCGCGTCGAAGACGGTCTGCTTTCTGAGCACTGGGACATACTGCAGGACGAAGCCACAAAGGGAGAGTCCGTCAGCGGCCTTCCCATGTTTGGCGACCGTTTTCCTGCGTAAGCTTTAGACCTTCACTAGCTATCACCCCATACAGATCCTAGGAATCATGAACCTCACTGAAAACACCATCTTCATTACCGGCGGCGGATCGGGTATTGGCCGCGCGCTGGCCGAGGAGCTGCACAAACGTGGAAACAAAGTGATCATCTCAGGCAGACGCAAGAGCCGTCTGGCCTCCGTAACGAAGGCCAATCCGGGCATTGAGGCAATCGAACTCGACATCGTAAACCCGGACAGTATCAATGCGGTGGCGAAGTGACCCTGACGGAATTTCGCAAGCATTCCGGCACAAAGTATCTCCCATATGCGACCGAACGGTCTCGCTGGCATCTAAGACATCAGGGAAGAGCCGAACGCGATGGACTCGGTGCTCGCTGATTGGTTCTCAGCTGGTAGGGATCCTCTGTCGGCCCAACATCCAGCATGCTTGTGTCATGTAGTGCGGGCGTCAACCTGCAGTTCGAGGGACTTCAATGAGCGATCAACATAGCTTCATTTCACTCGATCAGTTTCATCCCGATCCGCACACACAATCTCGGACTGCGGAGCGTACCCTAAACTCAGCAATTGTCCACGCTGAGATCTCGCGAAGCTACGAAGAATATCTGGAGATCTTCGACGAGTTTTATGCCGACGGTATCGAGGGAAGCAGCGAAACCATGGAAGAACCGATTCGCGGAAAGGCGAGAGTGCGCTCACTTCTTTTCAGCTTTCTGGTTCCCCTTCATGCAATGGCCGAGGTCGGTGGAGTGTCGATATCTATTCGAGAAGCGCCGATTCCTGGAGACGCTATCGACGAGACCCACTCTGCGTGGACACTGGAGTTGGTCGGGGCTTCCGGCAAAATCTGCACTGTGAGCTGGCGCATCCTGCGGAAATGGAACGAATCGCGTGTGATTCTGGAGCATCATTATGACTACCAGCAAAGCGGTGAGCCGCTGACCGACGTCGACCTTAGGTTCGATGCGGCTGAGGCGGCTATGGGAATTCAAGGGCCCTCGTAAACGTACAGCGGTTGTCCGATGCCCAACGCGGACATTTGAGATAGCAAGCTCCTGGTCTTATCAAATGCGGCCTGGGACTGGTCGGTCTCATCTACTTTGGTATATTGCAGTCAGCGACCTGATGGTCGCCGATTGTCTTCACGAGGACTACTGACGTGCGCAAAGGCGAGCAGACCCGGCAGGAAATTATCCGCAAGGCGGCACCGATCTTCAATCAGAAAGGCTATGCCGGCGCTGCGCTTTCCGACCTCATGCGAGCGACCGGGTTAGAAAAGGGCGGAATCTACCGGCATTTTGGGAGCAAGCAGGAACTTGCGGGAGACGCGTTCGACTACGCTTGGAAACTCGCAATGGATACGCGCTTCGAAGGCACAGAGCAAATTCCCAATACGGTTGACCGCCTCAAACAAATTGTGCGGAACTTTCGAGACCGGCGCGCCGGGGTGGTACCGGGAGGGTGCCCGCTGCTGAACACGGCAATCGATTGCGACGATGGCAATCCTCAGTTGCGAGCGAAAGCCCGCCAGGCTCTCGGTTCCTGGCTTGACCGTCTGCAATCGATTGCCGAGGAGGGGCTACGACGCGGCGAGGTCCGTTCCGGCGTCGATTCCGAGAAGCTGGCTACCCTGATTGCCAGCACGCTCGAAGGCAGCCATATGGTGAGTCGGCTGCAGCGGAAGGAAGAGCCTCTCGATCTTGCCTGCCGTCATCTGGAGGGATACCTCGAATCAGAAGTTCGCGCGCGGAAATCGAAGGCCAGAGCCGACAAGTCATGAATAATCAAGAACTTCGCTCGCAAGCGGACTTTAGGGAACGGGCAAAAACGAACGACGTGCCGGTCGCGCGTCTGATTGGATTTGAGGCTAAGGACATTGCTGCCGGACGGGCGACGGTCGTCCTGGCAGCGGGACCGCAACATGCAAATCCCATGGGAACACTGCACGGCGGGATTCTTTGCGATATTGCTGATGCCGCGATGGGCATTGCATTTGCGAGCACCCTCGCGCAGGAGGAATCTTTCACTACGGTCGAACTGAAAATCAATTTCTTTCGCCCGGTCTGGCAGGCACGTCTCAAGGCGGAAGGAAGGGTCGTGCGGCGGGGCCGCACGATCGGGTATGTGGAGTGCACAGTAACCGACGAGGAGAGCCGATTGGTCGCGAAAGCAGCTTCCACGTGCATGGTGCTTCGCGGCCAGAAGGCATCAGGCCGGTAATCCCGCTCAGCTTTAGCGCAGCCAGCTTGCCAGCCAACGGGCTCTCGGGTGCTCCTCGAGAATTTTGCGGCTGCCCAACACTATTGGTCAAAAATACTTCGCGACGTGATGCGACCGAACTGTCTCATCTGTCATCTGAACTGGGTGATGGGGACTCGCACGAGGAAAAGGCAAGTGAATAGCGCTGGCAGAGTACAAGTCGGGAGCCACGAAGTGCGTGTCATTGCCGTGCGAGGTTTGAGCTCCGCGCCTCCCCTTCTGCATGTACAAATTGTTCTGTTTGTGTGATGCTGCGCTCATCAACTGGTAGGCGGCTAGTTCATGGCAGACGTCAAAACGTTATCCAATCTACAAGCCCTCTCAATATCCCCATCCCCCGCGCAAACCCTTCCCAGCGAGGATCATGTGGCCCTTCGATCCGAAAACTACCGTGCTGCCGACCAAGCACAAGCCGACCGGCGCCTATATTATGTGGGCCGGATCGCCCTGCGCGCATTTGCATATCATGGGACGTCCACTAGAAATATTGACGTCGAAATAATCCAGTTCTCCAGGCACTCTTGGCGCACTCAGGCGATAGTTCTCGGAGAATTGCTGCTTCTCGGCCTCAACTGGCGGGACGCAGACCGCAACGCTGCGCCGTGTTGAGGAAGCGCAAGCCGCTGGGGCAGGCGAGGGCGGGGTCTCCGACGCAGAGAGAAATGCCTAGATCGCCGAGGAACCGGCACCCGACACACGTTTCGTCACCGCCTTCGCGCACGCGCTTGAGCACACGGGTGGATATACGCCGGAGGAAGCAATGCGGGTGGCAGAGACGATGCTGCCAGAGGTCCTCCATTATGACCGCACGCGCCAGGCGTCCTTCCCCGACAGTGGCCGGACGCTCACCGACGACGCCGTGGACGTCTTTCTGGCAACCCTCACAAATGGGAAGGTAACATAAGGATAAGGTAGGGCAGATCTGCTCGCCGAATTTCCCTACTTGGGGCCGCCTCATATAACGTCTGAGGCCACTTAAGTCAATTCAGCAATGTAAAGGAGACCTATTATGCCACTCGCTCGAATCGATCTTGCAGAGGGTAAGACGGCCGACTACCGCAGGACCATCGGAGAAGTGGTCTACGATGCAGTGGTTGAAATCTTGAAGGCTCCGAAAGACGATCGCTTCCAGGTCATCACGGAGCACACAGCGCAAGATTTCATATTCGATCCCACTTTCTTAGGCATTCAGAGATCGAAAGATTGCGTGTTTATCCAGGTCACGCTCAATGCTGGGCGAACCGTTGATCAGAAACGTGCTTTTTATAAAGCAATCGCAGACGGACTGCACGAGCGTCTCAGCCTGCGCCGGGAGGACGTGTTCATTGTTCTGGTAGAAGTCAGCAAAGAGAACTGGTCGTTTGGCAACGGTGAGGCGCAATACGCGAAATAAGTTCACGCGGCCGCCCGTGGTCGCGAAAACATCGGCCGGGTTGCACCTGTCCGTGCAAACGTGAAGGTTCGCCGATCGGGCGATTGCACTACCAGCGGGTTCCCGGGCTCGCATGCCTACAAGATCCAGTACTGAAACAACCAACCCATTACCCATGAGCTGTTAGATGAGTCACACGTGAAAGCGACGCCGACTGTTCTAGGGCTAATAGACTGGAAGCTCGCGTTGCGCGGGGCGGGCAAAACCAATCGACGTTTGGGAGTAGCCCTCCCGAGGCCACAGTCGGGGAGGCTCGCGAGAGCGGGTGCCTCGAACTTTGTCAGATGAGCGGCTGCGTGGAAATATCGCGTGGTGCGACAACCGATAAAGATCCAGTGCTCCGAAGATCTCCTGGCCGGTTCCTGCAAATCCACTGGCCTCTTCTCTCGGTCAATCCGGGATAACAAAAAATCTCCATAACACAGGCGGCATAACCAAGGCGTCTGCAAACCGCTAATTCAGCGACATCCAGCACTAACAAATCCGTTGAGTCATCCTCCCGGGTGAAGAACCTTATGCAGGCTCACATCGTCGCCGTCGCCGCTCTTCAAACCACAGAAGACAACCGTCGATACGATGGTCAATATCCCGAGGGCAATGAGAGCTTTATGGATTCCCTGAATCATTTGGGTCGGGTCGGAGTGTGCGCTGGGGACGAAAAGCGCTGTGGCTAACCCCGCCGCCGCTACGCCAAAGCTGATCGACATCTGCTGCATTGTGCTTGCGATGGAACTCGCACTGCTGGCGTCTTTCTCTTCGATGTCAGCGAATACGAGGGTATTCATGCTCGTGTATTGCAGCGATGTGAACGCTCCATAAAGGAAAGCCTCCAGCACGATGGCCCAAACAGGAGTTCGCACACCGATCGTTGCAAACACCAGCAGAAGGACACCGAGAATTAAAGTGTTGGAGATGAGAACCCCACGATACCCGATACGACGCAGAATTCGTGGCATCATTGCCTTCATGCTCATGGAGGCTATTGCTTGGGGCATGACGAGCAGACCGGATTGGATCGGGGTGAAGCCCAAGCCTACCTGATAGAGGAGCGGCAGGAGAAACGGCACTCCGCCTATTCCAAGACGAGTGAAGAAGCTGCCGCTCACGGCAGCCTGGAACGTGCGAATACCGAATAATTTGAGTTTCAGCAAAGGGAACGGAAGACTGCTCCCGTGGATTCCGTATCCTGCAAGCAACGCAATGGACAACACTAGCAATCCGGACATCGCGCCCGCGCTCAGAGAGTGTTCGCCGAATATCTCCAGCACATAAGACAGTAATGCCACCCCAGAACCGAAAAGAATGAGTCCGACAACATCGAGCGGAGGGGTCTGCTCTTCGCGGTAGTCCGGCAAATGCAGATAAACGAGGATCAAACCCGTGAGTCCAATTGGAATATTAAGGAAGAAAATGACGCGCCAGTGAAGATAACCGACGATGAGACCTCCGGCGATGGGTCCAAGCATGGGCGCCACTAGGGCTGGTATAGAAACAAAGCTCATGGTACGCAGAAGATCTGACTTGGCAAATGTTCGCACCAGGGTGAGCCGGCCCACTGGCACCATCATCGCCCCCCCACAACCTTGCAGGATGCGACAAGAGACCAGCAAGTGGATGTTGCTTGATATTCCGCACAGAAAGGACCCGAGGGTGAATAAACCAATCGCAGATGCGAATACACGACGGGTTCCGAACCGGTCCGCCATCCAGCCACTGATTGGGATGAAGATGGCTAGGCTGAGCGTATAGCTCGCCAGCACCGCCTTCATGCTGAGGGGGGCCACGCCGAGCGCGGAAGAGATCGCGGGAACGGCCGTATTGAGAATCGTTGTATCCAGCGATTCCATAAAAAACGCGACGGCAACGAGCCACGGCAGAAGCCGTTTGGAGGCCTCTGAGGGATCGGATGAAGATGGAGGCGCGATCAACGGGTGGGCTCGGTTCATGTGAAAAGAAACTGCGGGACTGCTTCTCCACCAAGGAGAGTTTGCGAATGTGCCCGCCTCCTGGTCTTTTATATCGCGGTATTCCCCTAACGGCCAACGCCGGGCGGGTCAGCTGTAAAGAATTTTATGCGGCGGCTTCCAGGAGCTTAATCGTAGCAGAATGACTACCGCCCACATTCCCCACGGTAGACACGCAGAAGGCAAAGTGATCTTCTCTTCCATAGGCGCCTAAAACAGGGAGTGCGGGAGAGGGCAAGGGGGCGGCCGGTCGACCCATCGCGGTCTGGAACGATTGCGAGAACCGGGCTTCCAGGAATTCGCCCAGTTTGGCCGTAGCCTTGAATTGTGGAATGGGCTCCAGTTCCTTGAACGCGGAAGTGAAGGCATTGGAAAGACTCCAGATCGCTCGTAGCCGGAACTCCTCACACTTCGGTTACCTACAAAGTAGAGGTCATGCACGGGACGGGCAAGGTGTTTGGGCGCTTCCAGCTTGCCCTCCACAAACGCTTCGTAGATGACCCGCTTCGCGGTCACGTCCGTCAATTCACTCTCTTGCCAGGCTTCGACCTGCTTTCGCATGTGCTCAAAGCTTCGCTGCATTCGATCGACGCCGACCGAAATGCAGTCGATGAGCGAGAACGACTTCGAGTGTTTGGCAAGAACCGGGGTAAAGTCGCCCGAGAGATGTCTCCTTATTCCGGAACCGGTGGCCTTGGCGGCGCATCCGTTCCAGTCAAATTTTGATCGCTTCTTCTAAAGTTTCGCGTTCAAGATGAAGTTTCTGGCGAGATGGAGGCTTGATCACCCGTTATCAGCACAAGATCAGTTACCTAAGCGTTGAACGACACAGAAAAGATTGCCATCTGGATCCTCTAGAACCTCGAAATCAGATTCAGGGCGATATCGCCACGGATAGCGGCGGGCGCCTAGCATGAGCAACCTGTCCACCTCTTCGTTTTTCCTGTCAGTATAAAGGTCGAGGTGAATCCAACTCCGTCCTGTTCGTCGTGTTTCCCTCCCCTGCAAGGATAGATTCGGGCCTTTTCCGTCCGGAGAGCAGAGAACTATCCAGCCATCTTTTGCAGGTTGCCGCGGCATGTAGTGAAGGGCGTTTTGCCAGAACGCAACCATGCGATCAAATTCGTAGCAGTGGACAACGATAGAGCCAATTCTCATAGGGTGTTCCAGTAAAGTGATATCTGTCGATAACGCGACAGTGTGGTATCCCATAACATCGGCCTTCGTGTTCATCTCATAAGACTTTCTCCTTGCGCACAGCACGGATAATCTCACCACGCCCATGGGAGATGAGGTCCAGCGTGGCGAATTCCTGAAGGATTCGGACGGGGTCTGCCGCGCTGAGAACAGTTACTGCAATTGTTAGGCGAATGTTCTTGGTGCGGGTAGCCGCGGCGCCCAGGATCACAGGCGGGACTGAATCCACGAAGTCGCTGCGGTGGTATTCGCCGACTGGCATGGTACTCAGCTGTTCTGTGGTTCCTCCGAAATCGGTAATCATTTCCTAGCTTGCCCTCTACTGCCGTTGACCTTGGATTCCTGGTGGTTGAGTTTGTCCACGGCGAGGAGCCCCAACTTCTTAAGCGACGCGTACAGTTGTTCCTTCTCCCTCTGAGACAGGGCAGACATGAGCGCTTCAAGGTCCTGTGCATGCCGCTCGAAGCACGATACCGCCAGCCGCTTTCCTTCCGCAGTGAGGTGAACGACGCGCGCTCGGCGATCAGTTGGGCTGGACTCGCGAACAACCAACCCTAGTTTCTCCAGGCGGTCGACCGCAGCGGTCATTGAACCACTGGCTAGGCGCACCTTGTCCTGGATCTTTGAGATCGTGAGCGGGCCCTTATGTAGGAGAGCTTCGAGCGCGACGAAATCCGTGAGGCATAGCCCCGTGTTGGCAATGCTCTGCTCAGCCAGCAGGCTTAAAGCGCGATAACTCTTTGCAATCACCAACCAGAGACGCGGCGCTGTAATGTTCTTCATTATGACTGCCTAAATCAGGCCGCTTGGGGCCGAACCTGGGCCGGTGTGCCGTTCTTTGCGGTGGAAAACAACATGCGATCCACGGAAGCAGCACCTGCACCGCGAATCATCAGAAAGACGGTAATCGCCAGTGCCAGAAGGTGAAATTCAAAACCTTCTCCCTTTTGCGCTCCCGTCCAGTTCATAAAGAAGCCGAACTGATGATGGACCATTGCGACCGCTACGAGCATGTTGCAACAAATTCCAAAGGCGGCAAGGCGGGTGAACAGGCCGAAGATGAGGCCCAGTCCCCCGAAGAATTCCGCGGCAATGGCCAGAAATGCGAATACGGCCGGGATGTGCATCATCCCGGTGAAGAAGCCCATCGTGCCGGTGAACCCGTATCCACCGAACCACCCGAGCATCTTCTGGGCGCCGTGGGCGAAAAAAACAATCCCCAGCACCAATCGAAGAACAGTTACGGCAGCGTCGTTGTCCGTCGCTATGAGTTTGCGAATCATAAAGTCCTTTCCCGCAAGCTAAATTGCTGAAGTCCGACAAACAATAGATGAGATGAAGTATCCTTATATGAGGATTCTTTTTATCGAGCTAAACAAGGCAGTATGACAGCAGCCCGATTTAATGCCCTGCATCAACTCCCGATTTGAGTCAGTGGGCGGGATCATGGTTCGGAGCCCAGTAAATCTTGTTACCGAGGCGGGCATCAACGTGTTCTCAGCGAATACGCGGACAGGGCGGTCTCGCTTCCCGATGGCGCTGAAGCGTTGCATCCCTATCCGGCAGGCCTGGTGATTGCCACCAAAGGCGGTTATTCCCGACCGGGTCGGACAACCAGAACATCTGAGAGCCGCCTGCAAGGCTAGCCTACGCCGGTTGCGCGTGGACCGGATTGACCTTTATCAGTTGCATCGAATCGATCCCAAGGTGCCCGCGGAAGACCAATTTGGCACCCTGAGGCACTTGCGGGCGCACGGAAACAATTAGAGACATCGGCTTATCGCAAGTGAGCATCGGGCAGATTCCGTATGCGCGAACAATCGTTCCGATCGTCAGCGTGCGGAATCGTTACAGCCTGTTCGACCGCGGATCGGAAGATGTTCTGGAGTATTGCGAAAAAGAGAAGCTGGGCTTTATTCCCTGGTTCCCGCTGGCGGCCGGTCGTCTGTCCGGCGTAGACAGCCCGATTAGTCGAATTGCAGCTCGGTGGAACGCGACTCCATCGCAGATCGCTCTGGCATGGCTGCTGGGGCGGTCGCCTGTCATGCTGCCGATCCCAGGCACCTCCAAGGTGAAACACCTCGAAGAGAATGTCGCGGCAGCGGAGCTAAAGATCGATGTGGACACCATGCGGGAACTGGACGGAATGAAGCGTGCCAGTTAGGGAAGAGGGGTGCGTGCGACATCAGGCTATTTGAGAGCCAACATCACCTGTCCCAAATGATAAGACAGGTGATTGGTTCGACTCAGCAAGACAGCCAGTCGGTTCCGGGTCGGGTCTTTGGCATAGTCTTCCTCAGTCATGGCGCGGTGCTGCAGCAGCCACTCGTCCGCGGAAAGATTCTGCAACTGCGAGAGCAACTTCTCGTTCACTTCGTCCCAATATTGTTTCAACTGTCCTGCCGAAGGTATTTCTGCCACCGCGAAGTCGGGATTGTCTATGAATACGGCATCCAGATCTGGATGCAGCCGGGGACTCAGGCCGAGAATCGAAAACATTCTGTCGTGAACGGCAATGAGATGTCCCCACAGGTAAATGACACGGTTCTTTCCCGGTGCTACCTCCCGCAGGAGCTGGTCTTCAGTCAGTCGTGAAAATATCCCGTCGGCTCTCTCCAGGACGAGCCGCCAGGAGTTGATCGCCACTTTCACCGGTAATTCGTGAGATGTCATTTGAACTCAGCTCTTTTCTTCCCTGCTGTATCCTGCCGCCGAAACCCGAAAACCGCCTACCGTACAGCTCAATGTCGAACAACGTTGGGTGTATTTAAAGATCAAAAACTTCCCGGTAGAGCTCGAAGGGATAGCCCTTCGCTTTCCAAGCTTCGAAGCCGCCTTTGAGAAATTTGATCTTGAAAAACCGCAACTCCAAGGATCCCTGCTGAGTCTCTTCCAGGGAATTGCGGTAGCGATATTACGAGCACGACAACACAAATTAAGGTTAGGACCGCGCCCATTCTGCTGCCCCTCCCACTCTTCCTGAGATTCAATCAGCAGCAAAGAGATTCATTTCCTTGCACGTTTTCTGTTCGAAAATTGTGCGACCAATCGGTCTCTTATGCCATCTGACTGCCGTAACGGAGGAAATATGCGGTCGGGACCGCAGCGCTCTCGGCGAGTGTCAACCAGAAGGCTGGCATCAACCCCTGCTTGATTGCGATCACGGTGACGCCGTGACTTTCAACGCTAGCAGTGAAACGGACCTGGGCTCCTGCTCGGTGTGGAGATTCAATGTTTTAGCGATACGAGTCAGGTCGAACGTCTCTCAGGAGGCGAACCCACACCTACGAGCTTCAGCACAGCCACCTGGCGCAGTCGCGTGCACGGCGGATTTAAGGTCTGCAAGAATGAGGTGCAATTCGAAGCCACGGGCTATGAGAGCCTTGGCACAGTTCACGGATGCAATCTTCTGAACGCCTGAGCACGAGTGGGTAGGACGTTAAGTTTCCGGCTATAGTATGCGGGTCAAGGTAATTGTTGGATACCCAACATCCTGTCTAGCCCCCCAAGCCGCTACCGCGAAATGGAGTGCGCGAGTTGATTGCATATTTCGTGGACAATTTCTTGCCTGATCTCGTATTCGAGGAGCTCGGTGTCCGTTGCCGCGCCAAGGCTTCGTGATTCTAGAACCTCGGCTTGCTTTTTAAGCAGTTGACCAAGCTCCGCTCTGAGTTCGTCAACGCGAAAGTTTTCCACAGCTGCCTTCCTTCCGGCGAAGCGGCAGGACTTTGGATCACTAAAGTTTGGCAACAATCGGCCGATCGTACCATACGGTACACACCGTACCGACCTCATCGCCGTTCGACCCGGTGGACCCGGCTGCTTAGAAAGTCTGCCTTGGATGTGGGCCACACTCAAGAATGCGGAAACTTGAACACGAGACAAAGCCCCAAGGTTGTTGGCGTTTCTCCTGATCGGTGCGGGAGCGACTTGCTGGCTGGGCGTGCGGGGGCAAGCTTTGCTGATCGCCTTCCGGTTGCGCTTAGTCCAGCTTTTTTTGATTGTGAGGAGCAGTCAATCTGCTGATGGCAGTAGTGGTGATCTCAGCCCGCATCGGTGGTCGCCGGGCGCACCCTATTGATTCGTGGGTCACTTTATCGTCGGCTGGCTAGTACTTCCGTCCGTTGCGCTGCTGCTCAGCGCACTTCCATTTCTCGAGGCGGAAATTCGGCACTGGGCCTTCCCCCCCAGCGTTTCAAAAGGCTGAATTCAGCGCCCTCATTATTATGCGGCCTTTCGCCCCTCTTTTGAAGGGTCGGCCGTGCTTTCCGCGTCTACTTCAAACCGGCTTGCGTCACCTTGATCGCGCAACCCACGCCGGCCGTCGTACCGCTAGGGACGCCCGCTGTTCTGTTTCCCTGGTTCGAAAAATAGAGGCTCGAGGACTTCCGGAACCTTGGCTACCCCGACACGATCCAGATATATCTTATATTTCTTGTGAAGGGGGCCGCCCCGCGCACCTAATGCAAGCATGGTTTGCCCGGCCTCGGTCTGCGCAATTTTCAGAACATCCAGATCTCCGGTTGCGCGAGAAAATCCATATACTATCGTGACGACAAATCCGCCCATGCAATCCAACCGGACTTGCTCATGAACCGACGAATCGAGCGCGCGAAGAAAGGAGAGCCACGGCTCGGGAATCTGTTCATGGGGACGGATAAGCAAGCTGTTCTCCCTTTAGGTCGCAGAAGACATCAAAGAACGCGGGATCGACCTGCTTACGCCGGTCTTTAACCTGATGGACGTTACGCCCCGTGGCCGCGGCAATTGGTATCCGAGCCTTGGGTAAGGACCTACAGCCCCCGTGTTGTAGACGGTGACCGTTGACGGTTGGAGTTGATGGCGCGCCTCCCCCGTCGCGGCTTCAAATGGATTCGCGGTTGCGCCTCTTAGAGGTTGCCGGTCATTCATTCATTAGGATTGGCGTCCCCGATTGCATGTGAACCCGTGTTACCGCCGTGAAAGGGCGCGGATGTATTGGATCATGTGGTAATTACAAGTCAGCGGTTGCAATGCGACGCCATGTAAGGAACGGGGAGAACGCGAAGAAACAGGTTTAAGTTGTACTGTCCTGGTACGACGAGTTTTTGCCATTGCGAGGAGCGCTTCCTGTTTAAATCCAAGACTAGAGCTATTTTTTGAAGCTACTATTTCGCGCGGAAATGGATCTCAAGCTCCTTGTCGCCTGATATGAGTCTAGCTATTCCGCGTTGGACCGGCTCATTGTCCTCCGCGATCAGTTGATTAGACCGTATTCATAATGTCTGGCTCGCTTGCTTGCAAGGGCTCCGCTTTGCTCTGACCCTCCGGCGATGCAGCTTTGGGTAACGGGACGGTCGCGAAAACGCGAGTCCCGGAGCTATCCGACTCGATATTCATGGTCCCTTCGAATTGACGCAGGCGTTCCCGCATCCCTCCTATTCCGACGCCCGTGCGTCCCGATTGAATCTCAGCCAAACGCGCGGGATGCATCCCCTTGCCCTGGTCCCGGATGTCCAAGGTGATTTGATTCGATTCACGGGCAATCCGAATCGAAGCGGTCTTACTCTCGGAATGCCGGTGAATGTTCGTCAGACATTCCTGCACCAGCCGGAAGATCACGAGTTCCATATCGCGCGGCAGTCTCCCAAACTCCTTTGAAATATCAAGCTGAACTTCCAGACCGCTGCGTTCTAGAAGCCCTTGTACATACCAACTGATCGCGGAATATAGCCCGTTCTCGTCCAACAAAGGCGGATGCAACAGGTAAGAAGTCGTGCGTATCTCGCGGTGCAACTGTTGAACTGTTTCTTGAATCTGTTCGGCCTCAGTGGCTAGGTCGGGAGCATTGCGGCCAGTTTTCTGAGCAAGTTGCGCGAGGCTAATACCAAGCACGGTCAATGTCTGACCCGCGCTGTCGTGCAACTCGCGAGCGATATGCCGGCGTTCCTCATCCTGACTTCTCAACAAGCGCCAGGAGAGCTCCCGAACCTGGTTAGATTGCTCCTCTAATTCTCGGGTGCGAGTCCGCACCTCTGCATCAAGTGTTTGCGCCAGTTTGCGGAAGTTTTCCTCTGCTTCTTTGCGAGCAGTCACATCGCTGGCTGCACCGAACCACTCCATGATCTCGCCGTTTACATTGAGCAGGGGAACCGCCCGCGAGTTCGTCCAGCCCAGCGTGCCGTCGGTTCGTCGGACACGATGTTCAAGCTCGAACAGGCTTTTTGTTCGCACGGCCTCACGGATCGTCCGCAACACAAGCGGTTGGTCGTCGGGATGAATATATTCCCTCAGCCAATCCTTCCTTGGCTTCCCCATATCCCCGATGAATCCCCTGCCATCGAGCTGGCGCATCTCGCTCCAGTCGGGACTCATGCGATAAACCACGTCAGAACTGGCGTTCACGAGTGCGCGAAACCGCTCTTCGCTCCGATGCAGCAACTCCTCCGCCTGCTTCCGTTCAGAAATGTCGGCCGTAACAGCAAGATGCACTACGGTTTCATCCGGATTTCGCAAGGGTGCGGCGTGGGTTTCCATGTGCCGCCGTTTACCCTCTAGCCCAATGATATCGAACTGTAGTGACCCCTGCTCACCGCGGCAGATGCTCTCATTGAAAGCTTTGAACCGGTCCCGATCTTCCGGCGCAATCAGGTCATAAACATTCTTGCCAACTACTTCGTCTGCAGAACGAGCGCCAACCATCTGCAGGCCAGGCCCATTCATGTGCAATAACGTACCATCTGCCGAGACCAGTTTGACGCACTCAGGAGTGGTTTCAAAAATCGCTCGGAAACGTTCTTCGCTTTCTCGGAGTGCCACTTCAATCCGTTTTCTTTCACTGACGTCTCGAGCGACCTTCGAAGCTCCGATGACCCTGCCTGCCGCGTCGCGGATGGGGGAAATCGTGAGTGAGGCATCTAGTTGAGTGCCGTCTTTCCGTCTGCGCACCGTTTCGAAGTGTTCGACTCGCTCGCCTCGTGCCAGGCGTCGGAGAATGTCTTCTTCTTCCGAACGTCGTTCCCAAGGGACGATGAGCGTAATATGCTGACCGATGGCTTCCTGTGCCTTATATCCGAACAGTCGCTCGGCGCTCTGGTTCCAACTGGTTATCGTCCCATCGAGTTTCTTGCTGAGGATGGCATCATCGGAAGAATCGACAATGGAAGCCAATAGCGAGGTTGCTCGTTCTGCCTGCTTTCGCTCGGTGACGTCATGGAACGTGAGAACGATCAGAGAATCCCCAGCTCTAGCCAATCGTCGTGCGTCAAGCACAAGCGTCCTTATGCCGACAGGGAATTCGCGGTCGATCTCGACAGCTTGAAATTCACTAAGGCCAGAAAGCGCTGCTTCTACGGATTCCCACACTTCGGAGGTTTCCCATTCGTTGTTCCCCAGCTTGCGGATCGAAATGCCCTGCGTCCGGTCCCGCGAGACCCCAAATGTGGTATAGAACGCCCGGTTCGCCGTCTGTACCTCCAATTTGGCGTCGAGAACAACCACGGGATCAACTACTGTGTTAAGGATCGCCTTCGTGTATTCCCGTTCGTAGATGGCTTGCTCGATACTTGCACGAAAGGCCGTGACATTCGTGAATGTGAGCACAGCGCCCAGAATCTGGCGATCACTGCCGGTGTAGGGAGCGATTCGAAGAAGAAAACGCCTATCGCCATCGCGGGTTTCGACCCGGTGTGGTGCTCCGTCAGCAATCACCCGCGTGCAGATTCTATTGAGATCCTGTGCGCCCGCAAGAGTACTGCTAAGAGGACAACCGAGATCCGAGACCCTCAGGCCAAACACTGTCATCGCAGCCCGGTTGATGCGGGCAACCGTACGCTCGCGACTGAGTACAATGATCGGAACATCGACAGCGTCAAGCACAGCGATCTCGTTGGCAGTCACTCCGCCCGAAGTCGTAGCGTCGCCTGACGCTGTGCCGGCTACAAAGAGCTCGTCATCCTTGGCCATGGAGTATTTCTATCTTTTAATCAGTAGCACGATACAGCGTGCGACTCCGTTGCAGAACATCATCGGCTACAAGTGGAAGAGTCTGACGCAACGCCAAAAGCAGCGCCTGAGAGCGCGGCATGTGAAACGACCCGGGGTAGCGCGACAGAAGCTGGCCCTCCAGGACACGGGACTCGTCCGGGCCCACGGCGTCTCGAAGTGCTTCGGACACCGCTCGCTCAAGCCGAGAGTAATCTTCGACGGGAATAAGATGGGAGTGATTCTCGCTGAGTCTCGGTAGCATACGAGCGTGTACGTCTCCGTTGAAGTTATCCATCGAGAACGAGCAAAAGATCGAAATATCTTGCTCATGCGCAAGTTGGTCAAACAAATCTTCGAGGTTCATACTCGCAGCAACGTCGCCGCGCTCCCAAAGAATGTTAACCATCTCACCCCACCAGCGCACTTTCGGGTAACGACCCTCTCCGCGAGCTTGTGAAACAACGTTTGCAGCTAAGCCCAGGAAAACAGGCGAATCCGGCATCCCGTCAAGCATGAAGGTGGGCAGCAGATTGTCCGCGTCAACAATCGTTAGTTGTCCGCGCTTTTCGGCGGCTTTCACATCCACGCCCTCGCTTTCCAATCGTGGCCGAAAAGCGTCCCAATGAGCGATCGTCGGAACTAGAATTACCCCCTCGCCGTTGGCAATCGCCGCAGCCGCGAAGCGACAGACCGCCCGATTGAGAAATTGCTGATCTTGATAAAGCTGGACGATGTGATCGCGTGGCGCAGCGCCGGCTAAAAGACCGCACCAGGGCTCACCGTTGGCGGCTCCGTTGTTTGTTTCGTCCAACCTGCTATTGTTTTCCATTGCCATCCTCCCCATCTCCGGAAGCAAATCTTAGATTAAATCAGATTTTGTAACGAAGTCCTTTGCGTCGACGCTGCGGGCTTGTTCCCGAGCAACCGTCGCATCGTTCTGAGTAACAATGATGACATTACAATCAGGACTCTCACGCCGAATGAGTCGTGTCGCCTTCAGGTCATCCATGCGAGGCATGTTGATGTCCATGAGTACTAAGTCAGGATGTAGTTGGTGCATCTTTTCTTTTCAAGGGCTTCGATTCCGTCACCAGCCTCGCCACAGACACGGTACTCCGGCTGAGATTCAATCAAGGTTCGAGCCATGCGCCAAAACCGTGCTTGATCATCGACGATTAAGACTTCCACGGAGCTCCTACCGATCCTCACAGATTTTCTCTGCCTAAGAATGCACGAAGCGCCAATAGCAGCCTATACAGTGTTTAGTGTATTGACCGTGATCGACTACGATTTTAGCCGACAAAATTAAATGCCCCCGACGTCGATAATACGGGTAGGTAATTGCGATCTAGTTGGCCCGGCACGGACAGACCTCGTGAATCAGCTCTCTCATGGAAACGGCCTGTTCGAGGTCGTTACGAATTATTCACGAGCATATACTACATAGAGGAACTTCGGTTGAACCAAAGCGCTGTGGTCCCACCTGATAGTACAGACGCGACCGACATGATCTATGTGCTCCTGCTGGTTTGGCAGGCACAGTTCGCGCTCGGTTATGGGGCGCTGGCGGGACTGCGCGGGCTCTATGTGGGTTCCTTGGCCGCGCTCCAGCTGAGTGCGGCTGGCTTTACTCTGGCCGGCCTCTTCGGGCGGTCTCGATGGATGGTGCGCGTCTCTCGCCCTAGCCGGTGCGGGCGGCAGCACGCAGCCTACCAGAATTTATCGAATAGAGGATGCACGGAAGTTTCTCTCCGGTCAAGACATAAACGTGGATGCGATCGCGCCGCAGGTTGACGGCAAGTTCATGAGTGCCTTCGTGCGAGCTGTTAAGCCACAGCGAAAGGAACCCCGCTGCGACCCAACCTGCTGCTGAGAAAATAACGGATCAACTCAAGGCGCGAGATTGGCCGTTGTGGATTCTTAATCGGGGTTGCATCGAACACAAGGGATTCTGAAAGGACCATTCTTATGAAGACGATTGTGGCTACCCTCATGATTTCGCTTTGTTCCGCGGTTGCAGCTCAACAGTTTTCCTCCGTCCCTGGCCAAGGAAGATCGATGGTTGTGACGAAACTGGGAATTGTGGCCGCGCCGCAGTTTCTCGCCTCCCAGGCCGGCGCGCACATTCTGGAACAGGGCGGTAATGCCGTGGACGCGGCAATTGCGGCAAACGCCGTTATGGGTGTAGTGCAACCGTATGTGAACGGCATGGGTGGAGACCTGTTCGCAATTTACTACGACGCGAAGACGAAGAAGCTCTATGGATTGAACTCCGGCGGTTGGACGCCGAAGGGGCTCACCATCGAATATTTAAAATCGCGCGGCGTCGATCACATCAATCCCATCGGCGTGGAAACCATCGACATTCCCGGTGCCGTCGCGGGATGGGATGCGTTGCGCGGCCGGTTCGGCACGCTACCTTTCTCCGAAATCCTCGCGCCCGCGATTTACTACGCACAGAATGGATTTCCGCTGGCTGAGAGGAACGCGCGCTATTGGGTCGCGAAGAGTTTGATGCAGCAGCCGGGCTATAAAGAAACGTATCTGCCCAACGGCATCGCGCCTCAAGTCGGCGATGAATTCAAGAATCCTGCGCTCGCCAACTCCCTTCAGCTAGTGGCAGAGCATGGCCGGGATGCGTTCTACAACGGCCCGATGACGGAAACGATGTTGAAATTCTTGCAGGCACAGGGGGGCACGCATACGCTCGAAGATTTCCGCGATTTTCAACCGGAGTGGGTCGAGCCAATCTCCACGACATATCGCGGATGGACCATCTACGAACTTCCACCGAATGGACAAGGAATTGCCGCATTAACGATGTTGAACATCATGGAGCAGTTTCCGCTTGGACAGTATGCCCACAACTCCGCAGATACTCTGCACGTCATGATCGAGGCGAAAAAGCTGGCCTACGCGGATATGCATAAATATGTCGGCGATCCGCGATTCACTCCGGTTCCGGTGAAGGAGATGCTTTCGAAGAACCTGGCGAAGAAGCGTGCGGCGCTCATCAAGATGGATAAGGCCGCGTGTGAGGTGGTTCCTTCCGACATCGAGAAGATGCTCGACGCTCACGGCAATTCGACGATCTACCTTTCGGCGATAGACAAGGATGGAAATATCGTTTCGCTGATCCAGAGTAACTTCGCGGGCTATGGCACGGGAATGGTTGCTCCCGGCGTCGGTTTTTCCTTTCAAAACCGCGGCGCGGGATTTCAGTTGGCACCGGGGCTGCCGAATTCGCTGGCTGGACGCAAGCGCCCGCTGCACACGATTATTCCGGCGTTCATGGAGAAGGACGACATTCACATCGGGTTCGGCATCATGGGAGGGTGGAACCAGGCTCAGGCACACGCGCAGTTTGTTGCGAACGTCGTAGATTACGGAATGAACGTGCAAGCGGCGCTGGAGCAGCCAAGGTTCACGAAAGGAACTTTCGACGGCTGCGATGTGCAGATGGAAAACACGATTCCGCAATCCGTTCGAGATGAATTAACAAAACGCGGGCACCAGATCGAACTGCTTGAGCCATTTTCGTTCACGGTGGGGCAAGGGGAAGCGGTGGTGAGAGACATAAAGCGAAATGTGAACTTTGCCGGCGCAGATCCCCGTTCCGACGGCGAAGCGATTCCACAAGAGCCGACTGCAAAGTGAACTACGGGGTGTAATAAAACGGACTCGGCAGCTTTGCAGGGCGCTCTGCCTATGGGTTTCTATTCAGATCGCTCAGTTGGTCACTCACGTTAAGGAAGTCGGCGTCGTTTGACGTGGGTTTCCGCCTGTCGGGACGCTGCCAGGAACTTCATCGCACACCCTTCGATACAATCCAGCAGTTTCTTTGTTGTTTGTGCAGGCTGAAATGAAAGAAATCCCTGAGGTTTTACGAGATCCCTCTGCACCTGGGCAGACGAGCGCGTCGGTTTGCACCATCGCACTCAAGGCTCTCCTCGGTTGATCATAAAGCTCGACATTCCGTCGAGGAATTTCCGAAGGACTTGCTCGGCCTCTGCCGGCAGTGCAGCTTCCTCAAGAGCACTATTCATCAGGCGCATCCATCGGTCGCGGGCAGCCTGATTTATGTAGAACGGAGAATGCCGCGCGCGGAGGCGTGGATGGCCTCTTTGTTCGATGTAGGTCTGCGGTCCTCCGAGCCGTCCGATCAGGAAATCTCGGAGGCGCTGCTCAGCACCCGAGAGATCCTGCGCCGGGTACATGGGGCCCAAAAGGTCGTCTTGCGGTACTCGTCGATAGAAGGCGGCGACCAAGCGTGTGAAACCTTCCGTGCCAATCATCGAATAAACTTCGAGCTCCTGCATTTCTAAGCTATCCCTGCTTGCGTGCCTAACGAGCAATTATTGGACCTGTGTTTGACTTATGCAAGTTGGCATGTCGCTCATTCTAACGATAAAAACTAATGGCGAGGGCGGGCATGGGTTGACGATAAACTCCCTATAACTTATTGATAATAAATAAGTTGTCGGAGAGAGTGGGATTCGAACCCTGCAACGCCCAATCACTTCCACAGGTTGTAGATTCTACATTGGTGGCGCCCGAATGCGTGGCTTGCCAGAAAGGTGCAGGTCAACTTCGTTTTAGGGATGGTCCCGCCTCGGAACCTCAAGGGTGGACATTCGCTTGGTAATCCTATAAGTAATTCCTGGTTCCAATTCAGGCGGACCCGAATCTCAAATTCGTGCAATCCGAAGACGCAGATTCCCGAGATTCGTCTTCTCCAGTCGCAGCACACCCTTACCGTTGGTGCGCAAGCGGAGCATATCGCCTAGAACGCCTGGCAATACAGCCGCGGGCGACGACGAAACATTTGGGCCGGTGAGACTAAGCTCGTAGACCGTATCCGGCAGCAGGCCGGACGCGATGAGCGAATCGCACGCCACATCCGGCAACGAGACTTCTCCTCCCTGAGAAGCAGTGTCCGATGTACTGAACAACACGAAGGGGCCAGCCTCCGAGGCGGCTCCAAGAAAATTAACTCCATCGATCAGTTCGGTGCGCCTTTTGCCAGTAGCGCCAGTATTGCCGATCTCGAAAACGTGAAGAAAGAAATCTTCTACGGCGGGGATGGACGGCGACACTTCGATGCGCCAGGCACCCGGCACGACGTTTTTCCGGTTCGAAGCGGAAATTCTGGAGAAGTCGTCGCCCCAAAAAGTCTTCCACATGTGCTGGAGCTTCGGGTCTTGTGGCAACGGTCCGCCCTCCTGCGGCTCAAGGGGCCAATTCTCGCCGGTTCCCCAGGAACCGCCGTGGTCATCGCCCGGAGTGTAGAAATCATGACCCGGACCGCCGCGGCGTGCGATCACCCGCTCGCGCGGCAGTAGAGAATACACCAGCAACTCTCCCGAGCCCTCCCGGAAGCGAAAAGTCGAAGCCTTCTTGAATTCTTTCGCTTCCGGCGCTCCCTGCGCCGCGTCCTGGTCTACGCTCGGCTCATTGACCCCATGCAACAGCCACGCCTTTTTGAAAGATGGGTGTGCGCTGACGACACGATCGAAGACGAAGAGCAGATCCCGCGCAGGTACATAGAGAACTTCGCGTGTGAATTTCTTCAGCTTTTCGCACGAATATGCGTTGCTGGCATCACCCATCGCGTAGTGGTATTGGCCGGGCACATGATCCACAACGCGCATCGAGCCAAGATTCCAGAGATCGCGAGTACTCTGGAAATCCTCAGGGCTGCGGATCGTGTTCCAGAAGCGGGAGGAATCCATGCGCTGCCCGCCGTCGTTGGCGGCCATCAGAAGATTCTGCGACCAAAAGAATTTTTCTGACGGATCGTAGATCAATATCGAATTGTGAGCGACCGTGCGGCGGTAATAATTGATATAGTGTGGGCTTTCGCTGTCGGTATAGTCAGCCCCACTGTCAATTGCCAAATATCCACTGTGAAAGATCGTGATTTGGTTCTGATCGAGATGCTGATGTTTCGCCAAGTAAGGCCCGCAGTCGAATTCAATCCAGGTCGAGTCCGGCTTCCATCCACTGCGCATGACCAGATGTCCTACGCCTGGAAAATAGTGCTGCCGCGCCAGCTCATTCTCGCTGGCGAGTGATGGATCACGCGGCGTGACTTCGGGGTCGTCCCAAAGGAACTCGAGAACGGGAAGGGTCCATTGTTTTGGGAAGAAGCCACTCTGGCGCAGGAGCCAAGCGCTGTACGGTTCCTTAAAGCGATTGACGGCGTAACCGAGAACGGAAGTATCGCGCAAATCCAGAATTGGATATTCGTTATCACCTTCCCGCGAGGGAGTGCCATCCGGGAGCAGCTTGTAAAGGTAGGTGTTTCCAATATTGCGAAACAGGGAGTAGTGGTGCGCGGGATCTACACCGGTCGTCGTGCGCTGTAATTCAGCGAGCAAGGTCAGGCTGGCCCATGTGATCCGCATGTAGTCCATAGATTCGTGATAGCTGCCCTCGGGAGAGACCACATTTGTGGTTTCGAGAACGTTGGCCAGGCACTTTGCTACCTGCGCACGCCACGCACTGCAACGATCGTTGCAGCCTGCGAAGCCTTCGAGTGCAGCGGAGACGAATGCAGCTAATGAGAGATAACGCAGGGCATAATTGTGGTACGAGTAGTTGCCTGGATCGGCGAAGTCAGGGCTCGCAAGCATCGCCGAGGCCCCTTCCATCAATTCATCCGCAATCCGATTCTGTAAGGTAGGCTCGAAGCCGGGATATCCAGAAAGCCAATCGAACGCCAGCGACCAGCGGGCGTAGTCAACCCAGGAACGCGAAGGCTTTACCCCTTTGATGATGTGGCCAGCGCGCATCGCGGCCAAGGCCTTCTCCGCAAAACCCTCGTGCCGGGTGAGCTGCCACGAAAGAGCCCACCCCTCCATATCGTCGGATGGGCGCATCCCCTTCGCGTACCTGGTTCTTAGCAGAGGCAAACCGGTAAAAGCATCGGTATTGGAGATCAGCAGTCGAGGGCGCGGGGCCAGGACTTCAGTGTTGCCCTTCGTCGCTGCGAGAAGAATTGATGCCGCCACACCGGCCATGAAGTCGCGCCGCTTCATTCGTGAATCGCTCCTTGAAGCGCAGAGTTGTGCCCGTATGCAGTTTCAGGCGGAGATTGGTTCCCTTTTACACGGTGACGCAAGTAAACACAAGCAGTCGCAAGCAAAAGTTTATCGAGGGATATTCAGCCAGTGGCGGCAAGGCCACGCGGCGGCGCTCCGACCCGCTTCAGTGGCTGCGTTTCGCCCAACTCGGGCAGTAAATCCCGCATTCTTTGTCGCTTTCTTTTATTTTCCTTGAATGAGGCGTATAAAATACGGTAATGCAAGCCCAGAGGAAAGCACTGCTTCTGCGAGGGATCCTACTTTAATGATGACCGGAAGAGACTCCCGTCTCTTGGCAGAGCAACGACGCCGCAAGATGCTCGATCTAATCGAACAAAAAGGGCAGATCACCGTACGCGAACTGGTCGAGCGGTTTGCCGTTTCGTCGGTCACGGCGCGGGGGGACTTGGATGCCCTGTGCTCACAGGGCATGGCGGTTAGATCTCACGGCGGCGCGGTTCGTAGCTTGGAAGTGAGTCCAGATTCGGCCTCCCACTCGAAGGAAACACTGCGTTACGCCGAGGTGGCCCGGCTCGCGAAGGTCAGCTTGACGACGGTTTCGCGCATTGCCAGCGGAAGTTCCCATGTCGCGCCCTCCGTTCAGGCAACCGTCCTGTCCGCTGCTCGAAAACTGGGTGTAACTCTGGCGGCAGGGAAAAGGAATCGCACGATCACGTTCATACTCGGAAACCGCGACACGGTTAACGAGTTCCAGTCGAAAGTGCTGCTGGGGGCGGAGGTGTACTGCGCCCAGCATGACTGGGATTTGCACTTCATCAGTTTTCGTTGTGACCTTAATGCCCCCTTGGGAAGCCTGCGTCTTCCCGAGGCGCTGATGCGATCCAATCGACCCAGTGGCGTCATTCTCACGGGCACCCACTCCGTCAGTTTTCTCGCGGCGCTTTCGGAGAAGAAGATTCCGTTCTCTCTCGTGGGAAACAACATTGTCGGCGAGTGGCGACCGGAACAGTACGACTGCGTTTTCACGGACGACGTGCGGGGTTCCACAGAGATCACCCGTTATCTTATCGCCCAAGGACACCGAAACATCTGGTATATCGGCAATCAGCGTCTTCCATGGTTCGCGCGCTGTGCCGCGGGCTACCGCCAGGCTATGAAGGAGGCCGACCTTGAACCCCGTTTCAGCGAGATCAGTTCCGAGGATCGCGAACTCGGGTACCTGGCAGTGAAAGCCCTACTGGCCAGCGGAGAGAGGCCCACCGCGCTTTTTGCAGGCACGGATCAGGCCGCTTCTGGCGTGTACCAGGCGTTGCAGGAATCTGGAATCCGAATTCCCGATGACATCAGTGTTTCTGGCTTCAATGACACCATCGGCGAAGTGCTGCATCCGGGGCTTACAACGGTGCGCGAATTTCCTAAAGAGCTCGGCGGCCATCTAGCCGAATTCGCGCTGCGGCGGATTCATGAACCAGACCTCCCCCCCCAGCAACTCGTGATGCCGACCGAACTGATTCGTCGGGAAAGCGTGCGCCACATTTCATCCGGCCATACGTTGCTGACTTCTGTTCATCTTCACGAAAACGTCCTGTGAGACACGGCACCAGAACGTTTCTTCGGGGCCTGTCAAGGCGACAAAGCAGAATATTTCTTTGCCTCATGGCGGTCGTCTGGACAGCCACTAGCGCACTAGGCGGATCGACTCCCCCGCCGGAGGCGTTCTCGGTATTGCAATTGCCTCCGAGTGGTCCGCAGATCACTCCCTATCTCCAGTATCAAACTGAGTTGGCCTGGCGCGAAGATGGAGAGCGGATGAGGGGCTGGGACAGGATTCGCACTGAGCAGGATCTACTGCGCGTGCAGAAGGAAATACATCAAAAGCTTCTGACCATGCTCGGAGGACTGCCCCGGCCAAGAACTCCGCTACAACCCCACGTCACCGGACGCATTGCGATGGACGGCTTTCACATTGAAAAGCTGATCTTCGAGAGCCTCCCGGGCGTATACGTGACGGCCCTTCTTTACGTGCCTGACGACCCCAACAGGGGTGAGCATTCGAAGCACCCTGCCATCCTAGTCCCGGCCGGCCACGCGGAGAACGGGAAGGCACACTATCAGGCGCTTTGCCAGAGACTGGTGCAGCGCGGCTATGTGGTCATCAGCTGGGATCCCGTGGGTCAGGGGGAGCGCAGCCAGTTCTGGGATGCGAAGGCAGGCAAGAGCCGTTATAACCGGATTTGCGCGGAACACGCAGTACTCGGCAATCTGGCTTATCTCGCTGCCACAAACCTGGCACGTTGGGAAATCTGGGATGGCCTACGCGCCTTTGATTACCTGCTTACGCGTCCAGAAGTCGACCCCGAACGTATCAATATTACAGGCACCAGCGGAGGCGGCTTTCAAGCGATCCACATCGCAGCGCTCGAACCTCGGATAAGGGCAGCCGCCGTCTCCTGCTACATCACCTCAATGCCCATGCGAATGCACAATCGGATTTTTAAAGATCCGGACAGCGATCCTGAACAGGACTTGTACGGCATGATATCGAACGGTGTCGACCATGCGGGACTTTTGCTGCTGGTGTATCCGCGCCCGGTCTTCGTTGCCGCGGCGACGCTCGATTTCTTTCCCATTGAGGGCACGCACAAGAGTTTCCAGGAAGTGTCAGGGTTGTATAGCCGTTTTGGTCATGCTGATCGAATCGCGATGGCGGAGAGTTATCACGGCCATCAGTACTCCGATGAAAATCAGCAGGCAGCATTTGAGTTTCTGGATCATTTCAATCAGCTGCCGGAGAGACACGCGCTCGCTTCGGCCAAAGACTTGGATGAGAAAACCGTGCAGTGCACGCGCACTGGCCAGGTGATGCTGGACTTCGAAGATGCACGGCCGCTGACGGATCTCATCCGGGACTACTACACAGAGCACCAAACAAGATCGGTTCAATCTATCCGGCAACTCTATCTGGGTGGCAACTATCCTGGCATCGCGGCCTGGAACATCAGCCAATATAGCGGCATAGCTCCGGCTGAGAGCGAGGTCGCGTGGGAGAGCGCAGGAGCTTCGATATTCGAAGACACTTCCATCGATCGCTACGTTTTGCGTCACAGCCGTAACCTTGTTATGCCCCTGTTGCACATCCACAGGACAGCGAACCAAAATCGCCGCTGGTTGCTGTGGTTCAGCAAGAACGGCAAGGCGGGCGTAGACGACTGGCCCGAGATCAGGAAGTACCTGGACGCCGGCTTCGATATCGTCACTTTCGATTTTCGCGGGCTTGGCGAGACGCGCATGCCCTACAAGGCGGTTTCCGAAGACGATCCCTCTTTTGCTCAGCTCGATTTCGACCGCGCCTACGTCAATCCGCTCTCCAGCGTGTTAGCGGGTTACGTTTACAATTCGCTGTTGACAGGCAGACCCTATTTCTTGCAGATGATCGAAGACGCTGAGATCGCGGTCCGTTTCTCGCGTTTAAAACTGCATGCGGGACAGTTTTCCGTGGCCAGTGATGAGGAAGGATTCACGCTGGCAAACGCAATTGCAGAAACCCTGCCCGCGGTCAAACAGATTCCGTACCCCGGCGCGCCGATCATGAAGTGGTCAGACCTTGTAGTCCAGAGGCGGGAACAGTGGCCCATTCAGTATCTGCTGCCGGGCGGGGCATACATTCATTAGCGGCCTACGACTTCATCTTCGGCTATATCGGGCGTACTAGCCCAAGTTTCGTTGCCCGCGTGTTGCGAACGAGAAACAGCACGAGAATCATTCCGATGAACGGCACAAGTCCCGCCACGAGAATGATCGTGTCGAAGGAGTGCGTGGCCAGCGATTGGTTCGCATCGGAGAAGTAACCGACTAATTTGAATGCAATGATGGTCCCGATGCCCGCGCTCATGCCGCTAAGTCCACTGACCGAGGCTACGGAGTCGCTCCGGTAGAGGTCGGAAGGCAACACGTTGGCAATCGTCGAGAACGCGGCATAGCAAAATGTCGCCAGCGCAAAAAGAACCGTGATCAGCGCAAGATTGACGGTAAGAACCGTCGGGATTAGCAAAGTCACTCCAAACCCACCGAAAACCACCAGAGCCTTACGGGCTGCGCCCAGTGTCCAGCCGCGCCGGATGAGATATCCGGAGGTCACTCCCCCAAAGAAATTGCCGAGATCGGCGGCGATGAAGGGGATCCAGATTGCAATCAATCCGCTCTTGAGCGGAATCCCTTTCGCCACCAGATAGATCGGAAACCAGTCTGCAATGAAGAACCAAACGGGGTCGGTGAACGATCTCGCAACAATCACTCCCCACGTCTGCGGAAGCTTCAAAAGGTCGATCCATCTGGAACGAGGCTTTTCGAGCGGGGCATCGGTAACGGCCGCATCCGCGAGAATCATTTGTCGCTCTTCGTCGCTCACGCGTGGATGATCCTTGGGCAGGTGGTATGCGCGACGCCAGATCAGCAGCCAAACGAAACCCAGCACTCCGGGAATTGCAAACGCCGGACGCCAGCCCCAATGGTTGTAGATTGCGAATACGATGAAGGGTGCAACCGCTCCTCCAATCGATGAACCGCTGTCGAACAGCGCTGTGGCGAGAGCTCGCTCGCGCTTCGGGAACCACTCCGAAACGGCCTTTGTCGCGCCCGGCCAATTGGCAGATTCGCCGGCTCCCAGAAGAAATCTGAACGTCGCAAAACTATAGAACCCGCCAGCCAATGCAGTAGCCATAGACACGATCGAGTACCAGAGCACGGAAAGTGTCAGCCCTCGCCGGGTGCCGACGCGATCCATCAGCCTTCCACATACGCATTGGCCAATCGAGTACGCAATGCGAAATCCGATGAGTAGATTCGCATAGTCCGAATTCGTCCAACGGTAAAGCTCTTTAAGGTACGGCGAGAGCAGGGACAGGGTCTGACGGTCGATGTAGTTGATGACCGTCGACGCAAACAAAAGGGCACCAATCCACCAGCGCAAGTTGCGGATGGACCGCAGGTTCGGCTCAGTGGCTTGCGCAGATGCAGACATATTTGCCAAATTATGACGCGGTGTAAACTCCCGGACTTAAGAGCGCAGCCGAATCCGTATCGAGGTAAATGGTGGCATTGGGGTGGATGCGCAGAATCGATGCCGGCATCATGGGACTAATGTCGCCTTCAAGGCACGCCTTCACCGCACGAGCTTTCCGCGTATCCGGTACTACCACGATGATCTCCTTGGAGCGCAAGATTTGCCGCACGGACATTGAAATCGCTTTCTCAGGCACGTCCGCCAGCTTCGAAAACCAACCTTCATTCACCTGCTGTTGGCGGCATGCTTCGTCGAGATCAACGATGAGGTACGGGTCAGCCTCTTGAAAATCCGCCGGCGGATCGTTAAACGCGAGGTGCCCATTCTCTCCGATTCCGGCAAAGAGAATATCCACCGGTTTCGACTGGAGTTCGGTCCCAATTTTTATAACCGCCCCGTGGGGATCGCCATCACCGTCCAGCAGGTGATACCTTGTGATTCCGGTTTTGTGAATCAATCTCTCGAAGAGATATTTGCGAAAACTGGCTGGATGGGTGGAAGGCAGGCCGACGTATTCGTCCAAGTGAAAAAGCTCGACCCGGCTCCAGTCGATGTTGGGCGCCCTAGTCAGCGCATCCAGGAATTCAAACTGAGATGCCCCGGTTGCGGCTACCAGGCGGGCGCTTCCCTGATTGCTCAGCGTCCGCCGAAGAGAGCATGCGGCATGGTCGGCTGCCACCTGCCCTAAAGAGTACTTGTCTGCAAGAATTTCTATTTTAGATTGCAACACCTTATTCATTTAACCTCGTCACTCCCTAGTTCATGCTTAACTGCAATTCGAATGTTAGGTTGGATCCATTGATTGCTTCTCGCCGATCGCATGGAACTATGGCGCAGCTTCGGCGCGGGCCGTGCGCGTGAAGTGGTACGACAGCATCCGGTCAGGGAGCAACAGCGCCTTCTGAAACCTCTGGTCCGCTTCTTGCTGACTGCCTAGCGCGCCCGCGAGCGCACCAGCAGTGTAGTCCCACCAGCTGGTATAGCTGCTGGTTTCGCTACGACTCTTTGCTTGGGCGAGAACAGTTTGCAGGCGCTCCTGCCATTGCTTCCCGTCAAAACCGGGTAGTTTCTGCGCTGCCCGCCAGGCCCACACCATCTGATCGGGGGCGGAAGCCGCAGAAGCCAGCTGGAATTTCTCTGCCGCCTCCTCGGGCTTTGCGCAGCTAGCGTAGGCAGCGCCCAATTGATAGTTCGTGCGTGCGGATTGCAGAGTGGGTTCCAGCCCGTCATGTGTAAATGGAAGATCGGGTACCGGCGCCCCCAAGTGCTCTGCTACAACGAGAGCGTCCGCGCAGTGACCGTCCCTTGCCGATGCGAGCATCTTTTGCAGTTCGACTTCAACCCAAACCTGGCGGACGTTGGTCCCGCCTTCTTCGCGTGGAAAGAATCGGTTACGGAACAGACTCTCGGCGCGTTGAAAATCGCCGGCCTCGGCCAGATTGAGAATCAGTTCGAAGATCAGACTAGAAGGCGCATCCGTGAGATTCGGATATTTCTCGAGAACTTGCACTCGTTCCCTGGCGGGTTTCGACAATAGGCTGAGCGCCTGGTCCGCACCCAGGTAAATCGTGACATTAGTGGCGTCGCTCTGCAGTCCGTCCCGAAACGTCGAGAGGGCTTGCTCAGCGTCATGCTTCTCGTGCAGCAGAGCCAGACCGAGGCTGGCATCGAGGACGGGGATTTGCGGGTTCGACTTGCGGGACAGCAACCACTCTTCCACCGCTGAGTCCGTCAATCCGCGGGAGAAATGTAACGTGCCCAACAGATATTGTGCGGTAGCATCCTGAGGGTTTGTGCGCACCACAGTACTCAGGACGGTGAGTTCTTCGGCCGAGTTGGGAAAAACGTAGGAAGTCGAGAGTTTGGACGCGATCTTGTAGTCGGATACTCCGGATTGTCCGAGACGCTCGCGGCAATAGCCGCGGAAGTATGCAATCATCGGGTGATTGCCGGGCGGCAGCGCGCCCGGTTCAGTCTGATCAAGCTGGGGCGAAGGATAATCCCGCGAGAGCACAGTAAGCGCCCCCTGGTACAGTCCGAGACGCATGTATTGAGCGGCAAGACGTAGCACGCGAATTGTGTCATTTGCGAGCTGTTTAAGATTGGGTTCCCCGAGTTCCTCGCTGAAAAGATAGCTTAGCGGAAAAAAGACAATTCCCTGACGCGCCAGCAACTTCCCTTCTTCCACCTTGCCGGACGCGACTTTTACCGCAACCAACTCCTCGATTGCACGCACGTCGTCAGGTGCGGCTCGAATCGCTTCGCTGAGATGACGCTCGGCTTCATCCAGATCGCCGTCCCGCGCCAGCATTTCTCCGAGACGCAGGGCAGCGGCGGCGCGAAACGAGGCAAATCGTTGGGCGTCCTCGTATGACATCCGCGCCTTCTGCATTTCGCCAAGCCCATCGTATGCAATCCCAAGGTAATACGAGATTTCCGGATCAGAAGTATCGCGCGCGTGTACCTGCTCAAGGAAGCTTCTGGCTTCGTCAAATCGCAGCAGGCTCGCGGTCAGGCGCCCAGCCGATTTCAGGGCACCGAAGCTGCCGGGAAATCTGCGAAGCGTTTCCTCGTACGTATCGAGCGCTTGAAGATTTTGCCCGTTCAGTTCCAGCTCATTCCCGAGCCGCACCCAGTCATCGCAGGTTCTGTGTTCCGGGTCGGGTATAAGGTAGGAAGGCTGAGGCCCAACCTGAATTTCAGACTCCGGAGTCCAGTCATATTCGCCTTCCGTATGGCGGATCCGTACCACTCCCCGTGCGTCCCGAATCTCGACCGTGTACTTAGTCTGCGAGTCAGGGACGGAAAGGTTGTGGTTCCAACTACGTTCGGGGACGAGATCAGCTTTCTCGCTGAATAAGAGCCTACTACCGTTCAAGATGGAAACCGTAGCCTTAGAGAAGGCATGATTGGCGTTGAATCCGACAACCAGCGCGTTGCCATGGCGCGCTAGACTGAGCACTCCCGAAAGGTTGGCACGCGAGATGCCGCCAATCTCCCGAACCGGCATCCAATACTCCGAAAAGTGAATAGACTGCCGCGGTTCGAGGAACGCATACGTCTCCTGATTGCGAAACAAGCCAGCCTGGATTTCGACGTATCCACTGTCGTCGTCGGAGAGGGCCTTGCGCCAGTCCATGCCCTCTTCGTCCACGCCCCACGACCAGATTTTCTTGGCGGGTAGATCTTCGTACTGGGCAAAGTGCACCGTTCCGGTTCTGGTCGCGGGCTGCCAAACCCCCATAAAGCCCTCACGGCTTCCGTGCGCAAAAAGTGATACCGCGCCGTGAACATGATTGCGGATGACGCTCAAGTCGTGGCCGTCCTCATCGACGGGCCAGCGAACAACTTCCGTAAAACCATGGCTTGCGGCGAAGCGCATCGGGTAGACAATCTGCGAATCGTCCGAAACCCGCGCCGCTGCATTGTTCCACCAGTAGAAACGATGCCTGACGTCGCTGCGGTTGCTGAGCGTCACACGCTCCTCCAGGAGCGTTGACTTGGGCCGAAGCATCAACTCGACAGTCCACTCCATTCCGTAAACGCGATCCACGTTCCCCACGATCACAGAGGCGCTGCCGTCCGCATTTTTACGGAAGGCAAAATCGACCGGCGACATGCTCACCCAGTTGTGGGAAACAGGAAAGTTAAACTCGATGCCGAAAGCCGCCCAGGCCCCACGATAGCCCACAGCCGCCTTCTTAATGGAGGTGTTGGCGTAGAACATCGACTGCCCCGAGATTTTGTCAACGCAGGTATAAAGGTGCCCGCCAATGTCAGGCAGCACGGAGCATTTCAGGTATTCATTTTCCAAATAAATGGCACGCCAGTCGTGATTCACGCGGCGGCTCGTCAGATTTTCCCGCAGGACATACGGATAGTTGAACTTGTTGTTCGTGAATTGGTCGAAGGGAGGATTAGGATCGGGCATCCCCTCTTCATAGGTAGGCAGGACGAGCGTTCCTTCCCAGACGCGCACCTGCGCCCGTGACAGAGTTGCCAGGGTCAGAACGATAAACACATTGAGATAGCGTCGCATCTAAATTCTTAATATCCGGGCGGAGTTCTCGTAGTACACCTTTTTGAGGATCGTCTCCGGCAGTCCAATCCCGTAAATTCTCCAGCGCCCCTGCGGCGGGATTTTAGCTGGAGCGTAGTCGAAATATTCATCTTCGGTTTCGAGAAAACGAAAGTAGATTTCATACAGCTTGTCGTTGAAGACCTGCTGCGGGAACTCGTCACCATGCGGAGTCGAATCTGTGCCAAAGAGAATCCGGTCCTGATATTTGTCGAAGAACTTACTGGCAGTTCGCGGCTGGCGGCCGAGTTCTCCGATGCGCGCCGCGAGGTCAACGAACATGTTCGGATAGCGATCGAGGTTCTCCGACACATTTTGCAAATCTTCCGCGAAGTTGCCTACGTGCACGACAACGAACTGCGTCTTGGGATGTCGGGCGATGACGCGATTGCGAGCGGCGATCAACTCGTCGTTACTGGGAAAGTCCCCGCCATGGAACGACCAGTCCGGGTGATTGTTCAGTTCCTCGTAACGTTCGTTGAAGCGATCCGTGGGTGTAAAGAATGCGATCGGATCCGAAATGTGAATCGCCACCGGAAGACTAAACTGGCGACAGGCGTCCCACATGGGATCAAAACGCGCGTCATCAATTTTCACCAGCGAACCCGAGGTTATGTTTTCGCGGAGATAGAGTCCCAACGTTTTAAGAATCTTCAGGCCTCGCCCGCCGTCGCGATGCGCTCGCTCGATGGCCTGTGCCTGCAGGGTCGGGTAATCCGGTTCTTTGAAGCGGGAATAAGAGGGCTCGGTGAAAGTGTAAAAACGACCCGGATACGTCCGGTCGTATTTGGCTACGGCTTCGGCAAGACCACGATCGTAGCCGCCAGTCAAGTTGACCATCGCCCGAATGTTCTTGCCGTCCATCACCGCAAGCAGTTCTTGGGGAGTGCCCAAGTATTCGCGATCGGGCGAGAGTTCCACACCGTTCTCCGATTTTGTCGAGCCGGAGATATGGGTATGGAAATCGATGAGTGGAAATCTCGAACGCTCGACGCCGGACTCGTGCACGTGGAGCATGCTTCTTGGCTCGTACTGCGAAAGTTCCAATGGCACGGGCTGCGGTGCGTTCTCAGCCGGAACGCTGGCGGCCCTGCCTACTTGCATTCCAGACCCTGCCACCAGACCCATTCCATACAACCACTGGCGCCGATTGATCACCTACCCCTCCGTCTACTGCCCCGGATCGAGCACTGGAGTGGCGATGTCCGCGCTCCGCTGTTGCCCATGGATCGCACCATGCCACACGCTCCCGCCGAACGTCGTGATGTAGACCTCATCGTGGTGCACCGGATCGGGAATCACCCTGTGTCCCCACTTGAAGTTAAACCCGGGAATACGGACCCAGTGCAGCCCGCGGTCTGCCGATCGCCAGGCCGACGATTCAAAGCCGGCCGCGTAGATGACATTGGGGTCCAGCGGATCAATGGTGACATCGTAGATGTGGCGGTCCTTGTCCAGCACTTGCTTCCACCTCTTGCCCCCATTTTCTGAGAGAAAAATCCCTCCGCCATCTCCGTGTTCACCGTTCGCTCGAGCCCAGGCGGCGAGGTAAAGGCGATCTGGCGACTCTGGATCGATGGCGATGCCGTTCGGTCCATTCGTTCCCTCAGGCAACGAAACCGGCAGCCAATGCTCCGCTCCGTCAGTCGATCGATACAGGGCACCATCGCCCGCATTGCCGATGCTTCCATCCTCCGACCGCCGCGCGATCACCGCGTAGAGCGTTCCATTTGAGTTTCTCGCCAACCGCCACGCGAACGGGTGTTCTTGTGTGATCCCGCTATTCTTCAGGACCCAGCTGCGTCCACCATCTGAACTTTTGTAGACTCCTCGGCCAAAACCGGCTACGTACAGTACTCGTGCATCCATTGGGCTGGTGGGATCGAGCAGGATATGGGTCGCACCGGTCTCGTCCATCCCAGCGTTGGACTTGGTCCAGTGCTTTCCGCCGTCATCACTGCGGCAAACGCCACCCTTGTAATGCAGCACCGAGTTGTGCCGCCACATCTTGGGGCGAGGAAGATCATGGGTATAGCTGTTAACGCTCCACATCCGGCCGCGCACCTTGGGGTCGAAGACGACCCAATAGGTCGTGTTCATCCAATCTCTGGGCACTCCGGCCGTTGAACTGGTCCACGAGACGCCGCCGTCTTCACTGCGGAACAGTCCGATATCGGTGTAGGTAATGAACTGGCGCTTTGGATCAAACGGGTCGAAATGAATTCCGTAGCTGGTGGTGACGTCAAGACCGAGGCTGGTCCAGCCGGTGTCATCTACTTTGCGTGAATAGACCGCTGCCCACGTTGCGCCTCCGTCAACTGTTCGCATGGTTCTTCCGAGGTCCGTACCATACGCCAGATTTGCATCCTGTTGAGCTACCGTAAGGGTTAGAGGATTTTCTCCCCAAGCGGGCCCAAAGCGCTCGGTGATCCACGCGTCGTTCACGTTTTTCGCCGCCACCGCTGATTCTTTCCACACCAACTTCCAGTCGGAACCCGAGTTGGTGGTCTTGGCCACGCCCATCCAGGACTCTCCATCGGCTCTCAGCTGATCGTAGGAGACGTATGCCGTCTCCGGATGATGCAGGCTGGTGGCGATGGCACGCACTTTCGCTCCCGCGCCGGGCAGGTCACTGTTGCGCCAAGTCGCCCCTGCATCATTCGAAACGTAGATGCCCTGCTCCGAAGTGGCATAGATAGTCGGCTGCGGGCCCGAATCAAATCCCATCGAAATGTCACTGACAGGAGTGGGAACCGGGAAGCGGCGCACTCCTCCGGGACCGATCTCCGTGATTGCGTGTGCGCTTGCTAGAAACAAGTTACGGCCATCGGCCGCGGAATTCGGGTCCACCCAAAGACCGCGCGGAACATCGGGCAAGGCCACTTGCTTTTGCCAACTCTTGCCGTAGTCACGCGAAACAAAGAGTGCGGGAGTCTGCTTCGTCCCAGCGGCGGCGTAAAGGGTCTTGGAGTCGGAGGGATCAACCGCCAGGGCTGCGATCTCGCTCAATGGATCCGGATCGGCAAGAATCTGCTCGTCGGCGTGATCCGAACTCATCTTCACGCCCTGGACCGCGGAAGGACTGGGATAGACCAGATCCCACCGTTCGCCGCCATCCGTACTGCGCCACAATCCCGTCGCGTGGGCATATATCGTCTTCGGATCTAGCGGGTCGAAGACAAAGAAATTCACGACGCCGCGCAAGTTAAACATGCGCCAAGTGCTTCCTCCATCATGGGTGATATAGGAGCCGGTCATGTCGCAGGAGACCAGCACCGTTTTCGCGTCGTGGGGACTGATGGTGGGATTGAACATAGCCCCGCCGCCGCCCGGTCCGATGACGCGAAACCCACCCGACCGGTCAGCGAAAACTCCGGTCAAGCACACCACCACGAACAATGCGCGCAGGATATGGAGTTTCATCGGTTCCTGAGGCGGTTGCGCAAGCATTGACTGCGGTGCGCGCAACCCTCCGTTTTCTCAACTGCATGCTGCCCGGCGCCAGCGGGCTAGAAAGTGACTCGCAGCCGCAGACGAATGGTCCGCTGGCTGAGCACGCCTTCCTGGGGAAAACTATTTGTCAACTGGCCAAAAAGAGGATTGAAGTTGGTGTCGGAAGTTGCAATCGGCAGCACCACACCGGTGTTTGGATCGACCCTGATGTTAAAGTCGCCCAGTTGTGCGAATGTACCCCCGCCGCCCCCGAAGTTGGCATCCGGCGCAAGCAGCGGGTGATTGAAAATATTGTCGAAATCCGCTCCGAGGGTCGCAACCACGCGCTCCCCTATCGGAAACGCCTTGTGAATACCCAAATTCACGCCCCAGGCGCCTGGTCCGATAAGCGAATTTCTCTTGGCAACGGCCGGATTGCTTAACAGGTCAGCTCCGACCGAGGGCAGCCCAAACGAACTGGCATTCCAAATGATGGCGTTACTCCCTTTTTTCCCGGTATTGATGTGGTTGTTCAACACCAGCGGCCGGAATGAGGGCTCGGCGTTGAAATCACCCACTGCATCGATCGATGAAACCGCGATGTTCCCCGGCTCTACCGGATCACAGTCATCGCAGATCCAGAACGGGGTAAAACCTTGTCCGGACTTGGCAAACATGTTGAAAGTCGTCTGCCAGCCGCCAATTAGGGTGTCAGCCAGCCGGGAGAATGAATGGCCAATGCTATGGTTCCTTCCGATGGGCAGATCGTAAAGTCCATAGGCAATGAACCGGTGCCTGGAGATGTAGCCATCGGTGCCGTAATCCGAGTTGGGACTAAATGGGTTGTAGGCGATTCCCCCCAGGCTGGAATTGGCGGTGTCCAATGCGGTGCTCTTCTGATCGAGATACGTGTAGGACACATCCAGCATGAGGCCGCGTTTGTAACGCCGAGTAAATTCGGTTTGGAAGGAGTTGGAGTTTGCATGCCCGAAGTTTCCATAAGTCAGAAGAAACTCTCCCACCAGCGGGAAGGGCAGTCGAGCCAAGTCGGCTGGCGAGTAGGCACAGTCTCCCTGCGTAGGATCACAAATCGTGACGCCGTCCCCTTGGGTGGTGCCGAAAGGAGTCGTGTTCGGAGGGAGTTCATCCAGGTCTTTGCCGGCGATCAAGCCGCTCATGTGTGTCCCGAGGTAAGACACCCGCAGAGTTCCATCGCGAACAATCTCCCGTTCAAACGTGGCGTTGTATTGCTGGATTCGGGGCGTTTGAATGTTTAGCGGTATGGCGTTCGCGGTAACAGAATTGCCAAATCCTTGTACTGTTCCACCGGTGATCGGACTGATCCCATCCTGCGAAGCGGTTGGCCATCCCTCGAGCGTAGTTCTCGAGGTAACTCCTTGGTTGAAGGGATTGGTTCCGATGGCGTCACGGATTCCCTGCGCCGCGGAAGTCATATAGAAGACTCCCCAGCCCCCCCGCACCACCGATTTGTTCCCCAGTTTGTAGGCCAAACCCAGGCGAGGAGCGAAATTATTATCGTCGGTATGAACAAGACCGCGGCCCACACCGGCCTGCGAAGCAGTGACATATCCATAGCTGACGATCCGCGTGTCCACATAGGGTAGAGTTTTCGATGAGGGAATGATGAACACTCCCGGATTTCCCATTGGATTTACGCCCGTTGGGTCGAAGTTGATCAGCAGATCATTCTTCTCGACAAAAGGAGTGGCTAAGTCATAGCGAAGACCGAGGTTCAACGTGAGCTTGGATGAAACTTTCCAGTCGTCCTGAGCGAAGTATCCTTGCTCCCAGTTATAGACATTCATGGGAGGCCGCGCCTGCAGCACATAGCTCGCGCTCGTCGGGGGTAGGCCCAGTAGAAACTCGGCAAATGGGTCCGCATTAGAGTCAAAACAGGGATCGGCGACGCAAGTAGCGGGATCCGTGTAGGTCATTGAGCCTCGGGGGTTTCCGCGGTTCAGAGCAAATCCGTCGACTGCCTGATTGCGAACAAAATCCGCTCCCATCCGCAGATTATGCTTTCCCCGTGCCCATGTCAGAGTGTCTCCGAAAGTGATCAGATCCTGATTCTGCGGCCGATATGTGTTGCGCCCGCCATTGGTGAAAGTGGCAAACGTGTTGTTGAAACTGATGGCCGGATGCCCGAAGGTGCTGAGCGCAAACTGACCTACCACCGAACCATAAGCACTGATATCAGCTGCGTCAAAACCGATGCTGGAAAGGAAACCTTCGAGCGTGGTGTTGCTGTGTTCCAGCAAATTCTGCTTGTTGAATCCCCCGCGCGCTTCGTTGACGAGAGTCGGCTTAAAGACACGGGTGTAAGAAAGTTGCACGGTTTGGTTTTGACGATTGTTTTGCGTCAGACCAAGCCCCGTATACGGGGAAACAACCGGACTCGTCGCGCTGGTTTCCGCTGACGTATTATAGCTGGCATAAACATGATCTTTTTCGCTGAAGTCATGGTCGAGCCGCAGAGAACCGGTGTCTAGCGTGTCCCGTCCCGGCATCTGGGTTTGGTAGCTCGGAGAAATCCTCCCGGTCGTCGGATCAATGGGCGCGGTTACGCCGATGTGCGGAAAGTAATTGGTAATCAGACTTTGAACCGACGGGTTCAAGAGCCGCGACGGTATTTGCAAAAACTGCTGGCCGGCGCCAGCAACCGTATCGTCAGCAATCTCTTGTGGTGTGAGCACGACGCCGGCGGGCACGTCGGGTTCGTTATACACTGGCGTTGACCCAGTATTGTCCGTCATCCCGGAAAAATTCCCTGTCCAAAGCGACGGATGAGCAAGCGTTGTCGTCGAGATGTCCACCGGCGAAACGTCGTAGTCCCGCTCATAGGCCGCAAAAAACCACGTACGTTTGAGTCCTTTAACCGGACCACCTATGGATCCTCCGAGATCGTTGATATTGAAATAGGGCGTGGGATATTTCGAGGCAAATGCATTCGGCTGAAAATCGGCGATTCCGGCAAGATCCTGCAGCGAGAGAGCGGCTAACGCCGAATTGGCATTGTTGTAGAACGCCGAACCGTGAAACTGATTTTGCCCACGTTTGGTGGTAATACGGATGTTCGCCGTGCCCGCATATTCGGCGCTAAAGCTGTTAGAGAGAACGGTCAGCTCGTCGACCGCTTCGAGCGAAGGCTTGCTGTCGGTTTGCGAACCGAATATGCCTCCGTTCGAGCGCTGGCCGTCGACTGAGAAGCTGCCACCATAACTTTGTCCGCCGATGAACTTGAAATCTCCCGGTTCGTCCGCTCCCGTGATATTCGGGTTCAAATACAAGAACGAATAGATATCGCGACTGTCGCGTGGCAGGTCAATCACCGCCTGATGACCGATGGTGTCGCCGATGGTTGGATTCTCGGTATCGATGGTCACATCCGCCGCCGAGACCTCAATCGTTTCCCCGACTTTGGACACACGCAGGGTTGCGTTGACCGCAACGGTCGCGCTTCCGTTCACAACCACATCGTTAATCTCTTCTGCGCTCATCCCGCCGGCAGCGACCGATACCTTGTAGCGGCCGGACTTCAAACCGAAGATCTCAAAATCGCCCGCTCCGTTCGTGTTGCTCTGCCGCGAAGCGTTGGTATCGAGGTCGGTGGCGGTCACTTTCGCGTTGGCAACGACCGCGCCGGTTGAGTCCTTCACGGTGCCTTGGATTGTGCCCAAGTCAGTTCCTTGCGCGAACACCAACTGGGCGGCGCCCAAAACTGTTAACAGGGTGAGAAATAAGGTAAAGCACTTCACCGACTTCATAGTCATCCCCCAAGAATTGCGGTGAGTTTCTATCGGGGAGCTTTCTATCACACGGAATACCAAAAGTAAACAAAGAATAGTAAATGAAGAAAAATGAAGAAACAAAAGCAAGGGGTGCGGGGACCGTTCCCTCCGCCGAACTACACGAACTCGGACGTTGCCCCTCAGTCTTCAGGACAGTATAGAGCGAAGGTCTGAACCACCCTCCTGATGACCCTGTCTTCGGAAGGCGAATCGAGACGCAATCCCTCGCCAAGACAGCGAAAGCAGGCCAGGAGTTGCCCGGCAATGACACCGGGAGGGACGGAAGTAGCCGACATCAGACGGTGCCAGCCTCTCTCGATGCAAATAAGAAAGAATTAGAAACGCATGATACAGTGAACGAAAGTAAAGTGACAATCAAATGCTTGCTTATCAGGATTTACGTGGTTCATTACCCGCACACAAGGCCGGAAATGCGTGAAATTCGTTGCAGCGGTGTTCTGTTTGACTTGGACGGCGTCTTGATCGATTCGACCCCTGCGGTTACACGAGTTTGGCGGCAATGGGCCCTGGAACACGGCTTTGATCCCGAGGAGGTTGTTGCGCGCGTCCACGGCCGGCCCAGTCTAGCCACGGTACGGGAGTATTTACCGAATGCTGATCACGCGGCGGAAAACCGCGAGATTGAGCGTCGCGAGATGCAGGACGCGGATGGAATCATAACCCTTCCCGGAGCGCGCGAATTGTTGCTGCAGCTTCCGGCGAAACGCTGGACGATCGCGACTTCCTGCACGCGACCGCTGGCCGAAGTCCGACTGCGCGCGGCGGGTTTACCGGTTCCGGAGCGGATCGTGACCTCTACCGATGTGACGCTGGGCAAGCCGCATCCAGAACCATTTCTGAAGGCCGCTGCAAAGTTGGGCTTCACCGCCCCTGAGTGCGTTGTCGTGGAAGATGTTCCCGCGGGCATCCACGCCGGCAAGGCGGCTGGGGCGAGAGTCATCGCTTTCCGTACCACCGTCGAAGAGGCGGAGCTACGGCGCGCGGGTGCCGATTTTATCTTGAATAACTGCACCGATGTCGGCGTCGCGCACAACTCCGGCGGGTTAACCTTAATTCTCAACGGCACGCACGTAGAAAATTAAAATTAAAGAGGTCGGTTGCTCTACAGTTTGTCGTAAAATTTCGTCCTCGCCTTTTGACAAAATTCCGCCCCAAAAGGAAACCCCGGAAATGCGTCGCAGAGATCTGCTGAAAGGTGCAGTACTGTTGCCGGCGTTAGCCCGAGCCGGCGGTTCAACTGACCCTGGTCAAGGCTGCGACCTCAACTTTGGTCCGGCCGCCACACCACGCCTGAATCAGGGGCCGTTTGAGATCGACCAGGATCAGGGCTGGCAAACAGTGCTGTTTACGACGCCATCCGAGCGGCCTATCCGGAATCCTGGACTTGGACTGGTCGGCTACAGCTGGGAGGAGAGTGGGCCGTCGCTGGCCGCGCGGGCGGGCCGGGAAACACTGGAGCAGCACGTGGAGAAGATCTCGAGCCTGCCGTTCGTGGATGTTCTCTACATTCGCTGCGATTGGCGCAACGTGCAATCTCGCCCTGGACGGCTCGACCTCGATCCGGTTTGGGCCCTGACGCTGGACGCGGCCAAGCGCAAGGGACTTCGCGTCGCGTTTCGAATTCAGTTATCGAACACTTCCTTTCAACCGCAACAAGTGGCCCTTCCCCCATTTCTGCGCGAGCGCATTCCGCTGGTGAAAATCGGGCGCATTCCAGACAAGGGCGATGGCGAATATCGAGAGCCGCGCTATGACCATCCCGAATTTCAGAAAGCATTCGCGGAGTTGAATGATTTATTGGCGGCAGAGTTTGAGGGCAATCCCCTGATCGAATGGATGGATCTGATGCAGTACGGGTTCTGGGGCGAAGGACACACCAGCAACTTTCCGAGTCCTTTCCCGGACTATGTCACAGCGGAGCGAACTTTCGTGAACATGACGGCGCGTCAACTCGACACCTGGAAGAAAACGCCTCTCGCGGTCAATACGCAGCCGGATATCAGCAACGTCGGCAACCGCACCGTAATTGACATGGCCGTGCGGGCAGGTGCGTGGATGCGATCGGACAGCATTATCGTCGAGGAGCCGATTCAAATCCAAGAACTAGCCCACCGCCCGCCCTGGACGGCAGCCGTCCTCGAGGATGGTTACTTCCGTCAGTACGACGCACAGACACTCAAAAAGGACGCGGCTGGAATCAACGTAATGGAAAATTACATGCTTCACGTTCTGGATTTGCGGGGGAATTACTGGTCCCTGTGGACCGAAGCGGACCATCTGGCGCGCTATAACGAGATGTACCCTCGCGGGTTCGAACGTCTCCGCACCGGTCTGGGATACCGTCTGCGGCCTTCCTGGGTGTGGCAACGAAAGAGATATGACACTTTCGAAGTGATCGTATGCGTCAGCAACCGTGGAGTAGCTGGGGTTCCGGGGGTGCTGTGGTTGTACTTGGAGAGTCCCGACGGAACAATCCGTTTGAGGGGAGCACTCGACGCAGGACATCCTCGCGGCGGCGGCCTTCGGCAGGCGTCCCTTCTGCTTCCTAAAAGTTACAGCGGCAAGGTCAATCTTTCTGCCCAGCTGGAGATTCGCAGCGGTGTAAGAAAGCCGATCGCCTGGGCCTGTGAGCAGCCGGTCAATCCGGACGGCTCCATCACCGTGGAACTCAAAGGAGAGAACGATCGTGGCTGGCGAAAAGGCGTTTGATGCTTTCGCTTAGGAATCGATTTCAGCGCAGACTTCCCTTATCGGTTGCGCCCTGGTTCGCAATCCGAGCGATCGCGAAGCAGAGTTCGACCGAGGGAAACACTTCGACAATCGAGGGCTTTGCCGTCCCTCCGCTTAGGGCTTCAAGAAACGCTGCGGCTTCGTCATAGCAACCATTCACAATGTCTTCAGGCGTATCAGCGGGTACATTTTCGCCTTCCACAAGTCGGCCGTCCCGGAAGCAGCGCCACCCGAGTTGCGGACCGAAGGGGCAAGTGACCGACGCGTGGAAGCCGTCGCCGAACAGGTCATAGGTTTCTTCCACCATTCCCGCTGTCGGCAGCACATCGACACGTCCACAAATTCCGTTCTCGAATTGCAGGTCCAAGGCATACCACGCTGTTGCTCCGGCGGGCGCCTTCAAAGTGCATAGGTCAAATGCGACAACCTGGCCCGCGATGTAACGCAAAGTATCTACCGCGTGGACCGCTGTGGCCCAGAGGAACTCGGGCTCCTGACGGTCGTGCCTGGCGAAAGTGCAGTGTATGTAGCGAAGAGGGCTGGCACGGCTGGTCCACTCGATCGCCCGGTTGAGAAGCGGCATGAACCGCCGGTTCACGGAAACCATGTTCGAAGTCTTCGTTGCAGCAGCGGAATCCCGCAGCGCCTGCGCTTCGGTCAATGATGCGCCGAGAGGCTTTTCCACCACGCAGGGAATACCCAGGCTTAGGAGTTTGATTCCCAGTTCAGAAATGCTTTCCGGCGGCACGACGGCGATGCAGCCGTTGAGGTTCTCTTGCCTCAACATATCGTCGACGTGTCGATAAGCCGCCAGAAAACCGTACTTTCTGCTGAACTCCCGGGCCCGCTCGATCTCAAGGTCGCACACCGCAGCCAGCAGGAGTTCGTCGGGGTGCGCGGCTTTATATCGAGCGAGTGGAATCGCATGCCCGCTCTCTGAATGTGCTCCGCAGCCGATCAATCCAAGACGAATCATAGTTCGAGTTTTACTCAAGCGGCGCCGGAATGGGTGATCCATTGTTATCCGGCGTTGGTTTTGCGGCGTTCGCGGTCCCGCGCACGAACCATAAGGATCCTCCCACCGCAACCGTGAGCCCAGCAAACCAAACAACCGTGATCCGCTGATTGGCCGGCGCGGCGATGAGCAACACTAGACTCAACAATCCAATGAAGGAAATCGTGCGGCTAAGAAAGCGGAATACAGGTGCGGTGAAATCCGCGGAGTCCTTCAATTCCTTGGCCACGTCGACGGGCGTATTCAGGTTCCTGAACAACAGCGCCCGCCCAGGTGTATCTCCCCGGTCGAACAGCATGGTCAGGAAAAAAACTCCGAAGGACGCAGGGATAATGATCGCGACTTGCTGAATGAGCGACCAGTGATAGACGAAGGCGCCGAGCATGCCCAGAATCAATCCGGTGGCGAATGAAGCCAGCCCAGACCATGGAGGCGTGCGTCGCACCACCAGCCCCAGCAACGCAGGAGGCCCGTACGCCAGCGACATCAGAGTGTTAAATGTGAGCATGATCTGGAAGACGCTCTGCCCACTGGCAGCCATACTCACGGCAATCACAGTCGTCGCCCCCCCGATCAAAAATGTCGTGACCCAACCGACGACAAGCAGTTCGTGTTCTCCAGCGCTCTTGCGGAACAGCGACTGATATATATCCTTAGTGAGAATCGCAGATTTTACATTGAACTGGGCCGAAAGATTGGCCATGGTGGCGCTGAACATGGCCGCCAACATGATTCCGATCAGTCCATGCGGCAGCAACGTCAGGCTGGCGACCGCGTAAGCCGCTTCGCTGGCATCGGGCAGGCCCATGCGGGGGAGTTCCGGATAAACCACGCGCATCGCCATAGGCGGAATGAACCACAAGAAAGCCCCGACGAAAAACAATCCGCAGCACAGCAATGCGATTTTGCGCGCCGAACGCTCGTCGTCCACGCTGAAGTAGCGCTGAGCCATGGCGCTGGTGTTGTAGCCGAACGCGACCATGATCGTCCATGAGGCGATGTAGAGCCAGCCAAACTCTCCGGAAACATGAAGCGTCTTCATTTCTGGCGGCAGCGAATGCACCAGACCGCTCACTCCACCCACCCGCATGAGAGACATGACGACTAGAACCATGCAAAACGGCATGAGGATGGAGGCTTGCAGAAAATCGGTGACGACCACGGCCCACAAGCCGCCCAGCACGCAATAGAAAACAATGAGGGCGCCCGCACCGAGAATAGTCCAGGTCACCGGAAAGCCGCAGGCAGAAGATACGAAGAGGCTCAGACCAAACAGAGTGCTGGCGCTGGTAAACAGCTGGAACACGATTGTGGTCCAAGAAAAGACTTGATGCGTAGCCGGGTTGAAGCGCCCCGAGAGATATTCCATCACGGTCGTGATGCGGCTGCGCCGCCAGCGCTTGGCGAAGATGAAGTAGCCGAGCAGAAAACTTGAGGCGTTTCCGATGTAGAGCCCGATGGCTGCGACGCCCGAGCGATAAGCGACGCCAGCTGCCCCGGTGAAGGTCCAGGCACTGAAGCCGGCCATGAAACAACTCAGGCCGGCCACCAGCCAGGGAATGCGGCTCCCGCCCCGAAAATACTCCGCCGCACCCCGGTTGAAGCGCAAAACATAGAAGGCCACCCGCACCATCAGCAGCGCGTAGAGGGCAATGACCGTGTAGTCCACGAAGTTTGCGCCCGCCATAGAGAAACTAGGCTTCCTTATACTTTGTTTTTCACTGAAATAGAAGCCAAGAAACAATAAAAGAAAGAAATGGTCGCTATGCGAATGCTATACTCGGTGCCGCCATGCGCCGTCCTTCCCTTCTGATCAGTGCTGGAGAAGAACTGTTTGCGTCATTTTTCTCGCGGCAAGAGCGACAGCGCTTGAGCCAGCTATTCCAGTGGAAACGGCAAGGAACCAGCAAATTCACGCCGGGTTTCAGGCAGTCCTTGAGTACAACACAGGCGCTGGTGACTACCTGGGACAGCCCTCACTTCGGCGACGACTTGCCGCTTCTAGCCCCGCAACTGCGCATGATTGCGCACTGCGGAGGAGAAGTGAAATCACGCTTTTCGCAATCCCTGTTCAAACGCCTGACCGTCACCAACGCCCCCACTCCCATGGCACGCGCCACCGCTGAACTGGGTGCTGCTCTGCTGCTGTATTGCGCACGCAATGTAGACTTCTATCGTTCCGAGTTGCGAAAGCGGTCGAACCGGATCTATGACGAGGTACACCTCCACGGTAATTCTGAATCACTGATCGGGCAGACGGTAGCCATGATCGGGTTTGGCCGGATCGGTCGCGCGCTGGTGGACTTGCTGCGAGGCTTCGACATCCAATGGTTGGTTCATGACCCATACGCCCCGCGCTCTCTATCGCGGCAGTATCCCGTGCGTTTCGTCGGCATACAGAAGTTGCTGCCCCAGGCTCAGTTGCTAGTGCTAGCTGCAGCGTTGACCGAACAAACCCGGGGCTTGCTGGATCGGCAGAATCTGTCTTACCTTCCGGACGGCGCTTGTGTCATCAACATTGCCCGTGGTGGCCTGATCAATCTGGACGCTCTCAGGCAAGCGGTGCAGCGGGGGCGGCTGCGTTGTGCTCTCGACGTGACCGATCCGCAGGAACCGCTCCTGGTTGGTGATCCGTTGAGGACCATGCGAGGAGCAATTGTTACCCCGCATGTCGCGGGGAGCGGACGTCGAGTTCGGGAAGGCATCGCGCGCGTGGTATTGGATGACCTGGAAAGATTTTTCAGCGGCAAGAGAGTTGAAAATCGAGTGACAACTTCCATGCTGGATCGGATGACATGAGCATGAGGGTTTCGTTCTCAACGCTTGCCTGCCCAGACTGGACGATGCGACAAATCATCGCGATGGCCGTACGTGAGGGCTATGACGGCATTGAGTTGCGTTTTGTGCAAGGCGAGGACTCGTTGTGGAAGTTGCCGATGTTTTCAGGAAACGAATTGGCATCCACCAAGCGCACACTAGAAGATTGCGCTTTGAACATCTCGTGCCTGGATACGAGTTGCCGATTTCATTCGCCCGATGCAGCCGAGCGGGGACGCTGGATCACCGAAGGAAAACGAATGGCGGATCTGGCAGCGGAACTGGGTGCTCCGGGCCTGCGAGTCTTCGGTGACACGATCCAGCCTGGAGCAGACCGAGCCTCCACGCAAAGCTGGATCTCAGAGTCCATTCGGGAATTGGCGGAGATCACCGCAGAGAGAGGAATCGAGGTCTGGATCGAGAATCATGGCGACTTTGCGGGCGCGGCTGACACCGCGGCGATCCTTCAGCAAGCGGCCTCTCCAAAAGCCGGAGTGGTCTGGGACCCGGCGAACAGTTTCACGGCAACAAAGGAGCAGCCCGCGGACGGTGCGGCCCGATTGAGAGCGGTCATTCGACATGTTCACATCAAGGATTTGCGGCCAGACGGAGATAGCTGGAAGTGTGTCCTGCCTGGCGAGGGCGCTTTCCCCTTGCTTGACTTGAAAGCGGCTCTGCAAGATCTCCAATACGACCGATTCCTTTCTTTCGAGTGGGAAAAGAAGTGGCATCCAGAAATTGCAGACGCTGAGATTGCCCTCCCTCATTTCGCGCGCTGGTTCCGGAAGAACTACGCATGACCCGAACTGGCGGCGAGAAGATGCGCAGGTTGCGTGCCGAAGACATTCCGGCTGCGGCTCAGCTGTCAGCACGAGCGGGATGGAACCAGACGGAGGAGGACTGGCGCACGCTACTGGAGCTTAGTCCGGAAGGCTGCCTGGCAATAGAGGTGGATGGCCATCTGGCTGCGACCACGACTCTGCTTTGTTATGGGCGCAGGCTGGCGTGGATCGGGATGGTTCTGACCAAGGCAGAATATCAACGACGCGGCTTTGCCGGAAGGCTGCTGGCGCGCGTGTTAGAGAATGCAGATACGATGGGAATCGCAACGATAAAACTTGACGCCACCGACCAGGGCCAACCGCTCTACGAGAGTCTCGGATTTCGAAGCGAGCAGGAAATTGAGCGCTGGTCGCGTCCGGGCGGAAATGCCGCACAACTGCCAGCCAGCCGAGCCTCTGGGGAGGAACCGTGTCGCGAGTTAGATTCGCTGGTGTTCGGAACTGACCGTTCACAACTTCTCGAAAGACTGGCGCGGCTCAATCCTCCGACATCAATTTCGCAGTCGTATTTGTTTACCAGGCCCGGCCGCGTGACTGCATACCTGGGACCGTTGGTCAGCAACGATCCAAGCCAGGCTCGGCACTTGATCGAGCAGTGCGTACGGAATGCCGAGTGTGCCTGGTCATGGGACCTGTTCCCGCGGAATCAGCAGGCGGTGGCGCTGGCTCGCGATCTGGGATTTTCTGCAAAACGGCGTCTCGTGCGCATGGCTCGTGGCAAGGAACTGCGCGAAAAAGAAAATTCGATCTATGCGATCGCAGGATTTGAACTGGGTTAATCGTGAAGATCAAAACAGAATCAGAATTGGAAGAATTGCTCTCGCGCCCCGACGAAGCCACTGCGTCAGCGATGGCGGCGCTGGACGGCGACCTTCTGATCCTCGGCGCCAGTGGCAAGATGGGCCCCAGCCTAGCCCGTCTTGCGCGCCGCGCTATCGACCAGGCGGGCGTCAAGAAGCGGGTGATCGCAGTCGCCCGGTTCACGAATGACAAACTGCTCTCCGAGTTCGCCGCGCAGGGGATCGAAACCATCGCCTGCGATCTGCTCAACCGTGGTTCGCTCGACAAGCTTCCCGATATTCCCAACGTCATCTTCATGGCTGCCCGAAAATTCGGCACCTCCGGCGAAGAACATCTGACGTGGGCTATGAATACCTATTTGCCCGGATTGGTCGCCGAACGCTACCGCAACTCCAGAATGGTGACCTTTTCAACGGGAAATGTTTATCCGCTCCGTCCCCTGAAAGACGGTGGAGCGGTAGAGACGACACCGGTCGGTCCACTCGGTGAGTATGCGCAGTCGGCTCTGGGGCGCGAGCGCATGTTTGAATATGGGTCGATGCGCTGGCGCACGCCCGTGGTCATCCTGCGCCTAAACTATGCGGTCGAGTTGCGCTATGGAGTGCTCGTGGATATTGGACGAGCCGTATTCGAACGCCGTCCTATCGACCTGTGCATGCCGCGTGTCAATGTGATCTGGCAGCGGGATGCCAACTCGTGGTGCCTGCGGTCCTTCGCCCACTGCCAGTCGCCACCCTTGGTCCTGAACATCACAGGCCCCGAAACGCTCTCGGTGCGGGAACTGGCACTCGCATTTGGCCAACATTTTGGCGTCGAACCCACTTTTGTCTCCTCAACGGAAGGTTCCACCGCTCTGTTGAGCGACGTCAGCAAGGCACATCGCCTTTTCGGGAATCCCACGGTGCAACCGAGGGAAATGATCGAATGGAGTGCGAATTGGATTCGCGACGGCTGTTCCATGCTGAATAAACCCACGCATTTTCAAACGCGGGACGGAAAATTCTGATGCAGTTGCGCGAGAAACTGCTTTCGGGCCTGGTGATTCCCGCCCATCCTCTGGCTCTGAACTCCCAGCGCCAACTGGACCAGCGCCGCCAGCGCGCTCTGACTCGGTACTATCTGGCCGCAGGCGCAGGCGGCATCGCTGTGGGAGTTCATACCACCCAGTTTGCCATTCGCGATCCGAGGTTTGGGTTGCTGGAATCTGTGCTCACATTGGCTGCCGAAGAAAGCCGGGGCAATGACATCGTCAAGATTGCCGGCGTTTGCGGCAAAAGCAGGCGGGCGCTAGCGGAAGCGGAACTGGCCGTCAAGTTGGGCTACGATGCCGCGCTGTTGAGTCTTGCCGATCTTAAACACGAAACCATTCCTCAGCTTCTGGAACACGCACGCGCCATTGCCACCGTCATCCCGATTATCGGTTTCTACTTGCAGCCTGCCGTTGGAGGACGACTGTTGTCCTACGAATTCTGGCGCCAGTTCGTAGAGATTGAAAACGTCGTCGCAATTAAGATCGCACCGTTTAACCGCTATCAAACACTCGATGTCGTTCGCGCCCTTGCGCAGTCAGGCCGCGCCCAGGAAGTCGCTCTCTACACCGGAAATGATGACAACATTCTGAACGACCTGCTCGCGAAGTTCGACTTCGGCACTCAGCCGCTCCGAATCGCCGGCGGCTTGCTGGGCCATTGGGCGGTGTGGACCAAGACTGCCGTTTCTCACCTCGCCCTCGCCAAGCAACACTTCGATGCCGTTCCCGGCAAACTGCTGACGCTGGCTCAGCAAATCACGGATACGAATAGCGCCATCTTCGATCCCGCGCACAATTTTCACGGATGCATTCCGGGCATTCATGAGATATTGCGGCGTCAGGGCTTACTCGAAGGGCGCTGGTGTCTCGATCCTAAAGAGGAACTCTCTCCTGGTCAGAGCGCGGAACTCGATCGCGTGTGCCACGCCTATCCGCATCTTCAGGATAACGCATTCGTGCAGGAGCACCTTGATGAATGGCTTCGCTAATATCGTGCTGCTGATGCTGTTTGTCTCTGGCGCGGCAGGAGGTTCGGACCAAGCCGTGATTGAGAGCGTCCACGCAACTCAAGATGTTCCTCTGCATCTCGATCCCACGTCAGAATTCTGGCGTGTCTCACATCCCGTGTACATGGAGAAAGACAGTCTCGGGAAAGCTGTTCCTGGGTATCGCACCGAGGTCCGCACGCGCTGGACGAAGAGCAATCTTTACTTTCTGTTCGTCTGCCCCTACGAGAAACTCCACCTTAAGCCTGCGCCCAACACTCAGAAAGAAACCAACGAACTGTGGAATTGGGACGTCGCCGAAGTCTTTATCGGTTCCGATTTTACGAATATCAAACGTTACCAGGAGTTTGAAATCTCTCCACAAGGAGAATGGGTCGATCTCGATATTGACCTGAGCAAGCCGCACCACGAAGACGGTTGGCTCTGGAACTCCGGATTCGAAGTGAAGGCACGCATTGATGAAGGCACGCATACCTGGTATGGCGCGATGCGCATTCCCTTGGCTGCGATCGACGCGCGTCCCCCAATTGTCGGAAACACCTTGCGTATCAACTTATTTCGGAGTCAGGGGCCGCCTGCTCATCAGCAAGCCGTAACATGGCAGCCTCCGATGAACGACTCGTTTCACGTTCCTGAACGTTTTGGTTTGATCCGGCTGGTAGAAAAGCTTGCGGAGACGGAATGATTCGCTTGAATACGTCGACTATCAATAGAGTTGTCCTGCGTAGCGCGTTCGCAATTCTGACTCTCGTTCCGCAATTTGCTCATGCAGTCGAGCCCTATGCCGTGGCCGTTGAACATGGCGTCGCGGTGACGATGCGCGACGGCACCGTACTTCGCGCTGATATTTACCGGCCAGCCGCACCAGGAAGATTCCCCGTTCTTCTCGAGCGAACTCCGTATGATAAACACACTGACGGTGGCGTCGATTTCGGCCATAAGGGAGCGGCTCGCGGTTACGTCGTAATCACCGAGGATGTTCGCGGACGCTACACATCAGACGGCGAGTGGTATCCCTTCTTGTACGAATCGAACGACGGCTACGACACCGTCGAATGGGCGGCGGCGCTGCCTTATTCCGATGGCAGAGTAGGAATGTACGGAGGCTCGTATGTCGGGGCTACCCAGATGCTGGCGGCGATTGCCCATCCGCCGCATCTCGCAGGAATATGTCCGGTCGTGACCGCGAGCAACTATCACGATGGGTGGACATACCAGGGCGGCGCCTTTGAACAGTGGTTCAACGAATCGTGGACCTCAGGTCTGGCGCAGGATACGCTGAACCGCTTTGTGCGAAGTCGCACAAATGCGTTGAACGGCATCGAGAAACTTCCTCTCACTCAATACCCGCTTTTTGCATTACCCCAGGCATCCTCCGATGCAGGCCTGCTGCATTCTCTGGCTCCTTACTTTCTCGACTGGGTGGCTCATCCCGGTTATGACGAATATTGGAAGAGGTGGGCCATTGAGGATCACTATGCCGACATTGGCGTACCCTCGCTGACAGTCGCAGCCTGGTATGACATTTTTCTGGGCGGATCATTACGCAACTACGTCGGAGTGAAGTTACATGGCAAGGACGAAGCCGCACGCCGCGGACAACATCTCTTGGTCACGATCGGCGGCCACGCCGGTTCCGGCCGTAAGATTGGCGATGTAGATTTCGGCCCCGCCGCCCCGTTTGATGAGGACGAAATCACCTTGAGCTGGTACGACTATCTGTTCAACAACGTTGCCAACGATTTCTCGCATCCCAACCCCGTAAAACTTTTCGTGATGGGCGCCAACCAATGGCGCGAGGAGGAGGATTGGCCCCTCGCTCGTGCCCGCAACACAAAATATTTTCTGCATTCGGACGGAAAGGCCAACTCAGCGCGCGGCGACGGCGCTCTGGTCCGAGCAACTCCTCGCTCGGACAAGCCTGACCAGTACGTCTACGATCCGGCAAACCCTGCGCCTACGGTCGGTGGTCCTTTATGTTGTGACTCCGGGCATCTCGAACCCGGGCCCCGCGACCAGCGCGCGATGGAAGAACGCTCCGATGTTTTGGTCTATTCGACGCTTCCGCTGGAGCAGGACCTGGAAGTAATGGGGCCTGTTCAACTCGAACTCTTTGCCAAGTCGTCCGCCGTTGACACCGACTTTACAGCCAAGTTGGTGGACGTCGGGCCAGATGGATTCGCGCAAAACCTGACAGAGGGAATCGTTCGGGCGCGGTATCGCGATTCGCAGGAAAAGCCACGACTCATGAATCCAGGCCAGATTTACAAGTTCACTGTGGACTTATGGGCAACCGCCAACGTCTTCCGCAAGGGACACTCGTTGCGACTGGAGGTCAGCAGCAGCAATTTTCCCCGTTTCGATAAGAACCTGAACACAGGTCAGAACGCCGCTGTCGGCGGAACGTCAGTACCGGCTACGAACACGATCTATCACGATGCGGGGCATCCCTCGGCGCTGATTCTTCCGATCGTTCCGGCCACCTGAGCGATAAGAACAATGGACCGCCCTTCGACGCCAGTCTGTAACCAAATCTCAGGAGATTCCATGCCGCACAGCACGTCGAAATGCATCTTTGTTGCCCCGGCACCACGGATAGTGTCCGACATTTTTGATGAGAAGGACCTGCTTCGGTTGCGTGCGGTTGGAGATGTGGTGATTCACGAAGGTCGCCCCGTCACGGATGCAATCTTTGAAGAGAACGCCTCGAAAGCAGAAATCATTATCGGCCAGATTGACTTGCCTGAAGCCCGCCTTAAGCGGGCCACGTCGCTTAGAGCAGTGTTCAATGTGGAGGGCAATTTTCTTCCTAACATTGACTATGCCTACTGCTTTCGACACGGTATACGCGTTCTTAATATAAGTCCGGCATTCGCCGAGCCCGTCGCGGAGGCGGCGATGGGCATGGCCATTGACCTCGCCCGCGGCATCACCCGGTCCGATCGCCATTTCCGCCAAGGTACCGAGCAGTACGGGTTGGCCGCGAACATCGAGGCGTTCTCTCTCTTCCGCCAGACGATAGGTTTTATCGGGTTAGGCGATCTCGGCCGTGCGATCTTGCCATTGCTTGGCCCGTTCGGCTGCCGCGTTCGCGCATACGATCCGTGGCTCCCGGCGGAATATATTCAAGACTTGGGGTGTGAAGCCTCTTCCCTGGATGAGGTCCTGCCGAGCTCGCGCCTTATTTTCGTGGTCGCGGGCGCCACATCACAGAATCAAGGCTTTCTGGGCGCAAAACAGTTCTCCTCCATGCAACAGGGGGCCGCCTTAGTGCTGGTCAGTCGCGCAGCAGTTGTGGATTTTGACGCGATGCTCGATTTTGCTGCGAAAGGACACATCCGGGTCGCGATCGACGTCTTTCCAGAGGAACCGCTGCCTGCCTCACACCGGGCACGGCATACCGAGAACGCAATTCTCTGTGCGCATCAGGCCGGCGCAATGGAAACGGCGATCAAACGGATTGGGAAGCTGGTGGTTGCAGACGCGGAACTGATTGCCCGCGGCCTTCCACCGATTCTATGCAAAGTTGCTCAACCTGAGACTGTTGCCCTGTTTCGGAGTAAACCCATCAGCAAAACCTGACAGACAGGACGTCCGCCGAGCCAGCAACTGAAATCCCGCGCCGGCAGCACGGCAGGCTCAGAGCAGAGACAAGCGGCGGGCGCAGTCGGCCATGATTTCTGCCTCCCAAGACGGGCGCTGTGGATTATTGGGGTGCGTACGATCGCTGGGAATCCGTCCGATCAGGTTCAGGAAAACTGCGGCCGAATGTTTGTACGCAGGAACGGGAGCGCGAAAAGCGACATTGCCCAGGTGCTGCAGAGCGTCGTCGAGCCCGTAATACTCAGGATCTCCGGCCTCCCAGAGGCGGTCTCGCGCCGCGAATTTCTCCGGGGCAAGGGCGGCAAGTCCCAGCAAGTAATCCGACCCGTATTCGATCATGTTAATTCCCAGGTCGTTTCCTGTGTAGATGCGAAAGTCCGGCCGGTGTGCATCACGAAGGGAGAGTCGTTCAAGTTCCAGAAGACGGTCGAGGGAAGAGTGTTTCATTCCTTTGATCTCTGGAATGTCCAGCAACCGCCGAATTGTCTCCGAATCGTAGATTTCCCCGCTCGCCGCAAACATCGGCCCCAATTCAAACGCCAGCACGTGTGGATAGTCTCGACATATGTCTCGGTAGACCTCCGCGATTTTCGCGGGAGTCTTACCGTGCAAGCGAGAGGTCTGGAATAGGATCGGTATGCCGTCAAGGCGAACGATGGCGTCGATCTGGCGGCGAAAAAGAGTGACGATTTCCTCGCCGGCGTGCTGTTCGATATACGCGCCCGCCACGAACGGAACACCCTTCCCGAGAGCCTGCCGCGTCCAGTCCAGCACCTCTTGCTTTTCCCTATCGCTCAGGTGGTTCACGTAGCCGGTATCCATGTTGACGGCATTCATCAGGCCGGCTTGACGTGTGGACGTCAGCTGCTTCGCAAAAGCGTCGACGGCGACTCGGCCGTCCGGCTCGAAGGGCAAGAGCGCGGCGGCAATGCCCTGCACTTTGCGTCGAGCTTTTCTGCGCTCGATCAAATCGTCAATTGTCATTGCTGGATATCCACTGTGAGTTCAAGTGCATGCCTGAGAAAATCGTCAGCGTTTCTTGGCATCTTTCAGTTTTTCCGCCATTTCAGACTCCTTGTAGTATTTGTCCAGCGGATAGCAACCAGACGGGAGCCCATTGCGTGGGGCGGTCGTGCAGTCGCTGAAGGTCCGGCAAACCAACTTGCGTTGGATCCGGGTACCAGCCGAAGCCTCCCATAGAAACTCGGGATAACTCAATACCATCCGGCCAAGCCCGACGAAGTCGACCCATCCTTCGCGCACCGCGGCCTGGGCAACGTTGGGTAAGAAGTCCTGCAGATAGGTGTATCCCGATCCAACCATGAGTAGGTTTGGGAACCGCTGCTTGAGCCGACGGGTCGCCTCCATCTGTCGCGCAACTCCGACGAGTGGATCTTCTGGTGGCAGATATCCGTCGGAAGGCGGGAATAGGGCCGGACGTTGGATGTGCGGATTGTAGTAGGGACTACCCGCGGTGATATTCACCAGTTGAATTCCAAGCTTTTCTAGTAACGATAAGAAATGCTCGGGCTCAGTCAAGTCGGTGTCTGTAGGGTCGTGCGGATTCACGCCAAATCCCCAACGGTAGGGGAGTATGTCCTGGCGCGTCTCTGCAACTCCGATGGCCGATTTTCCGTTGACGCTCTGACTTGGGTCACTCCGGAAGGGCACCGTGTCGATCGCCGACAGCCGCACTCCAATATGCAATCCCGGACAGAGCGAGCGAATCCCCTGGACAACTTCGCGAAGAAAGCGCGTGCGCCCTTCGAACGTTCCGCCGTAGCGTCCCTCCCGCGTATGAGCGCTGAGGAACTCGTGGCCGAGATAGCCGTGGCAATGCTTAATGTCCACGAAATTGAAACCCAGTTCCCAGGCCAAATGGGCCGCGCGATGGAAGTCTTCGATGATCGATTCGATTTCACCGTCAGTGAGTAGGGGATAGTCGGGCGGCAACTTCAAGCGACGGTCCAACCATGGATGGTGGTAGAGAATGCGGGGCTCGGGGCGGGTATGTTCGTTCGGGCGGCAGTACCGACCGGAGTGCGTCAATTGCAAACCGACGACTAACCCATCATCGCTGCCGGTTGTCAGAATGTGCTCGCGCAGTAAAACAGCTCGCAGATCCGCAAGGGCTTTTTGCGTTCGCGGGGAAGCTAGCAGCTGATTGGGATTCGCTCGTCCTTCATGGGAAACCGCGACTGCTTCCCCGCCCCAGATCAACTTGCCGCCGCTGCGGCCGAAGCGCTGCCACCGCCGAACCGTATTCTCCGAAGGCGCCCCATCCGGAGTTGCGTCCCAACCCTCCATCGGCTGCACCGCGATCCTGTTGCCGATTTTGAATGGACCGCGTTCGAGAGGCCAGCGCAGCGGCGATTGCGCCCCGGTCACGACCTCAGGATCGCACGGGATCCGCAGGTTGAGGGCCCGCAAGTGATCGTCGAAGCCTCCAACATCTTTCAGATTCCCGATGCGAAGAATTGCTCCAGCGCTCATGCCGCTCTCCGCCGCCCCGGTAAACCCAAAACAGCAAGTCCGCCCAGCAATGCCAGACCGACGAGAACAATGCAGCTGACGGAGTAGCTTCCAGTCGTGTCGCGTAGCCGGCCTATCAACCAAGGCGCAGTGGCGTCCGCAATGGCGCCCGCGGCCAGGAGCACGCCCAGTAATCTCCCGAGGATCTGAATCCCAAAGATTTCCGCTGTCACCAACGGAATGATCATGTAGTCGCCGCCAAGGCCGATGCCAAAAATCGCGGCCGAAGTGTTGAGCGCTACCCTGCTGGTTCCGAGGAACATCAGAGGGATGCCTGCAGCAACGAGTAAGTACGTCAGGAGCATGACGTACTTTTTGGAAAACCGATCAGCAAGCCAGCCGATGAGTAGCCGGCCCGCGATACTGAAAGACAGCACCAGAGATAAGACACCCGCGGCATCGCGCTGCGTGAAATGCCGGTCGAGACTCAAGAAAAGCTTCAGATTCTGCTGTGTACCACTGACTGCGGCAATCGAGCATACACTCCCGAGAGTAAGCAGATAAAAGGACACCTGCTTGAATGCTGACAGCGGACTCGCGGATGTGACTGATCCCGAGTTTATTCTTGCTCGCGGTGGTTCTTTCACCAGGAGCGC
>Ga0209624_10000201_pt1 | contig 55234 bp, 89 predicted proteins | sample JacPinW_OM2H0_O1_FD_188565 | JGI IMG/M metagenome (GOLD analysis project Ga0209624, IMG submission 188565) | Forest soil microbial communities from Algoma, Ontario, Canada - Jack Pine, Ontario site 1_JW_OM2H0_O1 (SPAdes) (version 2) | ecosystem: Environmental > Terrestrial > Soil > Boreal...
TGCTGCTGCTGCTGCTGCTGCTGCTGCTGCTGCTGCTGCTGCTGCTGCTGATGCTGCTGCTGCTGCTGCTGCTGCTGCTGCTGCTGCTGCTGATGATGCTGATGCTGCTGCTGCTGATGCTGCTGCTGCTGCTGCTGCTGCTGATGATGATGCTGCTGATGATGCTGCTGCTGCTGATGCTGCTGCTGATGCTGCTGCTGTTGCTGCTGCTGCTGCTGCTGCTGATGATGCTGCTGCTGCTGCTGCTGATGATGCTGCTGCTGCTGCTGCTGCTACTGCTGCTGATGATGCTGCTGATGATGCTGCTGCTGCTGATGCTGCTGCTGCTGCTGCTGATGCTGCTGCTGCTGCTGCTGCTGCTGCTGATGCTACTCGTCGGCTAATTTACTATCGCCGCTGGTATTTCCGTCCTTATCGCGTTCTTTTGCGTTTCGCTCGCTGGAATCTCGCTGGTCTGCCAGAAGCTAATCCTTGGAAGCCGTTCGTCGAACTGTACCGTCTCGGTTGTCTGCCGATTGGCTACGTCAAGGATGAATTCGTGGTCTACGTTCCGAGGAATCGAGAGGGGGCGGTGAAGTGAACTGCCCTAACTGTGGACACACCATGACTGAGGCCGGATCGCTGTCGAACTATTGGTGCGATCAGTGCGGGACGCGCGTTATCCCCGACGGAACACACTTTGTTCCGTCGCTGGTGTTGTCCTGCCGTGCATTCGGAGACGTGGCGATGGCTTCGGCCAGCTGCTCCTTGACGCGCGACAATCTGGGGGAGATGTGGAAACAGCTTGGTATCGTCAAAGCGATCGGAGGTGCGAAGTGAATCCTTCACCCGAACTGCTTCACTTCCTGCGTCTGGCCTGCACCGGCTCGGAGAGCTACGCCAGCTCCGGCGAGGTCCGGTCGCATCGGCTGGCGCAAGTCGCGCTGGAAAACGTCGGCGCCCTGGATGGTCGCGCGGCAGCTGGCTTCGCTGAATTCGTGCAGGTCATTCGGACGGGCGGCGAAATGGTATTACGGCAGGCGCTGCGAAAGGCGGGAACTCCATGAAAGACACTCTGACCGGCCCGCGCCTGGCCGCGCTCAAAGAGGCCAATCGGCTCCTGACCGAGATTACCGAGAACCATGACGTATGGTGCGAGTGCGAATGGTGCGAGGCACGGATGCTCACCTATATCGACGACACCAGCGGTTTCGAGACGACGCACCGGGCGGAATTAGTGAGAGAAAGCGAGGCGGCCTCGCTGACTGATTTACTTCTCCCCAACACTCATCAAGGAGACCATGCTAATGGCAACACTGTTTGAGATCAGCGAAGACCTGATGGCTCTTCATCGACTATTGGAGGACGCCACGGACGAAAGCGGGGAAATAAACCCCGAAGCGGCAGCCGCCCTGGAGGAATGGTTTGCGACCGTCGAGCAGGACCGCGACAACAAACTTGACCGATACGCCCATCTGTGCCGCAATCTGAAGTTGCAAGCCGCCTGCCGTAAGGCTGAGGCCGACCAGATCGAGGCCGAAGTGCGGCGGCTGAAGCTGGCGGCCCAGGCCCGCGAGAATCAGGAAAAGCGGCTGCGGGAACGGCTCATGATGTTCTTCGACCTGCATTCCGTGAATCGCATCGAGACGCAACGGCACAAGTTCAACGTGCAGAACAATGGCGGCGTGCAGGCCGTCGAGGTTAGTGTTCCAGCGGAAGAGTTACCGGCGGCGTTCCAGAAGGTGACGATCTCCCCGGCAACCGAGACGTTGCGAGCGGCGCTGCTGAATGGCGAGACGATCAAGGGCTGCACGCTCAAGGAGCGGGGGCGATCGCTGCGGATTACGTGAGGTGCCGAATTCGAGCGACAATCGCTCTATCAACCCAAGGAGAAACCATGATCGACGAAGCACTACGAACGGCCCCAACGCTTTCCCCAGCGGAAGCGGCTGTGAGCTATATCCTCCAGCGCATTCGGGTAGACGCGAACCTGCGCTACCACATGTTGCATACGGAGGCTTTCGGTCGACTCTGCGCCGCCGATGCGCTGCGGACCGGAAAGACGGAGGAGGAGGCCATGACGACCTACTCGACGCCGGCGGAGCATTGCCGAAACGATAAGCCGCAACTAATAGAATTGCGCAACGGCATCGAAAAAGCCATCAATCTTATGAGTGACGGTCACACCAGCAGCGCTCGAGATGTGCTGGAGCGACTCACGTGAGACCACAACCGGTGGCAGTGGGTAGCCGCGGGGAGAAGGCCATTGCCAGCCGTGGTGTGGAGACGGAGACCGGCACAATCCCGCGACGAATGGGCGTGGACCTGACCGAAGGCGTATCGGATCGCAGCCTCCTGGCGCTTCAGCGCTGCGAATGGTCCCGGTGGTTCGATTCCACCCGCGGGGGTTTTCAGGCGTCCAGCTCCGGTTGCGAGAGCTCTGAGCCGTGGAAATCGGAGAACTCGACGCTACTCCCTCATGCGTCATTGAGAGGGACGGGTATTGAGACGCGACCGCAGAGACGGACGCTTTGCTGAGGGGGCGTGCACGGTGACACGCAGGGAGGGCATGCTTAGCATTTAACCCCAAGACAAGCCAGGAAGTTGGCCCTTGGTAGCCTGGTTCGACTCCGGGCCCTCAGCATTCGGGCAGGTAGTTCAGTAGGCGATGGGGGGTAAGCCAATGACGGTTGATGACATCAGAAGATCTGGAAACAGCCAGGTCAAATCTTCTGCGCAAGTCAGGCTGGGAGGCGTCCAGCAACTGGCCAGGCGCTATTTGGCTGTGGACGAAAAAACTCCCGGATGGACGTAGTGTTTCGTGTAGCGAAACGACGGCTTTACACATTGAAGAGGCTTTGCAGTATACTATCGAAGGATGCTGCCCTTTGTGCGGGTGGGAATCGCCTTGCGAATGCGGATACGCCTAATTTTCACGCTTCCTTGTGGCTGCATCGCCTGCTCTGGAATGGGAACCGGAGTTGGTGGCGCGGCCCTCGGCCAACCAAAAGGAGAACCATGATACCGGAGAAGAAAAGGAGCCGCTCAAGGTTTACTTCGGCAAGCCGTAACCGCACAATCTAACGCCCGTCCCTTCATCCAGCCGCGGCTTGTTGCTGCGAGCAGACGCCGTTGCAAGCGGCAGAACTGCGGGCGTTAGGTTTTTCTAACACGAGTCTAACACATGCCTCACAAGCAAACATCGTCAGTTGATCTCTTACGAGTGGCTCAATTATTTTACCCGGTCATTATCACACAAATGGCCGATGAAATAAGCGAAGCCAAGGCCGCAGAACTGCTGGGTATGAACATCGAAACCTATCGAGAAACCAAGGCTGGAATTGTAGCGGCCATTATGGGAATGATCGAAGCGCTGCCGTCTCCGTTAATTCTGTTGTTGGAACGGAAGGATAAAAATTAACATGCCGCGCAAGCCAATCTCTAACACCCCGGCCACGTCTCTCGAAGCCTTCACTGCCGCCGGCTTTCACTGCGGCTGCGCTCACCGCCTGCGCTCCGGGCGCTGGTCTGTGGCCGTCACGGTGGAGACGGAGGCCGAGGCGCGGGACAGGTGTCTCTTGTGCCAGCGCTGGCGCTGCGATGGGCCGCTCCAGCGCTGCGCCGGCTGCCAGGCGGAGTACGAGCGGGGCGCGGCCGGGATGGGGGAGCGGCACGAGCAGACGCTTTTTAGGGGTGAAAAATGAAGACGCCTTACGAGACTCATCGGGCGCGGCTGGAGCTGCAATACCTGCTGTGGGAGCCTGAAAAGCTAAGCGAGCAACAGCTGCTCAACCTGAGCGGCATGCTGTGCGCTCTCGACTGGGTCTCCGGACACGGAGGAGAAGCGGTCCAGTCGATAGCCGATGGCAATGGCTTTGTGCCGGGACACACCGAGCCCGACATCATAGCTTACTTCAAAAGTCAGCTGGACCAAGGGATTCCCCCTTGACAGAGGGCGGCGAGAGTTAGTAATCTTCTCCTCTGAAAGAAAGCTCCCTGGACCGGAGCACGATCAAACAACACGAATCACGCCGTCGCTTAGGGGCACTTCGCGCGGTCCAGGGCATTTACCCCGAGGCGGCGGCGCGTACACGCAGGCGCGAAGATGCACCGAGGCTTCCTACGGCAGTGGCGCAAGGAACTGGAAAGCGAAGTCTTCACTGACCGGGACCCGATGCTTTACAAGGTCTGGAGCTGGTGCAAGATGAAAGCGAACTGGCAGGCAAAGCCGTTCAGGGGAACGATAATTCAGCCAGGGCAATTCATCATGAGTGTGACCCGCGCAGCCGAGACTTTTGGCATTTCCAGGCAATCAACCATTCGCATCCTGGACCGTCTTGAAGAGATGGGCAGTATAGTCAGAAAATCGAACAACCACTGGACAACCATAACTCTATGTAATTGGGGAACATACGAGGATTTAGACACTAAAAACGGCGAACTTTCGGACAACCAGCGGACAACCACTGGTACAACCAGCGGACAACCACTGGTACAACCAGCGGACACAACTAAAGAAAGTAAGAAAGAAATAAAGGAAGAAGGAAAACCAAAGACACCGGCTTCGCCGCCTTTTGACCCGCTTGCCGTTTTGTTTCCCAATTCACTCAACACCGCCGAGTTCAAAGCCGCCTGGTCAACGTGGGTTGCCCATCGCGTTGAAATAAAGAAGAAGCTGACACCGACGTCCGTTCGGCTGCAACTCAAGCACCTGGAAAAAATCGGCGTGGTGCGGGCTATCGCCTCGATCGAGTACACGGTGGCGAAAGGGTGGGAAGGACTGCGCGAAGAGGACGGGGGGCGTAACGGCGCAGCCAAGCCAGGCTACTTCACCGAGGAAGAGATCGCCGCCGGCGCGAAACCGAGGCCAATGACTCCGCAGGAGTGTCTGGACATGAACGAAGCACACTGGAAAACCCTGGGGCCGCCGACAGCCAAAGACATCGAGCATCGGGAGCGCGAGCGCGCCAAGGTCGCGCAGTGGTATGCGGAGGGTTGTCCATGATTGAAGCAACACAACGGACCGATGGAGCTTTTCTCGACGAAGCGCAGGCCCTTGCTGCGTTCGACCGGATCGTTGAGGCCAACGGCGCTTTCCGTCTCTACCGCGAAGTGCCAGGCGAGTATCTTCAGCCGCGGCCCGACACCGAAGACAAGGGCGCCAGAATCGACCGTCTGCTAGTTCCACTGAAGCCGGCCGTTGACGCAGGATGGAGAGCCGGCGCCATCGCGGTCGAAGGAAAGTGCTCGGGCAAGAAGCTGGGGCCGATTGTCAGCCAGGCTCTCGATTACTCGCGCTGCGCGTGGACGCTGGAAGAAGGCGTTCCCGGTCTGCGGCTCTTGTGCCTCTGGACTTTTCTTTTCCCTGTCAAGGATTTGAACTGCGACCTCGGTTTAATCGCGGCCAATAATCGAATCGGCCAGTGCAGCATCCGGAACGAATCGCTCTCGTTTTCCTGCTGCGCGACCGGCATCCTTACGGTTGAAACTTCTGGCGGTCTGCGCGTCCGCAATCCAGCGATGGGAAAAAAGCGAGGCAGCCGATGAATCTGAAACTGCACGCGATCCCGCTGGCCCTGCGCCAATTGCCCGCTTGGATTCTCTGGCGCAACGTGCCGGACGGCGACAAAATGAAAAAGCTGCCGTTTTGCGTCAACGGAGGCTGCGCCAAGAGCGACACGCCAGAGACCTGGGGCACGTTCGAGGCCGCAGCGGCTCTGGCCCCGAAGTTTAGTGGCATCGGTTTTGTCTTCTCCGCCGACGATCCTTTTTGCGGCATCGACCTCGACGGTTGCCGCGATCCCGAGACGGGCCGCGTAGCAGAATGGGCCAGGAAAATCATCCTGGACCTGAACAGTTACGCCGAAGTGTCGCCTTCGCAAACAGGAGTCAAAATTTGGGTTATTGGCAAGTCGCCTCTCGATCGGGGGCGCAATCGCCCGCTGAAGAATGTGGAAAAGATCGGCGACAAGGAACCGGCTATCGAGGTGTACGACAAGCTCCGCTACTTCGCCATGACGGGCTGGGCGCTGAAGGGTATGGGCGGCGAGCCGCAAGAGCGTCAGCGGCAACTAGACGTTCTGTGCGACCGCTACTTCGTCGAGAAAACACAAGATGATCCCGCTTGGCAGAGCGATGCCGCCATCGTGGAGCGTGCCCGTAAGTACATCGCCAAACTGCCGCCGGCCGTCAGCGGATCGTCGGGCCACAACGCCACGTTTCACGCGGCTTGCGTACTGGTGCTTGGATTTGGTCTGTCGGAAGGCGACGCTTTGGGACTGATGCGGGAATACAACCAGTCGTGCCGGCCGCCCTGGTCCGAACGCGAACTGGTTCACAAAGTCAACCAGGCGGCGAAACAGGGCGGCGCTAGGAACTATTTGCGCAATGAGGCACCGAAGCAATGGGCTTCCCTTCGCGTGCCGCAATACATTCTCCAGGAAGCCCCGACAGCCGAACCACGGCTAACAACACTGGCAGCTGCTGCCAAGTCTTACCTCGATTCAATCCGCGGCGGCGTCTCGCCACTGATAGGCGTCGGCATCGACGAACTCGACTACGCCCTGGGCGGCGGCGTCGAAAAGGGCGAGCTGATAATCTTCGGCGCCCGTCCCTCGCACGGCAAAAGCGCCGTCGCTCTCCAATGCGTTCATCACTGGACCGCGCAAGGAATGCCATGCGCTATCGTCAGCGAAGAGATGAGCGCTCTGGCATTGGGGAAACGCACCGTGCAATTCGTCTCTTCGGCTCCGCAAGAACACTGGCCTGGCCTGGCCGGACAGCTCGACTTGGAGATCGACGCTTATGCTTCAGGCCGCGCTCCCTGCGTCGTCCTGGAGGGCTGCGGATCGGCCAAGACGGTAATTGCCGAAGTCGAGAAGTGCGTCAGCCAGGAGAAGATTCAGGCCCTCGTCGTGGACTACGCCCAACTACTGCGCGGCGCCGGCCGCACGCGCTACGAACAGATGACCGATGTTTCAATCGTTCTCCGCGGCCTGACGTCGGCTCATAAGCTGGTCTTGCTGGTGCTGTGCCAGCTAAACCGCGAGATCGACAAGCGTTCCGGAGAATTCAAGCCAGCACTGAGCGATCTGAAAGAGACGGGCCAGTTTGAGCAAGACGCCGATGTGGTTTGTTTTCTCTGTTGGCCGTGGCGACTGAATCCGGATAAAGCTCAAAGCGAGTATCAGTTCTTCATCGAGAAGAATCGCAATCGTGGCATCATGCAACGTATCGTTGACTGCTCCTTCGATCCGTCGCGGCAGAAGATTTCGCTGCCGTTGCCGAACTACGTAAACACGCCATTCGATAACGTCGTCGGGAGAGACCTTTGAACGCACCTATTGATGCAGCCTTGGCCGGCATTCTCGAACTCTCGCGGCGTTATTGGATAGCACACGGACGAATTGATGGAACGCCACCAGAACAGGAACAACACCCCATGATCCGCAAATCCAAAGGCGAGCTAATCGCCATCTGCTCCGAATGTGAAGCCGAATTCCCCGGTGGCGTACAGGATGACTTCCGGGCGTTCGTGGAGGAGCTGAAGGCCACCGGCTGGAAGGTGCGGAAGGTGGAAGACGAGTGGGAGCATGTGTGCCCCGGATGTTTGGGAGAATCATAATGACCACAAAATTTCTCGACGGCCCCGCCGCCGGCCAAGTGCTGATGATTCGCCGCGCCCCTATGTTCTTGCGCGTTGTGTTCAACCACGGCACGAAGCAATGGGATGCCCTCGACCAGCTGGCCGACAAGCCGCATCCATCCGAGACGGTCTACGCTTACCAGCTGGTCGAGAACCGCGGCGTGATCCACATTTGCAGCCGTGGCAAGCGCGGCGCAAGCGGTTATTTTGCGATGGCGGATTACGCCGTGGTCGGGCTGCAGCCCGACCGAGAGACGATGCGGCTCAATACGAAATGGCAGGCGTGGTGCGAATGGATGGCGCTGCCCGAATCGGTCGACGACCGCACGTCCGAGGACATGCGGGTCGATGCGGAGACGCCGCGGGAGCGAGCGGAGCGCGAAGCGCGGGAGTGCGATTGATGACAACGATATTCGTCCGTCAGCGAAAGCCATCGCAGCGGCGTGAACAAGATAAGCTCGTGCCGGACTCATTTTTCTCTCGCTATGGAGCCGACACAGCCATCGTCGAGAAGAACCCGTTTCTTCCCAATGGCATCAGAATAACGACCTATACCGAAATTGGAGAGAGAAAGAAGCAGAAGCAGCGCGATAATATCGAACGCAAACACAGGAGTGATACCGAGATTCGGGCTGCTTATCTTTGGGTGTTCTGGTGCCCAGGGTTCGCTTTCATGGGGTGGTGGGCGTATCTGAAGGGTTTGGGCTGGGAATCGAACAAGTGGAACGCACATTGGGTTGCCAGCCAGGGGATGCGGCTATTTCCAGAGCCGCAGCTTTTCTCGACCGAGGACAGCTGGAAGGAATGGTTTGCGAGCAATTTTCGCAAAGGGAGTTGGGCCAGGGAGCCGCAAGGAAAAGCAAAAGTGTGGGTGAGACTTTATAGAGGCCTCTGCGAAAAGGTGGCGATTAACCGGGTGGAATTGGAGTTCGATTGATGGACCTGCAAGCCAAGATCGAATCGCTCCGCCGTGGTGTGCAATACGGCCTGGAGCACGGCAAGAAAAACCTGATCGTCGGCCTGGACGTTCTGGCGGCGCTGCTGAACATCACGACGCCGCCCCACTGCGAACACGACGTCAAGGATGGCGACTGGTGCGAAGTGTGCAGCGATGCGCGACGGGCAGCAGAAATCGAGAACGCGGAGCCGGATCGACCTCGCTGCCGTGTGTGCGGCTGGCCTCTTGCATCAACGGCGGCGCAAGGGTGTGTCGACGGGAATTGTTGCGAAAGGCCGCGACGACCATGCCCAAAACCCAAGCCCGCCCCGGAGTCACCAGGAAATGCAGCTGCGGACGCGAGTTGCGGCGCTCGAAATCCAGGTGCTATGTCTGTGCCCCGCGCAAGTGTTCCATCTGCCACGTCGAGGAGCGCCAAGGCGGCTGCTACTGCGAGGCGTGTGCGAACATGCTAAAGGTGTTGCATCAGCTCCACGGCGGCCCGGACCCATTGAGGCTTAACATTCCGGGGCGAGCGGAGCGAATTGTGGAGTACAGGGAACGGGCGGCGAAGGGAAAGGACCTTTTCGTATGAGCATCCGCATACTCCAAGGCGACGTGTTTGAGCAGCTGCCGTTGGTCGCACCAGGAAGCGTTGACGCAGTTTGCACGTCTCCACCCTACTGGATGTTGCGGAGCTATCTTCCCAAAGGCCATCCGCTGAAACACTTGGAGATCGGCGCGGAGAAGACGCCGGCCGCCTACGTCGAAAAGATGGTCCGCGTGTTCCGGCTCGTGCGCGACGCGATGGCGGAGCATGCGACGTGCTGGGTGAACATTGGGGACACGTACACGCACCAACGCGGCAAGAGAAAGCCTGGCGACAAACACGGCCCGAAGCAACTGACGAACGAAGGCAGCTACGCCATGCCGAGCGCGACGGTTGATGGCGTGACGGAAGGTAATCTCTGTCTCATCCCCCAACGCCTGGCAATCGCTCTTCAAGACGACGGCTGGGTCGTGCGGAGCATCGTGATTTGGCACAAGCCGAGCCCGATGCCCGCGAGTCTGGCGGGGTGGCAGTGGAGGCGGTGTAGGGCGAAAGTCAATAATCGGAAACAAAGTGTCGAGAAGAAATCGGAAAGCACAAATGGTAGACCACATGGAGCCAGAGCCGATAACGGCGTCGATTTAGCTTCGCGCGCTGAATGGTCCGACTGCCCCGGCTGCCCGAAGTGCAAACCCAATGGCGGCCTTGTCCTTCGCCGTGGCGGCTGGCGTCCCACGAGCAGCTACGAACCAATCCTCATGCTCGCCAAGAGCGCCAAGTATTTCAGTGATGGGGAGGCGGTTAAGAAGATCGCGGAAGAATCCACCGTAAGCAGAATGGAGCAAGACATTCAAAGCCAGGATGGATCAGAAAGAGCAAACGGGACGGCGAAGACCAATGGGCCAATGAAGGCCGTCGGCGATGGCTCAACGGCGAACCTGCGAGATGTGTGGACTGGGATTGATCCGCTCATGAGGTTGAGGAAGGATTTGACGCCTGAGCAGCGATCCTTTGTCGTTCAAAAAATGCTCGCCGCGGGTTCGCTTGAGTCATGAAGCAGACGTGTGGAGTAATAACAATGGATTTGATTGCACGGTTGAGCGAAATTCCGCCTGAATTATGGGAGTTCTTCGAGCCTGTCCCGAATCAAGACAATTTGTGCGACACGTGGAAAATCGCGGCCGAGGCCCTCAAGGAAAAGCATTACGCGGCCTATCCCACGGAACTGGTCGAACGCTGCTTGCGGGCCGGTACATCGGCGAAGGGTTATTGCCCGACGTGCGGCAAGCCGTGGGTACGGATCGTCCAGAGCGACCCAGACCACTCGCGCGGCGAAGGGCTGACGCCGAAGGATAACCACCAGAACGGCCGGAGTAACTTCCGCACGAACCCGCCATCGTCAATCAGCGAAACGCTGGGCTGGAAAGCGTCGTGCTCCTGCCCACCGGCGGAACCGCGGCCAGGACTTGTGCTGGACCCGTTCGCGGGATCAGGGCGTACCGGCATCGAGGCGCGACGCCTGGGGCTGGATTTTGTCGGCTGCGAGTTGAACCCGGAGTATGTCGAGATGCTGACGCGGCGTATCCGGGGAGACTGCCCGCTGTTCAACGAAGTGGAGGATTGAAAACCAATGTGGTACGGCTATCTAAGACGCACGCGGGAGGAAGAGTATTTCTGCGTCACGGAAGGCTACTCTACGAAAGACGCCTGCTCCGAGGCACTCCAGAAAGAGCGCGAGGCGCGGGGCTGGCTGCACACGTTTCAGGGGCTTTTGAAGTGGAGGGCTTGTTAATGCAAACTGTGACCGAGTCGATGTTCGCTTGGGCCGGGCCCGGAGTATTCGCGGCTGAAGCTGCGCAGCGGGCACGGCAGCGATCCGAGTGAGTGGCCCGACGATCTTCGCGTGAGGGAGTTTCGATGATCTGCTCCGAATGCGGCACGGTGTACGAGCCCATCACGGACGCTTACGAGTGTCCAGTGTGCGGCACGCCGAATTATCCCGATGAGGATTCATGAATCATTTAGGCGGCGCGAAACGAGTGGCGGCTATGGATCTCAGAGCAAGGACGGCAACAACAATCCGCACCGGGAGCGCATTTGGTTCTCGCCTTCGTGCATGCGAGAAAAGAGCCTGTTCGACTAATCGCAGAAGCAACCCCTCGCCCTCTGCGGCCGTGCGAGAGCGCGGCAGTGTATCCTTGGTAGGCCAAGAGCCGGCTTTCCCGCAGTGAGGTCGCGGGATGTAAGAAATCAACCTCAGATGAATCCGGCCGGGCGGAGGTAAGCAATCGCAGTGATGCGCACGCGGCAACTACCAGCAGAGGGCGGGGGAATTTTCAAGGTCGATGTCATGGCACAAAACCTCCACGAAAGCTTGCACGCCCTGATACTCCGCATGCGCTTCCAGCGCTGGGCAGTGCGGCAGCTGCAGCGCTGCGCCTGTCCGTTCTGTCAGCATTATCTGATCGGCTTGTCGATGTGTCTGACCTGCTGGCGGCCGACGTGGGGCGAGGCACAAGTGTTGGAGAACCGCCGATGACATACTTCGTTACCTACCTTGAAGTTGACAAACAGACGCACGAACGCAAAGAAATAACCAAGCGATTCTTCACGGTCGAGTTGCTGTTCGCGTGGCTTCAGGACTACAAAAACGGCGGCAACGGCTATCTGCTCAATTTTAGCGTGTGCAAGGGCGAGTGCATCTTCGACGGCAGCTGAAATAACTTCACGCTTTCAAATCTGACCGCTGCCGATTACAATCCCCCTCATGGAATCTCTCGCCGAGCATGTTGCCGCCTTCCAGCGTGACGGCTACCGGTACATACCCGGCCTGTTCGATGAGCGGCGGATTTGCGAAGTCAAATACTATTTAACCATGAACCTGGATGCACTCTTGGAGTCGATCCGAGACGGCACTTGCGAGCCAAAGGTACGGACCGGACACTTCCCCGACCGATTCCTTGCACGCGAACCGCTAGCCGGTTTCTGGCAAGACAACGCGGCCACTGACGGCCTGTTCAGCCTCATTTATCCATGCGGCTATAATCTGTCTGGCTTCGCTCCGACCGCACGATTTTTGCTACCTGGATACCTGGCCGCGCAGTGGCCGCCGCACAGCGACGATCAGTACGGCCCGTTTGTTGGGAAGCATTTCGTGACGCTCTGGATACCACTCACGCCGATTGACCAACAGCACGGCGGCCTCTGCATCCACGACGGCGCGCAGCGAATCCGCTACGACATGCAGCCGGGCGATGCGCTGATTTTTCGCAGTAATGTGGTGCATGAGACGATGCCAAACACATCGGAGAATGTTCGGTTGAGCCTGGATGGGCGATTTTTCGCAAGGTGATTGCATGGCAAAAGCACAGGGCTGGTTCGATCTCGTCACCGGCGTGACCGGCACGGCTACGCTCGGCACGGCCTCGGTCGGGGCGAATGCCACGTACAATTCACCGTGGGTGAACATCGGCGCGAACAGCTATTCGTCAAACCTGACGATCAACGTGGCCGTCGGGGCTACGTCGCTCGCTGCGGGCGTCAAGGTGCAGGTTCAAGTCGCCAACGACTACGGCACGACGACCAGCACGGTCACGCCGGCAGCGCCGTTTACGAATCCGTGGAACACCGGGACCGGTGCGGCCAGCGCGACCTTCCAACAGGAGTTCGGGCCGATCGACGCGAGCCTGGCGGCCGTCCGTGCGCAGGTCACTGGCGATAGCTCAGGCGCAGCGACGATCTCCGGGTCTATCGGCAGCTGTTCAGCCATCTAGGGTGATGCATGGCCATCATGAAACCAGGGTCGCCAGTGCTTCAGCCGGGCGTTGTCTCTGCCGGAATACAGCTCGCCTTCCCCGCCTACGAAGGATCAGGGCGCTCGAGCAGCGACCTGAGCGGCAACGGCAATACGGGCACATTCAACGGCGGCACGGCGGCGGCGCCGGGTGTAACCTGGACTGCGGGACAATCCGGCTGGACCTGGAAATTCAACGGCACGTCGGGTTACGTGACGACGCCGGGGCAGCCGTATGCGTTCGGCAAGAACAATTTTACCTTCGCGTGGACCGAGTTCCGGACCTCGAACGCCAACGGCAAGGTTGCGATTGGGGCCAGTACGCTTTCCTCTGGATCGGCGGGCTATCAGGGCTTTCTCTTCGGCTACAGTTCCGGCGGCGCGAATCTGCTGGCCTACATGAGCAGCGCCTTGACGGCTTGGGACATCGTGAGCGGCACGTCGCTCGGAGCGGTCACGCTGAATGCCTGGAACACGTTCCACATCACGCGGAACGGCTCGACGTTCGTGGCCTACAAGAATGGTGTGCAGACTTCGACCTGGAGTTCATCGGCGGCCGTCTACGCTTCGACCGGATCGCTGGACATTGGGCAGTACAACCAGGGAAGCGGCACGCTGTCGTACTTCACTGGCAATATGGAAAACGTGCGCATCTTCAATTTTCCGATGTCGCAGAGCCAGATTTTGCAGGATTTGATTGATCCGTATGCTTATTGTCGGACAAAGAATCGACAGTTGTGGAAGAGTAAAGCGATAGCTGGTCGCGTGTGTTCACCATTCGGCTCGCCGATCATCAGCCTAAATCCTGTGGGACCGTCCGTCATTCATGGGAGGGTAGTTGCGTGAGCGGAACCTACAAGGCCGGGGACGTTTGGTACATCGAATTCAGCACGGCGAACGCTTCTACCGGCGCTGCTCAGAATGCGGACACGACGACTGGAGCCGGACCGCTGCTCACAGCGAACCACAACGGTAGCGACGACACGGCGTTTGCGTTGATAGCCACAAACAAGGCGACGGGGCGTTATTTAGGCTCCGGCACGATCCCGCTGACATACAATCCCGGCGACGTCGTGAACATTACCGGGGCCGTGACGGTGGGAGGCATCGGTGGCGTGGCACTGCTGGATGCGTTTGTGTTGGATCGGTTCCGGCTGGCAGACATTACGGACACATTCGGGTTCATGTCGGGCACGAACAGCGTGCGGCTCAATGGTATCGACTCACCTTCTCTGACCACGGCGGCTTATAACCGCATCCAGTTGAACCTTGCCACGACATCGCAACTTGGCAGCGTGACTTCGACCTACCTCGGAGCCGTCTCCATCGCAGGCTCCGGCACAGCCACGCTAGTTACAGGCACGGTGGCGACGACGACGAATATCACGGCGGGGACGATTACGACGGTCAGCGGCAACGTGAACGGCAATGTGCTGGGCAGCGTGACAGCAACTAGCGCCAATGTCACAAAATGGCTTGGGAGCGTACCTGATGGTTTGCTCAGCGGTCTGATCCAGGTTGATGTTGAGCGGTGGATTGGAGGCCCTGTAACGGCGGCCACGGCTGGTGTTCCTGATGTAAACGTGAAGAATTATGCCAATGTTCAAGCTGTGGTGGATCAGAATAATCTGCCAAACGTAAATGTGCAAGATTGGGACGGCAATCAAGTAGAGTTTACAAACACCAACGGCGTGCCGATGGTTGAAGTCTACAAGTGGGACAACCAATCAGTCTCTGTGGACAGCAACAACTTCCCGAACGTGAACATGCAGGCCGCGAACAGCCACCCGATAACGAGCGACACGAACGGATTACCCAACGTCAACACCGCCGACATAGCCGGTGTCTCGGTTGGCCTCGGCGCAGGTGTGGGAGCGGTCACGATCTCCGGGCCATCGCTGGGCACGGCGTTCGAGCCTCTAATCGCTTCGGATGGAACTACTACGGCAACCGTAAAGGGGACGCCGACCGTAACGGTATCGAGCGGCACAATAACCACAGTGACAGGCAACGTGCTCGGCAACGTGCTCGGCAGCGTGGGCAGCGTGACAGCGCCGGTGGGCATCAACTGGGCAGCAATCTCGAATTCAACGGCGAGCGTGAACCTGTCGAACACGTCCATCAGCTTTGCCGGGAGCGATACGGCAAGCGGATCGAGCACGTTCACGGCGGCGCAGCTGCTGCAAATCTGGAACTACGCCGGCCTTGCATCGTGCTCAGCAGGCACACCAGGCGGCATCCTGTTCAATCTCCAGGGAGCGGCCTCCTTCACTGTCACCAGTCCGTACAACGGCAGCGGCACGATTGCGCCGCTCGTAATCGGAGCGTCGTACCTGATCGCGAACAACAACCCGGCAGCCATCATCAATTTGACCGGGGTCCCGTCGCTCGTTGGGGCCGCGCTGAATTTCGGCATCCTCGGAGGACCGCCGCTGGTCTTCAACGGACCACTGAGCGGCATCCAGAACTGCGCGAACGTCTCCGGCGTCAACCTCGGTTCGGGCTCGCCGACGCTGACTGTGGAGTTTACTTCGCCTCAGACGACGCAGCTAGGCTCGACAACGATAACGCCCTCCGTGTATGCTCCATATCCGTGGCTGATTCAGGCGGCCTTATCGAACGGCAATACTATCCCCTTGGTGGGCAGCGTGTTAGAGCCGAATCAACAGAATCCCAGCGGCGTGGTGTTTGTGCCGAATCCGGCAGGGTAAATAGATGTGGCCGAAAACAAACTACGTCCGAAGCAGCAGCGATTCGTTGAAGAGTACCTAATCGACCTCAATGCGACTCAAGCCGTAATCCGTGCAGGATATAAAGCAAAAAACGCCGATGTTACTGGTGCGCAATTATTGGGAAATCTTAGGATTCAAGCTGCAATCCAAGAACTTCAAGTCAAAAGGTCGGAACGCACAGAGATAACGCAGGACTGGGTTCTGAGCACGCTCAAGAAGAATGTAACGCGCGCAATGCAGGAAGAGCCGGTACGCGACCGCGAAGGAAACAACATCGGGGAATATCGTTGGGAAGGCAGCGTGGTAAATCGTGGTCTTGAGCTAATCGGCAAGCATTTAGGGATGTTTGGCGGCAATGACACCATCACCGTTGGCGGACTTGACGACCGACTTCGACAGAAATTTGCAGAGCTTGTCACTAGCCGAAAAGCTGGCGATGGAACGGCTACTGGATGCGGAACTGCAACAGGAGAGGCTGATAGCCCAGATTCTCCGGAAGCCGTCTTCCCTGCTTAATTCAGTCGGTGGCGCCGATCCTTGGCAAGCGGAATTGCTCAAGTCGTGGTTCCCGCGCATGCTCCTGCTCTGCACGCGGCAGGGCGGCAAGTCGAGCGTAGCAGCGGCTATCGCCATCAAGACGGCTCTGGCCGAAAGAGGATCGCTTACACTTCTGCTCTCCCCTACTCAACGACAATCTTCGGAGCTGTTCCGCGACAAGGTGATGAGGCTTTACAACACCATTGGCAAGCCTGTCCCTATCGTGCAGGAATCGGCTCTGACAATGACCCTGGCGACCGGGAGCCGCATCGTGGCTCTGCCAGGAGATGAAGAGACAATTCGCGGCTACTCAGGCGTCAAGTTGCTCGTGCTGGATGAGGCTGCCCGCATCTCGGACGAATTGTATCGTTCCGTTCGTCCTATGCTCGCGGTCAGCCAGGGACGACTAATCGCCCTGTCAACGCCGTTCGGCCGTCGCGGATGGTTCTTCGAGGAATGGAGCGGTTCAAACGAATGGAAGCGCGTGAAGATTCAGGCCAATCAATGCCCGCGTATCTCCCCTGCCTTTCTCGCAGAAGAGCGTGCGGCCCTCGGTGAGCGGTGGTATCGACAGGAGTATGAAGTCAGCTTTGAGGACACGATCGCGGCCCTATTCGCCTACGAGGATTTGGCAGCTTCTTTGCGGTCAGACGTTCCAACAATGGTATTGCCAGAATGAGCACTTATCGCGTCTGCGGACTGGACCTTGGAAAATCAATCGACTTCACAGCTTTAACACTGCTCCAATGGAGCGAATGGCAACCGGGTGCGCCGCCAATCGTCTACAATGTCCCGGCCCTTCGCCGCTGGCCGCTGGGCACGTCCTACGTCGAGTTATCGGCATGGATGGTGAAGTTCTTCCGCTCCTTCACCCCATCGCCGATAGAACCGCTGCCGCTGTTCGTGGTCGATGAAACAGGCGTCGGCGTGGCTGTCGTGGAGATGATCCGCGAGGCCCTGATTGATGCAAAGCTATTCCCCCGCATGGTGGCAGTCACAATCACCGGCGGATCGCAGGCTAACAACTTCGCTTCGGGACGCTGGCGAGTAGCCAAGAAGCAGCTGGCTTCGACGCTGGTCAAGCTCTTCCAATCCCATCGGATAGCGATAAGCAACAAACTGCCCGAAGCGGCAACGCTGGTGAAGGAAGCACAGAATTTCAGCGTGAAGATTACTCCGGCAGGCAACGAGACATTCGAGAGCTGGCGGGAAGGAACGCATGACGATCTTGTCTTGTCGTTGGCCCTGGCATGCTGGGCAGCGGAGAATATCGGGTTGGGGGGTGAAATCCAGACTTCGGGCAATAGGGAAAAGGAAATGGGGATTACTCCACTAGGAGTTATACCTGGCGAAGAGGCTTCGATGGATAGGGAATCGCGTCCTTGGTACGAGAAGCTCTAGCCTTGTTGCGCGTTACACGGCGCGTTACAATTCCGGGCATGAAGACCTCGATAATCAATCTGCGCGTTACACCGGAAGAGCGGGCGACTCTTGAGCCGGCAGAAAGGTCGGCAATGAGTAATCTTATCTCTTCCGTTTCGCCGCAAACCTGATTACACTAGCAGGCATGGAAAGCAAGCGTATCAAAATAGGAGACCACTGGTTCACTCTTCCAAATTTCGTGCGCGTCGAGTCGTTTGGCAACTTCAACCTGTTTCCGCCTACCTGCGTTTTTACATGTACATGTTGCGGATTTACATGTACATGTTGCGGATTTCAGACACAAGACCATAACAAAATGGATGCTCACCAGTTTGCCGATCCTCACACGCTCTGGCAAAAGCTGCGCCGCTGGTGGAGGGGCTGGTAATGTCGACCGCTTACCTCGACCCGTTCGCTGTGAACGCTGCGAGCATCCCGCCGCCCAACCGGGGCATCCTGGCGCGCATCCGCGAATTCCTACCGTGGTGGGGAGCAAAGCAAGAGCAGGGCAAGCCGGTTGCCGTCTACCTCGAGCGCGAAAAGGTCCGTGGTGGCCCGCAAGCGATCAAGCTGCCGTGGTTCCTGCCCTACGAAGACGATACTGGAACTGGGGAAACTTCCTGTATGAGACTCGCCTACAGGCGTATGTATGCGGACCCAGTCATTACCGGCGCGCTTAACTCGCAAATCTTCGGCATCTCGAATCTGCCCTTGCAGATTCACCCGGCCGATAAAAAAAACAAGACCGACACGCAGGTAGCCGAGTTCGCACGGTGGAACATCCAGCGGCGATACTCCGGGGGAACATCGGGCCTCATCTGGAAGATCATCTCAGGCGGGTTCATCGACGGCTACAGCGTGAATGAGAAGGTATGGGCCTATCAGGATCGCGGTAAATTCGCCGGGAAAGACGTGCTCATTAGCCTGAAGCAGAAGGACGTTGGGAACGATTTGGTGCTCGACACAGACGCATACCGCAACGTCGTGAGCGTTCTTGGCCTGCGCTACAACTCCGGCGTCGAGTGGCACCCGTCGAATTTTATCATCTATTCGCGCATGAAGATGTACGAGAGGCCCAGCGGACTCAGCGCGCTGAGATGCGTCTATTTCCACTATTGGTTGCGGGACACTTCGTGGAAGCTCCGACAGATCGGCCTGAGCACGAAGGCGTTCCCGATCTTGATAGGCACTTACGAAAATGCTGCGATTCAGCCGTCGCTGAACAATGCCTTGCAGAACGCGAAGTCTCTGGCCTGGCTTTCGATCCCGAAAGAGGCACAGGTAACGGCCCTCGAAATCGCTGGCCAGTCCGATGCGGAGTTTGAGGGGTCCATCCGACAGCTCGACGAGGAAATCTACATCGGAATCACTGGCGCTACATTGCAGGCCCTCCAAGGGGGCAAGGAAGTGGAGAGGGGATCCTCGGAAGAGCATGCGAACACGGCGGACAGCTTCAAGGGCTTTCCGGCCTCTGAAGTGTGTGCCCTGCTTAACGACCAAGACAGCGGCTTGCTCAAGGACATGACAGATCTGAACTTTGTCGCGTCCGATTATCCATTCGCCAGCGTAGAAGAGGTCGATCCGGACGATGTGACGAAGAAGATCACGATCGCGACAGGGATCAAGGCTCTCGGCCTGGACCAGAGCAAGGAATCTCTCCGCGAGCAATTCAGCTCGGAGGCTCCGCACGAGGGAGACCCAAACGATACACTGGCCGGTGCGCCGGCTCCGCCAACTGCGCCGGCTCCGGGAGGGGCCGGCACGCCTCCCTTTCGATTCTCAGAGCAGTGGGGTCAGTACGTTCGATGAGGGGGTCGAGATCAAGCCGTCGCAGGTCAAGGTCAAGGACGAGCGGGACACGGCCTTGGCCGGGCCGGACGGCAGGGAAGTGCAGCGGCTCCTGAATCGCGTGGAGAAGCACGGCGCCGCGACGCTGGGCACGATCATGGAGGCGGCCGTCGGGCGGTTGCTGAAGAGTGGTTCGCCACTGGAGGCCAAGAGCCTGTTTACGCCGGAAGAGCGGGACCAATTGGCGGCGAGCCTGGCAGCGACGAATTCCACAAGCGAATTGCTTGGAAGGGCTATCGTGAGGAAGAGATTGGAGAAGTATCAGTGACGACGCACCCTCCCGAAACCCGCCTCACACAAGCAACACGCGGCTTCGTGCTGTTCATGGAAAATCTGCGCACGCAGGCCGGGTTGACGCTGGAGGAAGAGCTTGTAATGGTGATGAACTATTTGCATGCTCGCGGATCGCGGCCTCTCCCGAAAGGGTTGACAAGAGTTAACGGCGAAATTGTAGCCAAAATCAAGGAGTCACAGCCATGAGAATCCTTTCGACAAACCTGAACATTACCGGAGAAGACTTGTGCGAGATTATGCGCAACCAAGTCTACCCCATCCCGGTTATCGCGTCTTTTGGCGGCAATGACGAGAACGGAGAACCTTACCACGACATTAAGCAGGTTGGCGAGATCAGGAAGCTTCGCATCACCGGCACCTACCTACAAGGCGACGTGTTCCTTGCCGAAGCATTCTCGGAACGCTATCAATATGTGAGCGCGGAAGTCTATCACGAACCCAAGAGAATTCGGCGAGTGGCGTTGCTGAATAAACCAGTCTTTGACGATGGGACGCCAGCCCTAATGTATTACAATTTGGACCGCGCCGACGAACCGATCATCCTCAAGAGCAACGAATGACCGATTTCGCCGCTACCGACGCGACGGATTTTTCAGCATTCGCTGAACCGCTCAATCCCTACACACCGTGGGAGGCTCTCAACTTCTTCAAGCGCCTGATCCCCTCGATCGGCGTGAAGCCGTCTCAGTGGGTAGCCGGCCAGAACAAGGCCGCCTTCAGCTTGGCAGTGAACACGGAAAAGGTCTTGCTCGAGCGCGTGCAAGAGGTCATCAGCAGCTTCCTCGAAGCGGGCCATGCTCCTGGTGAGCCGGCCACGACGCCAGCGGGAACGGCGGTTATCCCGGCAGAAGGGCCAACCGTGGCCGATCTCACCCCGAGCGGCTATCCGAAGCGACTGAGCGGCAGGCAGGCGGTGCAGGCGGTGCTGGATGAATGCGGGGTGACGCCGACCAACAGTTTCTACGCTGAAAATGTTTACAGGACCAACATGGCCACGGCCTTAAACGATGGCCAAATGAAGGAACTGCAAGACCCGGATATTGCCGATGAATTCCCTTGCTGGCGCTATCTCGGAATTAGAGACGGCAGACAGAGGAAATCACACGAAGTACACTTTGACAAATACTTTGCCAACGATCAGGACTTCGCCGAAGTGCGTGATTATGTCAAAGGCGCCTTCGATGGCTACGCATGCCGTTGTTCAATTTCTCCCGTTCACAAGTCGGAGTGGGCGCGCCTTCAGGCCGCCGGCGCCCGCATCACCACACTCAGCGAAGTTAAGCGTTTCGCAGAGGAATGGCGGAGGATGGCAGAGGATGCGGAAGGGCATGAGCACAAGGGCAAGGGCGAAGGCGGTGGCCAGTTCACGAAGAAGGGATCGGGCGGTAGCGGAACGAAAGAGGCCAAGGCGAAGAAAACCGGGAAGACTGAACCTGCCAAGCCAGCAGCGAAAGCGGCAAAAGTTCCTGAACAGGTTCCAAGCGAGAAAGCGGCACGAGCCAAGCTCGCTCACAAGCTGGTAAACAAGGATATTCAGCGATACGCCGAAGAGTACAATGAACCGCGATTTGCCAAGGTGGTTCAAGGCATCTCCCATCCGGATAGCGAGCCAATGGATGTGACAACGAAGAGCGGCGACCCGTGTGAACTGAAGACGCTGGTGGACAACAGTAATTCAAAGATCACAATGGACTCTTATTCCCAGGTGCGGAAGATCGTCAAGGAATCAGAGACCGGCAAGACGTTCCACACCATCGTAAGCGACGATCAGAGCATCTATAATGCGAAGGGCGAAGGTAAGCACGGCGACGATTCCAAGCGGAAGTATTACTACCGCCGCGGCGTGGCTGGGTCTGCTCGCATCGGGTCGCTTTACGAGTGTAAGGACGAAGCCGAGTTGCTCAAAATGATGAGCCTGCCAGAGAAGGAGTTGCCGGAAGCGGCCGCGCGGACGGATGGTAAATTGCGCGTCGGCAAGTGGAAATTCTTCCAGGACGAAACCGGCAAGGGCTACCAGAACACTAAGACGGGCCAAGTCTTCAGGGCGAAGAAATGAGCGTCTATCTTTCCATAGACTCCGGCACGCCGACTTTCCTGGCATCGGTTACAGGATGGGGGGATTTCTCGGAATGGATCGGAGGCCAAGAGGACGTTGAAGAAATTGCTCATCTTTGTGACCACGGTTGGGGTGAGCCAGCTACGGCAATAGCCGAGAGCGTACGGACGGCCCTGCGGAGCGACGATCCATCGGAAGACGTGAAGAGCACAGCCGAAAACTTGCTCTCGATTCTGGACGGCCTGGACGACGAAGTAGTGACAGTCAACGACGGCATGGGGCCAGCAACGGAAGACTTCGCTGAAGACGCCGCCGGCCATGAGCATGACAGTAAGACCGGCCAATTCACCGGCAAATCCGGCACGACAGGCCGCACGCTCTTTGAGCACCAAAACAGCATCCGCCAGCGAGCGAATGAGCATAAGAAGAAGAACAAGAAGCTCACTGACGAAGCCGCCTTCGACAAGAGCCTTGAAGAGCACGGCGGCAGCTGGAAGCAGCAGATCAAGGAAGCAGCGGCGAGGGGTGAAGCGATCCCGGCGCACGTCAAGGCGGATTATGAGAAGAACTATGGCAAGCTCGAAACGAAGGAAGCGAGTAAGCCAGCTGAGACGCCGAAGTCTGCGCCATCCGAGCATGTCCGACACGTCGCCGAATCTGTCAAGGAGCATGGCGGCCCTAACAACCTCGCTCCGCTGACTGAGGTTCGAAAGACGCTGGTGAAGCGCGGCATCACTTCACGCGCCGATCAGGACACAGCCATTCACGCCGCTTGGCGAGCCGGACACATTACGGGATCGCCCCTCGAAGGGCGGCACGGCACGACGCAAGAGGAGCGAGATGCCAGCATGTACGCGCCGGGCGCCGAGCCAAAAGAGCACGAACCGCACAGGTCCGGCAACATCGGTTACCTGATCCACAAACATGCCGAGACGTTTGAGGAACACGGCGGCCAGTTCAAGAAGGGCGGCGGCCGTGTCCCGGCTGAAGGCGAGAGCGATACACCAGCCGAGCACCACGAAGCGACGGCTAAACTCGAAACAGAACTGACGCCGCACCTGGAACGCGATCCGGCCTTGCGGGAGCGAGTGGCCAAGATCGGCAAGCGAGTGACCGAGGCGGTGGCAAAGTTCGCCGCTGCCAAGCTCTCGCCTCTGGCTCTGAAGACAGCGGATCAATGGCTATTCGAGCAAGTTGTCAACGCGCATCAGCCGGGGACAACGCTCGCGGTCAAGGCGGGAGTGCTGGCCACAGTGAAGGCATGGCACGCGGCCAAAGCACTGAGGGGCAAGATGAGTGAATTCGCAGACGGGCACGAAGTCGAGACGCTCCATAAACTGATGGAGGCTGTAGCGGACGCTTCGGACGGGGCGATCGAGACCCCGTCGAAAGAAGACGTGGAGAGGCGGTTATCGGAAGCGAAAGAGGCCAAGGAATGACCCTCCAAGCCAAGCCTGTTCGCCGCTCCATTCCCCAGCACTGCGGGGCCGCCATGCTCTCATTGGGTACGGTCGACGCCGTAGCGGCCCGCGTTCGCATCGTCTCGGAAGTGTGGTGCTGTCCGGCTTGCAATTTGCGGCAAGCGGCCCCGGTGAGTTATGCTCGGGCCACGTCGGCACAAGTGTTCAGAAAGGAAATGGAATGACGCCGACTACGGAAGATCGCAACCGCCAAGTGTTCGACCAATTCTGTGCGGAATTGTGGCAGCGCATCCAGGAACGTATCCGCCTGGGGAGACCGGGAGCCTTCCACGCTAACTTCACTTTGGACGGCGAGCCTGGCCAAAGACCGCCGCTTTTGCTCGCTCTACCGTTCACGATAAATGGAGAAAAGTTGCGAGCGCGACTGAATGATACTTGACTTTCAAGGATAAATTGCTCTAGATTGAATCCTAATAACTTGCTCGCGGCGAAGCGCCGCAATCCATTGCGATATTAAAGCCGTGGTTTGTCTTCAAAGACAAGCTGCGGCTTTTTTCGTTTTGATGGGGCCAGAATGTGCCGGTTGCTTCCGACAAGAATCCTGACGCCAAACCAGCCGGCAAGCGCATGCGGGGTGTGGAAGCCTTCAGCATCGGAGAGAAGCGCGGCAAGAAATACACGCCGCAAGACCTCGAAGACATCGTTCGCAACTTCCGCGAGTTCGGCAAAGGTCAGCGACCCGGCTTTGATGTTCCGGTAGTTCGTGGCCACGAAGAAACGCCGGAAGCGCAAGAGAAGTTCCTGAGCGATACGAGTATTCCAGCCGGAGCGTGGGTCGAGGACGCGAAGACAGATGGACGCAAGCTCTACCTGGACCTGCGAAACGTCTCGCCGGAACTGGAAGACGACCTGCTCAAGGGGAAGTATGGGGCGGTCAGCGTCGAGTTATACGACCAGCCGCCGGAGGGGATCCCGGGTCGGGGTCGGATGTTGCGGCGGTTAGCCGTGCTGGGCGGCGAGATTCCCCAGGACAAGAACCTGAAGCCGCCGCCGATGCCGACAGCGCACAGCGAGCGGGGGCTGCGAGTCGTGGGGCTGCGGGACGTGTTGCCCGGCCAAGGATTTGTCACCTGCTTTTCAGAGGTAGCACCCATGCCGAAATTCTTGGAGAGCAACAACAACAAAAAAGGCCAGCTGAAAGCCATCTGGACCAAGAACACCAAGGAAGGTCTTGATCCGGATGATTTCGGCGAGGAAGACATGAAGAAATACATGGCCGACGACGGCACGACGCCGGACAAGGAAAAGATGATGCAGCGTCTGGCCGAAGCCGGGGCCGGGGAAGAGGACATGAAGTCGCCGGACGCGATGATGGCTGCCATGTGCCGCATGGCCGACATGCTGGACGGCCAGGAAGAGACGAACTACGACGAAGACCCAACCCCGCCGAAGGACGACGAAGAAAAGGCCGCCTATGCCGCTCGCGCGCAGAAGATGGCCGCCTATGCCGAAAAGCTGAAGAAGTTCGGCGAAGACAATCCAACCTCTAATAAGAACAAGCCGGCCGCCTCAGCGCCAGTCGTTAATAACGGAAAGGTTCCGGAAATGGACAAGCTCAGCGAAACGGCGATGAATCGCTTGATCGACTTGGCCGCCTCCCGCATCGAAACTCGCTTGCTGGCCAAGGTCGACAGCGTGGTCAAGCGGGTCGACACCATCGACCAGAACACGGCAGCCGTGGACATTGACCGCTTCTGCGAGCACATGAGGATCGCTGGTAAGATCACAGCGGCCGACCTCGATCCGAACAACCCCTTCAATTTGAAGCAAGAGCTTCTCGACTTGGCCGCGCTCGACGCGCAGGGCGGTCCGAAGGTGCATCGGTTCTCCGAGAAGGGCAAGACGACGATGCTCGGACACCTGGAATGGAAGAAGAAGCAGATCGAGGCGGGCCGGCCTGTCGTGCGCCGCGGAGAGCTTTCCGCCGTCGGCAAGTTCTCCGAGGAACTGGACGCTGGCAAGGCCAAGGTGGGCAGCACCTACGACATGTACTCCGAGCAGCTGCGGAAGTCGGGCGTAACCCGCGAAGCGTTCCTCAAGGGCTACGAAGACGGCTTGAAGACGGGCAACATCAAGAGCGCTGACGAGTACTTGGAAGGCGCGAAGAACGTGGCGTGAGCGGTTGGTCGAAAGATTGTCTCCAAACAGGAAATCGAATCATGGCGAACGCAACCGCAACGGTGCCTGACTTCACAGTCGCATGGGGCGACGACAAAATCACCCGCGGCAATGACACGGTAGCAACCGCCATCACGTTCTATCCTGGCGTGATGACAGCCCTCACTGTCAACGGCTTAGTGGTGATCGCGCAGGATTCGCCGGGGCTGAAGTTCGACGGCATCTATCCGGGCGGTCAGCCGGTCACTGTCAGCCCCGGCGATGCATCAGCCTCCCTGAATCCGCCGCTGCAATCCGAGCGACCCTTCCGCTTCGGTATGGCGATCGCGTCGGCCGTCCAGGGGGACGAAGGCAAGGCGGTCTACGTGGTCGACGACGCACACGTCGGCTACACGTCGACGAACCTTATCCGCGTCGGCTACGTCGACAAGGTCTTGACCTCAACGCTCGTGCTAATTCGGCCCGATTACGGCGGGCAGGTGAGCATCACCACAGCGACGACGCTTACTGTCTCCGGCGCGGCCACAATCGGCCAAGGTCTCAACGTCGGCGGCAATTCATCTATCGGTGCCGGCGGTGCCGGCGGCTATGGCCTGACGATCTCGAATTCTTCGGTTGCTCCCGGTATCTATGTCGGTTCCGGTGCTCCGACAATCTCTGTCGGTATCAGTTCCCTCTACATACGCACGGACGGCAGTGCCTCGACGCGACTCTATTCGGCCACGTCTGGGACAGGTGGCTGGACTGGCTTTGCGAGCCTGTAATGATTACGCCGGAATTCATCAACGAGCAGTGTGCCGCCCTGGACGCCAGGATTGAGGCCGCGAAGCAAGAACTTCTGCGGTTTGAAGGCGAGCGGCGGCAGCTGCAATCTATGGTTGCCGAGATCATGCGGCAGGAGCAAGAAGCCAAGGACCGCATCCGGATGGGTGTTGACGGCGGACCGCTGCAACACAATCGGTTGCCGGTAAACGAGTCGGTTATGAGCGGTCTAAACGGCGAGGCGATGAACGAGCAGACCTCGGATTTGTTCGACAAGGGCTGAGTGAAAATCAACGGGGACAGGCAGGCATGCCGAAGAATCCAACCCGGTTCTTCAGTCCCCTTGACCTTGCGGGTTGGCGCTTGGGTGGCGCTGGACGGGCCTGACAGTGGCTTACAACAAAGTCGATATTTTCACGCTGGCAGCCCGAAACGAATTCATTTCGGGGTACAACGCCACGCCGGAACCGCCGCCGATCGACAAGGCTATCAATCAGTTCCCCTCGACAGGCCGCATCGAAACGTACGCCTGGATGGATCCGGCTCCCGGTATCCAAGCATGGCAGGGATACCGGCGCTTCGGCAAGATCGGCCAGGTCAACTACCAGGTGCCGAATATCGTCTATGACGGTGCGTTCGAGATTCTCAACGACGACATCAAAGACGACCAGACCGGCGGTTACATGCTGAAGTCGAAGGAACTCGGCAAAAACGCCAAAAACTGGTACACGATTGCTGTGCAAGAGAACCTCGCGCTTGGCCAGACGACACCGTGCTTTGATGGGTCCAATTTCTTCAGCGCGACGCACGTTATCGGCAGTTATCCGGCTGGCGGCAACGTCTTCACAGCGACAACTGCCGGTAACGACGGGATCACGCATTGTATGGTTGGTCTCGTGACTGCCGGCATGCTCAAGCCACTGCTCTGGCAGAATCGGGAAGCTGCTCAGTTCCGCACCGACGCCGGGGATAACGCATCGTCCTTGAATCGCGTAACGCGCGCATGGGCCGAGCTTCGCGGCGCGCCGGCCTTCGGTTATTGGTGGACGGCCGTGCTCTGCAAATATGCCAACACACCAACGATCGCCGAGGTGCTGACGGCCTTGCAGACGATGAACACACGCCTGCGGCAGTTCATCCTGCCGAAGAATCAGACAGGCGACCCGAACCAGTACGCCAATGGGCAAATCCAGTTCAACAAGAACACGCTGATGATCGTGAACAGTTCCGGCATCGAAATCCTGTTGAAGCAGGCGCTGGAACTGAGCCTCATCAGCCAGACGGAAAACATCTTCAAGGGCTATGCCGATCAGGTGACCTCGCAATATCTCGACAACGTTACATAGCGACCGCGGACGGCGGGATGTGTCGCAAGCCGGACTACCCCGCCTGTTCTTTCCGAAGTGATTGATGGAGTCGTGTGATAAACATGGTCTATGATTTCACAAAAAGCGATTGTCGCAGCGCATTAGAAGAGCGTCTTCGTATCACGTTCGATGCGCATTTTAATAGACGCCATGCTGCGTTGCCTTGTGTCGATGAACCGAATGATTACGAAGCGGAAGGGGATTTTTCAATACCCTACCTTCCGGCATTTGACGACTTGACAGGCATCTATTACAAGCTGCAACATCTTGCCGAAAACGCTGCCAATAGCTTCCCAACCAGCAAGCCGAGGTTGTCGATTCAGTGGGAAAAAGACTCTTTCACAATCAGAGTCGAATTCAAAGCTGATCGGCAAAAGACTGTTGCAAAACAAAAGATGCTGGAAGAACGATACGCAACCGCCGCTGGCTTTGAGGGTATCTGATGCTGAATCTAAAGAGTCCGCAGCGTCTGGGACACTGTGCCAAATGCCAAGGCTCTCTGTGCATGAGCGGCCCGGACGTTATCTGCTCTGTCTGCAGCCTTCCGGCTCCGGCGCATGTATTCGTGGAATGCACCGGACCGCACACGGACAGCGGGCAGCCGGCAATAAGCCAGAAGCCTGCCGGCAGGCGCTGCAAGGCGTGCGACGTGTTGGAGCAGCACCACTTGCCTGCCGAAATTGTCCAGCGGCCCAAAGACAAGGGCAACCCGCGTGGCGGCGAGGTGCCGGGATACAAGACAGTGCCGACCGAGCAGGCAGTCACTTGGATCGACCGCATCAAGACGCTCGAGGGACGGCAAGCGGCGATGGCTCAGGACTTAGCCGCAATCCGCTCGCTTTTGGAAGAGCAGAACAAACGCCGCAAGTAAAGAGGGTTCCGCAATGACGTGGCCGTGGCAGGGACTACATCAGGGGGCCAACGCGGTTATCCCGGTCGATTCGTTCCAGAATGCGGCGCAGATTACCGGCAACGACACGATGGACCTGGCCACTATTCCGCAGCAGCTTTACATAGGCGGGGCCGGCTCTGTGTCGGTTAATTTGGCCGGGAGCGGCTCTTGCTCATTCGCAGGTGTTGCAGGCGGGTATCTCAAGATCAATCCGAGCCGAGTTTTCGCAACGGGCACGAGCGCAACAGGCATCGTGGGGCTGTGGTAAATGTTCATCCAGGACGCCGACATTCTGACAGCGGTGGCCAACATGCTCAGGCAGCGGGGCGGCTCCGCTGCCCTTGCACCGTTCTGGAGCCAGATTGTGATTGGCGTCGGCTCCTTCGCAGGCAAGGGATCGCACAACAGCGCTTACCAGGACATCGTTGACGCGCTCACGCAGCGTGGCTTCTCGATTGCCCAGATCAACCAGTGGGACCGCGGGGCGGAATTCGAGCTTCAGCAGTCACTCTTCTGGACCTACACTCTGGCCGGCGACTCGGCGCAGATGGATGCGTTACAGATTCGGAGTTTGGACAAGCGGGCCGAACTGAAGAGCATGACGCAGTTGAGCATCGCCGGGGTGTGGCAGCAGCCGAACGCGGCGCCGAACCAACTGCCGGGCGGTTGCATGACCGGACCGAGCCAGACGGCTATCAATCTGTCCTGGCAAAACGGTCCGGGAGGCGGTCCTTACGGTGGTTGTTGCGGCCCTGACTACGGGGGCGGCCCCTACGGCATAGGTTGGTGATGAACGATTACACGCGAGCCTTCAAAATCATCAAGCAGCTGCTCGGTGCGGCGACTAAGGAGAATTTCCAGGGCTCGCATGATCCGGAAGGAAACGCTTGGCTGCCGCTGAAACGGCCTCGAGCGCGAGGACAGAAAGCCAGAGCGAAGATTCAAAAGAAGATTCGCGGCAAGGGAGTGTATGCGGACGAAGCCGACAAGCCCCTGCTCGATACCGGCATCCTGCGGAACACGACAGCGGGGGCCGGTAATCAGGGTGATGGAGCAGAAGGCGGACACATAGAGCAGATAACGCCGACTTCGCTCACCTATGGGACGAATCTCTACTATGCCCACTTCCACCAGTATGGCGCACCAAAGGCGAACATTCCGCCGCGTGTATTTCTTGGCTGGAATCGGCATTTGCTCGACGAAGCAAAACGCATCCTCAAGGAAGAGGCTGTCAGGCAACTGAGAGCGAGGCGGCGATGAGTCCAAGGCCATACGTCGCTGTCAGCGAAAAACTCATCCTGGCTTCCCAGGCTCTGACAATCGCTTCGGTTCAGCAGAACCCGACCTTGTTCCCGTACCTGTCAGCTGCGCAGGTGTGGGATCAGATTAAGGAAAACCCGGAGCCGGTCGACTTCCCGGCCGTGCTCTTTTCCACCGAGGGTGTGAGCGAGACTTATGAAGCGATCGACGAATACAACGACGCGGTTACGCGGCCACTGGTGTGTGCGATCCTGGACCGCGACGATTTGCGCGATCCGAGCAGGCGGCCGGTGTACAGCGGCTGGCGGGAATCTCTAATCCGCGTGTTCCGCTGGCCGCCGAACACGAATATGATCCTGGCCCAGTGCCCGACAGTGACCGCTTGCAAGGTGCGACCTGGCGTGATTGTGGATCGGTCAGCAAGTTTTCTCCAGCTCATGCGGACTGGATTCACGCTGGAGTTTCGGAGCATCGAACCTCGGGGCGTGTTGGCTCAATCGTAGGGGGTGTGTAAGAATGTCCAATTCAAGCGACAGTATTTACATTAGCAACATCCCGATTGGCTATACCGGGCAGGACAACACTGTCAATGGGTCACTGTCCGGTTCCTATCCGCTCTGCAAGCCGTCTTTAGGTGGACTGACCTTTAATCCTGGCACAGGCGCAGGACTTGTCACGCAAGAGACGGAAAACCTGTTCCTGATTCCGCCTTCCGGTGTCTGTTCGATAAACTTGCACACCGGGGTTGCTCAGATCGCTGGCGTCTCCACGATCACGATGACAAACGGTTCCGGGCTAAACTTTGCCCTGGTCACTGGTCTGAAACTCATCGAAGCGTATTTGAACGGCGGCGCTGGCTCAGCATCCAGTATCACGCTGTCGGGTGGATCCACTAGCCCGTTCGCCGGCTGGTTCGGTGGTGGCACAGGTGAGCCAGTTCGCAACGGCGCGGGCGGTCCAGGTGCGGACACGCGGCATATTTGCGGCGACAGTATCGGCTTTGCTGTTTCGGCAACAGTGGCAAATTTGCTCATCACCAACAACGACGGGGCGAACACGGCGACGGTGAACGTGTTGCTGGCCGGCTGCTAAGGGAGGTGGATCGTGGCTTCCTGGGCCGGCATCCCGACCGAATACGTCGGCTTGAACGTCGCTTGCGACATCCGACTGTCACTCATTGGCACTTACGTTGCCTACAAAGCCGCGCAAATCCGCATCACTCTTGATGGCAGCACCGGCAATGTCACCAGCGGAGAAGACTTGAGCGAGCGGCAGGTGCCGCAGGTTCCCAAGTACGAAATCGAGATCACAAAGGCCAGCTATGATCCCGAAAACGATCCTTTCGGGGCCGCTTTCGATTTTCTTGAATGGGGTGCATTCATCGACATTCGCGTCTACCCAGGGGGGAGAACGGGAACTGTCACTCCTTGGCTATTTGCCGTGTCTCTTATCAACCGATTCGGCGTGGACTCCGACGCCAACGGCCTGCAGCCTGTCTCGCTGAGCGCTATCTGTGCCGCCGGCAATGATCCCGACGAGTGGTACAACACATGAGCGACGTTCTCAAGGCCAAATTCGATTTCCTCTTCGACGGCAAGATGTTGTCGTTCGCCGTGCCGACCTACGAAATCGAGCAGGCGTTCACGAACTGGCTCGAAATGCGGGCACACTCCAAGATCGCGCGCAGGCAAAAAGAACTGGTCGAGGCCGGGACGTATCTCACAAACATGACCATCTGGCAGAACAACGTCGATACGGACGCCTACGACTGGGCCGGGTTCATCGCGGACCGCAGTCGGCAGAGCGAACCGGGTCAGAAGCATCTGCTGTGGCTCATGCTAGAGAAGTGCTCGCAGGGGACGCCGGTGCGTCTTGTGGATCACATCTTCGCCGATCCTGTCACGCGGGAGCTGCTCTTTTGCACGGAGGACGGTAAGCCGCTCGGTCTCTACTGGCGAGCGGTCGCACTTGGCCGCCCTACGTCGCGGGAGACGCCGACAGTGACGACTCCCGAACAGGATGGGAATGGGTCTTCAAACGGCTCTGCGATTACGGAGCCGAGGGCCGATACGATCCCGAAATCGTCCGCGGCATGAGCTGGGCTTTCGTCTGTCAAATCGTGTTCTGCCGACGAGACAGGGACCGGTTGCCGATTTTGCCGGAAAAGCAGAAGACCGAGAAGCCTCAGCGAGACATGATGCGTTACTACGACTGGCGGAGGGGCTACCCGCCGCATCTTATCGAACAGCGGGCGCAGGAACGCGAGGCGAGTATGAAGGAGAGACGGGAGCAAAGTCATGGCGGGAGACACAACCAGCGATCGCGTTGAAATCGAAATGGTTGTCAAGGATGACACTGACGCTGGCATGGATGCGGCTCTAAAAAAGAACAATGCCAAGGCCCAGCATAACCCGGTCAACATCCCCGTCACGACGAAAGGCCCATCGGCCATTACCAACATCGCAGTTCCTTCCGGTCCACGTCCGCTTAACTTTCCGGCAGGTCCGCCGAAGTCGCTGGCCGAAGTGCGGGCAGACCTGAAGAGACAGGCAGCGGAAACGGCAGCTTCGCAAGTGCCGGCAGCCAAGCCATTAAACATCCCGTCCGCGCCGCCGAAGTCGTTGGCCGAAGTGCGTGAGGAGATGAAACAAAGAACCGAACAGGCGCGTCAGGACACGGATTCTGCGAAGGCGCTTAAAGGACTCAAGGATCAGGCGAAGGGTGCCGAGTTCGGCCTGAAGACGTTCAAGCAAGCCGCTTCCGGTATTCCGGGCCTTGGATTTCTTGCTGCTGCGGGTCCCGCCGGCGCAATCATAGCCGGGGCCAGCGCAATTGCAGGTGCAGTATCGGCCGCAGGCACGTTCTTTCGCGAGAACGCCTTGTCTACTGCCGGGGTGGCAAATCCAAATCTAAAAGCAACTTTGGAGGAATCCAAAAAACGCCGGGAAATCCAAGTGGGGCTAGGCAATCAGGAATATACGCGAGAAGAATCGTACCGTCAGCAGTATAACGCTGATCTTGCCAAACAACGTCGGGAAGGACGTCTTGGAATTCTTGGCTACGCGCGGGCGTACCGAGGGGAAGTTGGAGCAGACCTGCCACCTTGGCTTAGCGCGATCGGCGGTGCCACTACTGGTGCAGGGGACAGTAATTCCAGCTACAACCTGTACAAGAAAAAGAACCCCCTGTTGGAGAGTTTTGCCGGCATGCCCCAAACCAAATCGGCCGGCGCAGAGGAATTGCATGATCTCTACCGCATGCAGAGCGATCAGGGTCCGCTTGAGCAAGCAAACCTGCGCGACCAGCTTGAGGCAATGGCGAAACTCACGCAGGCGCTTTACGACACGCGCTCCCAACAACCTCATAGCTGGTGAGCCATGCCGGGCATTTGGCACAACACGAACTATTTTGAAAAGATGATCGATTCGCCTGCCGAGACGTTCGGCGGTTCGGCTGCGCGAGTCTTCCGCAAGTATTTCATCCAGGGATCAAAACGCATCCAAGCCGAGATAGATTTCATCGGCTACCCGGTAGTAGTCAGCACGACCAACGCGACCAACGGCCTGCCAGTCACTTACATTTCGCGGGTGACACCGCACAGGTACAATCCCTTTCAGATGCTTCGCGTCCTACGCGGCAATGGTCCTGGATTCCCTCCACTGCCAGGGCCGTCGCCGACATCGACGACCTACGCGCTCCCACCTTGGATGTACTGCACGGCCTTCCCGAGCACGGCCATCAAGTCGATCGGCTCAATGGATCCGAACTACGTCGAGCTATCGCAAGACGACGTGGGCAACGGTTACAACACGGAAGTAACAGCGCAGTACCAGACGCTCGACTACCAGATTTGCGAGGACGCGGCGACGCTGGGGATTCAGCGCTATCCGCCGCTGAATCGCTTCAACGGCTACCCCGACGAAGCCTTGATGCGGCGAATGGTCTCCCGTTACTTCCGGGAGGGCGGGCGCTACACTGTTCTCGGTTTGGGATTCAGCTGTTGGGCTGGCGGCGATTTCTTCCCGACGACGATGAGCTATCCGCCGCTCATCAAGGAGGGGCAGGCGATTTGGGAACCGCGCATCCAGATGACCTACATCTGGCGAGAGGTTCCGCTCGCGGCTGTACCGTGGAGTATCTTGCAAACCTATGTCGGCGGGGTGAATCAATACGGCTTCGATCCAGAATGGTTCCCGACCTCTGGACTTTCTCCGCAAACGGTTCTTTTCAAGACGTGGGAGCCGAGCGAATTGGTGTGGACTTCAGACGGGCAAGCGGCTGTGAATCTCAAATACCAGTTTGTATACAATCCGAATGTCGATCTCGGTTCCGTGCGTGCTTCGACAATGGACCCGACAGCCAGGGTCACCTACGGTTGGAACCAATTTCCTTACTCGTCGCGCGGTTGGAACTGGCAGCTGACGCGGCTGTCGACACCATTTCCTATACCGGGGGGAGAACCGTTCGCAGGGCGATTAGTGGGCGTGGATTATCGGCCAGTGTTCTATTTAGCTGGCAAGCTCCTACAGGCGCCCAATCTTCCGACTGCCGGACAGCCCTATGGAAATCAACCTTACAAAGTGGTAGATCTCAACAACCTCTTCCGTCCAGTGCAGCCATAATCATGCGCGATCCATGTCCCGGATTCCCTGAAGGTTTTTTCTCGATCCCGACCGACAACCCGGCCAAGAACAAGGAGACTGCGCGCCGACTCGAAGAGAACCGGAACGCGGACGGTGCCGGACAGGTTTACGTCGCTGGCACTGGGTTCCAAGCCGAAGAGGGCGACGAAGTGTCGTTGCTCACGCCGACAAATGTCACGATCCGCGGGCAGATAACCGGGCAAGTTGTCGCTGGCTATCCGTTCTACTCGTTTCAACAGACGACCAGCACGGCCCAGACATCGACACCGGGCGGCCTGCTCGAAGTAACGAGCGGCGTCGAGGCGCAGAACCCGCTGGGCATCCAATCGGTTGTCGGCAACCAGTTGGCGCAGGAACGCAACGGCAATGTCAACGTCCCAACCGGAACCTTCGTTGACCTCTGGCTTGGCGACGACGGCCAGACGTGGTATTTCCTCTGGCAAGCGATTCCGTCGCCGGGCCTGCCCTTTGAATCGGACACTTGCGGCCTGACCCCGGACGGTTGCGGCAACTGGTCCATCGGCCTGACCCAAACCATCGGCACGCAGATCAGCACGAGCCTCGTCCAAGGCGGTTCGCTCACGACAAATGTTCCGGTCAATTCGCTCGTTTTCTTCACTGGCTTCAACCCGCCTTCGCCGCCGAGTCCTCCCGAACCGCCTTCGCCGGGAGAGCAAGCTGAACCCGGAATCGGCGGCGTGGTGTTCGACACGGAGATCGTTCTCAATGCTGGCTGGTATTGGGGCAGCAGTTCAGAGACGTATCCAGGCGGCGGCGGCCAAACGTGGTCCGCCGCTGGTGGGATACAGGAGTATTTCACGACGGCTGGAGCAGCCACATTCACGAGCGCCTCTCTGCCCGGCAACAACACGTCACTCGGCAGCGGTACATTCGGGATCGGCTGCAACAATCAGGCTGGCCTCAGCGACATCGGCGTGACACCGGGCGCACTGCTAGGGGCCGGCACCGATAGTTCGACGGCTAACGAGTGGTGCTACCAGCCGGGCAGCAGTTCCTTCGGCTGCATCACACTCACCGGGAGTTCCACGGTAGGAGGCGGGACATTCGGGCCTGGATTGCTGGTCTGGACCGGCGACGTGACCGTGAATTCGTACTCTGGCAACTCCTTCACCGGCTTCTGCATCGTGGCTGGTAATTACGTCGGTCCGGGCGCTATCATTTTCAACGCGGCCTCTGGCGCAGGAGCGACGGGCGCACCGAACCCGACGATGTATTGGGGTCTCGGCTCGGCATCGCTAGGCGCGGCCACGCTCGGACTCGGCGGACTCTTCGTCGGCGGCTGGACAGCGGGCGAGTTTCTCGGCATGGGTCCGCCTGGGCAAGCGACGCATTTCGCCGGGACCGCGGAATTCCAGCTGCCGTCCTCTTCGTCGATCGGCGGCGTGGCGACTGGCGGCGGTATCCTCAAGATCGCTTCAGACGCGCAGGTTGGTCCGGGCGGCTTCACCATTCAGCCGGGGGCTATCCTGACTCCAGGCACACTGCTCACACAGACGCCGATCACGGCGAGCGACGTGTATCAGGGCATCAACGATGGCATGTCCAACGCCTATTTCGCGGGGTCTGTCAGCGTCCCAGTCTCGCCCTGGCGAGTGGTTCCTGGAGGTGTCGCCAATTTTTCACAGGAAGAAGCGGGCAGTCCTGTTTACTTACTCTCCGATAATGTGCTGGTGTGCTTTGGAGACGGCACGATTACCACACAGAGCATTTGCGCCGGCAGTTACATCACAATCACGCCGGGCACGTCTCCGGACAACTGCCCAGCGGCCTATATCAATTGGGCTGGGCTGACAGTCACCGTTCCTGGCTCGTCCACGACTGCCGGTATCACCAATCTTTATTTCGCTGGTCCGGTAACGAACATTGGCGGCGGCGGTATGTCGATCGGCTGTTGCACGACAGGCAACGCAACCGGGTCGCTAACTGTCATCGGCAAACCAGGTGGGGGCACAATCGGCAATGTCAGCAATCTAACGATCAACTATCCGGCCATCGGCATCACAGGAGGTGGCGAGGTCAACCAGCCATTTGTGACTGGGGATACGATCGGTAATGCTACGGCGACGCTGCTTCCGCCTGGTATTACCGGAAGTATCATCAGCAACCAAATTGGAGCATCTTCAGTCGGAACAGCATGGCATGGCGACGGTTCGTTTACCTATTTGCCATCATCGCTTGGCGGCAGGGGGCAGGTAACACTCCAAGGCTCCAGCCCTGTCATCATAGTTGAAACAGCCGACACGCTTGGATTCTCGGGGGCTAACATACTGCTAACTTCTGGCTCGACGGTGATCCCGCCGGGGGCTACCGGCTATCCGATTGCCTTATTTCGTATGAGTTCACCGTTAATTGAGAGTGGTGCTGGCTCTTATTACCAGTATGCAACAGATGTGACAGGTGCCCTATACGCTGCTATTGGTGTAGGCACTTCCAATGCGGTGGCAGCCATCGTTATGCAGGGCGGCGGCAGCATGAACCTGGGCTTCTTTTGCAACATTGATACGACCAGGGTGTCTGACCACTGCGTCACACAGCAAGGAATTAGCGGTAACAATTATGGCAGTCCGTTTCTTATATCGCTTATGTCCGCATTAGGTGCACCGACGCCTGGCGTTGGCTACAACTTAGTTAGTGATGGCAGTTCGTCTCTGACACCGAATGTCAACGACGGCTTCGTGTGGAACGGAAGCGACTGGGCGAACGCTCTCATTGTAAACTCGATTGCTAGCGCTGGCGGGACGATCGCGGTAACGCCGCTCGGCACCGGCAACGTCAATCTTGAGACGAACGGAGCTTCAGGAACCGGAGCTGCCGGAGATACTTTTGTCGATGGGCTGTTTGAAGCGGCAGGCTCTTTGGCCCTTGCCTTGGTTGGACTCGACCTCGTTTCTTCCTCTCCAGCCAAAGTAATCGGCTGGTACGGCACTGGCTTGGACTCGGCGACCTTTAACTCGCCAACAAATGGCTATATTCCACGAGTTGTGTCCGGCGTTCATAAGCTGGTCAACCCGCTGACAGTCGGCCCGGTCAGGGTTGCCGGCAACGACTCCACCGGCCTGACCGGGGCAGCGACGATCACGACATATACGCCTGGCAGCTTAGGTTCGTTCCGAGTCTCACCGTACCTGAACATCACGGCCAGATCGTTGGACGTGCTGAATCTGGTATGCACCTATACGGACGAAAACAGCAACTCGGCAACCGCAACCTTCTTCCCGATGGGTTTGACTTCGGCTAGTTTGGCCACGGTGGGGAATTTCAACTTCCCGCCGACAGTGGTCCGCAGCGGGGCGAATGCTATCAAGGTTATCGCGGTGCTGACTACAGGGATCGGTTCCGTGGCCTACGATGCGGGCGTCGTAATCGAGCAGATCGCATAGCGGCATCCCGATTGCATTCCGTCCCCAAGGGGATAAACTCTTGAGGACGCGAAAATGTCACACAAAATCACGATGCGAAGGATTCCCAGCATGATCGACCTACTTCGACAAGAGTACGATCAGAGGACACAGAGCGACGACGAATCGCACAAGCGGCGTCGGCGTTGGTACTGGACTCTCTACGCGATCTTCGTCTTCGCCCTGGTGGGAAGCGCGTTGCCAGCGATCATACACCGAATTGCTCACTAAGGCAGGCATGATGCTGAAACTTGCGTTCGCCCTTTTCTTTCAGACGCTCGGCGGTTTCTTCATCGGCATTGCGACATTGCCTCTGTGGCAGAGCAGCGTTGAGTTCTCTTCCATAGCCGGGGTATTGCAGTCTAGCGGAAACGCTGGTGCAGCTGGCTTGATGTTCTTCCTAGTGTTCTGGATGCTCAAGGATCGCCGCAAAGAACTCCGGGAGAAGGACCGGCTTCAGTTCGTTTCGACGGTGCAGATCGCGTCGGTTATCGAGACGTATTTCCAGCGGTTTCTGAGCGAGTTGGGCGTATCTGTAGCCGAGAGGGATAGATTGAGGACGGAGCGAGTCAAGTGGATTGAGAACGGAGAGAAGGCGTTCCCGAATAGAGATAGCGACAAGGAAGAGGACAAGTAACCGAAACGGGGTGAAACATGCTTCTAATTGTGTGCGTCGTGTGCTTCATCATGACCATGTTCTTGTGGCTTCTCACGCTACTCGGAGCCGTGCCTGGTGCGCCAAACTACTCCCCTTGGCTTGCGTTCTTCGCTTGCCTAATCCTTGGCACGGTGGTCTTTCTGATCGGCGGCGGGATCATCACTGTGCCGACTGAGGCGGTCATTCGACGCTGAGGAAAGGACTTCCCATGTCTGACACCGTTTGGCAGGCAATTATTGCCGCCGCTGTCACCGTTATTCTCGCCTACATGCAATTCCGGACGAAGCAGAGCGTTGACGCGAAGGGCAAGGAAGCTGCCGACGCCGCCAAGGGTGCATCCAATGCGGCCAACGCAGCCGCCGTACAAGCGACAATCGCGGCCACGAAGGTTCAGACGGTCAAGACCGACTTGCAATCGGCCACGGATGCGACCCACGAAAAACTCGACGAACTGCACAAGCTGGCCAACGCTCAGCACACGGCGGGGTCCGTGAAGCAGGACAGCACCGACGACACGCTGGCCGAGATGTTGCGAGCGGCGGCAGGCACCCCGTTGGCCGAAACGCTGCAACAGATCGTCGCCAAGAACAGGGCCGACCAGGAGAGCAAGGCTGCTCAGGTCGTGGCGAAGGCTACGGAAGAGGCCAGGGGAGCGGCGAAATGAATCCCGATTACGTTTTCCCACCCGATCAGCCGTCCCGGCGCTTCGAGATGCCGCCGTGGTCCACGTCTGGCCTGTGCGCACCGTGGGGCTTTGCTCCGCGCTGGCATCGTCTTTGGTGGAGGTTTCGAGTATGACTGACGCCGTAATTCTTCGCCTTGCGGGAGTGGGAAGAGCGTATCAGGGGGATTGAGGGATTGTGCCGATGCCAATGACTGTTCCAGATTGTCCTGAATGGCAAGAGCAACCTGGCTTTGAGCTGACGCCGTGTTGTTGCGTCAAGACCATCGGCAAACCGTGGCCGGATTGCACGGCTTGAACCTTTTCTTTTGGCGATGCGTCTCGTATCATGTTTGCGGCAGGGTATAGCTCAGCTTGGTCAAGAGCGTCGCACTTGGGCTGCGAAGGTCGAGGGTTCAAATCCCTTCTACCCTGACTTCGGCGTTAGTTCAGTGCCAGAACGTCGGTCGCTAAACCGAATGACGCAGGTTCGAGTCCTGCACGCCGGACTGTTTCAAAACCAAGTTTCTTGCCAAGAGGAAACTCATGTCAACCGTCTCCGATTCATCTGTTCGCGTCGATTCTGACCACGATTACGCCGCACTCGAAAAGCTAATCGCTCAGCGAGTGGCGTCGTTGTCCGGGCCGCTGTTCACCACGAACGCTACCGGGTTGTTCGAGGCGTATCTTGAGGGCATTCTGGAGCGTGAACGGCAGCATTACACCTGCCGCTGCTGCTGGCGTTTCATCGAGAACTACGGCGGTCTGGTGAGCATTGCCGCCGATGGCACACTTCGCACCGAGATGTGCGGAATGTTGGGCGTCCCGGATTTCTTCCGTGAATCGTTGAGCGATATGCAGATTAAAGTGTTGAAGGCCAAGGTCACCGGCGTCTTCATCAACGGCGACAAGGAATGGGGCGTGGCGTCGAACGTCGCTGGTCTCGGATCAAAGTACGTCGGCCAGACGTGGACGCACCTGCACGGTACGCCGGCAACCGTGTTCTCCTCGCCTTTGAAGACTGCCGAGCAAGTCATGGCCGAGAAGCTGCAAGATTACATCACGCTCCGCAAGGGATTGGAAGACTACTCGCTTGACGCCGCTGTCCAGGGGGTTCGCGTGCTGGAAGCCGACGCGGTGGACCGCAGCGAGAAGACGCTGGGCGTGGCTCAGTGGTTGCTGAAACTGCATCAGACGATTGAGGGGAAGCGCGGCGCTGTCCGCGATAATCTCATCTGGCTTGCGGTCGCGGGCGCGCCTCCGGGCTGGTGTCATATCCGGTCCACGATGATTTCAACACTGCTTGACGACGTGGTTCAAGGACTGCCATTCGACGCGATCAAGCGGCGGTGGAATGAGAAGATGCACCCGCTGCAATACCAGCGGCCGACGACGGTCAAGGAAGGCAACATCGAGCAGGCCAACAAGATCGTGGCCAAGCTCCAAAGCGAAGGGGCCTTGCAGCGGCGGTTCGCTCGGTTAGAGGACATCGTTCCGCTGTGGACGCCGAAACCGTTGCAGCCTGCGCCGACCAAGCGGCAGGGCGGTGCGTTCGATCACCTGAAGGCCAAGGGCGGCACGGTCAAGGCGGTGGAACTGCCAGCGAAGCGGATGTCCTGGCATGAGTTTCAAGCGTCCGTGCTGCCAACGGCGAGCGAGATCGAGGTTGACGTACCGTACAGCGGCGAATTCTTCGGCATGGTGACGGCGGTCAATCCGGACGCCGCGCCGATTCTGCAATGGGACGGGTTGCCTGGCTGCGCCCGCAATCCGGTGTCGCATTACTTCTATGTCAACGGATCAACGGCCGCTCAATGGGGCCTTGCTCCGGGCCGCGTCAAAGTGAATGCCATCTGTCTGAAACCTCCGTTCTGGCAACAGCCGGAGAAGTTTGCTCATCAAGGCAAAGGCGTGTTCTTCGTTCTCGACGGCGCACGCGATACCAGGCACGAGCAAGGCGGTTGCTTCTTCCCGGAATCGCTACGAACGGAATACCATAAAATCCGCTCCGCGATGGAGGCGTATGCGCAGAGCGCCAAGATTGAAGGACGCGACGAAGGAACGGCGAACGGCATCGCTTTGGATGAGCGGCAATCGCTGGCAGTGCGTGTCAAGTCTGCTGGTGGCGTGCAGGATTACGCTTTAACGCTTTAGTCCTTAAAGGCCGCGCATGGCCTTACATGATGCCCGCTAGAACCGGCTTACTGGACTGGCGGGCCTTTGCATTCCCTGGCGGTTATGCTCACCGACGACGGCCCGCTGTTCGCTGGGCAATCGACAGGGTGCAGCTGCTTCGGTGGGACGGATTCGGTTCACGACGAAGAATGAATTGCGCGCGGCAAATTTCGACGATTTCGGGAGGAAAAGTATGGAACTGGTCACAGTCAACAACGTCGGCTGGGATCTGAAAGCCCCTTGCGGCGATTGTCCATTCCTCAAGACCAGCCCATTTCACGAGGGAGTTGCCGGCAGTATTTCAAGCTACGTGGAGAGTATCCAAAGTGGTGTTTTTGCCCATACGTGTCACAAAACCGACAACCGGGAAGCCTGCGATGGCCCGAAGAATTATAAGGGCGAAAGGCCGCAGCACTGCGTCGGCGCAATCATGATGTTGCTGAAGACAGGCCACACACTCGATTATCAAATGCCGCTCTTGCACGCCGCCGAGCGCGGGGAAATCGACCTGAAGGCAATGCACGAGGCGGCCACGGCAAATGAAAACGTCTTCACCGTGGGCCAGTTGTTGAAATTCTACGCGGACGAATTAGCAAAGCAGCTGAAGACTCCGCGGATGAAGGCGGCGCTGCGACGGGCGAAGAGGAAGGCGGCGAAGCGCCGCTGAGCTTGCCGCCGACCCCAAATCATGGTACAAAGAGGGCCATGCTGATAACCGTGAAAGCGACGCTGCCGCAACCGCTCCTCGACGACCTCGACCAGGCCGCCGCCGAGGAGGGCGTGAAGCGCACGGAGATTTTGCGGCGGCTGTTGGCGCAGGCTCTAGAGAGGCGGCAAATCGAGATGGTGAAGCCGGCCGCGAAACGAGCGAGGAGGCGAGCATGAGCGATGGAATCCAATACGAAGCGGTAGATTCGTTCGCCCTGATGAGCACGCTCGCTGGAAACTCCGTCCTACTCGGTCAGAAATGGCTCTTGTGCAAGCTTGTCAAATCGGTACTTGGAGCGGCGGCCGATAGCGAATTGGTCATCGTGAACACGGCAAGTTATCGTTCGCTCATCCTCTGCGACGTGTATCAGAATACCATTACGGGCGAGATTTCTTACGCTCCGGTCAAGGTGGCAGACGTGCTGGAAGTGGATCGAAACGGCGTTGTGGTGGAGGTGAAGAGATGAGCACGAGCAACAGCCGACTTCGGCGACCGATCCTCTTGCACCGGAAGCGAGCGAAGCCGTTTCGTGGTGAGCGCGTGCCGGCGTATAGCGGCAGGATGGTCCGTGGCAAGGTCAAGGTTGTCCCGGCGAAGTTGCCGCCGTTGCCGGTGGGATGATAAAGGGGAAGAGATGAAGATTCAACACGTTTCATTCGAGCGCAGGCAATGCGGGTGGCTCTGCACGATAGGCTTCATGTACACCACGACGCGGCAGTTCACCGACGAATATCAGGTCGTCGAGGTCGCGCGGAAGTGGTGGATTCAAGCCTACTTCGCCGCCCGCTGGCAAGCGAAGTTCCATATTCAGGTTCACGGTGCAAAGCCTGGCGAGCGTGAACGTCTCGGCTGGGGTGCATGACACGGAGGGTCGCATGCGGATCATCATCGCGGCTGCTTTTGGGGCCCTGCTCGGGCTGGTCGAAACGCTCTGGAGATTGCTGCTCAACTGAAAGGCTCCTCATGTCCACCACACCAAAACCAGTGACCGCCGCCAAGTCGATCCTCGTGGCCAATGAGGTGTATCCGCAGCTTGACCAGTCCACGGTCCCGGACTGGCTCACAGTGCTGGTGGACATTGCCGAGATCATGGGAGCGTTAGTGCCGCTGCTCGTTCTCTGTGGCTTGGCTGATGCGGAGGCGATCCGGCTCCGGGCCACGCACCTTCTGCAAGTCGATGTGGATCTGCTGCGTCCCATGATCCGACGCCAGCGGAAGGCTGAATTCAGCACGCCGGCAGCGGAAGAGGCGTTGTCGATGGCTCTCATCAACATGACGGCCAATTCGACGGCAACCGAGACGGCGGCGATTTGGACGGAGAACACACCGTGATCTACACCTTCGTCCGCGTGGCCAGCGGTTACTACCTGATTTCTCCGATGCCGCAACCGGCAGCGGGGCGGTACATGATCGCCGTCGGCGGAGTGCTGAGGTACTACGATCTGACGCCGGTGGAAGGCTTTTGGCAGGTCATGCCGGTCGGGGACGAGACGCCGGCGCTGCCGGACGGGACGTATCAGGTACAGATGGCGGAGGGACAGCCGTGAACACGCAAAAACCATTGGTGATTTATCACGGAGGGTGCAACGACGGCTTTTGCGCCGCGTGGCTTGCGTGGAAACACTTCAATGGCGAAGCTGACTTTCACCCGGCGAATTATGGCGAACCGCCTCCGGACGTGACGGATCGAACCGTCTACATTCTCGATTTCAGCTACAAGCGTCCCGTTATGCTCGAAATGGCCAAGGCCGCGAAAAAGTTGTTCGTGTTGGATCATCACAAGACGGCCGCTAAAGAATTGGAAGGGCTATCGCTTGTCCACGGCCATCCCGATGAGGGGACGAACATCTTCTGCAAGTTCGACATGGCCAAGAGCGGCGGCCGTCTGACATGGGAGCACTTCGCCGGAATAGAGCGAGATCGGTACACGCTTGCTACCGAAGTTTTCCGCTCCGAGCCGTGGCTTGTCGCTTTCACGGAAGATCGTGATTTGTGGCTTTGGAAGTTGCATGCGTCGAAGGAAATCAATGCGGCACTTGCCAGCTATCCGCGAGAATTCGAGACGTGGGATATGTTCTCGAATTGGAAGGGCGAACAGTTGGCCAACTTCGCAAGAGAGGGTGCAGCCATTCTCCGCTATCAGAGGCAACTGGTTGACCTAGCCGTACAGAATGCCGTGGAAATCGAGATCGACGGCCACAAGGTGTTGAGCGTCAACACGACTTGTCTTGTTTCCGAGATCGGCGAACGGCTGGCGAAAGATCGGCCATTCGGCGCCACATTCTTCATCCGTGGAAGCGACGGCAAGAAAATCTGGTCGCTGCGGTCACGCGACGGCGGCATCGACGTATCGGAAGTGGCGAAGCGACACGGAGGCGGCGGGCACAAGCAGGCTGCCGGATACGAGGAGATGCCGTGAACCGCGTCGGCACAGAATGCACCTGTTCAAGCGTGGAAGGCGATGTCGCACACTACTCGTCTGCGGACGGCAAGGTCGTGTACATCGTCACGCTTCTGCCGGGCGATGAAATGCCGAGCGTTGGGGACGCGATCATTGTTTCGGCGGTGGACTTCGGGAAGGGGAAGCTGTGATAGATACGATGCGACAGATTGAGCAAGGCGAGTTCGGCGACCATCACGGCGATTTTGCTAAGTTGGTGACAGCACAAGACTTTGCCGGCCACTTCGGCGTCAACGTCCATACCGGCACAACCATGCTCCGCGTCAACGTTGGTGGCATAGATTACTACTGGTCAAAACGGACGGGAAAGTACGATGGTTCGGGCAGGAGCATGGCATGAATCTCTACACCACACTGGCAGCCAGACGTCGGGCCTTCGCCGCATCGCCAGCGGGTCGCATCATCGTGGACGTTGCCCTGGCCGTGTTCCTGCTGGTCGTCGCGGTGGACGTGCTGGCGCTGGTGCTCGATTTCGGCTATCTCAAGGCGTTCGGCTACTGGACCATCAGCCATCACATATGGGTCGACCCGGATTTGGCCTGGATTCCGCTGGGGTGGAATCTGGTCGGGCTTGTGGCGTTGGGTGTTCACCTTTTGGTTCGCCCGTTCTAAAGGAGTCATCATGTCCGAGACAATGCGAGAAATTTCTGAAGAGGAAGCCCGCGAGATGCGTGCTGATAAGCAGAGAATTTTGCAGGGCAGGCGGTCCGAGTCAACAGATAAGGTTACGGATCGCGAAGCGTCGATGCCGCAAGCTCAATGCATGCGTCATTCGGCTCGGTCGATGCTCGAAAGCGAGATCATGCGGCTGAAGCAGCGGACGCACAAGCTGCAATGTCTCCTCAAGGCCCTGCCGATGGAGCTGCCTCCCGACGCCGATGAAGCGTTGTGGGAGATGATCTGCTCGATGCTGCGAAACTGAGGCCCGCCATGTGTACCACGAGGAACCGACGCGGCTTGAGTTGACCGACGCTTGTCGCAAGGGCGGCTGGTTCTTCGGTAGCTGTATCATGGCTATCTGGTTCAGTTGGAGTGTTTTATCGGAGTTGTTCTGAGGTTATCATGGGTTGCGTGGCAACCATCGCTGCGGACAAGTTTCCGAAGCAAGGAAGCTGGATCGGCAAGAGGGCCGAGGTCTGCTTTAATTACGACACGAAATACCTCTTCATGGGAACCTTCGTGAGAGACGACAGGGAAGATCCGTGGGTCACGATTATCCATCTTGACGACGGTAGATTTGTCCTGGCGACGGAATGCCAGTATTCGCCTGGAAAGTGATGGATTGAATGAAACACCGCGCTTACTTGGTACTTGGTGCCCATCATCCTCGGTTGCCTTGCGTTGGCGGCGGCGATGCTGTTCGACGTGGTTCCTCCACCGAAGCCGAAACCGCCGGTGCCGATGAAGTCGCACAGTCCTTGCCCGCCGACACCGAACTGTCTTTGTGGGTGCACTGTGACGGGAAACTGTACGTGCAAGGACTGCGATCACCCGAAAATTGACTGAGGATAGCGATGAAACACCTATTCTCGTTCATGCTGTTGTTCGCTTCCTGCCCGCTGGCGTCCGCTCAGCAACCGGGCCAGATCGGCGCATACCATGGCGAGAAGTTGGTGAACGGCACCTGGTTCACGTCGGCGCTGTTCGCCGACTACAAGGACGCCGACGAGTGGATCGGTAAGCAGCGAGGGCCTCGCCGCGTCACCGATGAAAACGGCCTGCTCGTGCTTGGGCCGTTCGACGTGGCAGCAGCCCGCGAGATACCGCTTCCCGCAGAGGCTCCGGCGTCGCCGAAGGTGGGCGGTCGTGGCTTCCAGTGGATCAAGACGCCAGGTTCGCCGCGCACTCGCACCACGGGGATCAACCGATGATACGAGGCATTCTCCAGAACACGATGAACGGTCAGTTGCTACCGGACAATCAAATTGTTCTGAACGGCGATATTGCCGTCTGGCAGTTGCAGTACGATCCACCATTGCTTCCGACCTTGCAGAGTATGGCCGGAAAATATGTTGTGGTTTACGGCGAACAAGTTGAAACTCTTGGCTACGGTGGTGTGTTTAAGGTGGACGCCGTGCAGGAGACAACGCCATGAGCTTCGACGACATCGTAGAGGGGAGTGTCTGCCACATACGCGGTGGCACGTCGCAGACGGTCATTGCCACGAAGCCGCACAAGGAGCAGGACGGCATGCGGATAGTGGCGTGGGAGACGACGAACGGCGTGGACATCATCACGCCGGAAAACTTCCTTGGATTCGAGGGCATGTAGCATGGCGTTTCTCCTGCTGACGAAGTACGCTCTGCCCGGCGGTCAAGGCAATTCGTTCGATCTGGGCAAGTTCCCCGACCTGGACAGTGCCAAGGAACGACTGGCGTTCTACAAGCAGCAGAGTGCGCCACACGAGCAAGAGTATCGAGACGGTGGTATGGCGACGGGGCCGATCCTGATGGAGAGTGCCATCGTCGAAGAGGTTGAATAGATCAAGCAACCAATCCTGTTTCAAAGGAGCGATTCATGTTCTCGAAGTTCCGATCCTGGCTGACGCCGCTCGCGGTGACAGCCGCATTCGTCGGGTTGTTCATCCTTGCGCCGGTCCAAGCCGATACGAAGGAGCCGCCGCGGGCCGATCCTGCCGCGCAGACCGCCGAAGACGAAGCGATCATTCGCGACTACGAACTGGCTCAGGTCGGACCCCCCCCTGAACTGATGGACCTGGCCGGGCCACCAATTGAGCTGATGACGCGGAAGTCATTCGCTTACGTCTCTGCGTGCAACTGCAACATCTACAACCGAGTGGTCGGCCAGCTGGCGCAAGCGGTCGTCGGCAACCTGCTGCTCTATCAACCAGCAGTAAAGCCGAATCCGAAAGCTCACGGACGCGGTTACAAGCTGCCGCCACTAAAGGTGCGGCAGGCTCGGCATCGGGTGAGCGCCGCCAAACATGGGGCGATGCTGAAGGCTCTGCCGGTGGCAACGCAGACGGTGTACGACGCCCGCATGGCGACGGGTGGCAGTTGTGTTCCGCCGACAGGCAACCAGGGCGGGTGTGGCGACTGTTACGAATGGTCTGGCCTGAAGGCTGCTTCGGCGGCACAGATGGTGGCCGGAGTCGAAAAACCTGGCAGCGGATTCATGCTGTCCACTCAGTACCCGCTCGATTGCCATCCTGAGCTTGGCGGCTGCGGAGGTGGAGACGAGTATCAGGTGTCGCAGTTGGTGCAGTCGAATGGCTGCCCGTCGATGAAGGATTACCCTGGCGCTGGTCAGAATCCCGGCAACTGCCAGGACATCTCCAAGCTGAAGCTGTACACGATCACCTCCATCGTCTATTGCTCCCCGACTGTGGCCGGCGACGGGGTGGCCGTAACGCAGGATATCAAGAATTGCGTGGTCGCCTACGGGTACGTCTCGGTTGCTGCCGACGCGAGCAATTGGGACAATGTAGACAACACCACGACCATCACCGGCAACGGCACGTCGATTGACCACGCCATCGGCATCGTCGGGTGGGATGACAACCACGACAACGGTGACGGAACCAAGGGTGCTTGGATCATGCAAAATCAGTGGGACGTGACGTGGGGCGGAACCTGCTCCAACACGATGAATCCAAACGCGGCAGAGGGTGGCTACGCGTGGGTGAAGTACGGGGCCGATTCGCTGGGCACGGAGGCGTTCTTCTGCATCGCCACGGCGGTCACTCCGCCTCCGCCGCCGCCTCCGCCTCCGCCTCCGCCTTCAGGGTTCAGCGGCACGGTCACGAGTACATATGCTGGAGGTGTGCTGATCTCGATTTCGGCAACACCAGCCGCGGCCAAGCCAGCGAAGCCGAAGACGGCGAAGCAGCAGGCAGCCTACGACGCAACGCTGAAATTGCTGCAAGCAGTCAACCCAAACCCGGTGGGCTTTTCGTGGCAGGGACTGCTCATTCAAATTGATTTGGCTGTCGCGCAATACGGTCCAGAGGCCGCCGCGATCATTCAGGCTTACGTGGCCACGTTGAATCTGAGCCCCTTCGAGTCTAACCTTGTTAATTTTCTTGTCGAAATTTTGATCGGTGGCGGGACTGCCAAGACTGCCAGTTACGCCGATCAAGTGACAGCGTGTTCAACAGCGACGGGAAACTACCTCTATAGTTCACCGCGCCCCAGGCTGTTGCAGCGTCTCTTTCGGAGGAATCGTTAGTCAACGTGTTTCCATGTCCTTCGACGAACGACACTCCTTATGGTTGTTTCGCCAGCATTATATTCACGAGCAAGAGCGGCTATGGTAACACCTTGGCCGTGTCTTGCTCGGATGGATCGAACGTCAGAATCAGTCAGTACGGCGTTGCCAATTGCCGTTCCCTTGGCTTGCCGATTCTTGGCGTCCCTATCAGCGATGTTGTCGAGATTGGTTCCTAAGAAAAAGTGGGTCGGATTGATGCAAGACGGATTATCTCCTCCAGGGCAGTTGTGAAGCACACACAATCCATCTGGTATCGAACCGATCAAAAGCATGTAAGACAAGCGATGAGCCGAGATGTTCTTTTTGTCGATGGCCCTTGATAGATAGCCATACCCAGTGTCCCTATTGAAATCGCCGGCCCAAAGAATGCAACCAGTTGGAGTCTTTTTTCCGATGCGAGCGAAGAAGCGATCTTCAAGCGAAATAGAGCGAGCACAACTGACCGAACAGAAATCACATGGCTGCTGGGCGAGAACACTTGGCTTGACATGGAATTCTTTTCCGCAAAGCTGACAAGTGCGAGCGACAAGAGGAACCCTTTTGCCAATTCCGCGACATCGCATTGAGCAGAACGATCCGCAGCCCTGCTTAATCCGAGATGGAGTCAAAAGGAAAGTCTTTCCGCAGGTTTGACAGGAGTAGGCGACGTGCTTACATTGAATCGGCATGGCTGACCTTTCTGTTCAAGGTTCGCTGTGAGTGACGGCGTGCTTCAACACGGCCGTCACATTATTCTACAGGATGCGCAGGATGAGACAACCGTTGATCCTGCTCCGCTTGCTGTGCTGGTGGAGAGGCTGGCACGTCTCTCCACCAGGCTATGGCTGGCTGTTCGCGTGCGGAGGCTTCGAGGTTCCTTGCTCCGTCTGCGGGCTGGCGGTCAGGGTGAAGGACGGGTTGGAACCGCATCCGGAAGCGAAGAGGCAATGAGTATCCCTTGCGGCTCCCTCACGGTAGCTCAATCGGTAGAGCAGCGGAGATTCTTGATCCGCAGGCTGAGTGTTCGAGTCACTCCCGTCGCTGTGGCTCAGCCGTTAGTGGTCTGGGACGCTAACTACCGCTATGATACCCGGTGGAGAGAAACAGCCGTCGCCGTCTCCCGGCGGTGTCCGAACTACGGCGGAGACACGACTTTTAAGCGTACAGTGGTAGCGGGATGTGTAGATGAGTAGGAACATCTGCGGACTACCCCGCTGCCGCTGAAAGGGAACAATCGTGGAAGACTCCGACCGTGAGCTCTGGAAAGAGACGAACGAACTCCTGATGCGACTCGTCATCGTTTCTGAAGCGAGCGGCATCTTCTTGGAGTCCATCAGCCAATCGCTCGCTATAATCGCTCAGTGTTGTCCGTGTGCTCCTGTTCCGTCCGATCTTGAAATCCTTGTGAAAGGGAGAACCACGATGGCGAAGAAAGTGAAATTGACGATGAAGTCTGGCAAGGGCCAGGTCATGCCGTCCATCAACCTCAGTGACCTTGTGGCGGCCGGCAACGGCTTGCAACTTCAGCTTGTCGATGCGTCCGGCGCGCCGTTCAACATCACCGATCCGACGTTGGTCACGACGACTCTCACCACAGACAATGCGAGCGTGGTTCCGGCCGCAGGCGTCGATTCGCTCCACTACTTGTTAAGCGTGCCGTCCCCGTTGTCCAGCAGCAGCACGACTCTTAACGTGTCGGCGACATTGGCCTATGTCGCCGGTACTCCTGGGCCGTTCACGGCCAGTTTACCAATTTTGTTAAACTTGCCAGTGCCTACGCCGACGCCTACTGATCTGCAAATCTTGATCGGCTAACCGCGTCTCTGGCCGTGTCCCGTCGCGTACCTGTTCCCCAGGGTCCAATATGACGGCGGGCACGGCCATTGGTCTCAATGGGTGAAGCATGACCTACACCATCACGCAGAAGTTCGCTGGCGTCTACGAGATCATAGGTCAATGGCCGCTGCAAGTCGGTGAGTACCTGTTTTCGCAGTTCGTGCCCGGGCCAGTGGTGCGTGCTCAGGTGTCTCTGACTCAATGGCCGCACACTTACAACCTAACGAACATCTCCGGGCCACTGCCGGACGGCGATTACAAGGTGACGGCGATATGACACAGATCGAACTCCTGCAAGACCAGCTAAACTCCCTGAACCGGGTGCATACCCTGTGCGTCGCTCATCTCCAACGCATGCAATCAGCCGTAGCTCGCGTCCCAGGCTGTTTCACGCAAGACGAGATGGATGAGGCTCAGAAAGCCGTTGAGGATGCGTGGCAGGCCATCGACACGAAGCAAATGGAGATTGCGGAAGCGCAGAGACCGAGTGAAGGCAACATGCTGCTGCGGAGCGCTCACGAGGTTATGCTTCGCAAGGGAACGGAGACGAATTGGGACGCACTTCGCAACGGAATCCGGCGAGAGTTGCTTCGGCAGGCGGGGCTATCACCAGACACGACGGACGAGCAACTGGTCTTACGAGCGACCTGCACGCCGCGGACCTATCGGCTATGCGGCACGATTGCCGTGGAGGATGCGCAGGCCAAGCGTGCGGCGCTGGATGCGGCAAAGACAGCCGAGCCATCCGTGGGTATTACGCTGGATGCGCTGGCAACTCTCATTCAGGACTTACCGGCGTACTCACGGCAGGGTAAAGCTATAGTCCACTTTCAGGACACCTATCTGCGCGGAGTGTTCATCACTGGCCTGACAGTCACCAGTAACGGCGTGGCAACAATCGTTTCGGCTATGCCATTAAGCGACACGACCGCTGTGAAGAACGCTCCGTCGTCTCCGCAGCCGACACTGAGGCAGTTGGCCAACGCGATCTTGGCACGACCGGATTACGAACTGGACATGCCGGCCGAAGTGTTCCTGCCTGACAACGACGCCGGCAAGCGGTTCTATCCGATCGCCGGCATCGGCGATGTGGCCGATCACGGACCTGCGATAACGGCGCAATGGCCGAAGAACGGCACGATTGCCGTGGAGGACGCGAAGTGAACGACTACGAGCAGTGGCTCACGTTCGAGATCGATCGCCTGCAACGGCTGCTGTGCGGGCGTCCCAATCAGACGTTGCAGATGCAGCTGGTAGCTTACACGTTCGCCCTGTCCAAATATCGGATGATGAAATGAAACACTTGGCCATCGCGCTCTTGCTGCTCTGCCCGCTGTCCGCAGTAGCTCAACCGCCGCGCAACTACCCCAACCAGTGCGAGCGAGAGGAATGGACCGCCGTCCAAATCCACAACAGTGGTTGCGTTGGTGTCCGCTACCAGCTGCGAGGCCAGGGAGGTGTGTGGGGCACATTTATAGTCCACCCTGGCGAAGTCATGTGCCACTGGTCGCGATATAGAGAGCGGCATTTCGAGATCGTCTTCGACGGGATCCGCAACGGCGACAGGGCATACAAGTTGGAGACCCGCATAACAGACGATAAGTGGGAAGGTGAGGACTATGTGTTCCGCTTCTCCAAGTGCGGATGCTACCTCGATATATTCAGGGCGCGGTGATGTCCGAATTGGTGACCGCTCGCTACCTCTGGTGTGACCGCATGCTGTGCGTGCTGCTTGGCATCGTGCTGGGCGGCAGCGGAGTGTTCCTGCTGGGAAAGCTGCCATGACTGACGTCGCGAAAGCACAGCTGGCGATGAACCGCTTGAACAAGTCTCTGCTGCGCCGCAACTTCGCCGCCGACGAGCTGAAACGCAAGCCGAAAGACAAGGCTCTGCGGCTGGCCTGGGAACTGGCCGAACTGGACGTGCGGGCGGCGACGATAAGGCTTGAGGCGTTGCCAGGTATCCCATCGATAAACCCAAAGGAGAAATCTCATGCGTAAGCTCGTCTTCATCGTCATGCTGGCCATCGTCGTGGCCTTTCTGCGTCCGCTCTCTGTTCACGCGGGCCCGGGAGACCTGAAATGTGATCGCAACCCGTTCTGCACCTGCTACGCGCGAGTCGGGCAATGCGACTGCGTTGGCTGTGTGTGCGGGCTGCTCGCGTTGGCCGATCCTGTCCCGGTTCCAACCGCAACGCCGAAGTGGTACGTCGCCGTGGCCAGCCAAGGGACGCCGTATTTCGACGCCGCGGGCCGTCAGATAGGGTGGCTGGAGGCCGATACGAAGCTCTACTACCCGCTGGACAGGGCCACGGACGGTTTTGGCAAGCCGTGCGCGCCACCGGCGACACCTCGGCCGGCAGCGGCACCGGTCAAGGGGCATTGGGAGATGCGCTGCAACGGGCGGACGTGCTCTCAGGTGTGGGTTGCCGACTGACCATCCCCTCGCCTTCCTGCCGCCCCATCTTTTACGAGCCGGCGTGCAGGAGGGCTTTTGAAACTGGCCGGAGGCTTTTGGAGAAGAGTCACTCCGGCTGGGCCGCCGCTGCATTTTGGGCGAATGGGGCGGCGGTTTTTGATTTCTTTCCATTCGCGGTAGACGTAGATTTTGAATATCATAGCGCCCAGCCCACGTCTTCAAAAGCCACACAGAACGATGTGTTTGGCCACACCACGAAGACGACCTCGCCCGCGTTGGCTATCAGTGGCCGGCGCGTTAAGTTCCAGACGGTCAGCGTGTGGGCGTCGCGGTCGATCAGTATTTTCATGGCTGCATTCCCGGACAATGCGTTTTCCCCTGAGCTTCACACGCCCACTCCAAGGCGTCTTTCAATGCCTTGGACTTTGCTCCTGGGCCATAGAATATACACGTCCAATGCACTTCATTGCCGGTGTCATCCGTGATGATGCCCTGATAACCTCCGTGCGCGAAGACACGCTTGGAGAGCACGGTGTAGCGGCCTTCGTTGGAGGGCGAAGGTTGCCCGGTTTTGACGGGCGGTGGCATGGTGGATTCTCCTGCGTTAGCGGTTGACAAAACTGTACATAGCGTACTATTATTACGCGGTGTACGACCAAAAGCAAGAGGCAGTCATGAAAACACGACAGACGGTAGGACAGATTATCCGGGCCGCACGCGACAAAAAGCGACTGTTGCAGTCGGAGGTTGCGCACGACCTGAAGGTCAGCGTTGAGCTGGTCCGCTCGATTGAGCGGGATCGACGCGGAGTATCCGTCGCACTTTTGCGGCCTATTTCCAGGCTGCTCGATATTCCGCTGGAAAAGTTGGTTCCGTAACTCCAATCCGGACAACGCTTTTCCGAAAACTTGCACTTTATTTCGATAAATCGGTAAAACCGCCTTGACAAAATGTACGACCGGAAGTAAGATACTAGAGTCAAGTTGAAACGACCGAACGACACACGAGGGAAGAACGATGGCCGGTATCCTGATTATCGCTGGCGTCGTGATCATCGGAACCTGGTCCGTGTGGACGGCTCGGTAAACACACCAGGCCCCACCGGGCCGCAAGATGAGGAGATCGAGAAATGGCCAGCAAGCATCTGAAGACGATTCATTTGGTCGGCGGCAACGAGATCAATCTGTACAGCGACGATGACGGCTACCATGCAGAACACTGGAATCAGTCGCGGCAATGCATCACGATCCAGGGGGGCGATTGCGCCACAGAGGAGGAGGCGCTAGAGGCCGCCGGCTACGATCCAGGCTTGGCAGTGGCTCGCTGACAGCCACCCTTTCGCCCCGGCGTGCTACCGAGCCGACAAATCGGTGGAGCTTGCGGCAGGCTAACTGCCGCACCGCTGGCGACTGGCGTTCAGCGAGTGGCGCTACCCGGAAACGACGGCGGAAGAGGAGCGGTTCTGGGCGATGACAACACCGGAGTTTTAGCGAAGAAAATGAAAGACATCAAAATCGGCAAGTGGTACGAGACGCGGCAGGGAGCCGATAAGGTCAAAGCGGCGGATCGGATGGCCGATTGCGCAGAGGCGTTATTGGCGGCGATCGAGGGTGGCGAAAATATCGCCTATCGTGACCGACTATGGGAGGCAATCCGCAGTTACCGCATTGCCCCCGGACAGGATACGGGTGACCAGTAAACCGGCTTTTGTGCCTGCTTGCCACCGTTTTTGATTGTCTGAATCAAAACACGAGTCATTAAAAGGAGCTACTCGAATGCCAGAAATCACCTTGGACCACATCCGCCAAGCAGCAGAGTGGGCCGCTAAATCGCGGGACGAAGCGACACCGATCGACGGGCTGACTCGCCGCTACGATCAGTCAGATTGGGACTGCGGCACCGCATGCTGCATGTGGGGCGCGGCGTCGATCCTGGCCGGTTGTGGGCCTGCGAAGTCGGGACCGCCGGAAGAATGGTCTGGCGCTGATCTGCTACACACGCTGGTTGCGGGCGTGCTGCGATCGGGCAATGGGACGCCGTCGCAGATACAGCAGCTTCTTAGCGACGCCAACTTGAGCGACGCCGACTTGAGCGGGGCCAACTTGAGCGGGGCCAACTTGAGCGGGGCCAACTTGAGCGACGCCAACTTGAGCGACGCCAACTTGAGCGACGCCAACTTGAGCGGGGCCAACTTGAGCGGGGCCAACTTGAGCGGGGCCAACTTGAGCGGGGCCAACTTGAGCGGGGCCAACTTGAGCGACGCCGACTTGAGCGACGCCAACTTGAGCGACGCCAACTTGAGCGGGGCCAACTTGAGCGGGGCCAACTTGAGCGACGCCAACTTGAGCGACGCCAACTTGAGCGGGGCCACT
>Ga0209624_10000202_pt1 | contig 54379 bp, 44 predicted proteins | sample JacPinW_OM2H0_O1_FD_188565 | JGI IMG/M metagenome (GOLD analysis project Ga0209624, IMG submission 188565) | Forest soil microbial communities from Algoma, Ontario, Canada - Jack Pine, Ontario site 1_JW_OM2H0_O1 (SPAdes) (version 2) | ecosystem: Environmental > Terrestrial > Soil > Boreal...
CTTCAACGAGCTTGGCCCGCCGGTGCTTGCCGCGGAGTATGACGACGCAGAGATTCTGCGACGCCTGCGCAGCCGGCTGGAGCTGACAATTGGCGAGGCACTTCTCTCGCAATCGGTTCTGGCCGGCGTTGGTAATGTATTCAAATCGGAAATCTGTTTCGCTTGCGGAGTGCATCCGTTTCGAGCGGTCGAGTCGTTGAGCATCGCTGAGCTTTCATGTCTGGTATCCACGGCGCGCAAATTTCTCATGTCCAACGTGACGGAAGCTTCCGAGGGCAAAGTCGCGATGTATACGGGATTTCGCCGAACGACGGGGCGAATGGACCGCGAGGAAAGTCTTTGGGTATATGGAAGGCGCGGCAAACCTTGCCGTCGTTGCGGCGCTGCCATCGAATCGCGTAAGCAGGGGCTCGATGCGCGCACGACTTTCTGGTGTCCGAACTGCCAAACGATCGAGTCCCCGGCCAAAGCACGCGTTGTTGGCGGGCGTCTATAGTTCTTTCACTTGCGGCAACGCCGAGTGCGCGGCTTTGAGGCGCCACTGCTCGACGCTTTCTCTTTGCGATTCCGCGCGTGCTGCCAGTTGATCGAAATCGATGCCGTGCAAACGAGAATCGTCTGGGGCGATTGCGCCGAGGGCACGCCACAGAGCCCACTTCCCGTGAATACCGAGCACTAGAAATTCCAAGGCTTCGAATGTGCCAAGTCCGAGCTTGCCGTCGTGACCGAGTTTCAAGCGGCTGGCCTTCTCGCCGAGCCATCCAGCAAATTCCTTGAGGCCGCTGGAACCGGCGCCCACCCGGTCGGCGAGGTTCTGCAACACGCCCCGGTCGGCTTCGATCTCCACGAGCAGGGACGCGGCAAAATCTCCGAGCGGCTTGCCCGCGTAATCGTCGCGCATGGATTTGACAAGATCGATTGCGTGCGCTGATCCTGCCAAATGGTCGTTTAGATAGGTGCCCAAGGAATCGGACATGTGCGGCCACCTTTCACAGCGGTTATAACGCGACAGGCAAGAATCGCGCGCCGGGAGCTACCCACGGATGCGCGGGATCACGTTTTTTCCGTAAAATTCGATGACTTTTAGTTGGTCTTGCTGTCCAGAGTGAATGTTTACCATCGTGGCGCCGCTTGAGAAGAGTTTGTTTACTGCCTCGATATGGACGCCTGGATCGGTGCTGATCGGCCACTCGCCATAAACTTTTTCGAGTGGAATCTCTTTGTCGGCACGCTCGTGAATCGTCTTGGGGTCGCGGATGTTGTAGTAGGGATTCCAAGCTTTCGGGCCAAAGCGCCAAAGCTCGGCAGCCTGCTCTGCTACGTTTTTATCGCCTACGACTACGTACTGTTCGATAAGAACGGGGAGTTGCGCGGGATCCTTGCCTGAGTCCTTCACACCTTGTTCGAACTCGGCTTTATGTTCCTTCCAAGTTTTTGGATCCGTCACAAGGCCATCGCCATACTTGCCGGCGCGGTGCATAGCCTTCGGACCGTTCCCTGCCATTAGCAATGGAATCGGTTCTTGTGGCAGGTCGTAGATGCGCGCATTGACGTTGAAATACTTGCCCTGATGCTCGACTTGGCCGCCTTTCCAGAGGCGGCGAATCACTTCGGTCGCTTCGATCAATCGCTCCGAGCGCTCAGTCCATTTGCCCCAATTTCCTGTAGCGGCCTGCTCGTTCAGCGCCTCGCCCGAGCCGACGCCGAGAAAAATTCTTCCAGGATAGAGTAGGGCGAGAGTGGCGAAGCCTTCGGCGACTACGGCAGGATTGTAGCGATAGGTGGGGCAGGTGACCGTGGTACCCATTCGCAAGCGGCTAGTTTTCTGCCCGAGAGCGCCCATAGTGACCCATGCCATGCCGGCGTGGGCTTCATTGTCTTGCCAAGGTTGAAGGTGGTCGCTGGTGGCGACGAAATCGAATCCGGCTTCTTCCGCGGCGATACCGAAACGAACGAGGTCCGGTGCTGCGAATTGCTCGCTCGGGAGCATGACGCCGATGGAACGTTTGGTGTCAGGAGCCGGCACGCAAGCTGGGCTCTTTTTAGCAAAGGTGGATCTGACCCCACTCGGGATCGCGGCCATGGCCAGTAGAGTTCCGGCGGACTTCAACACACGGCGACGGTCGCTGAATTGGGCAATTGATACTACCTTCGAGTCGAGCTTGCGGTCAGGAATTACGGACTCATAGGGCATTTCAGGTTTGAAAGGCATAAGACAAAAACAGTAAGGGGTGATCGCGGATGCTTGAATCGGGGGAAGCCTGTAATTCGATAGAATAATACTGTGACGAATCTGCTTGGGGCGGTCCGAGCAGGTGGCGCAAAGCTACGCATTTCGTTCACATTGTCGCCGATAGGGATTTGACGCATCGAACATGTATGGCCAAGAAAATTCCCGGCAATCCAGATGATCCCGCACAGAAAAAAATCCCTTCTACCCATACTCTTGAAGGGCTCGAGAAAATTTCCAAGGACTGCAAGGCGTGCGATCTGTGGAAGCGCGCCACGCAGACGGTTTTCGGTGAAGGCGAATCGAATTCGAAAGTAATGTTCGTAGGCGAAGTTCCCGGCGATCAGGAGGACCGCGCGGGGAAGCCGTTCGTCGGACCAGCAGGCAATCTGCTGAACAAGGCGCTGGCCGAAGCCGGGATCGTTCGTAGCAAGGTTTACATCACGAATGCGGTGAAGCACTTCAAATGGGAGCCACGAGGGAAGCGGCGCATCCATAAAAAGCCTAATTCGGCGGAGATTGCGGCGTGCCGGCCGTGGCTGGATGCTGAAATCGCAACGATTCGGCCAAAAATAATCGTTTGTTTGGGTGCGACGGCCTCGCAAGCCTTATTGGGAAAGGCTTTTCGCGTCACTCAGCATCGGGGAGAATTCATTGAATCTTCGCTTGCCCCGTATGTGGCGGCAACCATTCATCCCTCCGCGATCTTGCGCGCGCCCACTGATGCCGAACGCGAAGAAGAGATGAAACGATTTGTGGCAGATCTTAAGAAAATTGCGAAAATCATTACCTGATCCGTGGCCGTGGTATACCGCGCGGGGTCGGAGATCTTAAACGTCGAGTGAAATAAATGCCAAACTTGGGAACGGTACGTATCGGAATTTCCGGATGGACGTATGCGCCGTGGCGCGGAAAATTCTATCCAGAGAAGCTGGCGCATCACCGCGAGTTGGCGCATGCCGCCAATACTTTCAACTCGATCGAAATCAACGGCACATTTTATTCTTTGCAGCGGCCCGAAAGCTTCGCGAAATGGGCCGCGGAGACGCCGGACGATTTCGTTTTTTCGGTAAAGGCTCCTCGCTTCATCACTCATATCAAGCGCCTAAAAGATGCAAAACCGCCTGTGGCCAATTTTCTGGCTTCCGGTCTGCTGCGACTTGGACCGAAGTTGGGGCCGATTTTATGGCAACTTCCGCCGAATTTTAAGTTTGATTTCCCACGACTGGAAACATTTCTGAAAATGCTTCCGCACGATACCGAATCGGCCGTTGCGCTGTCCCGGCGCCACGATAAGCGAGTGAGCGGCAGGGCGTGGATGAAGACCGACGCGCACCGGCCACTAAGGCACGCGATTGAGATTCGACACGCAAGCTTCGCCGTGCCGGAATTTATCGAGTTGCTGCGCGCGAATGATGTGGCGCTCGTTTGCGCGGATACGGTTGAATGGCCGCGGTTAATGGACGTTACCTCGGATTTCGTCTATTGCCGCTTACATGGCTCGGAAGAGCTATATGCCAGCGGCTACGACGCGGAGTCGCTTGACGCGTGGGCTACTCGCGTTGACGGGTGGGCTAGAGGCGACGAGCCGGTTGACGCCGAGCGTGTGATCAAGAGTAGTTCGTCGCAGAAAGGGCCGCGGGATGTTTTCGTCTATTTTGATAATGATGCGAAGGTGAGGGCGCCGGTTGACGCGCAGGGATTGATGGCGCGCGTTGAGAAACTAGCGAAGCAATCCTCTAAAAAGTAAAAACGAAATAAGCACTGCAATTGACGAACATGAAGACAGTCTTTCCTGATCTGGTAAGCTGCCTTCTGTAAGTGCCAGCAGGACCGAATTCCGCACGTTGGCAGGTGCGACAGTCTTGCGTACGTACCTCGAGAGGAGGAGATTCCGGCGAATGGTGGAGCAGCGGATGGACGGACGGCACCGCGTGGTGATCGAACGGGTCGTGCCGGAAATCGATTGCGGAATGTTTGCCATCAAGCGCGTTGTTGGAGAAACGGTCGTCGTGGAAGCTGATGTGTTTGCAGAGGGGCACGATCTGGTGGCCTGCCAAATCCTTTATTGGGAGGATAAGAAGAAATTTCGAGCAGTGCCGATGAAGCCGCTCGGCAACGATCGTTGGCGCGGCGAGTTTAGCGTCGAGAGGCTTGGGCGGTATCAGTACACCGTGGAAGGCTGGATCGATCGGTTCGAAACCTGGCGTGGCCGGCTGGAAAAACAAATCGCCGCGGAACAAGACGTCCATGTTGAGCTACTCATGGGAGCAAAGCTGATTGAGGAAGCGGCTGCGCTGGCGACGGGCGATGACGCTGAGTTTCTTCGTAAATGGGCAATGAGGTTGCGAGCTGCCGCGGCCAAGCCGGAAGGCGCAGCGATTGCGCTCGAAAAAGCGGCTCTCGAAATTATTCAACGATATCCTGTGCATCACCTGCCGAGCCGATACGAGAAGGAATTGAATGTCACCGTTGATCGCGAAAAGGCGCGCTTCTCGACATGGTACGAAGTATTTCCGCGATCGTGCTCGACTCAAGCTGGGCGCCATGGAACTTTCCGCGACTGTGGGCAATGGCTTCCCTATATCGCGTCCATGGGCTTCGACGTGGTTTATTTGCCGCCGATTCATCCCATCGGGCGCATGTTTCGAAAAGGGAAGAACAATTCGACGACGCCGCTCGCAACGGACGTCGGCAGCCCCTGGGCCATCGGATCAAAGGAAGGCGGCCATAAGTCGGTCCAAGCCGAACTCGGCACGCTGGAAGACTTCGAGCAGTTCCTCACCGAAGCCAAAAAGAATGGGCTTGAGGTAGCGCTCGATATCGCACTTCAGTGCGCGCCGGATCATCCGTATGTGCGCCAACATCCGGAGTGGTTCCGCATGCGGCCGGACGGGACCATACAATACGCGGAGAATCCGCCGAAAAAGTATCAGGATATTTATCCGCTCGATTTTGAAAGCGCGGATTGGCAGACGCTGTGGGAAGAATCGAAAAGCATCTTCGATTTCTGGATCGATGAAGGCGTGCGGATTTTTCGCGTCGACAATCCCCACACCAAGCCTCTTTCGTTTTGGCAATGGTTGATCGGCGCGATTAAGAAAGAGCATCCGGATGTGCTATTCCTTGCCGAGGCGTTCACGAGGCCGCGCGTGATGTACCGGCTGGCCAAATTAGGTTTTTCGCAATCCTATACCTATTTCACGTGGCGAAATACGAAGCAGGAACTCACGGAATATTTTACCGAGCTCACGCAGACGGATGTGCGCGAGTTTTTCCGTCCAAATCTGTGGCCGAACACTCCGGACATTCTCTCGGAATTTCTTCAATTCGGCGGAAGGCCTGCATTTATGGTTCGGCTCATTCTGGCGGCCACGCTGGGGTCGAGCTATGGGATCTACGGTCCCGCATTCGAGCTGTGTGAAAATGTGCCGATTAAGTCCGGGAGCGAAGAATATTTAAATTCCGAGAAATATGAACTCAAAAGCCGCGATCTAGATTCCTCCACGAGCCTGAAGACTTTGATCTCTCGCGTAAACCGCATCCGCAAGGAAAACCCGGCGTTGCAAAGCAATCGCAACCTGCACTTTCACAGGACGGATAACGCGTCACTGATTTGCTACAGCAAGACGACCGATGATTTCTCCAATGTAATTGTAGTGGTCGTAAATCTTGATTGCTTTAACGTTCAGAGGGGTTTTGTCTATCTCGATCTCGATTCAATAGGTCTCGATGCCGATCATCCATTCGAAGTTCAGGATTTGCTCGGAGAAGCACGATATTCATGGAGCGGTTCGCGAAATTACGTTGAACTGACTCCGGAAAGGCTTCCGGCGCATATCCTGCGCGTGAGCCAATGAATTCGAATGAATCGAATTTGGATTATCCGGCATGCAGTTACTGGTTTGAATTAGCAGCGGTATTTGAGATGCGGAGATAAGCGAAGTGCCCAAACAGCCCAGCAGCGCATCCGATCCTCTCTGGTACAAAGACGCAATCGTCTACGAGCTGCACGTCCGCGCATTCAAAGACAGCAACGGCGATGGCATCGGTGATTTTGGCGGCCTAATTCAGAAGATGGATTATCTTCAGGATCTTGGGGTCACATGTCTGTGGTTGTTGCCCTTCTTCTCCTCGCCGCTCAAGGACGATGGCTACGACATCGCGGACTATCTAAACGTCCATCCGATGTACGGAACCATTGACGATTTTCGCGCATTTCTGGCAGCAGCTCACGAGCGCGGCCTACAAGTGATGATCGAGTTGGTCGTGAATCACACGTCCGATCAGCATCCGTGGTTTCAGGCAGCGCGCCAAGCCCCACGCGGATCGCCGGAACGTGATTTTTATGTTTGGAGCGATACGGAAGATAAGTACAACGGCGTTCGAATCATTTTCTCGGATACCGAAAGATCCAATTGGACATGGGATCCCATCGCCAAACAGTTTTATTGGCACCGGTTTTTCTCGCATCAGCCGGATTTGAATTACGACAATCCGCGCGTCGTCGAAGAAGTGGTCAAGGTGATGCGCTACTGGCTGGATATGGGAGTTGATGCGCTGCGCGTGGATGCCATCCCTTACCTTGTGGAACGTGAGGGAACCAGTTGCGAAAATCTCCCCGAAACTCACGCCGTGATTAAGACATTGCGGCGCGAGATTGACGCCAATTATTCAGGGCGCGTCCTTTTCGCAGAAGCGAATCAGTGGCCTACCGACGTGCGTCCTTACTTCGGCAACGGCGATGAATGCCACATGGCATTTCATTTTCCGCTGATGCCGCGCATTTACATGGCCCTGCGGCAGGAAGACCGGCTGCCGATCACCGACATCATCGCGCAAACTCCCAGCATTCCGGATACGTGCCAGTGGGGGCTTTTTCTGCGAAATCACGATGAGCTGACGCTGGAAATGGTCACCAACGATGAGCGCGACTACATGTACATCGCCTATAGCGCGGATCCGAGAATGCGCGTCAATCTTGGCATCCGCCGCCGGCTGGCTCCGCTCGTCGACAATAATCGCAGGCGAATCGAACTCCTGAATAGTCTCCTCCTTTCCTTTCCCGGGACGCCGATCCTTTACTATGGCGACGAAATCGGAATGGGAGACAACATTTACCTCGGCGACCGCAATGGTGTTCGCACTCCGATGCAGTGGAACGCGGACCGCAATGCGGGTTTCTCTTCGGCCACGCCGGCGCGCTTATATAGCCCAGTCATCATGGATCCCGTCTGGGGGTATGAATCGATCAACGTAGAGGCGCAGCAGGGCGATCCGTCTTCGCTTCTTAATTGGATGCGAAATATGATCGCGTTGAGAAAACTTTTCGGGGTATTCGGGCGCGGCGGAATCGAGTTTTTCGATCCGTCGAACCGCAAAGTTCTCGCTTATCTGCGGACGGATGGAGACGAAAAAGTACTTTGCATCGCTAATCTTTCTCGCTTCGCCCAGCCTGTCGATCTTGACCTCTCGAAATTGGAGGGCATGGTTCCCGTAGAAATGCTGGGATATGTAGAGTTTCCGGTCATCGATCGGCAGCCCTACCGTTTTACTTTAGCTCCATACAGTTTTCTGTGGCTGGAACTTCAGCAGAGAGGCGACACAGCGGCAGCAGCGGCCGAGGAACTTGCTGAGCGCGCGCCGATAAATGTTACCAGTGGGTGGGACAGCATTTGCGAAGGCCTGGGCCGCCAGCGACTTGAGAGTGTGCACCTGCCCGAGTTTCTTCCGAAGCAACGCTGGTTTGGAGGAAAGTCGCATCGCATTCAGTCGACGCGCATCGTCAATTGGATTTTGTTAGATGAGCCGCAATTCGCATTGCTGATGGTTGAAGTCCAATTCGATGCTGGAAATCCCGCGATATACGTAGTGCCGCTGGCGATGGCTTTCGGAGAAGACGCGAACGAGCTTCTGCATAGTTCGCCCAATGCCATCGTGGCGTCGGTGGTATCGGCAAAGGTATCCGGGGTGTTATACGACGGAGTTTTTAACGACAATTTCTCCCTTAAGTTGCTTTCACTGATCGAAAATTCGCGGGATCTGCCCGCGCATCACGGTAGCGTGCGAGGTGAACGCGGCAAGGCCTATCAGGACATCCTCGGATCGGCGGGGATGCCATTACCTGTGCGGCGCGGCTCGGCGGAGCAGAGCAATACCTCGATCGTATTCGGCGACCGTTTCATACTGAAGCTGTTTCGCCACGAAGAGCCGGGGCTAAATCCGGATGCCGAGATTGGACGATTTCTCACTGAGAAAACAACGTTCGATCGAATTCCACCTTTCGCTGGTTCCATAGAATCAAAGCATTCGGATGAATCCGAAACCGCGACTTTGGCGATGCTGCAAGGCCTGGTGGCCAATGAGGGAGACGGTTGGAAATGGACTGTCGAAGAGCTAGATCGCTATTTTGAGGCTTGCGCTCCACTTCGATTTCCGGAAAATGCGAGCGATGCGCTGGGGGATCCGCTGGAGCTCTCGGAGCGCCCCGTGTCTCAGTTGGCTAAGGATAATCTTGGTATTTATCTCGACGCGGCGGCGACGCTTGGACGGCGTACAGCAGAATTGCACCTCGCGCTGGCGTCACGTCCGGATGATCCGGCTTTTGCGCCCGAACCGTTCACCGCGGAAGACTTTCAAGCTTTGGTTGTCGACTTTCGGCAGCATGCCTCTCAAGTCCTGGACTTGCTGAAAGAGCGTGTATCGTATTTGCCGGATGAAGTCGTCGAAATAGCGGCCGCGGTGCTAAGCCGGCGCCGCCGTATTCTGGAGCATTTCGGGACCTTGGGCTTGAATGGATTCGAGACTCAGCGAATTCGAATTCATGGTGACTACCATCTGGGGCAGGTCCTAAGAGCAAAAACCGATTTTGTCATCCTGGATTTCGAAGGCGAACCGGCGCGCTCGCTGGCATATCGCCGTGCCAAGCAATGCCCACTCAAAGATGTCGCCGGGATGTTACGGTCTTTTAGCTATGCCGCTTACACAAGTCTGTTGAACTACACCGCGCGCCATCCCGAGGATCTGACGCGGCTCGAGCCATGGGCTCAGCTCTGGGAGCGGTCAGCAGGAGCCGCATTCTTGCGCGCCTATCGCGAAGCGGCGCAGGGCGCAGAATTTCTTCCGGCTTCAACCACCGATTTTCAAAGACCTCTCGATGCGTTTCTTCTGGACAAGGCCCTGTACGAAATTTCCTATGAGCTGAATGCCCGTCCGGCGTGGTTACGCATCCCTTTGCTCGGAATAATGTCGATACCTCTATGAATCTGTCATCATCCTCAGTGAGAATGCGGTGTTAGAGGGCTGAACGGTGCAAGCGGAACCAATCCCGCAGCAGGTCGAGCAGAAAATCGAACTGGTAGAGAGCGCCGATCTGGTGGTCGGTGTTCTCGCGGAATTCAATCCGGAGAGCCTTGCCACACTCTGCGAGGCTCTGCGAACACTCTCGGGAGTTGCACGCATCGCAGTGCTGCGAGACGATCATTCCGCCAATCCCGCTCTTGATCCCGCTCGATCAAATTCGGAAACCTATGAGGAGTGCGGATCTACTTTTCTGGTTCCTTGGCCTTTATTGAGGCCAGAAACTCCCGATACGCCGATGCTTAGTATGTCGGCCGCGTATCAATCCGTTTTTGCAGCGAGCGAAAAGCTTGGAGCCCGAGCCTGCTGCGTCATCGCCTCTAGGCTCGAAACGCAGGCGCCCGATTGGGTTCGGCAACTGGCACAGCCGCTTCTGGAAGATGATATTGACCTCGTCGTACCGCGCTACGCTCGCCACAAGTTCGAGGGTTTGCTCAACAGCAGCATCATCGCTCCGCTCATACGTTGCCTTTACGGCAGACGAATCCACAATCCTTTGGGGCCGGATTTGGGAGTTTCGCGGCGATTGTTTCAGAAGATGGTCGGAAACGACCGCAGCGCCAGGATTGTCGGGGAGCATCCGATCGCGTCGCTTGCGCCCGCGGCACTTTGCGAAAATCTGCAAGTTTGCGAAGTGTGCGTTGGAGCGCGGATATATCCGCCAACCGATTGGATGAATATCAGCTCGTTACTCTCCCAAATCTTGAGTCCGATTTTTCTCGATATGGAGAGGAACGCGGCCTGCTGGCAAAGAATGCGTGCTTCACTTCCGGTGCCGGCCATAGGCGACCCGGTTCGCGTTACTGAAGACGCGGGAACGGTGGATATTAGCCGCATGGTGGAGTCGTTCCGGCTGGCCAATCGCGACCTCGAGGAAATTTGGGGGCTCGTGCTGCCGCCTTCGACGCTAGTCGAACTTAGAAAGCTGTCACGTTTATCGCTCGAGCAATTTCACATGCCTGACGAGCTGTGGGTCCGAATCGTCTTTGATTTTGCGCTGGCGCATCGCCTTCGGACCATGAATCGCGATCACCTGCTCAAATCCATGACGCCGCTCTATTTGGCGTGGGTGGCCTCTTACGCCCATGATTTGGAAGCTGCCGGAGCTTCAGCGTTGGAGCAAAGGCTGGAGCGTCTCTCGCTCGCCTACGAATCCGGCAAACCTTATCTCGTGTCCCGGTGGCGTTGGCCGGATCGGTTCAATCCTTAGTTTTCGGAGAGGCGTAAACGGAGGTACTTATGTGGAGTCAAGTGAAGCAAGAGTTGGCGCAGTCCACCGCGCGATTTCTCGCCAGGTTTATTGGCTTGCTGCCCGGGATCGCGGCGCTGATTTTGGCGCTGCTGGCCTCGATCATACTGGCGTGGATTCTCGCTACGATTGTGCGCCGGTTGCTTGCAAGCATGCATTTCGATCAACGACTGGCGCGTTGGGGTTTTCCTTCGTTGGCGGAATGGTCCCCGTTGCAGAGCCCAACGCTGCTGGTGGCGCAGGCAATCGCGTCGTTGGTCATTGTCGCGGGGATTCTGATTGGCGTGGCTGCTGTGGCTCCTGAATGGACCTCGTTGCTGGTGCAAAGCGTCTTCGCGTATATACCGAATGTTGTGGGCGCGGTGCTCGTTCTGATATTTGGCAGTATCGTCGCGCGCTTTCTTTCGCGAAGCGTGCTGATAGGCGCCGTCAATTTGAATTTGCGCTACGCGCGACTCTTAAGCATTGGCGTTCGATGGCTCGTCGTCGTTTTGGCGGTGGCGATGGCCCTCGAACACCTGAGAATTGCGCCCGGAATTGTTGATCTCGCGTTCGGCATTCTTTTTGGAGGCATTGTTTTCGCGTTGGCGCTTGCAGTCGGGCTTGGCTCAAAGGATTTGGTAACCAAGTCACTTGAACGGGATGCGCAAAAAGGTTCCGATGAGCACATAGGCGAGCCGTTCCGTCACGTATAGCCTACGGGTTTCACCTGATAGCTATTAATGGGAGGGCGGCGGAAAGTTCGAGCTTCGCTTCTTGAAGATTTGACTCCACGTAGCGAGCGCACGAGGAAGGATGCCAATGACCAACGAAGACATCGAGCGGCGAGAGTTCATCGGCCGTCTGGCAGCGTTGCCCATCGTATCGGCAGTGTCAGCGATTGCGAGTGGAAGTGAAAAGAGTCCTGGAAACGTCGGCGGTTCCTCGGATAAGTCGCAGGCTGCCGGCTTGGATCAAAGCGGCATGAAGGTCGGCGAGATGCCGTACCGATTGCTGGGAAAAACTGGCGTAAAAGTTTCGTGTATCGGCCTCGGCGGCTATCACCTCGGCCAATCGAGGCTCGACGAAGCTGACATGATCAAGTTGTTCCATTCGGGGATCGATCGCGGGATCAATTTCTCCGATAACTCATGGGATTACAACCAGGGCGAAAGCGAGCGGCGCGTCGGGAAAGCACTTCAAGGAGGCTATCGAGATAAAGTATTTGTGATGACCAAATTCGACGGGCGCACGAAAGGATCGGCCTTAAAGCAGCTGGACGAATCCCTGCAGCGCCTTCAGGTGGATCACGTTGACCTGTGGCAATTCCACGAAAATATTCGCCTTGAAGATCCTGATCGCTTCTTTGCGGATGGCGGGGCCGCAGAGGCGACGATGGAAGCGAAGAAGGCCGGCAAGGTGAGGTTTATCGGATTCACTGGCCATAAGGATCCCAGCGTTCATCTGCGGATGCTGGAGATGGCGGACAAAAATAATTTCACGTTCGATACAGCGCAAATGCCTTTGAACGTTATGGACGCGCACTTCAGAAGTTTTGGAAAAGAAGTCGTGCCTGTACTTGTGCGCAAGCAGATTGCCGTCCTGGGAATGAAACCTATGGGCGACAAACATATTTTGGAAAGCAAAACGGTGACGCCGCTCGAATGCCTGCAGTTTGCATTAAGTCTACCGACGTCAGTCGTAATTACCGGCGTGGAGAGCATGGAGATTCTCGATCAGGCGTTTGAAGCAGCGAAGACTTACTCCTCGCTGACCAAAGCCGACATTGACAATATTCTTGCCAAGACAGCGACGGTCGCGGCCACGGGGAAGTTCGAACCATTCAAAACGACTCCCATGTTTGATTCGACGGCAATGCATCCGGAGTGGCTCGGTTATAACCCTGGGGCGTAACGACGGTTGGCGACCAGGCCGCGTATCACGTGGCCCCAAGGCGGCTAACTTGAACCGACCACTCGGTTGAAGTAAATTCAATCTCGAAATGTGACTCCATCCTCGGCAAGTGAGACCAATGAAAACTAATCCGCCAGCAAGCCTCTGGATCGCGATTCTGTTAGCAGCCTCAATCGCAGTGACCACCGGTGCTTCGATACAATCGACCTCAAAATCAAACTCGAAAGAGACTGCGGCAGGCGATTTGAAGCGCGGCAAATATCTTGTGGAGGAAGTCGCCAAATGCACCGAGTGCCATACTCCGCGGGATGCGCAAGGTCAACTCGATCGCAGCCGGTGGCTTCAAGGCGCGCCCATCTGGATCACGCCCGTCCACCCGACGAATAGTTGGGCTGAAAACGCGCCTGTGCTTGCCGGCTTTCCGAGCTTCTCGGACGCCGATGCCGCGAACATTCTCGAAAAGGGTGTTGGTCCACGCGGCGAAGTCATCCGTCCGCCAATGCACATTTACCATTTGTCGCACGAAGACGCGCTGGCGATCGTCGCCTATCTGCGATCCGTACCATCAAGGTCACAATAGTCAGTCGCGCTCGCGACTCATCACCCGGCAGAAAAACATTCCTCAACCGCGAGCTGGCTCGCAAAATATCCGCACAGACCATGCACGCCCGGGCCGGGCGGAGTCGAGGACGAACAAAGATACACGCGCGGGATGGATGTCCGATAGGCGCGTCGCGTAGCCCCCAACAAGAATCTGCTCGAATAGAACGATCCGCCTGAGATATCACCCCCAATCAAATTGGCATTGTGCGCTTCAAATTCGGACGGAGACATTACCGAGCGAGCGATGATATGGCGCTTAAATCCGCTCGCGAAGCGTTCAACTTGTGCTTCGATCCGCTCAGTCATATCCACGTCGCTTGCATTGGGCACGTGACAATATCCCCATGCGGTATGCTTGCCCGCGGGAGCACGCGTGGCATCGAACAGCGATGGCTGCGTGATCAATACAAATGGCAGCTGGGCGGGAGAGTCTCGCCAGGACGCGCGTTCCGATTGAGCGATTTCTTCGAATGTCCCGCCCAAATGAACCGTCCCCGCTTTTTTGCATTCCTTTGCATTCCACGGAATCGGCGCATCGAGACTCCAATCAATCTTAAAAACGCCAGGACCGTAGCGATACTTCCGAAGTTTTTGGCGCTCCGTGCGCGAGACACGATTTCCGCCGACCTCAAGAAATTGTCGTGGGGTGACGTCACACAAAACGACCGAATTGGCCGGCAGATCTTCGAGGGAAGTGATTCGAGTGTCAGTGACAATTTCGCCGCCGAGTGATTTCAAATAGTTTGCAAGAGCATTCGTAAGTTGTTGTGAACCGCCAGCCGCGAAGGGCCATCCCACCGTGTAGCACATCGTCCAAAGGAGAATCCCAAATGCACCCGAGCCCCAGGAATCTAGCGGCATGATCGAGTGTCCGGCCATGCCGGCAAAGACCGCTCTGGCTTTGGGCGTTTTGAATTTGCGAAATGCGACGCTAGCTGCCGAACGAATAGCATTCCAACCGAAACGCCCCAAAATGAACGGATGACGCGGCATTCGAGCCGGCCGAAGAATATCGCTGGAGAGTTTATCCCACGATTCTACGAGCGGCTCGAACAGTTCTCGTACAGAACGCTCGTCGGCTTCGAATTGTGCGGCGCTCTCTGCCAAAGAGCGGCCGAGTGCGATCGCCGTTCCATCGTCAAACGAATGCGCAGCGCCGGCTTCGGGATAGATCCATCGCAGGCCCAAATCGCTCAACGGAATCGTATCTAGGAACTGCGAAGCGGCACCCATTGCATGTACGGAAGAGCAGATATCATGAACAAATCCGGGAAGCGTCAACTCTGCCGAACGCGCGCCTCCGCCGATGGAATGCTCGGCTTCGTACACGACGACGGATCGGCCGGCACGCGCAATCGTGATTGCAGCCGCGAGTCCATTAGGGCCGGAACCAATTACGATCGCGTCTGGGTTCGTGACCTTCGAGTTGTATGCGATGGCCATATGCGCGAAATTATCGAATTCAGCGGCTGACTCTGCCTAGCGCAGATGTTGTGACCCGAGGGACGTTTACAGACACTCATCGGGGGTCATACCAGCTTGGGCCGTGATCATCAGGGTCGTCAACGGTTTTGGTGCGCGCCCCATGCATGGATAACGAGCGCAATAGCAAGTGCAAATGTCAGCCCCTCGATGAGAAGAGCATAGGAGAGCAGCCTCTTGGAGCAATCAAATCGAGCCACCAAGCGGCTAACACCGATTCCCAACAGAACGAAAGGCGAGCAGAAGAGCCTTTCCAAAGAGAGATTGGTGACGCTCTCCGTGACGTGGCCGTTACCTAGAGCGAGCACACTTAGACAAATAGGTGCGCTCAGGCTAAGAACTAAGAGAAATTGCGAATAGCTCTTGTAAAAAGACTCAAACCTTGCGGTCACCCATATAAGAAAACCACTTGGGATACTGAAGAGACCGGCGATAAAGATCGCGAGCATCGCGTCGCCAGCAGCCCACATGCCACCAGACGCCTCGACGGGATATCTGAGTTCCTGCAGGTGCCGCCCAAAGAGTAAGACCGCCGAAATCACGAAAACCGTGGCATACCCCACGGCAATTAATCCCAACTGAACCCGCAAAGAGATTGATTTCATTAACAGCATTCTACCGTTCCACGGGCAGGGCCAAGTGAAGGCCTTACTTGTTGGTGGCGAAGAGTTCAATATACCGGCCGCTGTATCCCGCCCAACACGGTCAAGCGCGCCAAAATGGTATCGTTGACTCGAATAATTGATTTAGAATCACCGTAGCAGCGCGCCCGTAGCTCAGTTGGATAGAGCGTCTGCCTTCTAAGCAGAGGGTCGGGAGTTCGAATCTCCCCGGGCGCGCCACTCCTCAATAACTTAAGATTTGCCCACTTCAATTCAAACATGTAGGACTCAACGACTTCGTGAATCTACGTCTAGGAGTTAAATGTATTGACAAATAACCCCCAGGGAGATAACAACCATCGCGGGGTCTCAGCTTCCAAGCCACAAGCCGGATTAAGAAGGACGGAGTTTGCCTATGAATAATCTAACCCAAAATCGGGGCCGTACGCGGGGTGTGGGTATTCGCGGGCGAATAGCAGGCATCGCGATGGCTTTGGCGACCGTACTTATATCGGCAGTTTTTGCGCCTGAATCGGCGAAAGCCCAAGCTGAGGTTTTGACTCAGACTCAGGCTTACAGCGAGAGCGTGTTGCATTCGTTTATAGGTGTTCCGGATGGCGCTGATCCCGAGGCCGCGCTAATGATGGACCCACACGGCAACCTGTATGGCACTACTCTAGAAGGCGGCACAACCGATGACGGCACGGTGTTCAAGGTCACTCCGGCCGGGCAGGAAACGGTGCTGTATAGCTTCACCGGCGGAGCAAACGGCGACCCCTACGCAGGTCTGGTGCGAGACGCACTGGGCAATCTCTATGGCACGACGTACGGCGTCAATTCGGTTGATAACGGGACCGTATTTAAGCTGGGCGCGAACGGCCAGGAGAGCCTCCTTTATCACTTCGCCGGTGATGCGGACGGCGCAAATCCCTACGCAGCTCTGGTGCGGGACTCTTGGGGAAACCTCTATGGGACAACTCTGTTTGGCGGCGAAGGTGCTGGCTGCTTTAATGGCTGCGGAACAGTGTTCGAGGTGAATACCCACGGCACGGAAACAGTGCTGCACGCCTTCAGCGGTACCGGAGGTGACGGTTCATTGCCCTACAGCGGTTTGGTGCGAGACGCACAGGGCGATCTCTATGGCACCACCGAAACGGGAGGTGCATCGGGCTTCGGGACTGTATTCAAGCTGAACAAGGCCGGTGTGGAGATTGTGCTTCACAGCTTTGCCGGAGGGTCTGACGGCGCAAATCCTTATGCAGGGTTAGTTCAGGACTCCCTGGGGAACCTGTATGGCGTTACGGAGTTTGGAGGCACATCTGGCGACGGAACCGTGTTTGAGATTAATACCGCTGGCAAGGAAAAGGTGCTCTATAGCTTCGCCGGTGGGTCGGATGGTGCAAATCCTATTTACGCAAGTCTAGTATTGGACACGCAGGGCGACCTGTATGGCACGACTGCCTATGGCGGCGGGGATACCACCGCGTGCACGAATGGCTGCGGCACTGTGTTCAAAGTGGACACGCACGGAAGAGAGACCGTGCTCTACCGCTTTAGCGGCAGCAAAGGCGACGGCGCCCATCCCGTCGCTGGTTTAGTGCGTGACGCGCAAGGCAACCTGTATGGCACGACTTCCGAGGGCGGCACTGCCGGCATGGGAGCGGTGTTCAAGCTGAAGCCAGAGAAAGTGTACCCGTAGTAATTGACGGTTGGCAGTGACGGCGGATTTTAGTCGCAAAAATTTCGGTGTGCCGCGATTCATTTTCTTCTCGACCGGCTTCACGCTCACCTGTATCAGATCAAGCTTTGCAATTGCTGCTTTAGGGCTAACTTCTCGATAGTTCACGGCTGCAATTCACATCTAGGGCTCCTGAAGTCCCTTTCGACCTGAATATGCTGCAGCTTTCAGTCGTAAATTAAAATGGCGAGTAAAGGGACATAATAAAGCGCCGGTGCGATCCAGTCCTAGGTCGTCGATACAATAGCTTTATCGGCTTTAACGAAAATTTAAATTTGCTTTGATTTAGTTATTACTTACGGCGAGAGAGAGGCACAATGATTGCGCAGTCAAACTTCTCGGCCGGCGGAACACCTCGATTGTTGCGAGGCGCAAGCCCGGATCGCTACGCCGAGGGCATCGAGATCAGACTTGTTGCAATGGTGGAAGTCGGCGAATTATGATGACCGGCAGAAGACCCATGCCGCTCACCTGGCGGTAATGAATTGCGTGCCACGCCTGCAATGGAGCGCGGGGCAAATGCATGTCTGAAATAAGCTCCACTCTGACGCCCGGAGAACGGGTTGGCAATTACGAGATCCTGGCGAAGGCCGGTGCCGGGGGCATGGGTGTGGTGTATAAGGCGCTCGATATAAAACTCGAGCGCACCGTAGCCCTCAAGTTCCTCCCACCTGAAGTAAACGCCAGCGAAAAGGATAAGGAGCGATTCCTGAAGGAGGCGCGCACTGCCTCCGCGCTCGATCATCCGAACATTGGCGTCATTCATGGCGTAGACGAGACCAGTGACGGCCGTTCGTTTATCGTGATGGCGTTCTACGAAGGCGAATCGCTGTGGCAGAAAATTCGCCGCGGGCCGATTCCAACACGCGACGTGGTGGATATCGCGATCCAAATCGCGCAGGGACTGGAAGCGGCACACGCGCGCAACATCGTGCATCGCGATGTGAAGCCTTCAAACGTCCTCATCACGCAGCAGGGTCTGATAAAAATTGTGGATTTCGGACTGGCCCGTGTGGTCAGTTCGGCGACGATGACGCAGACCGGCGCGGCCGCCGGGACAGTCGGATATATGTCCCCCGAGCAGTCGCTCGGCAAACCCGTGGACCGCCGCACTGATATCTGGGCGCTTGGCGTAGTCTTTGCCGAGATGCTGACCGGGCAAAATCCGTTCCGGCACGAGAGCATTCCCGAGATCGTCGTAGCCATATTGAACGAGCCCCCGCTTGCGATGGACAGAGTTCCTGTCGAGCTCCAGAAAATCGCTTATCGCGCTCTCTCAAAACTCCCGGCAAATCGCTATCAGAGTTGCGCCGAGCTCCGTGAGGATCTCGAGATGGCGCGCGACCATCTGAAGCTAATGCCTCTTGGCCCCGTGGATACAGAGGCGCCGACGTTGTCGTCGAATTCGGCGCAACTCCAAAAATACATCAGTCATGCGTCGCAATCGGCGTGGGGAATGGCCGCGCCGCCGAAAAGTCGCGCGTGGCGTTGGTGGCTCGGGGCGTTCGCGGCAATCGCGATTGTGGCTGTTGCGGTGTTGCTCATTCCCTCGTTGAGGAACCGACTTGCCCGAACACTTCTCTCGACAACCGAGGAGCACATTGCTGTGCTTCCGTTCGACAACATTGGCAACGATCCTGCCAACGATCCGCTGGCTGAAGGGTTGATGGATAGCCTTGCGGGGAAATTGTCGGACCTCGATGTGGGCGGTAATTCACTGTGGGTGGTTCCCTCAAGCGAGGTACGCCATCGCAAGATCGCCGATCCAACCTCTGCATTGCGTGACCTGGGAGCAACGGTGGTCGTTAAGGGCAGCATCGCGCGCGACGGCCAGGACGTTCGCTTGACCGTCAATCTCATTGATACGAGTAGCCTGCGGCAAATCGGCTCCGCCAGTTTCGAAGACCGTGCCGGCGATCTCGCGACGTTGCAGGACGAAGCCGTCGCCCAGCTCGGCAAACTGATGCATATCAAAGTTACCCCGGACATGCTGCGTGCCACCGGCGGATCCGCCAATCCCGCGGCGTATGAGTCTTACCTGAAGGCGCTTGGCTACGTTCTGCGCTACGACACTGCGGGGAATCTTGACCTCGCCATCACCGCGCTCAACGGCTCCGTAAAAACTGACCCGCAATTCGCGCTGGGATTTGCGGAACTCGGCGAGGCCTACCGTCTAAAAAATCAGGTAGATCCGAATCCGAAGTGGATTGACGAGGCATCCGCGAATTCCAGCCATGCCTTGCAACTTGACGATCGTCTTCCAGCGGCTTACGTCACACTAGGAAAACTTCACACAGACCTGGACAAGTTCGACCTTGCGCTACAGGAATTTCAGCGCGCTCTTCAACTGGAGCCTCATAATGCCGACGCGTTGATGGGCTCCGCGAACACCTACGAAAAAATGGGCCGCCTTGCGGATGCTGAAGAGGCGCTAAAAAAGGCCGCCGAGCTCCGGCCGGACGACTGGGACGGGTATAACTCACTCGGCGTTTTTTATAATCGTCAGGGAAAGTACGCCGAAGCCATTGCGCAGTTTCAGCGGGCGGCTGAATTGACTCCAGACAATTCTGTGGTCTATATCAATCTGGCGGCAGCGTATCTCGATCGCGGAGACCCGAAAGATTTGCCTCAAGCCGAGGCGGCCTTGAAGAAATCAATCGACCTCGGTCCTAGTTATGGCGCTTATGCAAATCTCGCATTTCTCTATTTGAGCGAAAAGCGCTACGCCGAATCGGCGGCCATGAGTGAAAAGGCTCTCAAACTAAACGATAAAGATTACTTGGTCTGGGCGAACCTCGCGAACGCTTACCAAGCGTTGAATCAGAAAGACAAACTCGAAGTGGCCCGCGATCACGCGATCGCATTGTTGGAAGACTCTGTGAAGCTCAAGCCCCAGGATGCCCTTACTCAAGCGTCACTCGCGGCACTGTATTCGGAAAAAGGGGTGAGAGAAAAGGCCGAGCTACGAATACAGGCTGCTCTGGCTCGCTCGCCCGACAATCCGAATGTTCTTGAACTTGCCGGGGAAACGTATGAGAATCTCGGCGACCGCGCCCGCGCACTTGAGTACATCGAGAGAGCCTTGCAGAATGGGTATTCTCTGGACGATATCAAAAGCACTCCGGAATTCAATAATCTAGTTTCCGATCCGAATTTCCGGCCTAACGGAAAGAAAATGAATCCTTAAAAGGAGAATCAAACATGGCAGAAGAAGCGGGAACTAAACGTGCAGCAGTGTCTAACCATCCAATCTTGGTATCTCTTAACGGTAACCCCAACCCACTCGCGACGACAGCCGCCATCACCGACACGATTTCTTTTACAGTAACCGGCACTCCCGTATCTATCTGGACTTGGAACTCGGGTAACAATCTTGCGAATGTTTTCGCCGGGGAAACAGGAAACTACGTCCCAGGCCCGATTGGATCTACCCCCCAATTATCATTCAATACGAGCGTGGTATCGAAAGGCCAGACCATCTCGTTCCAGGCCAACGCCAATCCTCCTTCTGAGCAAGCGGAAGGGAAGGCCAAAGACGTGGTCATCGGCGTAAAAGGAACCATCACGATCAGCAACGTGGGCGAGCCCTAGAACATAGAACTTCTGAGATAAGAGCTTCTGTGACTTCGTCGGGCGGGCGCACAGCCAAGTCTGTGGGCCGGCGTCAACCCGAAATCGATCACCCGTTCCTGGTGTGCTCGCAGAATTCGCGATGGCTGAGCCTTCGTTTGTGTACTGATCGCGCCGGAAGCCGAGCGTTCGAATAGCCTTTTCTCCTTGATTGTTAAAGCCAGGTGCTTTGGCCAGTTGCAAACTGACTAAGTACTGACCCTCATTGACAACTCATCTTCCATAGAGAATAATCCGCGCACTCGAAAACATTCAAATCTTCCCTAACGCGCGATTCCGCCACGAAGGAAGAGGGAGCCGACGATGAATGCAGGGGAATGTTGGAAGACAGTCTCCGCCAAACTGGTGTGCGGAGCGGTTTTACTTTTGATGGCGATGCCCTTGTGGGCGCAATCAGGTGGTTCGGCGCAGTTTTCGGACCTCAAAAGCTATGTTTCGTGGATGCAAAAGAACCACAAGGCGCCATTCAACCTCAGCGGCGCCGTATTGCCGCCAGGCGGGGCCAAGGCGCTGCTGGACTCCCAAGGCAAGGCAAATGCGGACAGGACGGCCAACGCGTCGGCGTCCTCGCATCCCTATCAGAACATCAAGGTGAACCAAGATCGTAACCCGTGGCCTAAAGTTGATATTGCGTCGGCGGTAGATCCATCAAACTCAACTGGCTGGCTGGTGATGGCGCTTGACTATCGTGTGAACTGGTCCCGAATGTTCTATCACGTCTCCACCACGAAGGGAAAAACGTGGACGGATGACATGCTCGTAGAGGGTTCCGATCCCAACACCGGCAGTATTCCACTGACGTTGCAGGTTTTCCCGGGTCTTTCGTTCGACAACGAAGGGAACAGCTACTTTTCGGCGCTCAGCCAGAACGCAATCGTCGACTTCAACAACAACTACATCAATCTCGACAGCGAAGTAGATGTAACACCGGGATTCAATCACGGCACTTATTCATCTTTGCTCCCCACGCTAATTGACAATCAATTCTGTAGCGGCATGATCAGCGGCACATTTGTGTGTAATGGAACCGTGAATCGGCCGCTCAATTCCACGGATAGCAACAGCAACAGTCCGAATGCCGGAACGAACTACGTGTACTACGCGTTCTTCTGCAACCTTCCATCCGGCACGTGCACCGACGGCACCGCAACTATTCCCACCGCCGGCACTGCGATTTTGGAATCGCACTCACCCGCGCCCGGCGAGCCTTACACCGCTCCGGCATTGGTGAGCGGTTCGTTAACCAACACGCAATATTCCGACATGGTCATCGACCCCTCCGGCACAGCTCACATCTTTTTCAATGACTACACGAACTCGCCCGTCATCAACATGTGGGAGTCAACGCTGAGCGGAGGCGTGTGGACAGTTTCCAAGGCTCCCGTGGTCAGCTTCGTCTACAACGGTTTGACGAATCCCAACTGGGCATTTCCCGACAGTGGCGCGGCTGGTCCTGGATGCGGAATCCACGGCCACACTGCCTATTGCGCGTTCTCAGCGAATCAGGTGGCGGGAGGAAACCTTGAGGCGACGCCGAGCGTTTATCTCGCCAGCATCAACGTGAACACCGCGGCCGCCACAATCTCGCGTGTGAATAACGATCGATTTAACGACATGAAGCACCATTTCTTCGCGTGGGCTACGGCTACTCCCGTGGGCGCCGTTTACGTGGGCTGGTATGACGACCGAAACGATCCCGCCAACACGAACGTGCAATACTTCGTCGGCAAGTCGTTCGACGGAGGCCGTACGTTTCACATTCAACAGCCCGTCAACGACGTTCCCTTCAATCCCTGCGTGGGCTTTCCTGGATGCGAATATTTTGGAGATTACACTCAGCTCGCATCAGGCCCCGACGGAGTAGTGCACGCCGCCTGGGCGGACACCCGTGACGGCGCAAGCATGCAAATCTGGTCGCAAACGGTGTTGTTCTAGAGGAGTGGCAGTCGTAGCTTCGTCATTCAGACCGTACCTTGCGATCTATGGACTTGACGCGTTGCGGTTTGCATTGCTAACGTGCGCGCTACTCCAGCCGAAGCGCCCGCATCGGATCAATAGACGCAGCCCGCCGCGCCGGCAAAATGCACGCGAGCGCGGCGACAACGGCCAGCACAAAAACCACTGCCAGCAACGTCAGCGGATCGCGTGAGCTGCCTCCTGCCCATGAAACTACAATCCGATTGAGCGCCACGCTTGCGATCACGCCAATCGCAATGCCTCCACCAAGCGCGCCGGCTGTTGACGATAAAACCAGCCGAATGATATTTCCACGCGGCGCGCCCAGCGCCATGCGAATCCCCAATTCCTGCGTCCGTTGCGTCACCGCATAAGAAACCACACTGTATAACCCGGTTGCCGCTAGGACGAGCGCCAGACCAGCGAACAGTGAAAACAGCGTGGCAATAAAGCGCTCGCGTCCCCAACCGCGCGAATCGAGCGCCCAAATCAGCATATGGTCGTCCTCAATTCCAATTTCGTTGTTCAAGCTATGCAACCGTTCCTCCGCCGCGCGCTTCACAGCCTCGGGATCGCCGTTCGTTCGCACCAGCACCGCTTCGTCCGGCGGCAAAACGAAACTGTAAGGCAGAAAGACCGAAGGTCTCGTCGGATGCTCCAGCCCATCATTGCGCGCGTCGCCGACCACGCCGATCACCTCGGCCCACGCATCCGGTTCTGCAGCGATCACTAGTCCCGGCAATCCTATCCTCAGCGCAGGGCTGCGCACACTTTGCCCAATTGGGTCGCGCCCGCTGAAATACTCTTTGACGAATGCCTGATTGACGACGGCCAAATGCGCCGCACGCATAACCTCGGCGTCATTGAAGAATCGGCCAGACAGCAATGGAATGTGCAGCGTCGAGAGTTCTTGCGAGCTTACCAGCGCCACTACCGCTTGTGCGCCGGTCAGTGTCGGTTTACTCTGCACTTCAATTGGCACATTGAATCCGCGGAAGCCCGGAAACCATGCATTTGACACGCTGACTGAAGCCACGCCCGGAGTCTGCTCGATTGTTTCGCGCACCGCCTCGAATTCATTTAGTCGCTGTTGCCACGTTGCGCTTCCTCCCTTCGGTCTGGTCACAAACAGCGCCAAAACATTCCTCGGATCGAAGCCGAGTTGCGTGTGAGTGAGCGCTAGAAAAGCCTGAGTCGCAGCGCCCGCTCCGGCCAGAAGCAGCAGCGTCAAGGCCACTTGCCCCGCAATGAGCGCCCGATGAACATTCCGGCCGCGCACGCTGCCAGCGGCTTTGCTGCTGTTCGCTTGAATTAATTGCGCCACTTGCGGGCGAGAAAGCTGCCACGCGGGCGAGAGGCCGAACAGGATTCCGGTCATCACTGCCACCGCCGCACTGAACGCGAGCACAATTGCGTTCACTCGAATGGCAGCTTCATGCGGAAACGCATTTTGTGGCAGCATCGCTGAAATTGCCTGAACGCCGTAATAGGCAGTCATCACTCCAAGTGCCGCGCCTACCAACGACAGAAGCACAGACTCCGTCAGCAACTGACGGATCAGCCGCGGTCGGCTCGCGCCCACCGAGACGCGCACCGCGAGCTCATGTTGCCGTGCCGCTCCACGCGCGAGAAGCAGTATGGAGACATTGAAGCATCCGATGATGAGGAGAGCCAGCACCGATCCGAACAACAGCACCAGCGTTCCCGCAAAACGCCCCAGCACTTCTTCATTTAGCGTGACGATTGCCACGCGACGCTTCTGCGGATAATTCTGCGGATCCCGTTTCGCGAAGTTGTCAACGAGACCCTGCAGTTCAGCAGCTGTTGCGGAAAAGTTTGCGTGCGGCTTCAATTTCAGGAACGCCAGCGAATAAGCATGCGGATCAGCACTAGGAACTTTCGGCCGATATACGTCCGCATCGCCCCATGTGAAGCGCGGCCCAACAACGCCAATAACGGTGTATAGAGAGTGGTTCAACTCAATGGATTTGCCGAGGACGTCGCGGCTCCCGCCGAATTGCCGCTTCCAGAATAAATAACTCAGCACCGCGACCGGGGACGCGCTGCCGCCCGATGCGTCTGCCTTCGTGAACTCGCGGCCGAGAAGGGGTGGTACTCCCATATACTCGAAGAGATTCGGAGAAAATAGGCCCACGCTCACGGAAACCGGCATTCGACTCCCGGTGAGCGTTTGTGTCTCGTTGTCCATCAAGAAGACGTCATCTACCGTCGTAACGTGGCGAAGCTCGTCGTACTCAGTCCCCGTGACGATCAGTAGAGGACCCCGATCCTGCTGGTCGCGCAGCTCGACGTGAACCATTCGATCCGCATCCTTGTACGGATAAGGATCGAGCAGCACGCCGTACACGACGCTGAAGACTGCCGTCGTGGCCCCAATTCCAAGCGCGAGCGAAAGCACGGCGGTAAGGAGTGAGCCAGGTGACTTGCGAAACTGCCGGAGCGCGTACTGAAGATCTTGCATGAATGTGCGCATCACGCATCTCCTAGAATCGAAGCGCCCCAGGACTGACTAGCAATTCTGAAACCAACGCACATCTGGCTTGAGATCAATCACTTGACGCCAACCCAGCGCACTTCAATCGTTCGGCAGTGGATTATCCCGTTCGGAACCGGACAGTCTGCCCGCGATTCCGCCGCGAACATGACGCGGTTGGAATCAACAACCCATTAATACGCGCGTAGCAGCGAAAAAGTTCGTTTCGGATGGATCGAAGGTAGGAATTTAGAGGTGACCTCAACAACCCTGCTTAATCATCGCGACTGACCCGCCAAATAATCAGTCACTGCCGCGGATTTTTGCGATCCAGCTTTCCAATATGCCATTCTGCTCCGAATCAACAGCGGTGAAGCTGATCCCCATACCGAGATTGGATTCAGACAGAGCCACGACACCTCGTGCGGTGAATTTCCCATCTTGATGTTCCAAACTCAACTTGATCTCAGTCCCTATAGGAAGCGGATTCGGCATATCAACGTAACAACCCACCACACTCAGATCTGAAGTGCGTGCCTTGAATCGTGAATCGGTTTGAACCTCTACAAATTCAACATCCGTAACAATCTGAAATCGCGGCGCTCGCCGTTGCACCGATGTATTTGAAGTAGTGGAAATGTTCTCGGGAGTATCCATGGGCGTCCTCAAGTCCAGTCTATCGTAAGGAATCTTCCTCATCAGAATCTATAGAGGTGCTGATGTCCGACTAATACCGCAACGATCGAACCTCTGAAGCGCCACACCCATCCAAAGCGCGCATTGCCCGCCCTTCAAAGCTACGAGCAACTACGGCTGACGATACCCATCAATTATCCTCAACGTGGTCTTCATGTCCGATGCCGAAATTTCTCGACCGACGCCTGACGCATACCAACGCAGCGCTTTGGTCATCAATTCGTGCGGCCCGTCGGCGTTTCCTGCTGCATTCTCGAGCAAAGCTAACCGCGTGTACGTGAAAGCTAGCTCCCTCTCCTGGCTCTTGTCCGGACTCAACTTCTCCATATTCTCCAGCAAGCTCGCGGAGGTATGCAACGCGGCTTCGGCATCCGCAGAATCTGCATAGCAGTACTGGAAATACGAGAAATGGCTAAGAACTTCCGGTATTAGCAAGGGTCTCATCCCATAGTAGCTTTCGATATGGCCAGCATTCATTTCATAGCCGAAGAATCCCCCGGTGGATAATCCTGTGACCAACTTAATGAAATAAACTACCTTTGCCGCCGGCGTCATTTCCCCACGTCCCTCGCATGTCGTGGCACGTTTCGAATATCGACTAAGCGCCTCGCCAACGATTTGAGTGTATCGTCTGAAGAATCTTGCCAGCCCAAAGATTGGAACAACGACTGCGCTGATTTCATGTACACCGCAGCCAGCTTTTTGTTGTTCTTTTGTTCCTCCATCATCGACGCCTCCACGTAAGAAAATCCCAGGTAGAGGTCAACAACGCGCTGACTCGCGCGCTCGTTCGATTGGCTTTTCAGGTGCTCATATCCTTTGACGACGGAAATCAGATTGCTCTGATCTTGGTTTTTGTCGTCATTGATGGAGAGGGCAAACTGTAGGAGGCCAATCGCTTCCAAGTCCGACAGAGTTAAGTCGAAGCGGGGCCACTCGAGCCCACTCAAGATTTCTTGTTTCTTTCGTTGATGCTCGATCCAATAGCCCGCAAATTTGAACCCAACCTCGTAACCCAACCAAATGCCCGCGCCCATTATCACGAGCGCCAGACTGAACCACACTCCAATTAGCTTCTTATTCAAGCTCGCATTCCGATAAACGTTTCTATTGTCCGTAAGTCTGCTTGAGATAATCCACAGATCCGCGCTCAAGATCCTCATAGTTCGTCTGCAGCGCGGCGCCCATCGCAGCTTCGAAGGACGATGCCGAATTGAAATTCGCAAAGAGGCGTGAAATTCCCCATGGACCCGATCTCGACATCAAGAACTCCACGGCCGCAAGTCCCCACGCATAAGCGTATCCCGCCACCTGCGAAGGAAACGAATTCCACGGGCCGGAAAGCCGTTCGAGCGGAATATACTGCTTTCGCTCGTACGCCAGGATCAGTCCCTTGGCATTTTCTCCGCTGCGTCTGCCTTCCATCCACTCCGCCAAACCTTCATTGAGCCAAGTCGGGCAGCGCCCCAACGACATTTGATATACAAAGCTGTGCGTCAACTCATGTTTCAGAACGCGCGAAAGTTCCGCCGTCACCGAATTCAGCCCTTCAACTGGCACGCGAATGCGACCGTCGTTAAGTCCTCCGGCCCAACTCGGCGCAAGAGTGATATCGCGAAACTCCTGCTTGGTGTAAAGGATCACGCCGATCGGCTCAGCCGGAGTGAAGTCCAGCGCCGTTTGCAGGCTGCGGAAATGCTCCTCGAGAGTGCCGAGGATTTCGCCCGCGAGCGCCGGCGTTGCGCCGCCTTGATATCGAAGCACGAAATGACTTGTTTCGCCCTGACGCGAATCCGCCTCGGCTGCCTGATCGCGCTCCGCCCTCTCGAGCGACATCGCAACCTCCGGATTCGGCGAGATTCGTTGCGCGGTGCGCCACTCCTTAATTGCACCGTCCAGGCGATTCAGCCCGTAGTAGGCCTGTCCGGAAAGTTGCGCCACGGCTGCCGAGCCAGGAACCAGTTGCCCGGCTTTATCAAGATAACTGAGCGCCGTGGAAAATTCGCTGCGCACCAGATGAATGTACGCGAGCCGCATCAGAATGCCGAAAGAGAGTGACGTCTGCTTTGCCGCAAAGGGAAGGGCGGCGCGGTATTGCTCGACGGCTGAATCGCTGTCGCCGTGTTCAAGTTCGAAATTTCCAGCCGCACAATGTGCCATGGCCGCGCGGGCCATCGTTACAGAAGAGCCGCCCTGCGCGGCGCGTTCGTACTCGGAAATTTTCGGGCCGTCGAGTGTGCCGTCGCGCACAACGATTGCCTTGACGCGTTCGTACTCACTCGTGGATTCCGCAGCGGGCCGTGCCAGCGGGAGATGAATCGGCGGCCCGGATGCTTTTCCGCCAACGGTAGTTTCTTTCGATTTGCCGGTCGGGTCAGCGGCAGAAGCGGAGCCGGGCTGATTGCCGGGTTGGTGCTCACTGCGGTCGAGGCCCGAGCACTCCACGTAGCCGAGACGCGCGCTTTGTCCCGGCAATTTGACGCTGCACCACGTGTGAACCGTTGACCTGATCTCCAGCCCCAGAACCAGCGAGTCTCCTTTTTTTAACGTCTGCACTACTTCGCTAGTTTGATCCGCTCTAGAGTGCACCTCGAGCGTATCTGCCTTTACCACCGAGTTTCCGTCAGGCCCCTGAGTAGGCGCCGGACTCTGCTCGAGACAATTTATATTTGGCGGAAGGAAGAAAATTACTGCAAGGAAAGCGCTACAGACGGCCAAGTCCCATTTCTGCCGCATTGAGGAACTCCTATGGGGCGAATTGATAACTTCGGGGACTTGAACCTTTTATCACCTTGGGAGATGTGTGTACAGCGAAACGAACTCAGATCATTGGGGCGATTTTCGGAATCACTCGACAGCCGTGGAAATTCGCGAATGAGATGTGATAATGCTCGCGCATATCCGCGTCACGCGCTCGATTGTTCGCGCGCGATGCGCGGTTAAAGCAAAAGTGCCGGAGGTCGTCAATTCATGAAGTTCGACGCGATAATTCTCGGAAGCGGTCAGGCAGGTTTGCCGCTCGCGTATGCCCTCGCGGCCCGCGGCTCTGTGGCGATCGTGGAGAAGGGAAACCTTGGCGGCACGTGCATCAACACTGGCTGTACTCCGACGAAAACGATGGTTGCCCGCGCGCAAATCGCTCACTACGCCAGAAACGCTGAACGTTGGGGCGTGTCAACCGCCGGCGCGCGCGTAAATCTCGATACGATCGTGGCGCAGAAAAATAAAGTCGTAGAGAACGCCAGGAACAGCCAGGCCAAACGGATCAGAGAAACTCCAAGTCTGCGTCTGTACAAAGGAGTCGCGCAATTCGCCGGACCTCATCAGGTAAAAGTCGGCGGCGAGTTGCTCGAAAGCGATCAGATTTTCATCAATACGGGCGCGCGCCCCTCGATACCGGAAATTCCGGGCCTTGCGGATTCGAACTACCTGACGAACGAGACGATCATGGAACTGACGACCGTGCCCGAGCACCTCGTTGTTCTCGGCGGCGGCTATGTTGGACTCGAATTCGCGCAAATGTTCTCGCGTTTTGGCAGCCAGATCACCGTCATTCAAAATACAGCGCAGATCGTCCCGCGAGAGGATCCCGAAGTCGCCGCCGAACTGCAAAAGTGCCTCGAGGTCGAGGGCATTAAATTCGTTCTGGATGCCCGAGTGACCAATATCGAGACAAAAGACACAACCGTTGAGATCACAATTGAACAGCAGGGCGCCAGCCGTGAGATTTGTAGCTCGCACCTCCTACTTGCCACCGGCCGTAAACCAAATACGGAAGATTTGCTGCCCGAAAGGGCTGGACTCGCAACCGACAAAAACGGGTTCATCAAGGTCAACGGCAAACTCGAGACGAACGTGCCAGGCATTTGGGCGCTCGGCGATGTGAAGGGTGGTCCTGCGTTCACGCACATTTCGTACAACGACTACCAGATTGTCTCTGCGAACCTCATCGAAGGGAAAAATCTCTCGATCGAAAATCGAATCGTTTCCTATTGTGTTTTCACCGATCCCGAATTAGGCGCGGTCGGCCTGACGGAAAAAGAGGCTCGTGAAAACGGATACCGGCTGAAGATTGGCAGTGTACCGATGACCCGCGTATCGCGAGCCATCGAGCGAGACGAAACCGCCGGACTGATGAAGCTCATTGTAAACGCGGAGAACGACAGGGTTTTGGGCGCGAGAATTCTCTCCTCAGAAGGCGGCGAAACGGTGCACGTTCTCTACACGCTAATGTTGGCGGACTTGCCCTACACGCTCATGAAAACCGCCATATACATCCATCCCACAATGGCCGAAGGACTATTCTTTTTAATCGACGCCGTAAAACCGGCTCCGTAAGGAACACATGCTGTAACCCGCACCCGATGAGCGCGCTGGCCACTGAAACAACGCAAGCCGATTAATGCCAACTAATGAGGAGTTTGCACTGATGCCGGCTTCACCGCCGTTCGCCGGTAACTAGCCGCCATTCGCCGATTACCGCGAGACGGGATGCCACGCAGCGTCTAATCTCTGGCCATGAACAGCGACACATTTCAAGCCGGAGAGAAGACGATGGCGGAGACAAATCGGCGATATTCCTCACACGATGCGGTTTCGAGCTCGATGTTGGCGGTAGCCGCAGCGGGTCTTCTGATTTTCTTGGGAGTCATGTTTCAATTGGGTGAGTTGGGTTACAGTCACCTCAGCCCCGCAAATTTTTGGCTCGCCACCATGATCACCGAGAGCGTCTGGAATATTCTGGCGATGCATTGGGGCGGCCCAGCGCTGCAACAATTGCTGCGATTTTGGCCGCTCGTACTCGTCGCCCTCGGAATGGGCCTGTTGCTCATAACCAAGCGCGAGAACAACTTGAGCTCAATCAATGTCTCTGCCGAGCGGAGCGGCCAAGATCATGCCGGATGACAAACAGCGACCGCCGGCCCGCATTGTTTATCCGCTCTTTTCTGGCATTGTTTTTCCACTTTTCATCGTTGCCATAGGCGTGATTTTCTTGCTCGACCAGATCGGCATCGCTTCTGCCGATCGCATTTTCAGCCTCTTCTGGCCAGCGATCTTGCTTTATTTTGGTTTGGCAGGCGTTCTCTTTCATACGGGTCCCGGAAGATTCTGGGGCTCCTTGATGACGCTCGCAGGCCTCCTCTTATTGTTGAGCAAATACGGCAATTTCCGCGTTGATTTCGCTATATTTTGGCCGCTTGCAATTATCCTTTGGGGACTTTGGTTAATGGGCCACGCGCTTTCAGGAAATCCTCAAACAAAAGCGTCAGTATGGCTGGGAAAGTGGGGCGAAGGTTTTAGTTCCACGATGGGCTCTGACACTTCTAACCCTGAAGTTGATCTTGTCACGGTATTCAGTGCGGTTCGACGCCGCATCATTTCGCAGAACTTCAAGGGCGGGAAACTCGTGGCGGTCTTTGGCGAATTCAAAGTGGATCTTACCGATGCGGACATTGAAGGCGATTACGCTGAAATGGAAGCGACCGCAGTATTTGGCGCGGGCGAAGTCCGCGTGCCGGAAAAATGGATGGTTTCAGTCCGTGGCGCCGCCGTTTTCGGAGAGTACCAGGATCGCACGCATCAACAGCCGCCGCAGGGAGCGCCAACCAAGCGCCTGGTAATTAAGGGCGGCGCTGTCTTCGGAAGTGTAGTCATCAAGAACTGACGCGTATGCATCCTATCTTTAGCCGAAGCCGAAGGCTCGCGCTGTACTTTGCAGTTTGGATCCCATTGGTCGCGCTGCTCGCTTACCTCATGGCGGTGACCGCGGGAATGACGGCGCGCGAATCTCTTCTAATGTCGTTCCCGCTTTGCCTTTTCTATGCGTGCGTGTGCCTTGCGGCGTGGTACTCATGCCGTGCGACGCCATATGACCGCACTCCAGCCCCACGGTTCATATTGACGCACGTTGCGGGCGCGGTTATTGCGAGTGCCATCTGGATCGCCGCGGCAAAGTCGTTGGGGCGCGTATTTGCTTCGACAGGAATTTCTCCGGGTCTCGATAGCCGGATGCCCCGGGTGGTTCCCCTTCTGATGGGCATGGGAGTACTGCTCTATCTTTTATCGGTGAATTTCTATTACGTGTTGATCGCCGTCCAAACCTCCCAGGAAGCGGAAACACGCTTGATGGAAGCGAGTGCGCTGGCCCGCGAGGCCGAGCTGAGAGCGTTGAAAGCACAAGTGAATCCCCACTTCCTCTTCAACAGCTTGAACTCCATCAGCGCGCTGGCAGGTTCCGATCCGCCAAAAGCCCGAGAGATGTGCATTCTCCTGGGCGATTTTCTGAGGCGCACGCTCGGACTGGGAGAGAAATCTTCAATTTCGCTGGACGAAGAGATGTCTCTGATCCGCGCATTCCTCGCCGTCGAGAAAATTCGCTTCGGCTCGCGCGTGAATCTTGAAGAGGACATAGATAAGGAAGCGCTCGGAGTCCAGGTGCCGCCGCTGCTCCTTCAGCCGCTTGTTGAAAATGCGGTCGCGCATGGAATCGCGAACCTTGTCGAAGGTGGCCTGATTCGGCTGGGCGCGCACTGCCGCGACGGCAGGCTTTCCATCGTCGTTGAAAATCCGTTCGACCCGGACGCGCCGCGCCGTCGGAGAAACGGAGTCGGCCTGGCGAACGTGCGCCAGCGCCTGGCTGCGCGCTATGGCGAACTCTCGCGCTTCGACGTCACTCAGCAGGGAGATTCATTTCGTGTGACGCTCGCGTTACCGGCGCAACGAGAGGAGGCCACCACGTGACAGCCGACGCCTCGAAAAAAATCCGCGCGGTGATTGTGGATGATGAGGAGCTCGCGCGTCAGATCCTGCGCGAATATCTTGTGCCGCATTCGGAAGTTGAGATTGTCGCCGAGTGCGCCAACGGTTTCGAAGCCGTGAAAGCAATCAGCGAACTGAAGCCTGACCTGCTGCTGCTCGATATCCAGATGCCTAAGCTCGATGGCTTCGAAGTTCTCGAGCTGATTGGCAACGAACTCGCCGTAATTTTCGTCACGGCCTACGACAGCCATGCGATCCGCGCGTTCGAAGTGCACGCCGTCGATTATTTGCTCAAGCCCATCGGCGCCGATCGCTTCGAAGCCGCCCTCACGCGCGCGAAGGATCGTCTTAGCGGCAAAAAGCCTCAGGCCGCGCTTCCCGCATCGGAGCTAGCGGCCGCCGCGCGTCCCACTGCTCAATATCTCGATCGCATTCCGGTCCGCGATGGCACAAAAGTATTCATCATTCCGGTTTCGAAGCTTTATTATGTGGAGGCTCAGGATGACTACGTCGCGCTCGCTTCCGAAGGAAAGAAGCATTTGAAGCAGCAAACGATCGCGAGCCTCGAAGCGGCCCTCGATCCGTCGCGTTTTCTGCGCATTCATCGTTCTTACATCGTGAATTTAGAGCGCGTCACGCGGCTCGAGCCCTACGGCAAAGACAGCTACGTGGCAATCTTGGCCAACGGCGCGCAACTCCCGGTCAGCCGTGCCGGCTATTCCCGCCTCCGCGCCTTTCTGGATCGCTGATTTCAGGAGTCTCAAATCGGAGCCGGCGAGGGGTCGATTTTGTTACGATTAGAAATGAACATCGTCGTTTGTTTTCTATAACTTACGGCGATTTTTGATCGTTTTGGTGTATCGATTAGAAACGGGGTTAATCCCAGGCATCAGACGCAGGCGACCGCCGTTGACTTCCACGCTGTTCGGAATATCATTATCTTAGGCGATGGAGTTCGCCCTATAACCGCTGTCCCTCTTTCGCCGGGACAGATGATGACTCCTGACAAGGAATCTTGTCGCGGAGTCATGTCCCCGGCAATAATTCCACAAAAATCAGAGCGCGAGGGAGCGAAGCGCATCCTCGCGAGAATTGTTGATCATCAGTGCGCGTGTTGATCAGCTTCCGGCGACGCAAGCGGAACGAACGAAATAATAAGCGCTTAGCTTCAAATAGGAGCCGCAGAAAAAATGACAAAGTATTTGATGGTCGGTCTAGGAGGAGCGCTGGGATCGATCCTGCGATTTTGGGCGAGCGGGGTTGTCAGTAACCGGCTAGGTGACCGCTTTCCCTACGGCACGTTTATCGTGAATTGCACCGGCTCATTCCTCATTGGACTTATCGTCACTCTTCTCGCCGAAAAAACGCATTGGAGTCCGAATTGGAGATACCTGATCCCGATAGGCTTCATCGGCGGTTACACGACATTTTCGGCGTTCGAACTCGAAACGCTCCGCAGCTTTCAGGATGGCGAATTCCTAATTGCGAGCCTGAACGTGCTGGCTAGCGTAGTCGTCGGCTTCTTTTCGGTTTGGCTGGGAGTTATAACGGGTAGGACGATTTCCTAACATTCGGCATTGATCGTTGATCGCGGAGAGGGAGGGAACGTGCTCAAAGCGGGGCCAGCCAAGAAAGTGATTCTTTACGTCGGCGAGGACCATCAATACCACGGCCAGTCTCTCTATTCCGCGATTCTCAATTTCCTTTTTTATCGCGGAATTTCGGGAGCCAGCGTCATTCGCGGCATCGCCGGCTTTGGCGCCGATCATCACCTGCACACCATCCGGATCGAACGCCTCACAGAAAATCTGCCGATCAAAATTGAGTTTGTCGAATCGGCCGAAAAAGTGGAAGAGCTGCTGCCGAAGTTATCGGAGTTGGTAGGCAGCGGCCTGATCGAGATTCAAGATACGACCGTGATTAAGCCTTCCGAAGAATCCGCAAAGACATCGGCGAAATCCGTTACGCCCTCGCTGCGCAGCGAAGGCAAGGCCAAACTGATGCGCATCTTCGTCGGCGAAAACGATAAATGGCACGACCAGCCCCTCTACAGGGCTCTTCTCGAAAGCATGCGCGCCAACGACATTGCCGGCGCTACCGTGTACCAAGGCATTCTCGGCTACGGTGCGAACCGCCGCATCCACAAGGAAACGACGCTCAATCTGTCTCATGACCGCCCGATGATGCTCTCCGTTGTGGACAGTGAAGAAAAGCTGCGCGCCTTCTTTCCAATTCTCGACAGCATGGTGCGGCAGGGCCTCGTGGTTCTCTCCGACGTGGATGTGATCAAGTACACGCACACCTACGCGGCCCAGGAAACAAATCAGGAGGCGCAAAAATGAAGCTCGAAGGAACCGCCAAGATGCTGCGAATTCATTTCGGCGAAGACGATAAGTGGAAGGACAAGCCGCTCTACCGCGCCATCGTGGAGAAATGCCGCGAGTTGGACATTGCCGGCGCGACCGTGTTTCGCGGCATTGAAGGCTATGGCGCGAGCACGCTGATTCGCCGGCCTCATCCATTTTCTTTTTCTCACGATGCTCCACTCATGGTCAGCGTGATTGATTCAGAGGAACAGATTCAAAAGCTGCTCCCATTTTTGGATGAGATGGTCGCTGAAGGTTTGATCGCAGTGTCGAACGTCGAAGTGATCAAGTACGTACATCAGGATGGCAAGCGCTCTTAGCGCGGGAGTTGCCCGGCAGACGTTGCAAAAAACCGGCGCTAGAAATTCTCCGGTCCCGCGCCCGCTGCACAGCAGACTCCCTAGATTTGATATGCTCTATTCTGATGATGACTGCACCACTCCTCTGCCTCTTGCCGCACTCCGCCAAATTCTTTTGTACATGTCAGGATGACCGCGAACCGCCAGCCAGCCGCGCGGGAGACTCCCGCCGTTGAGCGAGAGTCAGCTTCGCAAGCATGAGCAGATGCGTTCGCGCATACTCCGAAACGCACGCGACGTCATTGTCTATCTCCCTCCCGGTTACGATGACCAGCCGGATCGCCATTTTCCGGTTCTCTACATGCAAGATGGCCAAAATCTATTCGATCCCGCCACATCGTTCATTTACGGAATGCACTGGCAAGTGCGGGAGGCGGCGGACAGTCTGATTCATTCCGGCGCCATCCGCCCGCTAATCATCGTTGGGATATACAACATCGGCAAAATTCGAGTGCGTGAGTACACACCGACGCGCATGCTGCGTCTAGGCGGTGGACGAGCGGACCGCTACGCGCGAATGTTATTGCGCGAGTTGAAGCCCTTCATCGAAACGGAATACCGCGTGTTGGCGGGACCAGCGAACACAGGAATCGCCGGGTCGTCTTTGGGTGGACTCTTCGCTCTGTATGCTGGACTCCATTTCTCGGACGTGTTCGGAAGAATCGCCGCGCTATCGCCCTCCCTCTGGTGGGGTCAGGGTTGGATTCACCGTTATGCAGCGAGTATTGACGCCGCCCATCGCCCGCGCATCTGGATGGATGCCGGAACTCGCGAGGGTGCGCGCCTTATCCCTACCCTGGAAAAACTCCGCGACATTCTTTTGTATCGCGGTTGGACTCTCGATCAAAATCTTCGCGTCGAGATCGTCGAGGGCGGCGAACACAACGAAGCCGCCTGGGCCAAACGTGTCGGCCCCTTCCTTCAATTCCTGTTTCCCGCGCAGGAGACCACTGTATAATCCGCGCGTTCTGACTCGCCGAGCGGCTGGAAACTAGCCAGCTCGATTCACCGGAGATTCCTGATGCCGGGCAAAAGACCTCTCACGATTCTTTGCCTCACGTCCTACGAGAAAGGCCAGGAGTTCATGCGCGCCTGCAAAGAGCAGGGAGCTCGCGTTCTACTCGTCACGGTAGAAAAGCTGCGTGACGCCGACTGGCCGCGCGAATCGCTCGAGGAAGTTTTCCTGATTCCCGGTGAGATCCCGATCCAGGACCTGATCTATTCCGTAAGTTACATCGCACGCACGCGGCCAATCGATCGAATTGTCGCGCTCGATGAATTCGACATGGAGAACGCAGCAGCGCTTCGCGAGCACCTGCGTGTGCCCGGAATGGGCTTGACCACGGTGCGCTATTTCCGGGACAAGCTGGCGATGCGCGCGCGAGCGCAGGACGCAGGAATTCTCGTGCCTGAATTCGTGCACGTGTTGAACTACGATGCGATTCGAAATTATCTCGCGCGTGTCCCGCCGCCCTGGCTTTTGAAGCCGCGCTCGCAGGCTTCCGGCATCGGCATGAAGAAAATCGAAAAGGCCGATGATCTTTGGCCCTGGCTCGATCAGCTCGGCGACCAGCAATCTTTCTATCTGCTCGAGCATTTCATTCCCGGTGATGTGTTTCACGTGGACAGCGTCGTATCCGAGCGCAAAATCGTTTTTGCCGACGCTCACGCCTATGGCAAACCGCCATTTGAAACAGCGCATTATGGCGGCGTGTTCTCCACGCGCACGCTTCCTCGAAGTTCCGCCGAGTCGAAATCGTTGCTCAAGATCAACAAGGAAGTAATCGAAGGTCTCGGCTTGGTGCGCGGCGTGACGCACGCGGAATATCTTCGCGCTCACGCCGACGGGCGATTCTATTTCATTGAGATTGCAGCGCGAGTGGGCGGCGCATACATCGCCGACGTTGTGGAAGCGGCGACGGGCGTGAATCTTTGGCGCGAATGGGCAAAAATCGAAATTGCCGGCGGCAAAGAGCCTTACTCGCTACCGGAGCAGAGGCGAGATTATGCTGGAGTGATCCTCTCGCTTGCGCGGCAGGCCGAGCCCGATACTTCCGCTTACGCCGACCCCGAGATTCATCTGCGCGTAAAGAAGCACCATCACGCCGGCTTCGTTTTGAAATCGGCCAAGGCCGGTCGCATCGCCGAATTGCTCGAATCCTACGTATTGCGCTTCCGGGACGACTTCCTGGCCACGCAACCGATTCCCGAGAAGCCGACCTCCTAGACGCGCCCGCATCTCCGTTCGCGCACCATCTCAAACGAGTCGCAGGCGTCAAAATTTCAGAGCCCGGAGGCTCCCGCCTCCGGGTCCCCAGCTGCCCGATCGCTCCCAGCGGTAATTGACAGAAGCATGACGCCAAAGTAAAGTCATCTCCAGTTCTTTGCCGTGTGCCACGTTATAGGGCATTGGGTGGATGCTCGAATAGCGCGCTCGCGGTTTCAGGCCTTCCCATGGGCATTTTAACAGTGAGACGTTTACTCAGACGCAGCCTCGATTTTCGTTTGCCCCTCGTTTTCATTTTTCTTTGGTTTTGCTGCGCAGGAATTTTGACGCCAGCGCGTGCACAGACTGCGCCAGACACCGCCCCACCCCAATCGTCCCCGGCGCCCCAATCAACTTCGCCTGCACCGGCCACATCGCAGGATTCGAAACCCACTGGCGAGCCTGCTGCGGAGATGAGCACGCACGAATCAACAGCAACATTCAAAGTGCCTGTGAACCTGGTTCTCGTCCGCGTAGTTGTGCGCGACGGAACCGGGCGCGCAGTGCCAGACCTGAAGAAGGACGACTTCCAACTTTTCGATAGCCGGAAGCTGCAAATCGTCACACATTTTTCAATCGAGAAACCCGCAGCGCCGGTTCCCCCTGCGCCCGTATCGATATCGCAAGGCGAGGTCGACGAAGCCGGCAACGCCAAGCCCACGGTCGCGTTGCCATCCCGATTCGTGGCGCTGCTTTTCGACGACGTGCATTTGAGCATGGAGGACCTCGTCCGAGCGCGCCTGGCCGCGATGCGCTATCTCAAATCAGTAGTCCAGCCATCAGATCGAGTCGCGCTTTTCACCATATCGGGCCAGGATCAGGTGGATTTCACGGACGACCACGAACAACTGCGCGCTAAGCTGGCCGTCCTCACACCCCGCGGGGTGACGGCGGGCGATACATCCGGAACTAGCGGCTGCCCATCTATGAATTTTTATCAGGCAGACCTGATCGTCAACCACAACGATCAATCGGCGCTCGCTGTCGGAACTGCTGATGCCCTCGCCTGCGCGTACAACAACGACACGCGATTTAATAACGCGGCACAAAGTTTGGCGACATCAGCCGCATACGGCATGGTGTCGGCCAGCAACGTGGAGATGGACTACTCCTTTCGGCGGCTTCAGGAAATTATTCGGCGTATTTCCGTGTTGCCAGGGCAGCGAAGTATTGTCCTGGTCTCGCCGGGATTTCTGTTTTACGGGCGCGAGATTGACGTCGAAGAATTGATTGACAAAGCGACGCGCGCGAATGTGCTGATCAACACATTAGATGCGAGAGGCCTTTTCACACCCGACGACGGCCTGGACGTTTCGCGGGAGTACACGAGTTCGCCGACGGTCGCAGGTCCTAAAAGCGTGTATTACCTGACCTCTCAAAATAGGCAGAACGATATTTTGGAGGAACTGGCCGACGGCACGGGCGCCGTTTTCTTCCACAACAACAACGACCTCGACGCGGGCTTCCGGCAGGCTGCAGGAGCGCCGGAAGTGTCGTATCTGTTGGGTTTTTCCCCCATTGGCCTGAAGCTGGATGGCCGGTTCCATGACTTGAAAGTGACCCTCGCGAGCAAGCAGAAATACGCCATTCAGGCCCGACGGGGATACTATGCACCGAAGCACAGCACCGATCCGATGGAAGTAGCCAAGCAGCAGATTGAAGAAGCGGTGTTTTCGCAGGAAGAAATTCACGATCTTCCTGCCGAGCTTCATACGCAGTTCTACAAATCGGACAAGTCGGATGCGCAACTGTCCGTGCTGACTCGCTTCAATGTAAATCGTCTTCAATTTCGCAAGGAAGACGGGCGAAATAAAAACAATCTCACGGTCGTCGCAGCCTTGTTTGACCGCAACGGCAATTTCATTACCGGCAACGAGAAGACAATCGAACTGCGCCTCCGCGACACTACTCTGGCAAGACTCGAACAAACTGGAATGACGGTAAAATCGAATTTCGACGTTAAGCCTGGCGCTTATCTTGTCCGCATGGTCGTGCGAGATTCGGAAGCATCAATGATCGCAGCAGAAAATGGAATGGTTGAGATTCCTTACTAGTGAGGACGCCATGAAATCTCGGCAGCCAATCACCTTCATCGCAATCGTCGCCATTGTCGCCGTCGTAGCGTGGCTTGCGTGCCGTGGCGCGGGCTTGACGGCGTTCGCCCAGTCTCAGCAATCTCCTCCAGCCAACGCCTCGGCGCCTCCCGCTCCTCAATCCGCGCCAGCGCAGCAAGCCGCCGCTGGCGCCACTGGAGCAACTGCGACGCAAGATCAGAACCCGGATGCGTCTGGTTCTATCATTAAAAGCGAATCGCGGCTTGTTCGCGTGGATGCAATCGTCACCGACAAGAAGGGCAACTACATCACCGATCTGACCGCGAACGATTTCAAGGTGTTTGAAGACAACAAGCAACAGCAGGTCAACAGTTTCTATTTCGGCGCGGATGCCGCCGGGCCCGTAGCCGCGCGCCGGCATTACATGATTCTTTTTTTCGACAATTCCACAATGGATTTCGGTGATCAGGCGCGCGCTCGGGATGCCGCCGCGAAATTCATTGATGCGAACGCAGGACCAGATCGCGTAATGGCTGTCGTTAACTTTGGCGGTGTGGTTCAAATCACTCAGAACTTTACTTCCGATGTTGCCAGGCTCAAATCGGCCGTGGCTGGTCAGCGCACCTCGTCCGTCAGCCCGAACGCGCCGCCCACCGATACCTCCGGTACATCGGCAGCAACGACGCCCGGGCTAACTTCTGATACTCCCGGCGGATTTTCAGCACCCGGCGGCCTCTCCTCGCTGACCAGCGAAGAAGCCAATTTTGGCTCGCGCACGGTTTTAATCGCCTTGCGCAACATGGCCAAAGACCTCGCGCCCGTCAGCGGAAGAAAGACGCTCGTGCTGTTCACCTCAGGATTTCCGGCCACCGAAGAAATTATGTCGGAGCTTACGGCTACGATCGACGCGTGCAACAAAGCGAACGTCGCGATATATCCGCTCGATGTTCGCGGCCTCGTGGCGCCCGGCGCATGGATGCCGCCAAATCATTTCGATCGCACGCCGCCTACATACAGCGGAGCGAAATCACGCGAGTCAACTGGATTCGCATCGCAACCGGCGATAGTTCTCGCGGCGTACCGCGTCTCGAGTTCGCCAATTTGGGCCGCTCCTCAGCACGGCGGAGGCGGGACGGGCGGAGGCGGTGGCCACGGTGGCGGGCCCGGTGGCGGTACAGGCGGGCCTGGAACGGGCGGGGGTGGCACTGGCGGTGGCGGCAAGGGCGGTTCTGGCGGTACAGGTTCTGGCGGTTCCGGTGGTTCAGGTGGCGGAGGTGGTAGAGGAGGTTCTGGAGGCACCGGTGGCGGAGGTCGAGGCGGCGGCATACCGCTTCCCGGCTCGCCGTTCGTCACTCAGCCGCGTTCCATCGTTCCGTCGTTTCCAAACTTGCCGAGCAACAATCAGCAAGTTCTCTATATGCTCGCGGAAGGCACCGGCGGATTTCCAATCATGAACACGAATGATCTCCTCTCAGGTCTCGACAAAATCGCGCGCGAACAAAACGCCTACTATCTTCTCGGATACGCGCCTCAGGAATCTCCCGATGGAGCCTGCCACACGCTCAAAGTGAAAGTGGATCGCGGCGGCACGAATGTCAGATCGAGAAGCGGCTACTGCAACGTGAAGCCTCCCGACGTCCTCGCCGGCCGCCCCGTGGAAAAAACACTCGAAGCGCGCGCAACAGGAACTGTTCCCGGCAATATCGGCGGAACTCTCGAGGCGCCCTATTTCTACACGGCGCCGAATGCCGCGCGCGTCGATCTCTCCATGAGTATCGTGTCGTCATCGGTCGAGTTCACGAAAGTGAAAGGAAAATTTCATTCCGACGTGAACATTCTTGGGATCGCCTACAAGCCGGATGGCTCGGTAGGTGCGCGATTCAGCGATGCCGTTACTCTCGACTTTGACAAAGATGAATTAAAAAATTTCACCGCAGCGCCCTGGTATTACCAGAATCAGTTCACAGTCGCGCCGGGTCAGTATCGCTTGACCATCGCCCTCTCATGCGGCGGCCAGAGTTTCGGCAAATACGAAACGCCGCTTTCCATCGAGCCGTACGACGGCAAGAAATTCACGCTGAGCGCATTAGCGCTGAGCAACTCCATCCAGAAAGTTGCCGATTCGGGCCCTGGCCTCGATGCCGCTCTTCTCGAAGATCGCACGCCGCTCGTCGTCAAGGATTTCGAAATCGTTCCGTCCGGCAGCAATCGCTTCAAGAAGACAGATAAGACGGTTATCTACACCCAAATTTACGAACCGAAGTTGGCCGCCGCGAATCCGCCGGTGGTCAGAATCGGCTACCGCGTCGTTGATCCAAAAACCGGCAAGCAACTGATGGCATCCGGTGCCGTCGAAACCGACACATTCATCGTGAAGGGCAGCCCGGTCATAGCCATGGGCTTGAAGCTTCCCTTCGACGATTTGCCGCCAGGCTCTTACCGTCTCGACATGCAAGCCGGCGAAGTTGGAGGAGAGCGCACTCCGGTCCGCTCAGTCAGTTTCGACGTCGAGTAGCCAGCTCAAATGCCGAAATCTCGGCCTCCTGTACTTCCGTACATGAAGCTGTTCCTTCGTCCAGCTGGCTAGCCTGACCCAATAGGCTGCCCTCCCACTGAACCACAGGGTAATGGACTCTCCGGTACTCATAAACTAGTATCCCCAGCACGACGGGCCAACCTTCCGGGTCCGCTGCGAAAACACGTTCCAATTTCGCGCGGTTTGGGAGGGAATTACGGCCCGTTTGACGTGAGCCCACGATCCCAGCTTCAGGCCCACAGGCAAACCAGCCCGCTACAGTGAAGTTCAGGACGTTGACTACCTAGTCCCGGCACGCTTTCGTGTTCCTCGCCTGTGACGTTGTCTGTTCGGAGAGGCGGCGGACTCATCCGAAACGGAACAACCGGAGCGACGTGCAGCCAACGAATTAAAGTGCAGTTTCAATTTGCCGAAGTGTGTCTACAGGAGGGCGGACATGAAAAAATCTTCATTTGTGCTGGCGGCACTGGCTTTGCTGCTAGCTACGGTTTCAACTTCGTATAGCCAGCAGGGTCGTCAAGGTAATCCGGGGCAACAGGGACAAGGTGCGCAGGATCCCGGCCCGCGCGGCGCGCCAGTTGGCGCCGGTCAGCCGGTGCAAGGATTATCAAACGAAGAAGTCGATTATTTTAATAATGGATTGAACCGCTTCCAGGCAGTCGAAACTGTTCCGACCGGCCTGGGCCCGGGCTTCAATATGAACTCATGTTCGGGCTGTCATGCGCAACCGGCAATAGGAGGTTCAAGCCCCAGCACGACAGCCTATCCAAATATTGGTCCAAATCCACAGGTCGCCGTCGCCACTCTTGATAACGCGTCCAACATAATTCCACCCTTTATCACCGCCGATGGTCCGGTCCGTGAAGCCCGCTTCGTTTACACCACCAATGCAAACGGGAGTCTCACCAACACACCTGACGGCGGCGTTCACGATCTCTTCACCATCGCTGGACGCGGCGACGCGCAGAGCTGCCAGCTTCAGCAGCCTAACTTCGAGCAGGCGCTGGCACAGCGCAACGTAATCTTCAGGACACCCACGCCTCTCTTCGGCCTGGGCATGATCGAAGCGATTACGGACGAAACCATCATGTACAACGCCCTGCAGAATGCTGGCTTGAAACGGCTCCTCGGAATTTCTGGCCAGCCAAACCGCAATGGAAACGACGGCACAATTTCCAGATTCGGTTGGAAAGCTCAGAACAAATCGCTCAATCTCTTCGCCGGTGAAGCCTACAACGTGGAAATGGGCGTCACCAACGAAATGTTCCCTGATGAGCGAGGCTTTCCGCCAAATCCGCTTCCAGCAAACTGCCTGATGAACAAGACGCCGGAGGACGGGACGAATTTCCTTGCCCCCGGCAGCGATTCCGCCGCGGTTGCGAGCGACATCGTTATGTTCGCAACATACATGCGCATGCTCGATCAACCCACGCCTGCATGCACGGGCACTGGTTGCTCGCAGTCAATTCAGAACGGCGCCAAGGTGTTTGCCGGCGTCGGCTGCGCGCTTTGCCATACGCCTTCCATGCAGACGGGGCTGTCGTACTACGCGCCTGCAGGGATCAGTAATGTGACTGCAAATCTATTTTCTGATTTGCTCGTTCACAATATGGGCTCGGGACTCGCAGACGGCGTCAGTCAAGGTACAGCCGGCCCGTCGCAATTCCGCACGGCGCCATTGTGGGGAGTCGGCCAGCGTGTGTTCTTCCTGCATGACGGCCGCACTTCGGACTTGCAACAGGCAATTCTGGCACACGCAAGTCAGGGCTCCGAGGCTAACGGCGTGATCTACCAGTTCCGCGGGCTCACGACAAATCAAAAGCAGGACCTGCTGAACTTCCTTCGGTCGCTGTAAAGCTGTTGGCGGGGCGTTGCTGTGCGAACAGCAGCGCCTCGCTACCTCCACCGCCAACGAAATTGCTCGCTATCAATACTGCCTCGCCTAAATGCCCTCTCGCTTACAATATAAGGAGACTGAAACCTCAGTCTCCGCACTTGAATTAGCGGACCGCTCATATTGGAAACGTCTATCGAGCCTCAAAATCCTTCGCTGCTCGAATTCACAAACGTCACCGTAATGCGGGGCGCCCGCACTGCACTCCACGACATCACGCTTCGCATCGCCGCAGGCGAACATGTCTGCATCCTGGGCCCCAACGGATGCGGAAAATCCACGCTAATCAAAACCATCACCCGGGAATGCTATCCACTCGCAAGCGAAAACTCGCGGATTCTGCTCTTCGGCAAAGCGCAATGGAATATTTTCGAGCTGCGCTCGCTCCTCGGTATCGTCTCGCCCGACCTTCTAGCTTCGTGTACCTCGGATGCGACCGGCCTCGATGTCGTGCTCTCTGGTTTCTTCGGCAGCACTCGAATCTTCACTCATCATCAGATCGAACCCGATCTTGTCGCTCGCGCCCAGTCGTCGCTGGCGCGTCTGAATGCCTTGCATCTCGCTGCGCGACCCGTCGCCGAATTATCGTCGGGAGAAGCAAAACGCGTACTTCTCGCGCGCGCCCTCGTTCACGATCCCAAAACTCTTCTTTTCGATGAGCCAGGAACCGCACTCGACGTCGAAGCCCAGCGCCATCTTCAGGAAACCATGAGAAACCTGGCTCAGCAGGGAATCGGCATCCTGCTCGTCACCCACCATATCTCCGACATCATTCCCGAAATCGATCGCATCATTTTCCTGCAAGAAGGACGAATCCTCGCCGATGGCAGCAAAACCGAGTTACTGACAGAAAAGCGCCTAGCCAATCTTTTCGGCGTCCCCGTAAGAATCGCTCGCCAGGACGGCTTCTTCCATCTCTGGTGACCTTTGCCGGAATTGCATAGCAGCCTCAATCCAGCAGCTGGCACTTGTAGCGGCCGGCGTCAGCCGGGCATCTTTCTTTTGCACTCGCGGCGTTCTTAAAAACCGATCAGCTCCCTCCGTCCTTCTCTACCCGCCCAGCGCCGCCGCCCCCGCAATCCCCGAATCGCTCTCATACCGCGCATGCACGATAGGAATTTCCAGCGGCGTGGGATTGATACACCACTCAGGCAATTTCTCCCGGATCCGGTCGAAGAATGGCGCAAGCATCTTCGCCACTCCGCCGCCAATTACAATAATCTCCGGCTCGAGCAGGTCAATAGTGTTCCCGATCCACACCGTCAGCAGATCAGCCGTCTCTTCAAGCGTCGCTCTGGCGATTGGATCGCCGGCAACAAAAGCTTCGTCCACCATTTCGCTCGTCACAGCGCGCACATCGCCACGCGCCAGGTTTAATAACTTGGACTCCGGAGAATTAGCCGCGAGCAATTTTTGTCGCGCGCGCTCGGCGATTGCCGGCCCCGCAGCCAGCGCCTCGATGCAGCCAAGCTTGCCGCATGCGCATCTCGGTCCTCGATAGTCAATGCTGACGTGGCCGCCCTCGCCCGCCGCGCCAGTACGACCATGGTAAATCTTGCCGTCTAAAATGAAGCCCGTGCCGATCCCCGTCCCCAGCGTCGCATAAAACACAATTCGATATCCGCGCCCCGCGCCCCAGCGCACTTCCGCCAGCGCGGCGGCCTTGCCATCATTCTCAAGGCAGACCGGCAATTCGTACGCCCGCCGAATTTCTTCCGCCAGGGGATAATTCCTCCAGCAAGGCACATTCGGTGGATTAATGATGATGCCTTTGATAGGATCGAGCGGCCCGGGAGCGCAAAGCCCGATCCGGGAAATATCCGGACGCGCATCCGGCTTTGCCTCGAAGACAGCGTCAATCGCCGATTTCACGGCGCCGAGCCCCTCGGCGGCCGTGCCTTTAGCCGGCATGGGCTTACGCAACTGGAGCAGAATCTCGCCCTGCTCGTTTACAAGCCCAGCGGCAACCTTCGTCCCACCAATATCTACACCAATAGCGTAGCGAGCCACGTTCCCAACTTTCATCATGCAAATCGCGACGGTGCGGTGTCACTCCACCGCTAGGTAGGCATATCGTAGCAGAAACAGCACTAATCGCCTTCCGACTCGCCTCTCGGTTGAAGTATTTGCCTTCCGGTGGCAGCCCCCTGCTTCAGCAGGAGGAGCTGGACTTCAGTCCGGCGAAAGAAGTTCCGCCGTGAAGTGAGCTTCAGCCCTGGGCCTGCTCCGTACAATTCCCGGATGCTCGCACGCGACGGTATGAAATAAACTGCCCCCTCCCAATATGCCGCTTGCACCACAAGACACTCGTACTTTCGTCACTTCGTCAGCTACCTGGGAAAGAAGATCGATCCTACAATCTAATAGTCTCTGCGATCTTCTGCTCGACGTAATTCGCGAGAACCGAGCCAAACGAAGATTCCAAATGCACGAATTCGTGTTCATGCGAGATCACATTCATCTAATTCTCACGCCCGCTCCGCTTGTGTCGCTCGAGAAAGTGATGCAGTTCATCAAAGGAGGCTTTTCTTACCGTGCCAAGAAGGAAATAAGCTTTTGTGGTGAAGTATGGCAGAAGGGTTACAGCGAACACAGAATCAGAAGCGCAAACGAATACGCACAACAAGTTGAATATCTCTGGATGAATCCCGTAAAAGCTGGCCTCGCGACGCTACCCAACGAATATCCGTACTCCTCAGCGCGATTAAAGACCGAAGTCGATCCGGCCCCGCTTCAATTTCAACGGACGTCTCGCACATAAATCCCAGCTCCGAAGCCATTGCCTTTCGAGGCGCGCCCTGTGCAAGCCTTTAGGTGGCAGCCCCCTGCTTCAGCACGGGGAGCGGGACTTCAGTCCAGCGAAAGAAGCTCCGTCGAGAAAATGGGCTTTAGCCACGGGCGTTTTCGAGGGCCCAGCGCTAAAGCGCACGATCGCAAGCACGACTCCTGCCGGAGCGCTGCAGCGCTCCTTCCCCCGCATAAATGCAGGGGCTGCCACCATATCGAAGCTCACACGTTGCACGCTTTCGGAAGCTAGCCAGTCGCCTGCCTTCCGACACGCGCCCATCGCCACTTTCGACAGGTGTCCGTTGCATGCCTTTCGGTGGCAGCCCCCTGCTTCAGCAGGGGGGAGCTGGACTTCAGTCCAGCGAAAGAAAACCTCGCCCCCCAATGGGCTTTAGCCACGGGACTCGCTTCAAGTTTTAGCTTCGTGATTCGCAACGAGTACGTGTTATTCCACCGCAAGGTAAACATATCGTAGCAGAAACAGCACGGTCAGAATCCAGATGAGCGGGCTAATTTCCCGATACTTTCCCGCGCCGATTTTCACGAGCGTGAAAGAAATCATGCCCAGGCTCAATCCCGTGGCTACGCTAAACGTAAGCGGCGTGGCCAGCACAGTGAGAAACGCGGGAAACGCATCGCTGAAATCGTCCCAACGAACCCTGGCGATCGATTCGCACATGAGCGAGCCGACGAGTATGAGCGCGGGCGCGGTCGCGTAGCTGGGAATTGCCGTAAGCAGCGGCGCGCAGAAGAGTGCCGCGCAAAAAAGTGCGGCGATCAGCAGATTCCCCAAGCCCGTCCGCGCCCCGGCCGCCACGCCCGCGGCGCTTTCGATGTAGCTCGTCACCGTCGAAGTTCCCGTGGCCGCTCCGAAAATTGTCCCAATAGCATCCGCGAGCAACGCCCGGCTCGCGCGCGGCAGCTTGCCGTCGCGAAGGAATTTCCCCTGATCGCACACGCCCACAAGCGTGCCGACGTTGTCGAACAGGTCCACGAAGAAGAAGATAAAAATCAGCTCGACTAATCCGAGCCGCGCGGCGCCCCCAAGATTGAGTTTAAAAAGCGTGCCTCCCGGATGCGGCAGCGAGAAGACATGCGTCGGCCACTGGCTGAGTCCGCGCAAAAGGCCGGCAAGAGTCGTAACCACAATGCCTATTAGAATTGCCCCGCCGATTCGTCGCGCCATTAGTATCGCCGTCAGAATCAGTCCAAACGCAGCAATCTGGACTTGCGGGTCTCCAAAATTGCCCAGCGAGACGAAGGTCGCAGGGTTCGCAACGATGATCTTCGCGTTTCGCATTCCCACAAATGCAATGAACAAACCGATGCCCGCCGCCGTCCCGTGCTTCAAGCAGTCCGGTATCCCGTTCACGATCTGCTCGCGCACGTTGGTCAGCGTCAGGATCAGGAACAGGCATCCCGAAAGGAACACGACGCCCAGCGCCGTCTGCCAGGGAATACCGCGCCCAATGACGATCGAATAAGTGAAGTAGGCGTTCAGGGACATTCCGGGTGCCAGCGCAATCGGATAGTTCGCCCAGACGCCCATAATCAGCGTGGCAACCGCCGCCGAAATGCACGTCGCGAACAGAACCCCTTCGATGGGCATCCCCGCGTCGGCCAGCATCCGCGGATTCACGACGATGATATACGCCATCGTCATGAAGGTAGTCAGCCCGGCGAGCAACTCGCGACGCACGGTAGTCTGATTTTCAGTAAGCTTAAAAATGCGTTCGAGCAATCACTCGCTCCAATTGCCATACAAAAAAGTGGCCAATCATAAGTCGCGCACCCTATTGCGTCAACGATCCGCGCATCTTACGGCCGTGTCTGTTGGCTTTCGGTTCTATTGGTCGTTGGTCTTTCGCGTGCCCCATCCTTGTGAAGCAAGGGTGGTTCTCGCCCTATCCACATCCTGATTCCCAAAAAGACACCAAAGAATTGATGCCCTCGCCACCGTGACTTCACCGCTTCTATCTTTACCTCAGAGCCCGGAGGCTCCCGCCTCCGGGTCCGATGTCGACGCCGACGGGAACCCGAAATCCTTACAGAGTCGTCGTTTGACAAGCCGCCAAAACTATGCTACAGTAATTACGGAACTATGACTGTTACACTCAGTTATAGAGAAGTAACAATTACGGACGTGGAACTTCGTCCGAAGGAGGCTGGTAACACGTGGCAGGCGAACACCCAGCGTGCAACCAATGCACCCGTAGCGCCGGCATCCTGTTTACCCTGAGCCTCGAAGGGCCGGCGTCTTTCCGCCCCGCCACCGTTTGCCAAATTTGACTGCAACATGATCCAGCGCCAAGCTTTTCTACTCGATACACCAAGCATCGTCACTAGCCCCTGAAACCCTTTCAGCGCTGCTCTCGTCACTCTGTTGCGCAGCGTTTTTGCTCAGCTTCGCCATCTATGAGATTCTCGCGATAGCAGGCCGCGGCGCCCAAACTAACGCGCTGCACCTGATCGAGCTAATGGAACCTACACCTCAAACCTCCGAACCGTATGCGATAAAAACTGATGAATTGACGCGGAAATTTGGCGAAATGATTGCCGTGGATGCGCTCAATCTGCGCATTTCGAGCGGGAAGATTTTTGGGCTGCTTGGGCCGAATGGGGCAGGGAAGAGCACGACGATTAAAATGCTTACGACGCTTCTCGAACCAACGTCAGGTTCAGCGACCGTCGCGGGCTTCGACATCGTGCGCGCTCCCTCTCAGGTGCGCAGGCACATCGGCTACGTTCCGCAACTGTTGTCTGCCGATGGCGGGCTTACTGGATTTGAAAATTTGATGCTCTCCGCGAAGCTCTACGGGATGCCTCGAACCGAGAGAAAGGGCCGAATTGCTGAAGCGCTCGATTTCATGGGCCTGACCGAATCCGGCAAGCGGCTGGTGAAGACTTACTCGGGCGGAATGATTCGGCGCCTTGAACTCGCGCAGGCGATGCTGCACCGGCCAACTGTGATGTTTCTCGATGAGCCGACGATTGGACTCGACCCCGTGGCGAGGCACGCGGTGTGGGATCGCCTGGAAGACTTGCAGCAGGAATCGCAGATGACCGTCCTTATTACGACGCACGACATGGATGAAGCTGACGAACTTTGCGACGAGTTGGCGATTCTACATCAGGGCAAGGTCGCGGCCGTTGGGGAGCCGGATGCGCTGAAAGCATCCGTTGGGCCGGATGCTACGCTCGACGACGTGTTCGCGCATTTCAGCGGAGGCTCGATTCAGGAAGGAGGCAGCTATCGTGACGTCCGCCAGGCTCGACGCACAGCCAGCCGCTTGGGCTGAATCCTCCGCGCTCGTTGGTTTGTTCACGCAGACCGCCGCGATCGCGGAAGTCGAGCTCAAGAAAGTTTTGCGCGATCCGACTGAATTGCTCACCCGAGCGGTTCAGCCGGTACTCTGGCTCGTTGTGTTCGGTCAGGTATTTAGCCGCGTTCGAGGAATTCCAACGGGCAATGTCAGCTACCTGGCGTTCATGACGCCGGGAATTTTGGCGCAAAGCGTTTTGTTCGCGGCGATTTTTTACGGCATCGCCATCATTTGGGAGCGCGACCTCGGAATCGTGCATAAGCTGCTGGTGAGTCCGGCGAATCGCGCATCGTTCGTCTTGGGAAAGGCCATCTCCGCCGGATTTCGCGGAAGCATTCAGACCGTGATTATTTATTTGATCGCTCTCGCGCTTGGAATCGGCATGCGCTGGAACCCGTTGAATATCGCGGGCGTATTTTTTGGTGTGGCACTGGGCTCGGCGATTTTCGCGACGTTCTCTTTGATCATTGCTTGCATCGTGAAATCGCGAGAGCGATTCATGGGCATCGGACAGCTGATGACCATGCCGCTATTTTTTGCTAACAACGCGATTTATCCGTTGTCGCTGATGCCGGGATGGTTGCGCGCGATCGCGCTCATCAATCCCCTGACCTATCTGGTGGATGCGCTTCGTGGGCTGATGATTCAAGGCGGCGAGAGCATCCATAGCCTGCCCGCCGACTTTGGGGTAATGGCGGTAATTTTCATAATTCTTGCAACCATTGCGTCGCGGCTTTATCCAACTCTTGTGAGGTGATCCCTGCCGTTAACTGTTTGAAACGGTGGGGCTAGACAGGGTCGGCCGGGATTGTGCGATACTCATTTTGCCCGGCCAAGGGGGGTTGTGTGGCCAAGAAATTGAATGGAGTAGTTCGTGTTTTGGCGGTTTCTTTCGCTTTTCTGACTGTTTTCGCGCAAATTTCCAAAGCTCAGAATAATCAAGTGATGGGCGAGATTCGCTTTGACGCCGCATCCAAAGTGGAAAAGAGCTCTGGTGTGTGGATTGACGGCCAATATGTTGGATATTTGAACGAGCTGAAGGGCGACAAAAAGGTTCTGCTGCTCCCGGGCGAGCACACCGTCGCTGCGCGCGCGGCAGGCTATCAGGAATCTGAGGCCAAGATTGTCGTTGTTCCCGGACAGATTCAGATATTGCACGTAAAGTTGGACAAGGATCCTCGCGTGCAATACTCGGCCGTAACTGCAGAAGTTAAGCTGTCCGTGGATCCGGATCGCGCCGCTGTATTCCTCGATGATGCTTATGTCGGACATGTGAGCGAGTTCCAGGGCGTCGGCCGAGCGATGCTGGTCAATCCGGGGAAGCACCGCATCAAGATTGCTCTCGCCGGCTATAAGCCATTTGAGAGCGAATTTGACCTGCAACCGAAGCAGAAGTACGAGGTCAAGACCGATCTTGAGAAGGCGAACATCGTCGATTCGCTGGTGAAAGGATCGTAATAGGCTCGGCGTTCAGGGCATTTGCGATTTGTCGTGGAAGTGCTGTGAATTGTCCGCCCCGGCTGCGTTTTAGCCGGGGTTTTTTTTGTAGCTTGGCCGCTATTTACTTGCCGGACCCGATACGAATTAGAGTTCCAAAACTAACCTTTTCCCCGCGGCGCCGTCAAAGACAAGCTGGCATAAATGAACGTTTCCAGAAGCAAAAAATGTTAAAGTTAGAGAGTGAGCATGGTGTGAGCCGCCCCATTCCTCCGCCTTGCGTTGCCACTTCCAGTTGACTTGAGAGAACTGCTGAAAATGTTTAGCTGTGCTTCGAAGTTGAAAGGGCGCTCCTTGCGCCGCGACATCCGCTCTACAAGAGGTGCCGTGCTGTTCGGCATGCTCCTCGCCGCCATAGCTGCCACAGGTCTCTCTTCCTCCATTGCGCACGCTCGCCAGACTGATCCTGCGGCGCCTGCTGTGGTGCAGCCGGGAGCGCCGGGTAAGCCGAGTAAGAAATTGCCGGCGTCGACGACGGCCGCGCCGCCCCGATGGTCACCGGCAGATGTAGAGTTCATGCAGGGCATGATCATGCATCATTCGCAGGCAGTGGAGATGACGGCGCTGATTTCTTCGCACACGGAGAACAAAGATGTGCGGGCACTGGGGGCGCGAATCAGTAGCTCGCAATCGGATGAGATTAAATTTATGCAACGTTGGCTGGCGGCGCGGGGAGAGCCAGTATCTATGGCGATGCCGGGAATGCCGGACATGAAAATGTCGGGCGAACCGATGACACGGATGCCGGGGATGCTGACGCCGGAGCAGATGGAAGCGCTGCGGAACGCGAAGGGCGCGGAGTTCGACCATCTGTTTTTGACTGGCATGATTCAACACCACAATGGCGCGCTGATCATGGTGAAAGATTTGTTCGATACGGCGGGTGCGGGACAGGACGCCGACATATTCAACTTTGCGACGGACGCCGATAACACGCAACGGGCCGAGATCAAGATTATGCAGGGCATGCTCGAGAAAAAACCGCAAGAGGAGAAACGATGAACCGAGTGCACCGTGTTGCTTTGCGTCTCGCCGGATTGGCCGCGGCCGCGATTTTTTTGTGCTCCAGTGTGAGCGGGATGCAGGAGCAGGCTCCTGCGCCTCCAGCAGCCGCACCAGCACCAGCACCAGCGCCAAAGCCGGATGCGCAACAACAGAATCAGAATCCGTTTGCGCCGCAACCGGCTCCTCCTCTTCCGCCGGGAATGACGGGGTCAGATACGAGCGATCCGCGGTACAAGCTGACGCCCGGGATGTACGACGCGGGCGAAGTATCAATGGGCTTGAAGCACCTCGCGCTGGTCAAGAAGCCTGACGCGTTTCAACTCGGGGTGGATCAGCCGGATGATCCGAAGGTACAGAAGACGCTGGGCCTGCTCGGTGTCGGCGGCGGTGATCTCACGAAGATACCGAAACCGCTGCAGATGGTGATTGCGCAGCTCGCGTTCGCGAACTCGGACTTGGCGTTCCAGGGCAACCACCTTTTTCAAGGAAACTTTTACGGCATAAGTATCTACGACATTTCCAATCCAGCGCAGACCGCAGCGATAACTTCGCTGGTGTGCCCGGGCGGGCAGGGCGATGTGTCGGTATACAAGAACCTGCTGTTCATGTCAGTGGAGATGCCCAACGGAAGACTCGATTGCGGCTCGCAGGGATTCCCACCGGAGCCGCCGCCAGCCCCGGGTCATGAAAAAGAGCGGCGGTTGCCGGTTGCGCAAAAGGACCGTTTCCGTGGCGTGAGGATTTTCGACATCTCGGACATCAAAAATCCGAAGCAAGTGGCAGCGGTGCAGACGTGCCGCGGCTCGCACACGCATACGCTGGTGGTGGATCCGAACGATAAGGACAATGTTTATATCTACGTGTCGGGGACGTCGTTCGTGCGACAGCCGGAAGAACTGGCTGGGTGCTCGAACGCAACACCGGATAAGGATCCGAATACAGCGCTGTTCCGTATCGAAGTGATCAAGGTTCCGGTCGCAGCGCCACAGGACGCGCAGATCGTATCGACCCCTCGACTGTTTATCGACGCGCGAACGGGCGCGATAAACGGTCTGAGCAACGGCGGCAGCCACGACAAGGGTGAGGAGAAGCCGGCGGATACGAACCAGTGCCACGACATCACGGTGTACTCGGCCATCGGATTGGCGGCCGGCGCGTGCTCGGGCAATGGCATCGTGCTGGACATCAAAGATCCTGTTCATCCGAAACGCGTCGATGCGGTGAACGATCCGAACTATTCCTACTGGCACTCGGCTTCGTTCTCGAATGATGGGGCGAAGGTCGTGTTTACCGACGAGTGGGGCGGCGGACTAGGAGCGAGATGCCGTCCGAATGACCCGAACAAGTGGGGCGCGGATGCGATCTTTCATCTGAAGGACGATAAGCTGAGCTTCGCGAGTTATTACAAGCTGCCGGCTGCGCAGGGCGACACGGAGAATTGCGTGGCGCACAACGGATCGCTGATCCCGGTTCCCGGACGCGACATCGAGGTGCAGGCGTGGTATCAGGGCGGCGTTTCGGTCATGGACTTCACCGATGCGGCTCACCCTTTTGAGATTGCGTATTTCGATCGCGGGCCGATTGATCCGAATATGCTGGTG
>Ga0209624_10000203_pt1 | contig 54288 bp, 47 predicted proteins | sample JacPinW_OM2H0_O1_FD_188565 | JGI IMG/M metagenome (GOLD analysis project Ga0209624, IMG submission 188565) | Forest soil microbial communities from Algoma, Ontario, Canada - Jack Pine, Ontario site 1_JW_OM2H0_O1 (SPAdes) (version 2) | ecosystem: Environmental > Terrestrial > Soil > Boreal...
CGGATAAGAAAGGTTGGGGAATTGCGCTTCCACAGTTGCCGCATCCGAATGGCATACACCGCAAGCCTCGACGCGGATACGCACCTGTCCGGCGCCGGGGACGGCAACCTTTCTTTCGACCAAGGAGAAAACGCCCGGTGAAGAAATCTCGACGGCTCTATATGTGCTCGCCATCCTTATCCTCCAACTTCACATTCCGCCCAACAGAAATGATTCGATCTTGAGTGTCAGTCACTCTGTTACTTCGAGTTCCCTTCCTGCGAACGCAACATGCGCCGGCGCGAGAGCGCGGTTCTATACCGCCACATTGAATCTGAGCCCGAGGGCTCAATGGCTTTATATATTGTGTTCATGGAAACCTTCGCATTCGAACTAACGGTAGGGGTTGGCAGGCCTGGCTACAATGACATATAATCCACTTTTCCGGCCATTGTAACATCCTGGGCTGGCAATGAAACCAATACTGGCAAGCAGGCGACCTTCCATATCGGTGGTTATCCTTGGGGTACCTCCGGTGGAGGAGCTCGATCTGATTGGTCCACTTGAGGTTTTTGCGGGCGCGAACCGCGTACTCGGCGCGCGGGGCCCCGCTTACGACGTTCGAGTAGTAAGCTCCCAACCTAAACCAATCATTGCAGGCGAATGCGGAGTTTCTTTGTTAGCGCATGGCTATTACCGGAGACTGCGCGAGCCCGTGGACACACTGGTCGTCGTTTGCGGACCGACCTCAAAAGACACACGTGACAGCCGCTTTGCTCTTTGGCTACAAAAGACTGCGGGCCGCTCACGACGAGTGGCATCGGTGTGCGTCGCAGCCTTTGTCTTGGCTGAAGCGGGTTTACTCCATAACAAGCGCGCAACAACTCACTGGGCCTTTGCTGCCGATTTGCAGAAGAAATATCCAGATGTCAAAGTCGATGCGAATCCGATCTGGATACAAGATGGGAATATCTATACCTCTGCCGGAGTCACGGCTGGCATTGATCTCGCTCTGGCGATGGTAGAAGAGGACCACGGTGCCTCCGTGGCATTGAATGTGGCGCGCAACCTTATCGTGTTTCTGCGCAGACCTGGCGGTCAGGCGCAATTCAGCGTTTCCCTATCAACTCAAGCTTCGGGACGTAAGGCGCTACAGGACCTTCAGGTGTGGATGGCAGAAAACCTGAACAAGAATCTCTCTGTTGATGTACTCGCCAGGCGTGCTGCTATGAGCCCGCGGAACTTCAGTCGTGTCTTCAGAAAGGAAACTGGCATTACACCCGCTAAATTCGCGGAACGCTTGCGCGTGGAGGCTGCACGCCGACAGCTAGAACAAACTGTTAAGGCCGTCAAGGAAATCGCTGGTTCGTGTGGCTTCAGCAGCTCTGAGATCATGAGACGTACTTTTCTCTCACAACTGCAAGTTACACCCAGCGCTTACCGGCTCCGTTTTCAGCGCCGTAGTCCACCTGGGACAAGCCACTCGTAGCGATATCGACTCCTGGATTGTCGGCTACACGGAAACCAACCCTTGAAATGGCTATAGTTTGTGCAGCTTACGCAACCGAGCGAATCAATTCGCTGCGGAACGGTATGCTCAATAATTGTGTATTCGGTACGTATCGGGCCCTTGCAACCATCTGAATTGGGTCCGACCCGGAGACATGGATTACAAAATGTACGAGCTACATGGATAACGACTTTGGGCCGAACGGATTCTTGGTACGTCGAAGGACACATTCCCTCTTACGGCGTATCATCGGGATATTCCACATCGGCCGTGGAGAAGTGGCAAGCCAACGGGTATTAATGGGAATCAGCCGCGTGGCCTGCGGCGCGGGTCGAAGGTAGCGGCTCCGATTTGGTCGCGTCCGGACTCGTCGGCAGGTTAATGAGAGTAACTCCCGATGATGCCCATTGGAGCCGGCGGTCGCTACTCGAAACTTCCTCTGCGATTTTCGTAAACAGCCGATCTTTCATGGCGGTTCGTTTCGTGTAGTCAATCACATAACTGACGGTGAATTCCAACGACCCGCCATTTATGACGAGTGCGACGGTAGGTTCCAACGGTGGGTTTTCGCTTCGATAATTGTCACTGATCACTTTCCATGAGGTCTGCGCCTCGACCAGATACTCGCCAATCGCCTCTTTGGCTACGCGCAAAAGCATCTCCCTCGCAAATTGGCAATCGCTGGTGTTTGTAAACAGCACTCTAATCTCATCCCAGATAAACCGGAACCCTTGCGAATAATTGAAAACGGACCCCTTCAAAACGGCGCTGTTAGGAATGCGAACGATCCGGCCATTGTACAAGTCCCCGCTGACCCAGTTTCCCGTTTCCATCAGCGTGGTTCGCAGGAGGCCGATGTCGATCACGTCACCACGGGTGTCGCCGATCTGAACTCTGTCTCCCACGGCGTACAGCTTTGAAAAACCAATGGAGAAGGCGCCGGCAAAACTGGCCAGCACGTCTTGCAGGGCTACTGCCACACCCGCGCCGACAACACCGATGGCGAAACTGAGGCGGCCCAAGCGATCTTCAAAGACGAAAGCAAGGAAAAGGAGAATCGAGAGGTATCCCGAAAAGACGATGAGCTTGCGAACCTTATAGCGCGCATCGGCCCGGCCAAAACGCCGGGGCAGTGTTTGTTCCAGTACGCGAAACGTGGCGTGAATAATGAGGATTCCGACACCTGCGGCAACGCACTTCCAGAAGAGCGAAAGCGAAACAATCTGCCTTAAGAGATCATTCATGCAGCGACCATCGTTCCTCAGTTTGCCGCTAGAGGGTGAAACAAGACTACCTTAATCGGGTTCATCGAGCTGAAATCTTCTTAGAAGGCGCCGGGAAAAATGGCCGGAGGATATGGAGCAAGCCGGCGCCTTACGATGGGTGGGCAACTGGACCAGGGAATTTGGGCACTACGCGCGTGTTCCGATAACCTCGATGTATTCACCCGACAGCATGGTTGTTCCATCGGTCGCGATGTTGTTGCGGGTCCACAATGTAGTCAAGTCCTCGTGGAATGCCTTTTTGCCTGCTTCGTTGAGCGTTCCATACGCGCGGTTCGTCGGCCCGCAGTACTCGAAAAAGTAATCAACCAGCTGGGCGGGAGGATGTTTCCTTGCGGTAGAATGCCGAACGTAACGGTCCGGTTTCGACCGTGAGTGACCCGATATGACAAATCTTCGACGGGATGTGCGGTACGCGGGGCGGATGGTGGCCAAGACGCCCGGGCTTTCGGCGATCATAGTTCTCACCCTGGCGCTCGGAATAGGAGCCACCACCGTAGTCTTCAGCATCGCCAATACGCTGATGCTGCAGCCGCTGCCGGTTCCGCACGCTTCGCGGATCGTGGCGGTCGGCTTTCAGCAGAAAGGGAATCCGCTCGGCCTGGGAAGTCTTTCCTATGTGGAGCTGGGCGATTTCCAGTCGCAGTCCGGTGACGTATTCGCCGCCCTACTCGGAAATATCGGCAGGCTGTCCGGGTTCGGCCTGGTTGGCCATCCCGCCGAGCAGGTGCTGTCGAATTACGTGACCGGAAATTTCTTCACGGGACTGGGTGTCAAGCCGGCGCTGGGTCGTATGTTCGCTCCCGGCGAAGGCGAGCAAATCGGCGCACCCCGCGCAGCGGTCCTCAGCTACGCGTTTTGGAAATCGCATCTGGGCGGCGATCCCGGCGTGATCGGCCGGGAAGCGCTCGTCAATGGAAAACCGACCGAGATCATCGGCATCGCACCCAAGGGATTTCACGGCGCATTACCCTCGCTGATCGACGTCCAGCTATATCTTCCGCTCAGCATTGTGGCCGAAGATCAGGCCGCCACTCCCGGCGCATACCAGAACGGAAACTTATTCACCAACCGCACAGACCGCGAAATCACCGTGCTCGGTATGTTAAACCCCGGCATTACCGTGGCCAAGGCGCAAAGCGCGGCTCGCCTGATCCAGGCGCGCCTCGCCAGCCAATATTCCAAAGACGAGAAGGGACTGGTAATCGAGGCCCTTCCCGCGCCCAGCGGCGTTCCGGAAAGCGGCATTTTGCGCTTGATCGCGGTCCTATTCGTCGGTCTTTCGGGCATGGTTCTGCTCCTCGCCTGCATGAATGTGGCGAACATTCTCATGGCCCGCGCGACGACCCGGCGGCAGGAGATGGCCATCCGTTCGGCGCTGGGTGCGCCGCGCTGGTGGTTGATTCGCCAGATGCTCACCGAGCCCGTGTTGCTCGCGCTCCTGGGCGCCGTCGCCGGCGTGGTCGCCGCCCGCTGGACTATGTCCGCCGTCTTCGCCCTACCTGCCTGGGCAAGGCAGAGAGCCGACTTCGTCATCCTCAATTTTAATTTCGATTGGCGCGTGTTCCTGATCGCCTTTGGCGGCGCGATTCTGTGTGCGATCGCCGCCGGCATATGGCCGGCCATTCGCGCCGGGCGGGCCGATCTGAATCTGGTGCTGCACGAGGGCACGCGCACTGGTACGGGTGGCGCCGAGCGCCGTCATACGCGCAACGTCCTCGTTATTGCCCAGGTGGCGTGCTCGCTTGCGCTGCTGATTGCCGCGGGCTTTTTCATCCAGACTTTGCGCCGAGCCCAGCATGCCTATCTGGGCTTCGATTCCACCCATCTTGTTATCTGCACCATGGACCCGCACGAAATCGGCTACGATCGCACGCGCTCGACGCAATTTTATCGAGAGTTGACGAACCGCGTTGGCGCCCTGCCTGGTGTGCAATCGGTTAGCACCTCGTTTGGATTTCCTTTCCTCGGAATCGAGTACGCCACCAGTATTTTCGCCGAGAATCGCGTAATTCCTCCAGGCCAGCAACCTCCGTCCATATTTCACAACGTGGTGAGCCCGGAGTATTTCCTCAATTTGCGCATACCGCTGCTTCAAGGGCGGGCCTTCACGGAATCTGACGACGATCACGCCCCGCTCGTCGCGGTCATCAATCAAACGATGGCGCGCGAGCTCTGGCCGGGCGAAAATCCCATCGGAAAACGATTCCGGACGGAAAAGGAAACTAGTCCACTCATTGAGGTTGTCGGCTTGGTGCCCGATGGAAAGTATCAGAACATAATGGAGGACCCGCAGTCCTGGTTCTACCTTCCGCTGCTCCAGGAATTTCAGTCGCTTCGCTCGATCGCAGTTCGTTCTGCCGTTCCTCCGCAAAACTTTATCGCGGATGTCGAGCGCGAAATCCGCGCCCTGGCTCCGGGCTTGCCGCTCTTCAACAGCGCCACAGGGGAGCAGGTGCTTGATCAAAGCCAGTTCATTTTACGGCTGGGTGTCTATCTGGCTGGAGGCATGGGCCTGCTAGGCTTGTTCATCGCGGTGGTGGGCGTGTATGGAGTTGTATCGTACGCCGCCGCGCAGCGGACGCGCGAAGTCGGCATCCGCATCGCGCTGGGCGCAACGCCCATGGACGTGCTGAAGCTGATCCTGCGCGAGGGATTGCGCCTGATCGGGACGGGACTGACGGCGGGCGTGCTTCTTGGCTGGCTGCTTACGCGCGGAATCAGCCGAGTCTTTCATGGTGAAACGGGCCCGATCGCGTTCGCGGTAGGCATCGTGTTGCTTGCCGCCACGGGATTTGTGGCGTGTTACGTCCCTGCGCGGCGGGCCATGCGGCTGAATCCGATGACGGCGCTCCGGCATGAGTAACGGCCGGCGAGGTCAGATCACTCCGGCGCTCCCTTTTCGAGATACTTGGCGATTCCCAGGTGGTCTTGAGCTTTGATTTCAATGTGCTCATTTCCGGTGTCATGATGGCCATGCCGAAATCCATCTTTTGCGCTGTAAAAATCGATGCCTTGCGCTCGAAAATATCACGGTTAACCAGGATTTCCCTCGCATTCGCAAATTTCAGGCAAGATGGAAGCTGTCCGGAATCGCACTCCTGGATGTGAGGGGTAGAAGCGTCGTGGCGGAAAGTAGCCTCAAGAAGCGCCCGGGCGCAGACTACGCCGCAGGCCGAATCAGCTCGATTCTGAATGGCAGGCCAACCAATTCGGATGGTGCGGCCCCCCCAAGCGATGGGCGCTTTAAGACTAAATCGCGAAGCGCTCCTTCTGCTTTTCGCTTCTGAATGCGCGCGACAACGTCTCTCGATGTTCTTTAATTTGGCCTCGAGTCGTCGCTCGGCTTCTTATTGTCGGGTGGAGGAGGTGTTTTCGGCTTTGGCTGCGGGCGTTGAGCCGGCCTTTGGGCTGGCGGATTGGCTGGCTTGGCTGCTGGGGCTGGAGCTGGATTCGGGCGGGCGGCCGGCGCGGGCTTGGCTACAGGAGCCGGGGCAGGTTTCGGACGCTCGACTGGAGCAGCGGGTTTGGCCGCAGGAGCTGGAGCAGGTTTCGGACGCGCCGCTGGAGCAGCGGGTTTGGCCGCAGGAGCTGGAGCTGGTTTCGGACGCGCCGCTGGAGCAGCGGGCTTGGCTGCAGGAGCTGGGGCCGGTTTCGGACGCGCGGGTGGAGCAGCTGGCTTGGCTGCAGGCGCTGGATTCGGCCGAGCGGGTGGAGCAGCGGGCTTGGCTGCTGGCGCTGGCTTCGGCGCAGCAGCGGGGGCGCGCGCAGGTGCAGGCGCTGGGCGATTCGGTTGAGCAGCGGGTGCCGTTGCGCGCGGGGCCGGAGCCGCTCTGGCCGGAATCACTGCAGCAATAGGTTTGCTCTGCGGCACGGGTTTTGCTGCCACGAAGACGGCCGGACGGCCGTGGTTGGCGGTGGCGAACTGCTGAGGATTCTTCACCGCTTGCTGCTGTACTTGCACCTGCGTGGTCATCGGAGGGATGCGCCGCTCACGAATGGCGGCGATCTCCGCTGGCGCAGGCTTTCGAGTGACGCCGCCTGGCCCGTTGTAGCTGACGCGATTCACCGTGGAGTTGTTTATGGTGACGTTGTTGACGACGACCGTGTTGGTCACCGTGCGGTTATAGACCTGTACATTGGTAACGGTAATGTTGTTTACGGCGCGGTTGTAATTGAAACGATTCCCGTTCCAATAGCCACCCTGATATCCAACGCCGACGTACCCGAAGCCATAATTAATTCCGCCGTAGTATCCGATATTCGTGGCCCAATAACCGTAGTGATAGCGGTACACGTTGCCGACATAACCCCAATATCCCGGCGTCCAGAGATAGCCAACTTGTGGGGGCTGCACCCATGCGCCTGGCACCCAGTAGTAGCCCCGAGGCGCGTAACTCCAATATCCCGGAGTCCACAGATAGCCATCGCCGGGGCAGTCAGGCTGGGAATAATCCGGCAAGGGCGGCGGGGGCTGCTGCGCTTGAAGTTGGGGCTGGCCGTAGGTTGAATCCTGATCGGCGTAGTCATTGTCCGCATAATTCTGATCCTGGTCATTGTAGTTTTGCGTCTGGCTCGCGCCCGCCGGCGCCGCTGGTGCGGGTGCCAAGTTAGCCGCAGCTGCCGGATCCGGCGTCTGGTCGGCCGGAGCGGGCGCGGGCGCCGCGCCAGTGTCTTGAGGCGCGGTTTGTTGCGCGCTGGTGTCCGGGGTGGCGGTGGTCGGGGCGTTTTTGTTGCATCCGACGGCTCCAAATGTCAGCGCGACTGATGCGGCTACGAGCACCGCGAGCAAAGGCAGCTTGTTCGTGAGGATAAAATCGTTCGGTTCCACTTGTCGCATCTTGCCCCCCCTGTATTCTTGTGACTGTACCGGCAGAAACACACAATCTTCGTATGCGCAACGTTCGTACACGTAATCTTCGTACACGCTTTCGGCATCAAACCACGGGGTGAGCATCAAAATCACTACGGTTAAATGTGTATTTTCGGAGAATTCATTCTATGTCCGCTAGCTACTTCTTCGGGGTGGCGGGTGGCTTCATCTTCTGGTAATCGGGCACGTGGACACACAAGCCGCCGGTAAGCGTCAACTTCGCGTATCCGGCCGCTAATTGTTCGCTGTAATGCTCGATTGAAAAATCAAATGCATCGGTCGGGGTTGCGTCAATTAGCTCCAGATCAGTATCGTTCATCGTCATTTTTCCAAAACGCACTGTGCCGCCTTTGAAAAATAAATAGTTTCGCGCGGGACAACTTACAGATAGCGGGGCTGCTGGCTTGGCGTTTCCCGGCCCAAACGTCAGATCAATCGCTCCATTTTCGATCTTGATGTATGTCAAGTGCCCATGCATTTCAGGCGGAGGCATGAGTTTCCCGGGATCGAGAATCAAGTCATCTTTATCAACGGTTACGCCCTCTACCTTTTTCGTGTTCAGCATTTGTTGGGTGTCAATACCCAGCAAATCCATCAGGCCCTTTACCGGCAAATGGACCGCGCTCACTTTTGTCGTGTGCACGCGGATCATTCCTTCGGGAGTCGCCGACAAGGTGCCGGAAGTTTCGAACGGAATTCCGCCTTTACTGACCAATAGTCCCTTTATCACTAGTTCGTCGCCGCGGATGCTCACGGACAGTTTCTTCAATGGCGCGTCTGGCTTGGCGAATACATAGTCATTCAGGTCGTTCGTTAATGCCGGCATGCTCAGCGAATTCTTGGCCGAATCCACATCTATCCCGAACGAATTCTTGTCGTCGAAGACTGGAATTTCTCCAGGCTTTGTAGTCAAACGGCCATCGAGCGATACAATGTGCACCACAATTCGGTCGGTGACATGAAAGTCGACATTTCTTATCTGCGCTCGCACCGCGGGTTCTGTGGCGCCGAGCGTTGTCGTCGATTGCCCCGAAGCCGGCGAAGGTGCAGGCTTTTCCGTCTGGCCAGCGGCGCTGCCCGCGGCGAGTGTGATTAACAAGCTCAAACTGAATAAAGTAAAATTCTGGCGCATCAATCCGCTCCGTGAGAATTCTCTGTTCGTCGTTCGTTGAAGGGGAGTTATGGAAAGCGAATGTCCGATTCTCAGGCCTGCATGTATCATACGCTTTCTTAGTTGTCACTACCACCCTCGGCGGAGTCTATTTGTGAACAGAGACTTTCGATCATTTTTAACGGCCGATACAATCAATTGCGTCCACTTGAGTACCAAATCCCTCTAACTAAATTCGTAGTTCGAATCGTTAGTTGAGGCTCTCGCGCCAATAAGTGCAGGACAACATAATCGAGCATTACAGAGGACGAACCTTGACCCAGAACGGGGCACGATCATCTGATCGTCGGGAAAAAATGGCGTGAAACCTATCATTCACATTATCGCCGTGTCTTTGTTCCGCGCCGGCGGGCTGGGGCTGCTGACGTTGGGCATCGTTGATTCCTCGCCTCTTGTGATTCCGCTCGGCAATGATTTACTTGTGCTCGCGCTTAGCGCGCGCTACCACGAACGGATGCCTTATTACGTATTGATGGCGACCTTGGGATCGTTAATCGGATGCCTTGGGACGGACTGGATCAGCCGAAAGAGCGAAAGCGGACTGAAAAAATTCGTGTCGGGCAAACGGCTTGCGCTGATTCGTAAGTACGTGGAAAAGCGGGCGGCGACCACGCTCGTGGTGGCGTCGCTCTTGCCGCCACCATTTCCTTTTACGGCGGTGGTAGCTGCGGCCGCGGCTTTCCGTTATCCCCGAATCAAGCTACTCAGTTTCGTGGGCGCTGGCAGACTCGTGCGTTTCACGATCGAGGGCGCGCTCGCGATTTATTACGGCCGGTGGATTATCGAGCAGGCTAAATCGCCATGGCTCGAGCACGTGATGATCGCTCTCATTGTAATTTCCGTCGTAGGCACGGCCGTTTCCATCTACCGCTGGAAAGAAAGCGGCGGCGGGCGGCGCAAAGCGCGTGCCAAATAATTTAGAACGTCACACCGCGTTACGCGGACGCACCGCGGGGGCCTCTCCTTGACAGTCGAGGGGAGCGTCGCTATCTTCTCTCCTAGGCGCGCAAGGAGAGGCCGTGGGAAAACAGATTGATCTGCTTCAAGGCACGCTGGACATGCTCATTCTGAAAGCGGTCTCGCTTGGCCCTTTGCATGGCTACGGCATTCTTCTGCGCATTCAGCAAATTTCGAAGGACCGCCTCGAGATTCAGCAGGGCTCGTTGTATCCGGCGCTCTACCGTCTGGAACATCAAGGATGGATAACCAGCGAATGGGGTGAGTCGGATAACAACCGCAAAGCGAAGTATTACTCCCTTACCGCAGCGGGGAAGCGCAGATTCCAGTCCGAAGCCGAAAAATGGAATCGCATGACGGACGTCATCGCAGGAATCTTGGGTACCAAATCCGAAGAAGTCTGACTATTTTGTCGCGTCTTTTATAGAGCCAATCTCCAAACGTGATTTCGAAATCATTGAATTCTTCTGGATTTCGTTTTGCCGGATGTCGATCTTCGTCGTAACTTAAATCTGGCATGAGGACGGCTAACGCGCCATACATCCGGGGCATTTTGTGCCTCTTGGGGATTTGGATTGTTCAACTGTGCTGTTGCGCGGCTTCGAACGCGCAGGGCGGCCCGCCGTATTACACGAACGATCCGGGCACGCCTGGCAATCGCAACTGGGAAATAAATCTGGGATACATGCCCTTCTTGTACGAGAACCAGTCAATAACGCACACGCCGGACGTGGACATCAACTACGGCGTCGGCGATCGGATCCAACTAACATTCGAAAACGCGTGGTTACGTGTGAAAAATGGCGCCGACAAGGCTAGATACGGACTGGGCCAAGATCAACTCGGCGTGAAATGGCGTTTCTACGATAATGAAAAGAACGGCCTCGGAATTTCCATCTTCCCGCAGGTTTCAATCAACAATCTGAATCACTCGGTACGGCGAGGCATCACTCCACCTGGCGCCAGTCTGATCCTGCCAATCGAGTTCACCAAGAAGCTGGGCTCGGTTGATATTAACGGCGAAGCGGGTTATCAGGCCGTTCATCTCGGCCCGGATGGCTGGATCGCAGGTTTTGTGGTCGGGCACGACGTGACGAAAACGTTCGAGGTGGATGCTGAATTCTACGGGATTGGAACATTCAATAATTCGAACAATCAACAAACGCTCGGCGCAGGAGCTCGCTACAAACTGCGGCCGCCGTTCATTCTTTTGCTGATGGCTGGACGAAGCATAGCGCCCGCCCACAACGGTCAGCCATTCTTCGTGGGATATTTTGGTATGCAGTTTCTTTTGCCGCCAAAGCCGTTCGAGTAGTTGGAGAAGCTTAGGTATTTAAAGAAGTCGCGCGTCTTCGCGAAGGCCAGTGCCGTCACCGCCCAGCCTCGTCAATCACCCGGATTCATTACCAGGAACTATAAGGCGTATTTTCAAACGGGGAGACTGCGTTGGAGCGGGAGTGCACGTCGCAAACGCCGCCGCCAGAAAGCTGCTCGGGAGTGAGAATGGTGTCGCACGTATCCGTGGACCAATCCTTCTCATGGGTCATCGGATCGTAGGGTACCTCTCGCAGATAACCGGACCCGGAGCCTCCACTGCCTTGCGTCAAGTCGTCAAGGCCTTGTGGCGGCTGCTTTTTATCGAGGGTGTACTGATCAATTGCCTGGCGCATGACGAAAAGGTCTTGATGCAGCGCAGTTTCCTTCGCGCGGATAACCGACTGCGTATAACGCCCGGCGGCAATCGTCATGAGGATCATGATGATCGTAATGACGATCATCAACTCGATGATTGTGAATCCGCGATTTCTTCGACTTATCCGCAGCATGATCAATTCTCCGACTACCAGTCGGAATATTTTGTCCCATCGAGCGCCGTGCCCGTGGACGTCGTAAACACGTCAAATACATCCTGGCCGCCCCAGCTATTTGAATCTGCGTCGTCCTGGACCGATCGCATTCCCCAATCTGTCTTGCCAGTCATTGGATCAACGGGAATATTGCGCAAGAAGCGCATATGCCGGTCGGGTGCGCCAGCGAGTTGTACTCCCTTGACGAGAGTGTCGAGATCCGGCGGGTACCCTTCGGTTCCGACCTTAATCTGAATTTGATTCTTGTCTGCGAGATCCTTGTACCGATCAATCGCGTCGCGTATTTCCCGAAGATCGTAGCGAAGCTCAGCTTCTTGCTTGCGAACCATGACGTAACGGGTGACCGGTAGCGACGCGGTAGAAAGCACGATGAGAATCGCGCAGGTGATGACAAGCTCAATGAGCGTCATTCCCTTGGAGGAGACACGCTGCGGATTGACAGCGGTAGAAGCCGGTTCGGAGTGCCCAGAGCGTCCCGGTCGGTGACGATCGCCGCGTGATTCGACTTGCATGGCTACTGCACCTGAATGACGGCTTGCGTCGAAACCGTCGCCAACACTCGCTGCTGCGAATCCTTGGCGTTGACCTGCACGATTTGCAGCGAGGAAGTTCCGGGACCGATGGCTTTCACCACAAAACCGAGCAGTGTTCCGTTTCCATTCACTCCGGGAGTGTTCGGTTGGCGGGTAGCAGATACAATCGCTTGCCCGTGCTCCTGATCCACACGCTGCACGATTGCGACACCTTGAGTGCCGCCGGAGAGGAAGCCGCCGTCGCGGACTTCTTCAACAGAAAGGACCGCCGGGTTGTATTGGACCATTAGCGGTATAGAGAATAGATCTTGGGAGCCAGTGATTGTAAGGCCGACGGTTGTCGTGTCGCCCGACTTCAGCGATACCGTCGAAGGCTCGAACTTGAGCTGAGCGGTAGCTCCAGGTGCTGACGCCTGACCAGTGGCTGTGGCGGGAACGGGACTGCCTGGTCGATTGAACGATTTGGGGTCAGGTGAAACGGAATCGAGCGGTCCGTGGGACACATGGATATTCGTATCCGTGCCAGCCGCAATGCTCTTCAGATCTTCCGGATCCATAGTGGGCATCCGGATGATGTGCGGCGTAATCAAGATCATTACGTCATCGGTTGTTATCTCTTTGTGGTTGTCTGCGAAGAAGTACTTCAAGAACGGAACGCTTGCGAGGCCGGGCCAGCCGTTCACTTCCTTCGTCTCGTTTCGCTGCATCAAGCCGCCGAGTATATTCACTTCACCATCTTTCAGTCGCACCTCATGCTCAATTTTTCGCTGGCCGATCACGGGTTGCTGAATGCCGCCGATGTTTTCTTCCCCGATGACGTTCGACACATCCACACTTAATTTCAGGCTGACTTCGCCATCGGGATGGACGCGGGGAGTTACATCAATATTTACGCCGACATCGAGGTAGGTGAACTGAGTGTTCACCAGAGGATTGATAATACCCGTCGAAGCGGTCGCTCCCACACCCACGCCAGCCTGGAAGCTTCCCGTTGCGATCGGCACGCGTTCGCCGATACGCAGCTTGGCTTGCTCGCCGTCGGTGATTCGCACCTCAGGATTCTGAATCGTACGGGTTGCGGTGTCGGTCAAGATCATATTTGCCTGAGCGCCCGGCAGGGTAATGCTGAAGTCGGCGAAACCGAGATGCCTCAGCGCGTTCAAAGTGACCGAAGTTCCCGTGGTCGAAGTAGTGGTAGTGGTCGTGGTTGTAGTCGTTGTAGTTGTGGTGGTTGTCGTAGTTGACGTCGTCGATGTCGTGGCCGTCGAGTTGGGTTGGAACTGAGTTCTGGGCGTAAATTGGACGATCGCACTCTGTCCCGGCAAGATGCCGAGATCAATCAAGTGGTCCAATTGCGCTTCGACCACCTGCACCTGAAGCAGGACTTCTGGCTTGGCCTTGTCAATGTTATGGATGATCTTCGTGGCCAACATTACTTTGTCCGGAGTGTCGCGAATCACGATGGCGTTCTGCGCGTTGATCTGCTGCACGCGCTGCATCTGAAGCAATTGGCGTAGCCCGGTTACGATTTCTGTGATGTCTTGGGGGGTTAGCGTGTTCTTTAGATAGAATGTCTTCACGACTTCGTCTTCCACATCCTTGCGCTTTTGCGGCTGGTCGGGCGCCACGAAGATGATGTTGCTTGTCACCGGCTTCCAGAACGACTTGCTCTCGAGCGCAGTGGCGTCGAGCGCTTCTTCGAGAGTGACGTTCGGCAAATCCGCGGAAATCCGGCGTGACGAGAAGTCAGGGTCAAAAATCACGGAAAGTCCGGCCAGTTTTCCGATGGTGTCGTAGACCATCTTTGCGTCCGTGTTCGACATTTTGATATTGATCGGATCGCGCGACAGCGGCTTGAGCGCAGGCGGGCCGCTCAGAACTTCAGCTTCCTCGGGAGGTGTGGCAGGTTTCGGCGCCTCTGCTGCCGCAGCGTTTGCTGCGATCAACGACATCGTTTTCTGGAGCCCTTGCTCGGCGCTGACGTTGGAAGGGTCAATATTCGCGCCCTTTTGGTATTCTGCGAGCGCGGTATTCAAATCGCCTTTGGTGAGAGCTTTCTGGCCCTGCTCGACGTGGAACTGCGCGTCGACGAACTTCATGTGGTCGACGTTCACCTTATATTCGATATCTGTCGGGTTGGCGCGCAACGCACGTTGATAATGAACGAGGGCGGAATCGTAATCCTGGACTGCTTCAGCTTGTTTGCCGGCGTGGAAGTCAGAATTGCTGGCGCTCTTCGGACACCCTGAGACCAGTACTGAAACGCAACCCAGTGCGCACACGAACAGGATAGGGCGCAACGAGGACCTCCACGGATTTTCTGTCAGCAAGACGACTCCGAGTCTAGCATTCACACTAGGATGCGGCAAGAATGCATGCTGTTGCCGATGTTTACAAATTGTAACGTATGGTTAAACCGGTGCATGTGCGGCATGACCGGCCCGCAGCGGAGACGTAAAGGGATTATAGCGGAATCCTTGGCAAAACTGCTCGGAAACATTGAGCCTCAACACTGCGCGCCCGGCCGCTTGCTCGACGTCGGCTGCGGCAGCTATGATAATCGCTTGTGAAAACTGCGAGTAAGAAAGACTCCGACGGCGTAAAGATCGTCGCGCAAAACCGAGCCGCTTCATACAATTACACTCTCCTCGATAAAGTTGAGGCAGGAATCGTTCTGGTTGGTACCGAAGTGAAAACCCTCCGGGAGGGCAAGGCGAGTTTGCGCGAGTCCTATGCGGAAGTCCGCAAGGGCGAGCTCTGGCTGGTCAATTGTCACATTCCGGAATACCGGCCGGGCGGCCCGTGGAATCACGATCCCATGCGTCCGCGGAAGTTGCTCCTCCACCGCCGCGAAATGGATAAGATGGCTGGGCGGGTTCAGCAGAAAGGCCTTACCCTGGTGCCGTTGAAGATATATTTCCGCGGCAGCCGGGCCAAATGTGAACTGGCGTTGGCGCAAGGCAAAAAGTTTCACGATCGCCGTCAGGCGGAAAGAGATTCTGAAGCCAAAAAAGAAGCCCGCGAAGCGATTGCTCGCTATCGCCGGCGCTGAAAGGGAGCTATGCAGATTCAAATCGAGTCACAGCCGTTCGCGGCCATCTCCACCGAAGCGCTTGTCACCTTCGTTTTTGATAAGGACGAGCGGATTGAGGGGACGATCGCGCTGCTTGACCAAGCCACGGGATCGAGGATAGCGCCGCTGGCAAAAAGCGGCGAGTTAACAGGCAAGATGTTCGAGATGGTGTTGCTCCATTACCCGCAGGGTCTTGCCGCGCAGAGATTATTGCTCGTCGGGGCAGGGAAGCCGGAAAAGTTTTCTTCCGCCGATCTGCGACGGGTCGCGGGCGCGGCTTTGCGTTATCTGAAGGCGCGTGGGGTTAAGAATTTCGCCATACTCGCTCGCGAAGGCAACGGCGGCGCGGCAGCCCTTCAAACTATCGTCGAGGGGCTGCTCATCGCGAACTTCGAATCAGACACGTATCGAAGCAAGAAAGATAACGGCAAAGTCATCGAAACCGTGAAGCTGGCGGGTTTCGAGGGAACACCTGCTGAACTAAAAGACGCCTACGAACGCGGCAAGCTTCTTGGCGAGTCGCAAAATTTCGCGAGGTCGCTTATCAACGAGCCCTCCAACAAACTCACGCCTCGCAATCTCGCCGATCGCGCCGAAGCCATGGCCAAAGAGGCCGGACTCGCCGTGGAGATTCTTGATGAAGACAAAATTGCCGAGCTGAAAATGGGCGCTTTGATCGGCGTCGCGCAAGGCAGCGTCGAACCGCCGCGAGTCATCGTCGTCACGTACACGCCTGCAAATCTGCGCGCCGATGCTCCAGTGCTTGGGCTGGTCGGAAAAGCGGTCACCTTCGATACTGGCGGCATCTCCATCAAGCCGGCGGACGGCATGGAGAAAATGAAATACGACATGGGTGGCGGCGCGACCATGCTTGGCGTGATGCGCGCTCTTGCTCAGTTGAAACCATCCATAAAAGTCATTTGCGTGGTTCCGGCGACTGAGAACATGCCCGGAGGCCGCGCACAAAAGCCGGGAGATGTGCAGGTGGCGATGTCCGGCAAGACGATTGAGATTATCAATACGGATGCTGAAGGCCGCCTGATTTTGGCGGATGGAATCGCATACGCGAAAAAGCTCGGCGTCACGCACCTGATTGACGCGGCTACGCTGACTGGCGCAATCGTCGTGGCACTTGCAGGCGTTCACGTTGGCGCATTCGGTACGCCGCGCGATTATCTCGATCGCTTCTTGAAAAGCACAGAGGCTGCGGGCGAAAAAATGTGGCCGATGCCGATTGACGATGAGTATCAGGAAATGATCAAGAGTGGGATCGCGGACATACGCAACACCGGCAGCGGAAAAGGCGGCGGCGCGATTACGGCGGCGTGGTTTATCAAGGAATTTGCGGAAGACACGCCGTGGATCCATTTGGATATAGCGGGAACCGCTTGGTTCGATGAGAACAAGCCCTGGTCGGCAAAAGGTCCGACCGGCATTGCGGTGCGATCCATCGTGGATTTTGCGATGAAGATGTCGTAGCAGCGGGCGCAGCCAAAGGCCCCATTTTTGTTACGATTAGAATTTAGCTATGTTATTTGTTGTGTGTAACTTACCGTAGATATCTAATCGTTTGGTGTTACGATTAGAATTGCGAATTCGAGCCCAAGATTCGAGCGGCGGATTTCAGAAGATTTTGGATGGATGCTACCACTCGGCTTGCCAAACCGCACCGCGTCACATTTCGTCGGGGGCTTCGATGCCCAGCAGTCGCAATCCCGCCACTAGCTGTTTTTCGACCAGGCGCGTGACCAGGAGGAGGAAGGCCTTCTTTTGCGGGTCTTCTTCGGTCAGGATGCGGTGTTTGTGGTAGAAGACGTTGAACGACTGAGCGAGCTGAAATGCCCACTTGGCGAGGAATGCTGGTTCCTCCGTGTTGATTGCCGTTTCCACCGCTGCGCCTAGTGAGCCAGCACGCAAGACGACTTCCCAGATGTCTGGTTCAACGAGAAATCGCGCGGGATCTCCGGCGCTTTTGGCGAGATGCACAGTGTCACGTTCCGCCTCGCCGCCGGTTGATTGTTCAGCGTCTTTTTTCCAGATGCTGCGGGCACGGACGATTGCGTAAAGGCAATACGGCCCGGTCTCGCCTTCAAAACTGAGCGCGTCCTGAAAATCGAACGCGATGATTGTCGTGCGCGTGTACTTGAGCAAGAAATAACGCAGGGCGCCGACCGCGATTTTGCGAGCGTTTGCCTCGCGCTCGATTTCCGGCGTCTCGGGGTGCCGCTGATCAACCTCGGCGCGCGTCGCAGCAATCAGTTTGTCGATCAGATCGTCAGCCTTGACGCCCTGCCCTTTGCGCCCGCTGATGTCGACGTAGGGCTTCTTGGCGTCTTCGGGCGCGATTTCGTAGCCCAACTCGGCCGCGCAGCGCGGTGTCAGTGCCACGACGTCGTACGCGAGGTGCGCGAGATGCTCGGCTTGTTCTTCGTAGCCTGCCGCTCGAAGTCCCTGGACTACGACGCGTTGGGGATAAGCCTGACGTGAATCGATCACGTTATAGACGGCCGAGGCTTGGCCAAACTCTGGAGCATCTGGCACACCGGTAGTGCCTGTGATCCATGCCTCGTGACCATCGGGATGGCGATAGAACGGCCGGTAATGAAAATCGCGGCCGAGCAGGCCAAACTTCCAGAGGTGATAGGCGATGTCTTTGCCGACGTACGTCACCGTGCCGTTCGAGCGAACGATGACCTTCGCTTCATCGTCCGGATCGGCAGCCACTTCCGATTCGCCGGCTGCTTTGATTCTTGCATCCGCTGAATTTTCGCTCTCGATCGTGCGCATCACCCAGCATCCGGCGTTCTTGCCGGTGGTTACAAAGCGGATCGCATTTCGTTCTTTCAACAACGCAAATGCCGCATCCCAGAATTTGAGGTGGAGAATTTCACTTTCGCGCGGCAGAAGGTCGTAATCAATCCCCAGGCGGTCCATCGTCTCGAGGTGCCGGCGGACGATCGCAGTCGAGATGAGTTCGCCCATCTCGGCTTCGAGGCTGTGGCCTTCTTCGATTTTCTTTCCCACATCGGCGCGCAGTTTGAGGCGTTCCTTATCCTCCTCGAGAAATACGGTGACGCGGGCGTACAGATCCCAGCAGTAGAAATCGAATTTGGGAGCCGCGATTAGTTTACGCACGTCGTCGAGCGACTTCTTTTCGAGTTGTAGGAAGCCAAGAACTACGTCGGCGACCTGCACACCGGTGTTGTCAATGTAGTTCTGCACTTCCACGCGGCGGCCTGCGTGCCGGAGGATGCGCGAGAACGTGTCGCCGAGAACGGCGTTGCGCAGGTGCCCGATGTGTGCGGCTTTATTTGGATTTATGGCGGTGTGTTCCACTACTGTTTTCGGGGCATCTCCCGCGGCGACCCGCGATTCCGCTCCGGCGCTTTCATTCAGCGCGGCGAGATAGGCGGCGCGGTCGAGATAGACGTTGAGATAACCGCCGCCGGCAACTTCGAGCCGCGCGACGCCTTCAATCGGGCCAGTGCTTACGGCGATTTCCTGAGCCAAAATGCGCGGGGCTTTCTTGAGCTTCTTGGCAAGTTCAAAACAAACAGGAGAAGCGACCTCGCCCATTTCGAGGCGCGGCGGCTGCTCCGTCAGCACTGTGACTTCAATCTTATATTTCTTGAGAATATTTGCGCGCAGGGCTTTGCGAATGCGCTTTACGATCGGCTGATACACGAGTCTCCGTGAGTCAATGGAATCAAGCGATTATAGGGAAACGCCCAACAAGCGTCAAAGATCGCGCGCCGGTCAAAACTTAGCGAGCATACTGTAGCGAACGGCGTTGATAATATATTAGTATATCCCCATGGAAGACCCGGCTTACCAAACGCATTCTCAGTACAAATTGGACCCGCCCGAGTGGGTCGGATTTGTACTTTTGTTTGCGAGTTGTGCGTCCGTATTCATTACACAGAACCCAAAAATATCCTTACGTTTAACCTTGTTGGGAGGTTTAGTGATTTCGGTTGGCTACTGGGTTGAGAAAGCGATTACACCTCCACCGACGATTTCCTTATTAGAATCGTCTCGTGCCGCGAAGCCGAAGTTTCGATACGGCCCGCCGTTCTGGGCTACCGTTGTACTCGGGTTCGCCGCCCTCATCTCCATCTCCTTTCAACACAGACGGACATATGCCGTGCTGATGATGGCGTTCTTGACGGCCGCACTTTTGAACAGACTCGATAATCATCGTGTGAGCACCCCCAAGACCGCGCCGACGGACATCCCTGAAAAAGATTAGATGGATTCGAGCCGTTGGGTGAATTGCCGTCGTTTGACAGCATTCGGCGTGCAGACTAGTATCGTTTTTTCAAGAATTTGCGCCGTTGTGGTTTGTGCGGCTTCGAATCAATGAAAACCGCTTATTTCGATTGTTTTTCAGGGATTAGCGGCGATATGACGCTCGGCGCTTTGGTAGATGCCGGCGTTGAGCTGTCAGCGCTCGAAGCGGAGTTGCGCCGCCTGAGTCTGCCTAACTGGAAAATATCGGCTCAAAAGGTCAAGCGAGGCGCGATTTTTGCCACGCAGGTTAAGGTCGAGGCAGCGGAAACTCATCACCACCGGGGTCTGACGGAAATTCTTCGGCTAATCGAGCAAGCTAAACTGCCTCCGCGGGTCGCGGATCGCGCGACGCGAATTTTTCGCCGGCTGGGCGAGGCAGAAGCAAAGGTCCATCAGGTCGATATCGAAAAGGTGCACTTCCACGAGGTCGGCGCGGTTGATGCGATTGTAGACATCGTCGGCTCAGCCATCGGTTTCGAGTTGCTGGGTATCGACGAATTCGCGTGTTCATCCCTTGATGTAGGCGCTGGCAATGTAAATACAGCGCACGGGATCCTGCCCGTTCCCGCGCCAGCGACAGCCGAATTGCTGCGTGGCGCGCCGACGTATTCAAGTGGCATCGCGAAAGAGCTTGTCACGCCGACGGGCGCTGCCATTGCGACGACGCTGGCTACTCGCTTCGGTGAAATGTCGCCGATCAATTTGCAAAAGATCGGCTACGGCGCGGGATCGGCGGACCTCGCAGAACGGCCAAATGTGTTGCGCCTCCTCGTCGGAGACGCTGTTGGCATGGAGAAGGGAGAGCGCTGGGACGCGCCCGTCAATGTCATCGAAGCAAATCTGGATGACATGAACCCGCAACTTTATGGCTATTTCGTCGAACAGGCTCTTGCCGCAGGAGCTCTGGACGTTTTTTCGATTCCCGTCCAAATGAAAAAGAATCGTCCGGGCGTCCTCGTGACTATGTTGTGCGAGCCTGCGTCGCTGAACAAGCTAATTGATCTCATTTTTCGCGAAACAACGACAATCGGCATCCGCACGCACGAAGTGCGCCGCCGCACGCTTGAAAGAGAAATCGTTGCCGTCGAAACGCCGCTCGGCGAAGTGCGCATGAAAGTCTCGCGCATGAATGGCACAATGCTGAACGCCACTCCAGAATACGAGGATTGCCGGCAAATCGCGGCGCAGAAGGGAATTCCGTTGAAACAGGTGATCGCACTCGCCAATTTTCACTACCAGATTCTGCGTGAGGCCCAGAAATAGTTCATGGACAAGCCGAAGTATTACCTGACCACACCGATTTATTACGTGAACGCGCGTCCGCATCTCGGCCATACGTATACGACGATTGTTGCCGACACGACTGCGCGCTACAAGCGCATGCGCGGATACGATGTCGTGCTACTGACGGGCACCGATGAACACGGGCAGAAAATCGAGCGCGCCGCCAAAGCAGCCGGCGTGAAAGAGGAGGAGTTCGTCGATCGAATCGCCGAAGAATATCGCCAACTGTGGAAAGAACTTGATCTCAGCATTGACCGCTTCGTCCGCACCACGGAGCCGCGGCAAGAGCGCGCCGTTCACCGGCTGCTGCTTCAGGCCAAGGACAACGGCTATATCTATAAGGGTTTCTACGAAGGGCAATATTGCGTATTCGATGAGATGTACGTGGACGAGCCGCTTCCCGGCGGACTTTGTCCCGAATGCAAACGCCCGACTGAACGCATTCGTGAAGAGAATTATTATTTCAAGCTTTCTGAATTTCAGGATCGCCTGCTTCAGCTCTACGAATCGCAGCCGGATTTTATTCAGCCCGAAACGCGACGCAACGAAGTGATGGCGTTCGTACGCGGCGGCCTGCGCGACCTTTCCGTCAGCCGGACTTCGATTAAGTGGGGCATTCCGTGGCCCGGCGACGAAAAGCACGTCATCTACGTCTGGTACGACGCGCTCACGACTTATATGACGGGGGTTGGTTATGGCGATGATGAACTCCAGTGGGAAAAATATTGGCCTGCGGATCTTCATTTGATCGGAAAGGAAATCCTACGTTTTCACGCAGTCTATTGGCCTGCGTTTCTCATGGCGGCGGAGGAGCCATTGCCGAAGCGCATCTACGCGCACGGCTGGTGGTTATTCGCCGATGAGAAAATGTCTAAATCGCGCGGAAACATGCAGTATCCACAGCCGATCGCACGAACGCTGGGTATCGATGCTCTCCGTTATTTTGTGCTGCGAGAAATGGTTTTTGGCCAGGACGGGAATTTCAGCCGCGATTCGCTTCTTACTCGCTACAACGCGGATTTGGCCAATGGTCTCGGCAACCTCGCGAGCCGCATCATCGCGATGATTCATCAATACTTCGGCGGACGAATGCCTCCGTCGCTCGCAAACGACGCCGCGTCGCCGAGCTCCATCGCATTGGCAGATAAGTCCGCGGCCGTGAAAACGGAAGCCATTGCGCACTACGAGGCTTTTCAGTTTTCGTTGGCGCTCGAAAGTATTTGGAGTCTTGTCGCGGCTACGGATCAGTTTCTTACCGAATCGCGGCCGTGGGTTTTGGCAAAGGACGAATCGAAGAAAGGAGAGCTGAGCGATATCCTCAACGCTGCGGCCCAAACCTTGCGTCATATCGCCGCTCTCGCGTTTCCGGTTATGCCCCACGCGTCCGAAAAAATCTGGCTCGCGCTTGGTCACAAATCGAAGCTCGAGTGCGAGCAGTTGGATACGCTTGTCTGGGGCGCGCTGCCTTCCGGATCGCATATTGGCGAGCCGGAAGCAATTTTTCCACGAGTAGATAAAAAAGAAGCATCGGAGAGGATCGAAGCCATGGAAGAAGAAATTCGTAACCCAGGAAGTGCTGCTACAAGTTCTCCGGCGGGTGCGCCAGCTGCTGCTCCTGCCCCAGCCGTTGCTGTCGCCGCACCAGCCGCGGACGCCAAGATCGCCATCGAGGATTTTGCTAAAGTTCAGATGCGCGTTGGCATCGTACAGACGGCCGAACGAATTCAAGGCGCGGACAAAATTCTGAAACTCACGGTGGACATCGGTGACGAAGTTCGGCAGATCGTCGCCGGACTTGCCGTTTCTTACCAGCCGGAGGAGCTGATCGGAAAGAAAGTCGTAGTCGTCGTGAATCTCGCGCCGCGCAAGCTTCGCGGCGTGGAGTCGAACGGCATGATCGTCGCGGCCTCGGTGGGGCCGGAAGGCAAGCCCGTACTTTGCACATTCGCCGAGGATGTGCCTGCGGGCGCGAAACTCAAATAGAGAATCGTGTAGCGTGACGACGGTCCGCCGGCCTCCGAGTTTCAAGGACACTGATTGGATATCATTGACTCGCACGCGCATCTGGATTCCGAACAATTCAGCGAGGACCGCGACGTCGTCCTGCAACGCGCGCGCAGTGCCGGCCTGGCAGCAATTCTAGCCATCGGTGGCGCAGACGGCCCCGACCACTTAGCCTCGGCAATTCCGTTTGCCGAGACTCACGATTGGATTTACGCAACCGCGGGAATTCATCCGCACGAAGCTAAACTGGCGACCGACGCCCATTTCCATCAGCTCGAGGAACTAACTCGGCATCCGCGCGTGATCGCCTGCGGCGAAATCGGCCTCGATTATTTTTACGATCATTCGCCGCGTGAACTGCAAAAGGAAGTATTTCACCGTCAATTAGCGATCGCCCGCGCGGCAAAACTACCGATCGTGATTCATTGCCGGGATGCGTGGCCCGACTGCATGGACATTCTTCAATCTGAGTGGCGCGCAAGCGGCTTGGGCGGAGTCTTCCATTGTTTCACCGGAAGCCTTGAGGACGCGAAGCGCGGAATTGATATGGGATTCCTCGTTTCCTTCGCCGCCAACATCACCTATCCCAAAATGCAGCCGCTTCGCGATGTCGCTCGCGATTTACCGCTCGATTCCATGCTCACAGAAACGGATTCGCCTTTTCTGCCGCCGCAGCCGCTGCGGGGAAAGCGCAACGAGCCCGCCAATGTTATCGAGGTGGCACGAACGGTCGGGACTGTGAGAAACTTAAACGCAGAAGAAGTCGCGGGCGTGACGGCGCAGAATTTTCGCCGCTTTTTTCACCTGGGAGACCGCTGATGGCTTCGGCCCCACAGCCGTGGAGGACACCCATCTCAGCGCGGATCACACGAGAAATTTTTGATTTGGTGGGCGATGATCTGGCCGCGGTCGAGCGTGAAATCGCGGCGCAAAGCAGCTCCTCGATCCAGCCAGTCGCGGAAATTTCGAGCTATCTGCGCGAAGGCGGAGGCAAGCGGCTCCGCCCTGCATTGCTACTCCTCGCGGCCGGAGCTGCCGGATATCGAGGGCCTGGCGCGGTGCGGCTCGGCGCGATCGTGGAACTGATTCACAGCGCCACGCTGATCCACGACGACGTAATTGACGGAGCAAACACTCGCCGCGGCCGCCCGAGCGCGAATGCGCGATGGGGCAATCACATGAGCGTGCTCGCCGGCGATTGGCTTTACATGCAATCGTTCGAGATGGCGCTCGCCGAACGCAGCTTCGAAATTCTCGATATCCTGATCGATCTCACGCAGAACATGGTTGAGGGCGAATTGCTGCAGCTTTCGCATCTTGGACGCATTGATGTGACCGAAGCTGAGGCGGCGGATCTCGCTTATCGAAAGACTGCGTGCCTGTTTAGCGGGTGCTCGCGGCTCGGTGCGGTGCTTGGACGGCTTGACAAGTCGGCGGAGGAATCGCTCGCCGATTATGGACGCTACGCTGGACTGGCTTTTCAACTCGTAGACGATCTGCTCGATTTTACCGCGTCGTCCGAACAGCTTGGCAAGCCTGTGCTTAGCGATTTGAAGGAAGGCAAAGTCACTCTGCCACTTATTTATGCGATGCAAAGCGGCGCGGGAGGCGGCTCGGTTGATGGCCACGCCGCGGCGTATCGAATGGTGGCGACGGTGCTTGAAGAGAAGGGATTTCGAAGCGTGGGATCCGAAGAGATTACGAAATTGGTGCACGAATCGGGCGCCGTCGTGCGGGCGCGTGAACTGGCGCGAGATTACGTTCGCCGCGCCAAGGCAAGCCTCGATGGCTGGCCGGATTCCGAATATCGCCGGGCGCTGCTTGGCGTGCCGGATTTTATTCTCGAAAGAGAGAGTTAACGGGGTAATCCAGAACTACCGCAATTCGGATTGCCTCAATTCGGATTATCTCAATTCGGATTACCTTAATTTGGTGAACTTGGCGCGCTGGAAGCCTGTCCGACGACCTTGACGTTTTCGATGTAGCTTCCGTTTGGATCGACAATCAAGTCCGCGGTGATTTTGTCTTTGGGCTTGAGTTTGGCGAGCGTGACAGCGTCACGGATTTCGTAGTCCATCGTCATCGGCATCATGTACCCCGGAATTTCTTCGGTATCAATGCTTGCCGTTTTTGCGTCCGCATTTACTGAGATTACTGTGCCGTTCAGGGCGTACTTCTTCGCGTCCGGATTTTGTGAGTTTTGCGCGGCAGGACTCTTGCAACCCGCCAGCGCGAATGCCGCAACGACTCCAAGAACGCACAATATCGATCGCAATCTCTCGCGTGAGCCAGTCAATCTGGTGATCAAGTTTCCCTCCGTTTGCTTTCACGTGAGCTTTCTTGATTCTGCCACCGCTCAATAGTGAAATCTGTAGCGAAATTCGGCGTAGATTTCACGGGGATCGTTGAAGTGGAAGCCGCCAAACGTTAGGCTATTGTCCAGTTCAACCCTCCGGTTTGCTACGTTCAGCGCGGTTACGGAGACACTGTATCTTTCGCCGAAGCTTTTTCCGAGGGATATGTCAAAGGTCGTGTGCGGCGGCAGATAGTCTCCAGGATATTGCGCGTCCGGAATTCCGTTCGTGAAGCCCGAGCCATAGTACACATTCGTCGATACGTAAGATCGCCAGGGAAGTATTGCATTGAAACCAACGTTCAACGTGTTTCTCTGATCGTGGTCGACGGGCGACAATCCGGGAGGGATTAATAGCGGGCAAGCCGTGTTATTGGGAGGACAAATCAAGCCTCCGGTGATGGGAGAGGTTGCCTGCGCGATTTGATTGGCATAGGCAAGGTGAAACTGGCCGCGATTCCAGAGGCGAGGGGACCGCAACGTCAGTTCCCAACCTTGAATCAAAGCGGCAGCCCAGGTGATCGGCCAGAAGAGATTGGATTCGCCGATATTGTTATGATCGAGCCAATTCCTGGCCGATGTTTGAAACGTATCGGCGTCAAGGGCCCAGCCGCGATAGGGAATGGTGACGCCAATCTGATATTCATCATCCCGCTCGCCGTGCAATGGAGCGAAAGCGAAATTCTGGCTGTTCGCTAAACCCACCAGCGCGCCGGTAGCGGTGACGAGCGGAGGAGTTTGGTAAAAGTGGCCGTAGAACCCGCGAAAGACCCAGTTCAGGTGCGGAATTTTTACTGCCGCGCCAACGCGAGGATCCGTCGCATTTTCGACGACGTCGGCGGTGAAATGCGATTGGCGAAGGCCGGCGGTTATAGTCAACCACGAGGTCACTTTGAACTTGTCGTCGATGAATCCGCTGGCGAGGCCTCCCGTTACGCCTGCCGAAGATGCTGGGAAATTTTCGGTGCCGTCTGTGAATTGGTTATCGAAGTAGTTGGATTGGTGCTGAGCGAATCCATACACGCCTACGTGAATATCGTTTCTCCAGACATTTTCGTCCAACGACGCCTGCAAGCCCTCGTAATTGGCAGCCTGGTTCATTGTTGAGATGACGGGATAGTCGTGGGCGCCGCCTTGATAGTCGGCGCTGTTGTAGTGATAAAACGGGGAAACCGTTAGCAATGTATTCGGATTGAATGTGTGGACCCATGAGAAGGCGGCGTAGCCGTCGGTCTCATGCTCGCCGTCGCGAAGGCCCCAACTGGGGGCGGTTCCCCCTGCCACCAACTGCTGATTTCCGATGGAGTTGGGATCCGGGTCGTAGGGAATCTGGTAATAATCCTCGCGCAGTGAGGTGACTAGTCGAAATTGGTTCTTGGAGTCGGGATTGAAAATGAACGAAGCGAATCCGCCGTAGCCGTTTTCCGCATCGTGAAAAACTTCACCGATCGGAGTCTGCAGGCCGTAGTTGCTGCGATTGCCGTTCAGGCTCGCGTAATACGCGAAGCGCTGGGTATGGCCTCCGAAATTGAGCTGATCGTTCGTTCCGTACCAATTGCCAAAGCTAGTAACGAGTTCCGCCTCGTTGTCCCGTTCGAAGCCCGTGCGGGGGACGATATTGAAGATGCCATACGTGCGGTCTCCGTAGTCCGCATCGTAGCTGCCTCGCTGGATCTCAAGATAATCGATGTCCTTGGGGTCAATCACGGGGCCCAAGTTGGCGGCGATATTCGTGTTGGGTATGGGTACGCCGTCAATCAGCCAGTCAACCTGGTGGCCTCCGCGCATATGCAACATGTCGTGGGTCACGTAGGCGGCGGGGGTGTAATCGGTGATCATTTGCAGACCGTTGGTGCGGTCGGCGCCAGGAGTCTGCTGAATATCCTGGCGGTTCACTAGCGAAGTGGGCGTGACCGAATCCACGTTGCCTACTTCCGCTTGGGCTACGACGACGGTCGATTGGTTCAGGGCCGCGACCGCCAGTTGGAAATGGAGAATGGGCGACGAACTAGAAGCGACTGTAACGGTCTGCTCCGAAGTCTGGAATTTCGATTGAGAGACTATGATCTTGTAATCGCCGACCGGCACGGCGTTGAATGAGAACTCGCCGTCACCGTCCGTGTTTGTGGTTTGAGACCAGTCCGAGGTGATGGCTTGCAGCTTTACGGATGCTGCAGCAATGGGTCGATGCTGCTGGTCGTGCACAATTCCTTGAATTTTCCCGAAAATCGTGGCGTACGACGCCGAGGCGGACAGCAAGACGCAAAAAACGCTAATCGACAACCACATCCTTCGCATGAATATCCTCCGAGAATGGATTTGGGACCGCGCGGGCCTTGCGGTCTAGCTTCTCGGAGGCTCGATTGGGGGAGGAACGCTGATTGAAGACTCGTTCAATTTCACACGCGAGATTGAGCGATGGGAGATTTGTGGCGCTTCCACGACAACCGCAGCGGTAAGCAGCGTGCGCGGCAGCGGGGTCGCGAATCCGTAGTCGAGGACGTGGTTCGGCACAGGGGCCGAGCAGCAATGCTTTGAATCGCTTGACGATTGGTCGTGGCAATTCATCTTAGGCGTCGAATTTGCGCGCTGTGAGGAGAGGGGGCAACAGTACTTGGCGCATGAACTCGCGCACGCATTGCCGCGCGCTATCAACGCGAGAGGCGCCGCGAGGATCGCAAGCAACGCCACGATGGCTTGTATTCGCCGCATTACCCGGCGAGACTAGCACAACCTCAAATCCACTCGCTAGCGCGATTTGCATTGACTCTCCGAATCACGGTACGCTGCGCTTTCAATGCTGCCCTTCAAGCTTGTTTACCACGACCGTTACGATCTGAATCTCGGCGCGCACGTCTTTCCATCGCAAAAGTATCGTCTCGTTCACGACGCGCTTCTTGCCGAAGGCTTCGCCGACGCCTCCGATTTTCTTGCTCCCGAGCTCGCGCGTGACGAGGATGTTCTACTCGTCCATTCGAAGGAATACGTCCATAAGCTGAAAACGGGAACTTTGAGCTACGCGGAGCAATTGCGGATGGAGATTCCGTACTCGCTCGAGCTGATCGAAGCTTGCTGGCTGGCGGGTGGCGGATCGATCCTCGCGGCACGCCGCGCCCTCGCTGACGGTTGGGCGGCTAATATTGGCGGTGGATTTCATCATGCTTATCCGGATCATGGCGAGGGCTTCTGCGTTCTTCATGACGTGGCGATCGCGATCCGCCGCCTGCAGTTCGATCGCTCAATTGAAACGGCCATGGTCATTGACACCGACGTCCATCACGGAAATGGCACGGCCGCGATTTTTGGCGGTGACGCAACCGTTTTCACCCTGTCGATTCACCAAGAAAACAACTACCCGTACCCAAAGCCGCCATCGAACCTGGATATCAATCTCGAAGATGGCGTGGGCGACGATGACTACCTCGCAATCCTGGATAAAAACCTCAATCAGGCATTCGACCAATTCCAGCCCGGGCTTATTTTTTACATCGGCGGCGCGGACCCATATCGTGAGGATCAACTTGGCGGTCTGGCGCTTAGCCTCGAAGGTCTAAAGCGTCGTGACGCACTGGTTTTCGAGTACGCACGCCGCCTAAAGATTCCGCTGGCGATCACGCTGGCGGGAGGATATGCGCGGCGCGTCGCTGACACCGTTCGAATTCATGTCGGAACAATTCTGGCCGTGCGCGACGCTGCGCAGTCAACCGCTGCCGCGAAGGCTTAACCCATACCGGCCGAACCGGGATTGCATTTTTGAATTGGGGATTCCCGCGTCGGCTAATGAGGGTGTCGCAGTGTATTTTCGATTGCCGTCGTGAGCCGCTCCTCGAATTGTTCCGACTGGTAGCCGTTTGCGCGGTACGCAATCTTTCCGTTGCGATCGAGGATTAGAACCGTTGGCAGCGCCGTCACTCGGAGAAGGTCATCTAAACCGTCGGCGTAAATCTCTGGCATTGTCCACTTCTGGGCTTCGATGAACGGTTCGACGAGGTTTTCGTCTTCGTCAACATTCACCGCATAGAAAGAGACGTCTGATCGCCCCGCGTACGCCATGTAAACTTTCGAAAACAATGGCTCGAGTTCGCGGCAAGGTCCGCACCACGTGGCCCAAAAACTCAAGACCATCACTCTTCCGCGCAATGTCCCCAGCGGAACAGGTGTGCCATTAATTTGGCGCACGACGAATGACAGCGGATCCTTCAAATCTCTGTTTCTATCCTTGGGACGAGCCGCCTGCGGACTCGCCTGTACGCGATCAAACGCGGCGAGTATGGCCTCGCCCAATCCGCCGTCGGAACCACGCATTTCCCGCCACACATTGCTGAGGTTTTCCCGAATTATTTTTCGATCGACGGCGCCGCCGGGCCCATTTTCCGGTAGCACGAAAGCGTTCATATAGTGATCGGCAGCGGCGTGAAGATTGTCTTGAAGCTCCGCAATCGCTCCCAGATGCTGTTCCGCTACCGCGTTCGGACGAATGTGATTGCTCGCGTCGAAATCCTTAATTGCCGAATCATAGTTTTTTTGCAGCTCGTCAATTTTCCCTCGAAGGTCGTAGAGAGAGACACGAAGCTGATCCTGCTGCGCGTGCCAATCCGCTTGAGAAACACGAGCGGATTTCTCGTCCGGCGGCGTCTTCTCGACACGGTCGAGAACGCGGCCGAGATATCCCGATGCCCGAGTTAAGCTGTGATCGTCTCCCTGGCGTTCGAGGAGATTCACCGCTACCAGCATCATGTCCGAATCGTCCGGGTGCAGCGCGATCAGGCGCTCCGCATTTTCCAAAGCGCACGCACTATCATTCAATTGTTCGCAGCTTTCGACCAAGGCGCGATATACAGCCGCATTTCGGGGCGCGTTGGGAAACCGAACGAGATAGGCTTCGAGATTGTGAACCAGTGCGGCGCGGTCATTTTGAGCATCTGCAACGGCGCGCTTGAGAGCGAGATCGGGATCGTCATTTTTTCGCGCCGGCGAAGGCAACTCTGGCGTATTCGATTGCGATTGGCGGGACGAGGAATTCGGCGCGACGCTGGGCGCGTCCTGTGCGCGACAACTTATCGCGAACAGTAAACAAATGACGATCGCCGGAGGCGACGCGTGGATGCTAAGTCGCCATCTTGGCCGATTTCGTGAAAAGAGCCTCATTTAGTGAACCTTGACGGTATCCGGCGGGATCGATTTCGACTTGTTCGAATCCAGCATTTCTCACTCCGTCGCTGATACTCCGCGAGACGTGTGCATCATGCGTGCGTGGAAGCTCCGCAACATCAATTTCGATTCGCGCCAAATTGCCGTGAGCGCGGACGCGAAACTGCAGGAAGCCGAGATCGCGTACCGCTTGTTCGGCGCACTCGATTTTGCGCAGTAATTCAGGAGTCACGGAAGTGCCGTAAGGAACGCGCGACGATAGACAGGCCGAGGCTGGCCGATCCCAAGTTTCAAGTCCTGCCCGGTGTGACAGATGGCGAATCTCGTGTTTTGTGAGTGCGGCATCGAGCAGCGGAGCGAGTATCTTGTGTTCGTGCGCGGCGCGATGTCCCGGGCGGAAGTCGTGCGTGTCATCAGCATTGATTCCGTATACGATGGCCGAGAATCCTTTTTGTGCGGCGAGTTCCTCCATGCGCGCGAAGAGTTCGTCCTTGCAGTGATAACAGCGATCGGCATCATTCGCGACGTAGAGCGGATTATGGGTCTCGTACGTCGCGAGCCATTCGTGCCGGATTCCGTGATTGCGCACGAAGGATTCTGCGACTTTTCGATCGTGCTGCGAGTAGCTTGGCGAGAGCGCTGTAACAGCAAGCGCTTGTTTGCCCAGAACGCGCGTGCCTGCCCATGCCAGGTAAGCTGAATCCGCACCGCCGGAAAACGCAATTAGAAGCGAAGGAAGCCGACTCAACGCGTCAAAGATGTGCTGTTCTTTGAGCGACGCAAGCGCCTGATCTAGCGCGGTTGGCGCCCTTTTCAGCGCGATTTCATTCAATTTCGTCAAGCTCTACTCCGGGGTGACACAAAGCAAAACGCCCGTACAACTCTCAAACCCAGTATAGCGCGCCTGAACGTTCCTTACTCGAAGTCCATGAGTACATCAACTTTTCCCGTTTTCGGGTCTTTCTGCAAAAAGTGGCCAACCTTCGCGTAGGTGAAGGGAAGCGTGCCGAATGCCGCGCGGGCGCCGCTGTTGATGAAGTCGTCGAAATATTTTTCGTCGAAAACGGAACCCTGCGCGATTCTCCAAGCAGCGCGGATCCTATGTTCGCCATCCAGTGAAAGACCTGAAAGCACCAGCTCGCCCATATGATACTGCGGTCCTTCCACGATTGAGACTTTGCCAGCGGCCCGTGAATTGGCGTCGTCGAAATCGAGCGATGGGCGGACATCCGCATCAAGATACCCGAGGCGCGCATATTCGTCGGACACTCGAGCCCACGCCGCACGTAATTTGACGCCATCCGCAGGTTCGCCATCCTTTAGTCCAATCAGAGCATTCAGATTAGCCGTAGGAATCGCCGCGTTGCCACTCCAAGTAACGCCTGCCCATTTATAAACGGCACCCGGTTCGACCGGAATGATCACCGTGACGCTTTTTCGCAGTGGCTGGCTCGGGTCTCCCGTGAAACGCGCTGCCGGCTCGCCGATCTTGACGCGAAGGTGAGCAGAAGCCTCGTAGAGCGGGCGCACTTGCTCGAATACAAATGTGTCAATCGCATAGCGCGAGAATGGATGACCGACCAATTGGCTCAAACTTTGATGGACGGCGCGGTCCTCATCCGCGAGCGGGTCGGTGAAGAACACCGCTTCGACGGGGAGTTCTGAGCCGTCGAGTTGGAATTCCTGAATTAATTGCGTGCCGTCGGGGGCGCGAATGACTCGGTGAGTGACTGATCCGCCGATCTGGTGCGATGCCAGCATTTTACCCAGAGCTTCGGCGACATCATCAATGGCGGTGCCGTTCGCGGGCACGCAGCAATCGTAGAGAGGAACGGCCTGACGAAGCGACTGCGAGAGCTCTTCGTCTGTGAACCAGGGGAAATTATCGAAATACGCGGGGATCACGGTGCCGTCCGCAACTGCGAATTCCACGCTGATGACGCCCTGGTCAGTCTGATAGCGATATTTCACGTTCGCGAACTCGCCCGATTGAATCAAGCGATCGGCAGCGTTCTGGAGATCTTCGAGACGCACTGTCTGACCCTTGCGAAGGCCCGACGCCGAGATAATCACGTCTTGTTTGAATCTCTGCGAGCCGGTGACCGCAATACTGGCGAGTGGTCCGGATATTTCGGTGCTTGAAGTTTCCTGAGAGCGCAGAGTTGACGGTATCGCGAATATCGCGAGCACACAAAAAAGTGTCGCAAGGTTTCGAAAGTTGCGCACAGAGATATTCTAGGCGAAATAGAGCAATAACGAAAATGGCGGAGAATGCGGCGAGCAGGAAATTTGGAGGGAAGCGTTATTCGACGGTGACGGACTTCGCCAAGTTACGCGGCTGGTCCACATCACATCCGCGCCGTACGGCGATGTGATACGCAAGCAATTGCAAAGGCACGATCTCCAGTATTGGCGAAAATATTTCCGGCGCGGTGCCAATCTCGATGACATGTTGGGAAGATTCGCGAGCGACGCGATCGCCTTCCGTCACTATCGAAATCACGATTCCGTCCCTCGCGCGCACTTCCTGGAGATTGGAGACTGTTTTCTCGTAGCGCTGGACCGACGCGGGGTCCGAATCATCGCGCGTAGCGATGACGACGACCGGCAAATTCTCGTCAATCAATGCATTTGGCCCGTGCTTCATCTCTCCGGCCGGATAGCCCTCCGCGTGAATGTACGAGATCTCTTTGAGCTTCAGCGCTCCTTCGAGAGCGATCGGATAGTGAATGCCGCGTCCGAGGTAGAGGAAGTCGGTCGTGCGGAAGAACTGATGCGCCAGCTCTGCGCACTGTGAGTCACGCCGCAGGATCGCTTCCATTTTCTGGGGAATATTTGTGAGCTCTTGCATCAACCTTCGCGATTCGTCAGTTTGAAGTTTGCCGCGCACTTGTCCCAGATAAATTGCGAGAACCGCGAGAGCGGTGAGCTGTGCGGTGAACGCCTTCGTGGAAGCGACACCGATTTCGGGTCCTGCGTGGGTGTAAATCGTGCCATTCGCCTCGCGTGTGAGCATGGAGCCTACGACGTTGCAAATGCCGAGCGATTTGGCTCCGTCCGCCTTGGCCTCGCGTTGCGCGGCAAGCGTGTCCGCCGTTTCGCCTGACTGGCTGATGGCGATGACGAGCGTGCGCGCGTCGACGATTGGATCGCGGTAGCGGAATTCGCTGCCGTAATCCACTTCGACCGGAATGCGCGCCAGTTTCTCGATCATGAACTTGCCGGCGAGTCCTGCGTGCCAGCTTGTGCCGCAAGCGACAATCTTTATATTCGTAAAATTGCGAAATTCATCCTCAGAAATATCAACGGAATCGAGGAAGGCTTTGCCCGTATCGAGCGAAATGCGCCCGATAAACGTGTCGCGGACGGCGCGCGGCTGCTCAAAAATTTCCTTCTGCATGAAATGCTTGAAGCCGCCCTTTTCCGCCAGGATCGGATCCCATGTAATGTGCTGCGGCGGGCGTTCCACCGTCGTGCCGTCTCCGTCCATCACGCGCACGCCCTCAGGCGTGATGACCGCGATGTCGCCATCCGCGAGAAAGAAAATTTCGCGAGTGTGATGGAGCAGTGCGGGAATATCGCTCGCGATAAAGAATTCATGATCGCCGAGGCCGACAACCGAGGGTGGGCCAAGCCTTGCGGCAACAATTTTGTTCGGGTCGCGCGTTGAAATTACCGAAAGAGCATAAACGCCGGTCAGCCGCTTGACTGTGAGCCGAACGGCTTCTTCGAGCGGCTTATCCTTGGAATACTTCTCGACGAGATGAGCGATCACTTCGGTGTCAGTCTCGGTGACGAACTTGTGGCCTTCGGCGATCAATTCTTTCTTCAGCTCAAGGTAATTTTCGATGATGCCGTTGTGCACAACGACGACCTCGCCGGTGCAATCCCGATGCGGGTGGGCGTTTTCTTCCGTCGGGCGTCCATGGGTTGCCCAGCGCGTGTGACCGATCCCGTAAATGCCGTCGATCGGAGATTCACGGAGCACCTCTTCGAGATTGTTCAACTTTCCTGAGGCGCGGCGGATTTCCAGCTTACCGTTTTTGCCAACGACGGCGATTCCGGCGGAGTCGTAGCCGCGGTATTCAAGCCGATGCAGCCCATCCAAGATGAGGGGAACGACTTTCTTGGGGCCGATATAGCCAACAATTCCGCACACAGAGCGCCACTCCTATTGAAATCTACCGATTCAGAGCTGCGAGAGTTCGGGCAATTCAGACTAGCATACTTTTTGTAACGTCAAATTCGCGGAAAGAAGCGAGGATTCCATGTAAACACGAAACAGCGGCGATCATTCGAGGATTTCAAATCGGAATTCTTCGATCACCGGATTCGTGAGGACCTCTCGGGAAATGCGCTCAACGTGTTGGCGAGCTTCGTCTTTCGTGATTCCGTCGAGTTGGAGAACAAAGAATTTTCCCTGTCGAAGGTCATGTACTTCCGCATAGCCGAGCGATTGCAGCGCATGGTGGATGGTTTGGCCCTGAGGATCGAACACCGTCTGCTTCAACATTACCCAAACGTGTGCTTTCATCGGCCTCTCACAGTAAGTTCAGTTTTCTTGCGGCGGCACGAAATTGTTCGAGCAATGGGCGTTTCTCTTCAGGCGGCAGGAACGAGTGCGAGAAACTTGCCTCCGCGATTCTGGTAAGTTGCGACTCCGAAAGTCCGAGCGACGCGGCATTCGAGTATTCGGTCATCAAATCCGTCCCAAACATCGCGGGATCGTCCGTCGAGAGGACCACGATGATCCCTCTTTCCACAAAATCGCGCAGCGGATGGTCGGATAACTCGGCTTCCGGTTTGCCGATCTGGCGCGCCAGGGCGCCGGTGCGCAAATTGCTTGTCGGGCAGATTTCCAGCGGTATTCGCAGAGTGGCCAATCGCTCCGCAAGCGCGGAATCGCGCATCGCTGCAATGCCGTGCCCGATGCGCTCGACTCCCAGCAAATCAAGAGACTCGCGGATGATTTCCGGGCCACCGATTTCGCCGGCGTGAATCACCAAGTGCAATCCCTGGCTACGCGCGAATTCGTATACAGCTCTGAAATTTACAGTGGGAACCGAAAGCTCATCTCCGCCGATTCCGAACGCCAGAACACCGCGCGACTGAAACTTCGCTGCAAGAACGGCCACTTTCATTGCGGCATCGGCGCCGAATTGCCGGGTGGCGTCGAATATCCACATGATGCGTAAGCCCTTCTCGCGATAGCGATCGGCGACTTCGGCGAGTGCGTTGAAGTTGGCCTCGACGTTCTGGTTGTATCGCAGCATCACGCCGACTGACAGCGTGACTTCAGCGTAGATCACGTTCTGGCGAACGAGATCATCCGACAGGCGGTGCGCAATGAGCGAGTAGTCCTCCGGCGTTTTCAAATAGCCGGTGGCCCACTTAAATGCGTCGAGGAAGCCCGCAAAATCGGTGTACTGGTAGCGCGCCGCGGCACTCTCAGGCGAAATTGTCACGCCGCGCCGCTCGCCGAGAAGACTCACCGTGCTCGGTGTGATTGAGCCTTCGAGGTGGAGGTGAAGCTCCGCCTTCGGCAATTTCGAGATTTTCGCTGCCAGATCGTTCGAGTCTGCCATTTACACTTTCAGCGTGAGGGAAGCTGGGGTTTCCCTGCGTTGACCCAGGCGGTCAACCAATAAGATGCGACGTCAGTCGAAGCGTCAGCGATTTGCCTCACCAGCACCGCGCCGGCTTGGCTGTAAAAGCGATCGTAATACTCGTCCGTGTAATCCGATAGAGTAGCGCGCGATCGACGGTCGGACAGAAGCACATTTTCGATCCACGAATGCGCACTCAGGCACATCTCAAACGCATGGTCGGTCGGATCCTGTATATAAGCGGGCTGGTTCGGCCGTATGTAAAAAAATTGCGAGTACCGGTCAATCAGGCTCGACCCGAAACGAGAGTCCACGCCTGTCTGACCTGAGAGATGCCCATCAAAATTCGTCGTTGTCGCGAAGGGATCGTGAGCTTCGGCCACATAGAATGCGAGCTGCGCGGCCGCTTCGCGGGCATCTTCCCAATTGTGGGCGCGGAACGCGTCCGTCAGTTTTTGGCTCCATAGTCCGACGCTCCAGGGAAGCAATCCGTTCGTATCGAGCGTTCGCTTGCTGTACTTATAGGCGGCAACGCGGTAATCGCGCGGCAAATCCGCATACGGGTAAACGCCGTACTTCTCGAAACGAATAAAGCGATTGTGCGCAAGAGTTGGATTTTTCTGCGCCGCCTCAATCGGATCGAGTACATGCTGAACCAAAAATTGTCGATTTCCCTCGAAGTACGACCGGACCTCATCGGGAAGAATATCCACCGCTTTGGTTGTGATGAGACGCTCTGCGCTCGGAGCCCAGGTAAGCGCTACGGGCGCGACACAGAGGATGCTTACGAGTGCGATGATCGGAGCGGCGCGAAAACCCAACTTCATTTCGTAGGCTCCTGCGGGCGACCCTGCGGCGCCTGCGTCGGCGCAAACTCGCTGTGGTGCCGACTGTAACTGAAATAGATTACCAGACCAATGGCCAGCCAGACGAAGAAGCGGATCCACGTTTCGATTTCAAGACCCATCATGAGCAAAAAACAAAAGCTCACACTGAGAATGGGCACGACCGGACCACCTGGCGCCCGGAACCCGCGGCGGCGGTTGGGATCGCGGTAGCGAAGTATCAATACACCCACCGACACGAGGACGAATGCGAAGAGTGTGCCGATATTCGACAGGTTCGCCAGAGTTCCGATATCAAAAAGACCCGCTGGAATTCCGACAACAAAGCCCGCAATCCAGGTAGCGATATCGGGTGTGCGAAAGCGCGGGTGCACGTGTCCGAAAATCTTCGGCAGAAGCCCATCCCGTGACATCGCGAACCAAACTCGCGCCTGCCCGAGTTGGAACACGAGAAGGGAAGAAATCATTCCCATCATCGCGCCGAATAAAACTGCCAGTCGCGTCCAGTGCAATCCGACGGAGTGGGTTTGATCGCCGATCCTCTTCAGCGCGTTCACCACTGGCGCCGCATCGTCGAGCACCGATTGCCAAGGCACCAGTCCCGTCAGCACCACGGCCACTGAAATATAGAGAATGGTACAGATAAATAGCGTCAGCAAAATGCCGATCGGCAAATCGCGTTGTGGGTTTTTTGCTTCCTCAGCCGCTGTTGAAACCGAATCGAAGCCGATATACGTAAAAAAGATGATTGACCCGCCCGTGAGAATGCCCGGCCAGCCATTCGGCACAAATGGGTGATAGTTCGAAGGATGAATGAACTCAGCGCCCGCGATGATGAAGGCGATGATCGCCGCAATCTTCAGCAGCACCATGATGTTGTTGGCTTCGGCGGACTCGCGAATTCCGCGCACCAGCACCACCGTCAGCAGCATCACCACCAAAAACGCTGGGAAGTCGAATCCGAAATGCCAGCCCGGCAGATAGAGATCTTTTCCAGCGAAGTCTTGAAGGCCGGCAGGCAGGTACGCTGGTGAAATCCAACGTAAAGGCGGATGCCAGCCGAACCAATCGAGCAGATTCACCATATGCTGTGCGAAACCGACGCTCACAGCCATATTACTGACCGCGTACTCGAGGATCAGATCCCAGCCGATGATCCACGCGATCAACTCGCCCATCGTCGCGTACGTGTAGGTGTACGCGCTTCCAGCGATGGGAATCATCGAAGCAAGTTCGGCGTAGCACAGCGCCGTAAAGCCGCAAACAATCGCGACGAGGACGAGCGAGATCGCAAGTGCCGGCCCTGCGCCAGGACGCCCCGTGGTCGCGCTATGGTGAATTATGAAATCGAGCAGCGGCGCATTCAGAATCGATTTGGTGTCGAACTTTTGCCCTGCGATGGCCGTCCCGATGACCGTGAAAATCCCCGACCCAATCACCGCGCCGACGCCGAGCGCTGTCAGGCTCAACCAGCCAAGCGTCTTTTTTAGCTGCCTATCGGGATGTTCGGAATCGGAAATGAGCCGGTCAATGCTCTTTTTTTGGAAGAGCTGCTGGTTCACTCGCCACCTTCCCTCGTTTCCGGGGATGCAGGACCCGAAAATGTAACCTGAGAGGGCCGACTTCGCAATGGAATTGCTGGCGCGGAGCCATCGCGGTTAGGCGAGTTGGAGATTTGCGTATCGCTCTTTTAATTTCTTTGTGCCGTGGTCCATAAAACTGACGGTTAGCATGCGGTCGTCGTCTTCTTCTTCTACCCCGATGATTGTGCCCACTCCGAACATCTGATGTTTCACGCGCGTCCCGACCAGCGGGTGCGCCTTCGATCGCCCCGATCCAGCCGAGCGAACTCCACTCGATCGCCTCGCGTATCCTGTCCTCGGCCGTTGCTGGTAAAAATCAGGATCCGGCTCGTATCGCCGCGTCTCGCCCGCTTCGGCAAGCGATCCGGCGACGGTCTCAATCAACTCGCCCGGAATCTCAAGGAGAAATCGCGAAGGCGCGGATGAACGCAGCCGCTCTTCACCATAGCTTCGGCGATACAGCGCGCGCGATAGAGTCAGCAGCTTCTTCGCTCGCGTCATTCCTACGTAGCAAAGGCGTCGCTCTTCTTCGACGTCGTCATCGTTATTCACCGCGCGGCTGTGCGGGAGCAAACCCTCTTCCAGGCCGGCGAGATAAACCGTATCGAATTCCAGCCCCTTGGCGCTATGCAGCGTCATCAAGGTGACATTCACGTCCTCTTCATAATCGTCGGCCGCGCTCACCAGCGCTGCTTGATCCAGTACGTCCTGTAGGGTCTGTCCAGCCTCCGTCGCCTCGGCCATCGCGTTGACAAGTTCCGCCAAGTTTTCGATACGCGACGTATTTTCGAGCTTGTCCTGCTGTTCTACCCAGGCCAGATAACCCGTGCGATCGAGCACTTGCTTGAGCATTTCCGCCGGGTCGAGATCGCGCACCTCAGCCTGCAGCGTTTCAATCAAGTAACGAAATCCTCGAAGCGCTGCTCCACTTCGCGTCACTCCAGGTTGTGCGACCGTTGAGACCGCGTCCCAAATGCTCCCCGCCTGCGTTTTCGATGCGTTCTGCAGCGTCTGGACTGTAGTCTTTCCAATTCCGCGCGGCGGAGTGTTCAGTACACGAAGCAACGCCACATCGTCTTCGGGATGAAATAGGAGGCGCACATACGCCAGCGCGTCTCGAACTTCAGCGCGCTCGTAAAAGCTGAATCCGCCAACCAGGCGGTATCGAGTTCCGATGCGCCGCAGCGATTCCTCGAGGGCACGCGACTGCGCCGTGGTTCGATAGAGAACGGCAATATGCGTATCGGGCTCGTTACGAATGGATTTCGAAATTTCGTCGGTTATAAATTCCGCTTCGGTGTTGGCGTCTTGCGCTTCAAAGAACCGGACATTTTGCCCTCCGCCCTGGATTGCCTCGAGCGTTTTACCGAGCCGCGAGCGATTGTGCGAGACGACACCGGCCGCAGCATCGAGAATTGTCTGCGTTGAGCGATAATTATTTTCCAACCGAATGATTTGCGTTCCAGGAAAATCCTCGATGAACCGCTTCATATTCCCGGCGCGCGCCCCGCGCCAGCCATAGATGGACTGATCCTCGTCCCCTACGACGCAGATATTCTTGTCTTTGCCCGCGAGCAGCCGCACCAATTCTTCCTGCGCCGCGTTAGTGTCCTGAAATTCATCCACCTGAATATATCGGAGCCGCTCATTCCACTGCGCGCGCACGTCCCGATGGTCCCTGAGAACGCGAGTCGCTAGCAAAAGCAAATCGTCGAAATCAACCGCACCGGCACGGCGCAAAAGGCGCTCGTAAGTTTCGAAGACTGACGCGGCGGCACGCCCGGCGGCGTCGTATGCCTCGTCGGCCATTTGCTCTGGCGTGATGCCGTGGTTCTTAGCGTGGCTGATTCGTTCCCGGAAGCTTCGAGGGGTGTATTCGCGTTCGTCCAATTGCAATTCTTCGAGCGCAAGCTTCACGGCGCGGATCTGAGCATCATCGTCGTAGATTGTGTAATCGCGTGGAAGCCCGACCCGCATTGCCTCGCGGCGCAGCAGCCGCGCCGAAAACGAATGAAATGTGGATATCCAAATGTCGGAAGCGTCGAGACCTCGCGTTCGCAGCAAATCCGTGATTCGCTGCTTCATCTGTTCAGCGGCTTTATTCGTAAATGTGACGCAGAGGATTGATCTCGGGTCGACGCCCATTTCAACCAGGTGCGCCGCGCGGTATGTAATTACGCGCGTCTTGCCGGTTCCGGCGCCTGCAAGCACCAGCACCGGGCCCTTGGTTGCCAACACGGCGGCGCGCTGCTTCTCATTCAATGGTTCGAGTTCGGGCATGAATAGTTTTGGTCTTCTCTGTGATTGATTCTGATTGAAACGGGACAATTCTAGCGGAGCACGGTCAGTTCGGCAAATTCGCGCAAAAGGCCTGCAAAATTAGCACAGCGTCGTTCGATTAATGTTGAATCGTCGAGGCCAGCGGAATCTCAAAAAACATCAATGGCTTGTTGCCCGCAACGATTTTTATATCGGGGATGTAAAGCATGGAATCCGGCACGAGCGCGAAATCGTGGTCCACATCAAAAAAAAGATAACCGTGAATCGTCGCCATCGGTGGAATCACGTCGGCATCGAGGGCGAATGGGCGCAGCTCGTCAGTGAGCTTGTCAACCTTCTTGTCGTGGGTCGGAGTGTTTACCGTAGGCAATCGACGTTTCGTGGTCACGTCCGGAGACCCTCCGGGATAAATAATCAAGCGTGCGACTTGTCTCGGAGTGAGTGACTCCACTTTGTCGCGAACCTCGCCCGACGCGCCTATTTCAAGCCGGATCGAATTCATCGTGAGACGCATCGGTTGCGGCGTCTCGTTATGGAAAGTCACTTCGAGCGCGAGAATTCCGCCCTTGTAGGGATTTTGCTTGCCGAAGATTTGCTCGGCTTTCGCTGGATCGATGCACGGTTCTGCCGACACGGTGAGTCCTTCATGATGATCGTGCGCGGGTAACGTCGCAGTCGGCGCCGGCGTCGCGGCCGGAGCAGAAGACTGGCTCTTCTGCGTGGATTGCGCGCGTCCGCTCGCCGCCAAAATGAGCAGTCCAAGAATCAAGCTCGCTTGTCGCATTGTTCGGAAGTTAAGATGCACCGTGGCCGGGCCAAGTTGTGAGATGCTCGTGCGACTTAGTAAACACTATAATACTGGTTTTGCGTTGTGCGTGTTGAGCGTGTCGTTCATCAGCTTGTTCATCGGCGCCGACTGTGTACTTTCTCTATAGCATACTGACTGCCACCGGGATGCTTCTCCTGTCTCCCTACTTTGCTGTCAAGGGATTCCGCACAGCCAAGTACTGGCACAATTTGCGCGAGCGCTTCGGAGATTTGCCTGCGGAGGTTGTCGCTCGTGCGTCACAGGCGGAAGGGGCGATTTGGATTCACGCTGTTTCGGTGGGAGAAGTTCTCGCTGCGATTCCTTTCGGCAGGGAACTGAAGCAGCGCTATCCGGAGCGAAGGATCTTCGTCTCAACCACCACCGATACAGGCCAGCGCCTCGCGCGAGAGCGTTTCGATTTCGCGGATGGCGTTTTCTATTTTCCGCTCGATTTTCGCGCCGCCGTTCGCCGGGCGTTTCGTGCCATTCGGCCGGCGCTTGTCGTCATCGTCGAGACGGAAATCTGGCCAAATTTTCTTCGCGAAGCACGGGATCGCAATGTTCCGGTGGTTTTTATCAATGCGCGTATTTCGGAGCGTTCGTTTCGCCGCTCGAAAACTTGGCGCCATGTTTCTTTCGGGTTTTATGAACAAGTGCTTGGTGATGCCACACTATTCCTTGCGCAAAGTGAGGCCGATGCCGCGCGGCTCGACGAAATGGGCGCGCCGCCGGATCGCGTCGTCGTTACTGGCAACTTGAAATATGATGGCGAACCTCCGGCCGTGGGCGCGTTCGTAAAGTGGCTCGCCAGACAGACGCAAGCGCAGGAGCGCTGGCCGCTGGTCGTTGCGGGTAGCGTGGTAGCGGATGAAGAAGACGCCGTCCTCGCGGCGTACGATATCGTCCAGCGGCAATGGCGCCGCGCGCTCCTGGTTATCGCGCCCCGAAAGCCCGATCGCTTCGATATTGCCGCTCGGATTGTCGCCGACCGCGGCTGGAAAGCGGTGCGGCGCAGCACTCTCGATCTTGCTCGCCCTTTGGATGAAAATGCCGACGTGCTCCTACTCGACTCCATCGGCGAATTGGGTGGAATGTATTCCATTGCGGATGCCGTTTTTGTCGGTGGCTCACTGGTGAATGCGGGCGGTCACAATATTCTGGAGCCTGCGTGGTTCGAGCGCCCTCCCGTGTTCGGTCCTTCGATGGAGAACTTCCGCGAAATGGCTCAGCTGTTCTTCAGCGAAGGCGCAGGCATTCAAGTTCGTAGCGGCGAGCAACTCGGCAAGACGTGGGTTCAACTCATCCGCGACACTGCAGTGCGCGACCGCATGGGAAAAAAAGCCAAAGAGCTAGCCGAGAAGAACCGCGGCGCGACGGCGCGCTCGATCGAATACGTCGCCAAGATTCTTCAGGCGGATCGTCTTCAACCGAACCGGCTTCAGCAGAATCGGAGTTCGGTGTGACGCCTTATCGCTCGCTTCTGCTTCCGTTCTCCGCGGGATATGAGATTCTTGCTCGTTTCCGCGCGTGGAGCTATCGCAAGGGCATCGTGCGCACGCGCCGCCTTCCGGGCGTTGTAATCAGCGTCGGCAATCTGACGGTCGGCGGCACCGGAAAAACTCCTTTCGTTATCTGGCTCGCGCAAAATCTCCTAGATCGAGGGAAGCACGTAGCCGTTCTGACGCGTGGCTACCGCGGCGATTTCCGCGGAATTCTGCGGAGCCACTGGAAGGATGAAATCAAGAAATCGGACGAAACTGCGTCTGGCATCGCTGATGAGACGCGCCTCTTGGAGAGCGAGCTCGCAAAACATCCGGAAGCCGAATCACTCTTTGCGATAGGCGTAGGTCCGCATCGCTTCATCACCGGCTCCCAACTGGCCCAGGCTGGCTTCGACTGGTTCGTTCTCGACGATGGATTCCAACATCTTCCACTCGCGCGCGACCTGAATATTCTTTTGATTGACGCGACAAATCCGTTCGGCGGAGGTCATCTTTTGCCGGCAGGCGGTCTTCGCGAACCGCGATCCGCAGTACAGCGCGCCGATATCGTTGTAATTACCCGAAGCACGCATGCTCCAGCGATCGAATCAATCGTGCGGCGTTACTCCGTGGCTCCGATCCATTATGCGACTCTGAAATTTCGAGGGCTCACAACGCTCATATCGACTCCTCAGGGGGACACATACACACCAACGCCTCGAACTAAATTCTTCGCCTTTGGCGCTATCGGTAATCCAGGCGCTTTCTTCGTCAATCTTCGCGAGTGGGGAATCCCGCTGGTTGGCCACGCTGCGTTTCCCGATCATCATAAGTACTCGCCAGGCGATCTGGAATACCTGGAAGTTCAAGCGCGAGCCACTGGCGCGAACGCGCTGGTGTGTACAAAAAAAGATGTGATGAATCTTCAGGGCGTGGTGATCCGGAGTTTTCCTGTGTGGGTTTGTAACGTGTCGCTCGAAATCCACAATCTTGACGGCTTCTGGCGCAACGCGGCCGAAATACTGAAGGCCAAACGCCCGGAGATTGTGCTTTGAAGATTCTCGTTCGCGCGACGAACTGGGTCGGCGATGCGATCATGGCCATCCCCGCCCTCCAGGCAATTCGCGCCCGTGAACCAAACGCCGAAATTACGATTCTTGCGCGCCGCTGGGTTTCAGCTCTCTATCGGGACCAGGGGCTTGCGGACAAGTTGCTCGTGTTGGAAGATCTCTCCGATCCCTCCGCAGCGCTTCGCGAAGCGCATTACGACTCGGCAATTCTCTTTCAGAACGCATTCCAAGCCGCGTGGTTGGGGTGGCGCGCAGGGATTCCCGAACGTATCGGATACGCGCGGGATGGACGCAGCGAACTGCTTACGCGAGCGATTCCAGTTCCATCGCCCGGCGAAATTCCCGCTCACGAAACTTATTATTATCTCGAATTGCTGCGCCGCGCTGGTTGGCTTGAAAAATTGCCGTCGGTTGATGAGATTCGCCTCGTACTTTCGGCCGATTCCCGGGAACGTGCGGCGGAGCGAATTGCTGCCGCCACCGGTCGGGCCTCGTCACGCCGGATTGCTATTGCACCCGGAGCAGCGTACGGTTCGGCGAAATGCTGGCCACCTGAGCGATTTGCCGAACTCGCGGACCGCTTGATTGCCCGTTTTGACGCCGATGTGATACTTTTCGGCGCGCCCTCCGAGCGCGAGATCGCCGCACGAATCGCTGCCGGGATGCGAAAGCGCGCCGTGAATCTTGCCGGCCAGACGCCAATCGAAGATTTGCCCGCGTATTTCTCGGCGTGTGACATTTTCATCGGCAACGATTCGGGCGCGATGCACGTGGCTGCGGCTGCAGGCGTTCCCGTAGTCGCCATCTTCGGTTCCACGGATCCAGAGGGCACGGCCCCGGTAACTTCGCGGCGCACTCTGGTGCGCGTGGCTCCGTCGTGCAGCCCGTGTTTTTTGCGTCAATGCCCGGTGGACCATCGCTGCATGACGCGCATCGACGTAGCCTTGGTCGAAGAGGCGGCTCGAAACTGGCTCGAGCAGCAAGGCAGGGAACAGCGGCGTGGCTAGCTCACAATCGAGTCCCGGTCCGAATCGCCGCGCGGTTTTTCTCGATCGCGACGGGACCATCGCCGAAGAAGTCGGTTATGCGAATCACATCAGCCGGTTCGTCGTTTACCCGTTCGCGGCAGCGGCAATTCGCCGGCTGAATGATGCGAATTTACCGGTCATCGTCGTAACGAATCAATCGGGCGTGGCACGGGGATTCTTCCCCGAATCTTTGATCGGCCAAATGCACCAAAAAATGGCGGAAGAGCTTGCCGCAGGCGGCGCTCACGTGGACGGGATGTATTACTGCCCGCACATTCGCGACGACCAATGTTCGTGCCGCAAGCCGCTTCCCGGTATGCTGGTGCAAGCCGCGCGCGAGCACAATCTCGAAATCGCAGGCGCAGTGCTTGTGAGCGACCGCTACAACGATATTCAAATGGGACACGAAAATGGCTGCCGGACGATTCTCGTGCTGACTGGCTACGGCCGCGGAGATTACGAATGGAATCACACAAAATGGCCGCGCCAGCCCGATCACGTGGTCGAAAATCTTGCTGATGCCGTCGAAATCATTCTGAAGGAAATGCGTTGACCGCCGCGCGAAAGAAGCGACAGCAGCCAGCCTCAGCCGGTGCCAGTGCGGATTTGACGCGCTTGCTCGACCTGATCGCCGCATTTCCCAAGCAGACGCTCGCGCTCGTGGGCGATCTAGTCCTTGATCAATTCGTATCCGGCGAAATTTCCCGCGTCTCGCGCGAAGCACCCGTCCTCATTCTTCGGCATCGCCGAACTCGGGCTCTGCCGGGCGGTGGCGCGAACGCGCTCAATAATCTCGTCGAACTCGGTGCTCGCGTCCTTCCTGTTGGGGCGGTCGGGGACGACAGGTCTGGCCTTGCGCTCCTGGAGTATTTCCGCCGAAAAGGAATCGATGTTTCGGGCATCGAGAAAGTGCGTGGATGGACCACGCCAACCAAAACTCGCTTTCTCGCCGGCTGGACGCATACTACCGAGCAACAGGTATTGCGAGTCGATGACGAGCCTTCCGAACTTTTGCCAGCTCACGTGCAAAAGAAATTGGCAAAGAAGGCGCGCGATCGCTCGAACCGCGCGGGCGCAGTTTTGGTGTCCGACTACGGCTTTGGATCCGCCACGCCCGCAATCGTAGCAAGTGCCCGAGACGGGCGGCCCGTGACGCTCGATTCACGCCACTCGCTTCTTGCGTTCGCCGATTCCAGTATCACGGCCGCCACACCAAACGAATCCGAGCTCGAATCACTCTATGGAAAACGCCTGGGCAATGATGCGCAGGGCCTTGAAGAGCTCGGCCGTCGCACATTGTCCGAGATGGGACTGAAGGCGCTACTCGTCACTCGCGGCAAAGACGGCATGGCCCTTTTCGAGCAGGGCCAGCCGACGCAATCGATTTCAATTTTCGGTTCCGAAGAGGCCGTGGATGTAACCGGTGCCGGCGACACCGTGATCGCGGTCTTCACGCTCGCGCTCGCCGCCGGTGCGAACTTTCTCGAAGCAGCGCACCTGGCAAACTACGCGGGCGGAATCGTCGTAATGAAGCGCGACACGGCAACGGTTACGTGCTCCGAACTTGAAAACGCCGTGCGTTCCTCTGCCACATCAATGCGCTGAAGGCCAATGGACACGTCAAAGAAAATTCTCGGCCGCGACGCACTGAAGCGCGCGCTTGAGCCGCATCGCAAACGCGGCGATAAGATTGTTCTCGCGAACGGCTGCTTCGATCTTCTTCACGCTGGGCACATCCGATATCTCAACGGTGCTCGAGCCGAAGGCGATGTTCTCGTCGTGGCCATAAATTCCGACTCAAGCACTGAATCGTTAAAAGGTCCCGGACGCCCAGTGCTACCCGAGCGAGGCCGAGCCGCTCTTGTTGCCGCACTCGCCTCCGTGGATTTCGTCGTTATTTTCGATGAGCCCAACGTCGAATCGCTCCTGCAAGACATCCGCCCCAACGTCCACGCCAAGGGAACCGACTACAATCCTGACACGGTGCCGGAACGCGGTGAGTCGAAGCGGCTCGGTATCCGCGTCGCGATAGTCGGCGACCCCAAGCATCATTCGACCCGTGATTTGCTCGCGAGCATTCGCAAGCGCGCCGATGGCTGATCGCCGCTTTCTCATTGTTCGCCTCGGATCTCTCGGGGATATCATTCACACGCTACCGGCATCAGCAGCGCTACGCGATTCATTCCCGAATGCGCAGATCGACTGGGTCGTTGAATCGCAGTGGGTCCCAATTCTCGACGGAAATCCTGATCTGAATAGCGTCATCCCGCTCGATCGTTCAAGCACTGCGAGCGTGCTGGACTCCGTGGCGTGCCTTCGCAGCGCGCATTACACATCGGCTCTCGATTTTCAGTCGCTCTACAAATCTGCGCTTCTTGCTCGCGCTGCGGGCGCAAAGGAAGTGCTTGGCTTCGATTGGAATTACGCGCGGGAAGGCCCGGCATCGCTTCTGTATACCTGGCGCATCCATCCCGTCGGCGCGCACAAAGTGGAACACAATCTCGCACTCGCAGAAGCCGCCGGTGCTCAGCGTGCCGCGCCGCGATTCACATTGCCACAATCTCGCGAAGCAGACGAGTGGATAAGCGAACAACTTGACCGGTCCGGCTTATCAGATTTTTATGTGATTTCTCCCGGAGGCGGCTGGCGCTCGAAGTGTTGGCCTGCTGAAAGATTCGGCGAGCTCCACGGCGAATTGGCGAGGCGCTACGGTTTGCGCGGCGTCGTTAGTTTCGACCCGGGTGAGGACGCTCTCGCAAAAGAAGTGGTTGAAGCGGCCGGTGACGCCGCTCCGATCTCGCTCGCGATGGATCTTTCGCAACTGATGGCGTTGCTTCGCCGCGCAAAATTCGCCGTCGCAGCAGACACGGGCCCGCTGCATCTAGCCGCCGCGCTCGGCACACCCGTCGTCGGCTTGTATGGCCCGACGGATCCCGCGCGCAATGGTCCATTCAGCAATCGCGCCGTAGTAGTCCGCAAGGCTCTGCCAGAGGAAACAACTTACAAACGCGGCACGTCCTATTCTGCCGCCATGCTCCGCATAGAAGTCGAAGATGCCGTCTCCGCCGTAAGCCAGATCGCGGAGAAAGGCTGATGGCCGGAAGCTGGGTCACACGCTGGCGCGTTCGTGCCGGATACCCGCTTTCAATTCTCTATATCGCACTGGCGGCGCCAACGATTGTCTTCATCGCAATCGGTGCAGCGGTAGCGGCCGTCGGTCTAATCGTTCGCGCCGCGGCTGCGGGACATCTGCGCAAGCTCGAGACTCTCACAACGTCCGGCCCCTACGCCTGGACACGAAACCCTCTATATCTCGGAAGCTCCTTGCTGGCGGCTGGCTTCGCTATTGCCGGCGGTTCACCCTGGAGCGCACTCGTGATCGCGGCTTACTTCCTCACCTTTTATCCCGCCGTGATGAAAAAAGAAGAAGCCGAGCTCCACGTTCGCTATGGTCAGTCCTTCGATGAATACGCCGCGCGGGTACCACTATTTTGGCCGCGCCCGCCGCACCGCGCCAGCGGAGTCGCCGGCCCAAAAGGAAACGGCGAAGCGCATTTCTCCTGGAAGCAATACCAGCGGAACCGCGAATATCAAGCGGCCATCGGAGTTTTCGGTGCGCTTCTTTTCGTTTACTTGAGAATGCTCGTGCGCCGTCGCACAGGATGGTAGCTTTCACACTTTTTTGTGAATGTTCGGAAATTACTGCAAGCGGTAGATTTCGTGCATAACGCGCTGAAATTTCGGCCGATAGAGAAGATCGAACGCGCGCTCTTTGCCCGGAAACATGTCGAGGGCCAGCCGGCGGGTTGCGGCGGCCATTGACGAAGCTTCTTCCGGTGATAGGCTGCCGGAGGCAATCGTATCGAGCGCCAGATAAACCAAAATTCGCAGACGGCGCATCCGCCTGCTTTCGTCGTCAATTTCTTCTTGGGTTGGTTTTTGCGTCTCGGTCGGATCCATCGTTGGCCTAGAATCGTTATCCAGTCTAGTATGGACCGTTGAATTCGCCGCAACAATAGTACGGCGGGACAGGTTTCCACAATGCCATCAGACAAAAACGAAGCACACAAAAAAGAAGCGGACCAAGACGAACGCAGCGTAGTTGTTCACGTGGCTGGAACAATGGCCGAAGCGATGGTGATTCGCTCGCTGCTCCAAAGCGCGGGCATTCGCTCTCCCGGCTCTGTCTCCATGGATCCCTTTCCACTCCGTGAATCGCCCGAAGGCACACACGGCGAAGAAATCGTTGTGTTGGAATCCCAAGCCGAGACCGCGAAGGACGTCATCGCCACGTATCTTCGCGCCGGCTCGAGCGATTCTGCTTCTGACGCCGCCAAGACATAATCGCTCTCAACTTATCGCGGGGATGCCGCTGACGCACGATAGAGCGCCTCTGAATCCCGACTCGATGATTCCGCCGGATGCGTTTCGCGGTATGTTGTGACTAGCACTGTCTTCGCGTCGGAAATCGTCGTGATAGCCCCGTCGAGATCCGTCCGCAACACTCGGACCCCGCCTTTCTGATAACGATCGAGAACCGCGGCATGCGGCTGCCCAAACGTATTTCCCTCGCCCACGGATATTATCGCGACCCGCGGCGCGACCGCGGCCAGAAACTCATCGGTGGAAGAAGTTTTGCTCCCATGATGTGGCACCTTCAGAACATCCGCAGACAGCATGTCGCCATCCGCGAGAATTTCTTTTTCAGCTTTTTGCTCGATGTCGCCCGCGAGCAGGAATCTCGTGGCGCCTGATTCAACGCGCAGCACCAGCGAATTATTATTCGGGTTCGTCGCCAATTCGCTCGTCTCGCTCGGCCAAATCACCTCTCCGTGCGCGTAGCCAAAATCGAAAGCATCACCGCGATGCTCGTGAACCACGGGCACTCCGGCCGCTTGAGCTTGCGCGATGAGATCCCGATAGTCGCGTGTGTCCACGTCGGACCCGACCCAAAGTTGTCCCACGCGAAAATCTTTCAGCACCGCGCGGAGACCATCGAGATGATCGTGGTGCGCGTGCGTCAAAGCGACAACATCAATCCGTTTCAGCCCTCGCGACCAAAGATAGGGCGCAACCACTTCCTCCCCAATATCCATCGCCGCACGATATTGGCCAGAGAAATCGCTGCCGGTTTCACCTCCGCCGTCAATCAGCATCGTGCGCCCATCAGGAAAAGCTGCGAAAATTGAATCACCCTGTCCGACGTCAAGGACGGTAACTTCCATCGCGCCGTTTGCGACCTGCGGCCGAAATGGATGCGTGGCCGCCGCGAGTGTAATCGCGGCAAAAGTTCCCGCCGCCACCAATTCGCAAGCGCGCCATACAGGCGAGCGTTTTTGCGTGTTCGCGCCGCTGCGTCGCTTCATGCCGGAACTCCGCCGGCTATTGGCGTGTTGACGATTGGCGTGTGTTATCGCGCATAACGCCACGAGCGAAGCGACCCACGCGATCATCAGCCATCCCGGCGGCGCGGGAATTCGATACGACGCGCGCGGCAGATCAGCGAACCAGTGCACTGAAGCAAGCAACAACTTGCACAAAATTAAAAGCCCAGCCGCCAATACGTCCCCCAGCCGCCTCCATAGAAAGCTCACGCCAAGCATGAGATAACCCATCGGCACAATAAGCCCTGTCAAAAAAACGGCGAGCACATTGCTAAACGGTCCCGCAAGCGTCACACGATGAAATTCAAGCGTAAGCATCGCCAGCATTCCAGCTTGAAGCGCGAATGAGAGCAAGACGAGTTCCCAAATTCGCAATCCCGCGTGAATTGGTGCAGCAAGCAAATCGTTTGCGCGCGGCGCAAACGCTGGCGGCAAGCGCTGCGACAGCCAATTCGCCGCCGCGCGCAATTCCAGCCGAAATTGCGCAATCTTCGGCGCATGCGACGCATCCCGCGTGACGTCTCCTAAATGCGCAAGTCCTGCGACATACGGCTCTCCTGTCCTCTCGATCCACGTCAGGGCGAGCCCGGCAATCACTCCAGCCGCAAGAAAGGACAATTGAAAACTCGAATCGATTAATTCCGATGGCCGCCACAAGAGCAACACCAGAGCCGCAAGCGCGACAGTGTTCAGCAATTCAACTCGGCGAAAGAAAGGTTGCGCCGCCAAATAGAACGCTGCCATCAAGGCCGCTCGTAGAATCGGCGGCCGATCTTGCACAATTCCGACATACGCAATCAGCGCACCTAGCGTCACCAACCCCGTGAGCCACGCAGGCGAACGCAATTTCCGCCCAAGCCAAAGCAAAAACACACACAAAGCGGCCACGTGCAGTCCCGCCACCACGAGCACGTGATACGCCCCCGTCTTCTGGAATTCGGTAGAGACTTCCGAAGTGACGAACATTCTGTCACCCAAAAGCATCGCGCGCAGGATCGCGGTCTGTTCTCGCGCGGAGGCGAACGTGGCATCAAGCCGGGCGAGCAACGCGCCGCGCGCCCGCGCGAGCCGGTGAGAAATTCCAAGCGCCGGTGTGCCCACTTTCTGCATCAACTCGCCGCTTCGAAGCGACCCCGTAAGGTCGATTCCTTCTCGCGCAAGTTGCTCTCGTGCATCCACGGCGCCAGGATTCATAAAGTTCCTCGGCGCATGGGCATGCACCAGCGCTTCGACACGATCTCCCGCGCGAATATCTGGCAAGGTCTCTTCGTGCCGCGGATTGTAGTAATAGTTCACGCGCAATCCGCCCGAAACGGGAATCACACGCCGGCCCGCCGCGACGCTCTCGAGATCAATCTCGTATCGAAGTCCCCACGGCAATCGAAGTGAATCCTCGCGCAATCGTCCGCGCCATCGCAGCGGTTCGCTCGTGTCAATCCGCTTTTCGGCAACCATTCGCGCGATTCCATTTGCTGGTGCGATCAGATGTTCAAGGGAAGCGGCAGCTCCGCCCAAGGCTGCCCAGGCGATGACCGCAGCCAGCCATGCCGGCCATGTTGAATTGAAGAAGCGCAGAAGAAAAACAGCGAGAAGAATAAGTACCGCAGTAGAGACGAGCCAGAAAGGCGGTGGGATCGGTCGCGCGAGTCGAAGCAGTATACCGCCCACGAATGCAGCGACGATCCACACCGCCGGGACTCTCATCACCGTTTCACAAGTTTCACCATGCTCTCAATGTGGAAAGTTTGAGGAAATAGATCGAAAAGGTGAACTACGGAGACCGCATATCCTTGCGAGACGAGAATTTCCAAATCCCGCGCCAGCGTTGACGGATCGCATGACACGTACACGATCGTCGACGGCCCCACCTTACGCAGCGCCGCTGTCCCTTCGGCGCCAAGCCCGGCCCGCGGCGGGTCAAGCACCACGCAATCGGTCTTTTGCCTCGCCCGGCTCAGAAATTCGACGGCATCACTTTCGCGTACCTCAATCTTATTCGTAGCTCGGTTCTCAGGAGCCGCCGCATTGTCTTTGAAATCGCGCACGGCCACTGGATTTGATTCTGCCGCGATCACCCGCTTAAATTTCCGCGAAAGAGGAAGCGAGAAAAGACCTACGCCCGCGAAAATGTCCAGCGCTAACTCCCCGGTTCCCGCCGCTTCTGCCACCGCCTCCGCCATTTCGCCAACTACAAATCGATTTATCTGAAAGAATGAAAGGTGGCTCACGCGATATCGAAACTCCCCAACGCTATAGTTAAGAGAGCCCGGCCCTTTCAACTCCATGCGATTCTGCTGAACGTCCTGAAAGAGAACGCTCGCAAGCGTGGGAATTTTCTCGCGTAATAATTGCTGGGTCTCTCCTGGCGTTTTCGGAAACTTCCCATATGTCAGCGTCAGCAGTACCGACTCATCGCGCTCATCGGCGAAAGCCTCGACCTCTCGCAGAGAAGCCGGGAGCCCGCCATTAGAAAGCATGGCGCGTATCGCGTGAAACGTCGCCAAAACACGCGGCGACAATATCGGGCAAGTCTCGATCGGAACAATCGCAGTCGAACTCGCCTGAAAATATCCGATTTGCGGCGCATCATCGATCCCGCTCTCGCGCACTTTCCACTGCGCTCGATTTCGGTATCCCCACGGCGGCGAGGGATGCGTGATGATGGGCCCCGTCCAATCAATCTTCCCGATTCGCCTCAGCGTTTCCCGCAGAATCTGCTCTTTGTATCGCACCTGCGCTTCGTACGGAATGTTCTGGTAATGGCAGCCGCCGCAAATCAGAAAGTGCGGGCAATCGGCCGCAATCCTTTCCGGCGAGGGCGTGAGCACGCTTTCCAGCCGCCCGCGAACAAATTTCTTTTTCGTCTCGATAGGAACAACGGCGACAGTTTCATCCGGTAGCACAAATGGCACAAAAACGGTCGCGCCCTCGTGGTGCGCGAGGCCATCTCCTCCGTAAATTAGCTTTTCGATTTTTACATCCATGGTTGTCCGATGTGGCTCAGGTCAGATAGAAAAGACTCAGCCGCGGCACCCCAAAACTTTCAAACAGCCTTTTCTGCGTGTATTGCCGCTCGAGCTGCGCGAGTTGCTCCGCAGACATCTTCCGGCGGTAAGGCGCAAGTTGCCAGTCCATCTCGCGCCGGATATTCAGCAGCACTTCCTCGCTCGCGCCCGCTTGCAGCGTCGGCAAAAGCCTTTCCTCCAGGACGGTCAGTCGCCGCTCAAAATCTTCAAGGTCGAGTGCCGCCGGCGAATCGATCTTCGTCGCAATTTCATCAAGCCGCTTCGCCGTCTCCTCAAGTCTTGCAACCAAGCCAGGCTCAATGCCATGCGCATTGCAGGCCACTCGAAGTTTTGCCGCATTTAGTTTCAAATAGCCGCGAAGTTCGTCACGCGAGAACGGTTCAGAAGTCTGCGCCCCAGCTCGAGATTTATCCTGCGACGGCCCAGCTCCCGCCGCAGCTTCTTGCAACTCTGTCGCCGCATCGAGAACTGCATCCACGCAATAAGCAAGACTCTTCAGCGATTGACCTGCCGCCGCCCGTCGCGATCGCCCGTAACTCTCAAAGGCTCGATCGATACCTTTCAACACCGCCGAGATAGGAATGCCCGACTTCTGCCACGTCTCGACAATCGCCCAATCAAGCGGCGAAACGAGAATGTGAGCCCCGCGCTTTCGCCAGAAATATTCCTCAATTTCAGTGAAATAATTGAAATAGTTGAAGGATTCCATTCGCGATGGCTGGCCCTGCGGTCCCAATGTTCTGCTCAGTGTTATCGCTTTGGCGGAACGGCGGATGGCTGCGGCGCCGCGGTGCGCTCTTTAGAAGCTCGAGCGCCCGCCACAGAGTTCCGCTCCCAAATTATTCGCA
>Ga0209624_10000204_pt1 | contig 54139 bp, 39 predicted proteins | sample JacPinW_OM2H0_O1_FD_188565 | JGI IMG/M metagenome (GOLD analysis project Ga0209624, IMG submission 188565) | Forest soil microbial communities from Algoma, Ontario, Canada - Jack Pine, Ontario site 1_JW_OM2H0_O1 (SPAdes) (version 2) | ecosystem: Environmental > Terrestrial > Soil > Boreal...
TTACCGTCTTTATACTATACATAACCGTTCACTGGTTAATTGATCTCCATTCAATTTCTAGCTATACCTTTTGAATTTGAGAATTTTTATATATATTAAAAATTTGTTTAATTAAATATTTTTCTGTCAGGATATTATTATATAAAAATAATAATATTTATTATTGAAATTAATATAAATATTTGGATGTACTTTGCTACTTTATTAAAGACGACCGCCCCAGTCAAACTGCCAATTAGTCAACTATCCCTTTAATTATAAATTATAAGGTAAACCTAGACCCAACCCTGTTTTAAGGTTTTCAGTGCCGTTTTTTAATTTCATAAAAAACTAAAAAACTTTTATCGGCTACCCTATTTGCTGTAACTTAGGTTGTTGTAGATCTTTGTGATAACTAACTACAGTAAAGCTGCATAGGGTCTTCCCGTCCACCTGGAGGTAATCCGCATCTGCACGGATAATTCAATTTCACTGAGCAAGTTGTAGAGACAGTGAGACCATCGTTACACTATTGATACCAGACCACATTTAATGGCCAACTGATTTTGCTACCTTAGGATCCTCATAGTTAAGACCGCTATTAACCAGACTTTCAATTAGTAACAGTTTCCTATTACCTTTTTTATGTTAATGGCATCGAGCAAATTTCATTCAGAATACTATGATTTGCATCATTGCTCTGAATTGTGTTTTTAGTAAACAGTCGTGGCCTCCGATTTTGTGACACCACCTCTTATGTGGTTCCTCTTATTGTCAAACTTATGAGGAGAACTTGCCGAGTTCCTTAACAACTTTTAGCTCTACGCCTTAGTATTCTCTACTAACGAACCTGTGTCGGTTTCGGGTACGGTAGAAATATTTTATAAATAAATATAAAATAATACTTTATTTTCCTGGTCCACTTATGCTATTAATGCATAATTATTATTTAATAAAATAATATTAATTAGGACTTTCAGTAAATTACTCATCAGCCAAAACTTTGGTTTTGGACCTTAGAGGCCGCATTAACATGAGACGGTTCAACCTTTTCTCATAACCCTTTCGTATTCGGCGAGAAGTATTATAACTTCTTTTTACGTTACTCATGTCAGCATTATCTCTTCAGTTACCTTAAAACAATGAAACACTGTTCTATCATCAGTATGACTGAATGTTCTACTACCTAGATTAAGAATAAATTTTAATAAATTCTTAATCAACACGATATCGGTTGATTATTTAGACCCGTTAAATTTTCGGCGCTACAATCTTATTCATCATTCCATTTTTGGTTTGAGGAAGGCTGCTACGTTGTTACAACGGTCATTAAAAGATAGCGACTACCAGGCTCACTTTACAGCTGCATTCAATTTGTTACTTCCTTAATTTCACTTAATAATCATTCGGGACCTTGATTTCGTGTTCTCGGCTGTTTCCGTCTTGACTACCCAACTTATCATGAGCAGTCTGAATATCTATCATCAATTTATGTACTTCCGAGATTCGCTTCCATTGGTAAGATTTTTTAGATCCCCACAACCTAAACGCCTCAATATTTGTATTGATTTGTTGGGAATTGCCGTGCTGTACCTTCATAAATTTTGTATAGATGTCATACTTACATATGTTTCGTAGAAAACCAGCTAGCACAAGGTCAGATTGGCATTTCACCGCTTTCCAAAACTCTTCGGAGAATATTGCAACATTCACCCGTTCGATCCATTATAATCTGGTCTTGGAAAGATCACCTTGCTTCGGGTCTAATAGAAGTAACTTATCCATCACTATTACCTAGGTAATATTAATAATATTAACTAGTAAGTCCAGTCGCTTTCGCTAGGGCTTTTAACCTTGCTACTCCTATTAACTTGCTGACCCATTATGCAAAAGGTACGCCGTCATTTAAATTTTAAACTTCGACTGCTTATAGGATTACTAATTCAAGTCTATTTCACTATGTTAAATACAATACTTTTCAAACTTTCCTTTACAGTACTTTTCGCTATTGCTAAATTTATAATACTTAGCCTTAGAGGATGGTTCCCCTTTATTCCGACAAGTTTTCTCTCATCGTACTTTTTATTTAGTTTGATTATAAATCTACAGGACTTTCACCTTTTCTAGTTATATTTATTTAATAGTTATATTAAATATTGATAGATTTTCAATTTATAATTTTTACTAGGCTAATCCGATTTCACTCACCATTACTTTCGGAGTCTCGGTTGATTTCCTTTCCTTTCCTTACTAGAATGATTTGCTTCAGGAAGTTTTTATATAAAGGTTTCCCTTAGGATCGCCACATTTATTTTTTTATTAATTCAAGCTAATATAAACATTAATTATAATAATTATATTAAATTTTTTAATTAAATTTGTGGCTTTTGGTTTATACCTCCTTTTTTATAAATTTGCTAGTTATCCTTAATAATCCCTTTAAATTACTTTGATGTTATTACTATATTGTCATCGATACTTTTATTATAACATTTTTGTAATTAAAAATACTAATTAATTATTCTTGCTAAAGCAATGAATCCAATACCTTTGTATTAAATAAGGTGGGTCAAACATATTTTAACTATAATAAATTTGTACTATTGCCCATTTATATTTTAAATAAAAAAGGATAACTCTGAAATCGGTTATTTTATTTCTAATTTGAATGCTCCATTTTTAATATTTATATTTTTATATGTTTGTTAGAATATTTTGTTAATTTTATAATAAACGAGCCCTTCCAGATTCGAACTGGAATACCCTCAATTGACAATCGAGTACTCTACCTATTAAGCTAAGAGCCCTTATTAATATTAATATTAATTTGAAGCCAATGCAATATTAAAGCAATAATAATAAATAAGTTAATTTTATAATATATTTTTTTATAAATCATTATTTAGATTTTTAGTTTGAGCCTAGCACAACAAAGCAATACTAAGGCACCAAGAATGAGGTGACTCGAACACCTACCGATGATTTTGGAGATCGCCATACTGACCAATTAATACTACACTCTTATTCAGTAATTGCTATAATCTCTTTTAAAAAAGTCTATAAAAAAATAAAGATTAATGTTAAAATAATCTCTTGAATACTAATACAAAATTGGTAAATAAAATAACCTTGATGTGTATACTACTTTAATACAAATTGATAAAATAACCTTGATGTGTCTTCAAATACGAAGGTATGGACCATATCCGGATGACAGTGTTTAACTTATAGTTATATTACTTCAAAACTTTTCATAAAAACATTTTTTATATTTTATTTAGCAATTTAATCTATTTAAACCCTGTAATTAATTATAATGTATTATTTAATGTTTTGTTAAAGAAAGAAGAATATTATGGAGTTGAGCTCATAAAGTTTTTGATTATTCCGTCAAAAACTCTAATATATTAATAATAATAAAACAAATGATAAATTTAAAAACATATCTTCTTAATGAAGAAATAACATTAAGTAGTGAAATATTATCTAATTATATAGATAAATTTTGGAGCTTTTTTTAGAAAACAAAGAAAATCATTTATTTTTATTATGTAAAGTACAATTTATGGATTCAGATCAAAGATATAGAACATTAGGTCATTTAGTTAAAGTAAATTATGAAGATAAAGAACTATTTTTAGAATATTTATCAGAAAGATTTACAGTATTAAATGATTCTTATGTTACTCTTCCCATAAGCCATATTACTTTTTCATTTATTATTAAGGATGGAAAATGCTTAGATGAAAATAGAACATTACTATTAAAAGATTTTAGTGATAAAGATTTATCAGTACATAGTTTTAATAATATGAATTTACCAATAACAATGGATCCACATAAATATGGAGAAGTAAGATTATTTAATATTATAGAAGATAATGGAAGTTCATTTGTAAGATACATCGTAGTAAATAATTCTAAAACTTTTCAAATAGATATTTATAATGAAGGAATGTTTAATAAAGTAACAATTTTAGGAAATATAAATTTATCCTGGGTAGATACAAAAATTAATTTAGAATCTTCAGAATTATTCAAAAGAGAAATAAAAAAAAAAATCAACTATTTACTTTATGGATGGAGAAATTATTTTAAGAAAAAAGGAGTTACCGGCATTTAGAAAATTACAAGTTGAAAAAAACATATCAAATGAATTCTATATATTAGATATAGAATCAGTAGATATAAATTCTAGACAACACCCATATTTAATAAATGCTTATGATGGTGCACAACATTTAAACTGTTATGGAAATAATGAAGAAGAATTTTCAAAACTAAAACTTTTATGATAAAACTATTAGATAAAATAATAAAAATGGAAGTAAAACATATATTTATATTGTGTAATCTAGGATCAATTAGGAGAGCAGGCGATGCGGGCACGCGTAGCTTGGGGATAAAAATTATAAAAATATATGTCCAATAGAAATAGTTATACTAAATGAACCTCTCTTATTTTTAGAAGTAAATCTGGCACTATCCACAAAATTAGCTTTACCTCTAGCTAATGTTCCTCTTTGTATTGTTTTAACAGTTAATCTAGGTATAACTCTTTGTGTTAATAATCTTCCAGCTACTCTTAATTTAAAACCAGATAAGTAAGAAGGTATAATAGAATATTTATTTCTAAATTTATTAGTTTTTTTAATTTTAGCAATAGTAAATAATTTTTTAATAATAAATCTTAATTTAACAATATTACTAATTAAACCTATCATATTAGATAATATATTACTATCAAAATAAGGATAATGTAATCTATCTAATTCCAATTCTACTGGTTTTTTATATATTTTACTTAAAATTAAACATAAAGATTGTAATTTATTATTATTTATATTTAATAATTTTATATTTTTTCTATGTTTGTTAGAATATTTTGTTAATTTTATATTTTTTAAATAATAAAATAATTGAATAATAATTTTATTAGGAGTAATGATAATAACAGGTTTACTTATTAAACTAGACATTGATAAAAATGTAGATTCTAATAATGTAAATACATTTTTATTTGTTACTACACTACTATTTTGTAATCCTTTATTATTTTTATTAAAAAAATATACTATATTTTGATATTTTACTGTTTCATTATTAAATTCAGAAATAGAATTTATATATTTAGATAATTTGATTTCTTTGGGTACTGGTTTACCTTGGCCCTTATTATTTACATTTAATAATTTGACAGTGTTTTTATTAATATGTATTTTATTAGTTTTGTAAGCTAACGCTGAATTATTAGAATTTATTAAAGATTGATTTTCTTTTTCTTTGAATTGTTCGTCGCCCTGTATTGTATCACTAAAACAATCAATCAATCCATGGCTTGTATTTATTTTAGTTTTAGGTTCAAATATACTGAATTTATTATTAGTATTTTTATTTAAATATAAATATAAATAATTTTCATATAATTTTACCCATAAAATATTTTTATTAAATATGTTTTTATAAGATAATAAATTATTATTTTCACTTATTGAATTATTTTTATTATTGTTATTAGAATATCCTTTAAATAAACTAATTACATTTTTATATATTGGTAATAAATTTGATTTATTTGTCATTATATTTGTTGTTTTATTATTATTTTATTTTCTGCTCATTTTTATTTTATTTAATTTTTAATTTAATATTTGAGCAGGATTTTAATTAAATACAAAGACTAAATATTCCTCAATAAAAAATAATTTAGTTATTTAATATTCCATACTATTTTATCGTAAACATTGTTCGATTTCTATATTTATTGTTAAATTGAGATATAGTTAAAATAGATGTTTAATGTAAAAATTAAATATTGGTAGATATAATTATTTTTGTTATTATTATTATTGATAAAAAAAGCAAAACAAAGTATAATATCTTTTTAATTAATCTACTCTTTTATTCTAAAATAGGCAAAAATTATGAATAAAAAGGTATGGGCATCATCAAAGGGGGATAATTAAAGCTTTATGTTTTTTCATTTGTGTGAGTTGCCAGAGGCAGGACGGAGCCCCTTTAACGTTTTAGCAATAAATTAATGCAAAACTAAATTAATTTAAATTCTTAATTAAGATTGTACAGGTAACATTTTAAATGCGTGGAATGGAATAGGACTTTTTAATGTCCATTCTAATGTATTAACATTTTGTGTATCACCATTAAATATTACTGAAGAAGTAAAGAATGAAGGAACAGCCCAAGGGTTATTTGAAACTTCTTTACCATTAGCAAATAAATCATAAATAATATAACCAAATAAAATAGCAGACACTAATGAAATTAATGATCCTAAACTAGATACGGCATTCCATCCAGCATAAGCATCAGCATAATCAGGGATTCTTCTAGGCATTCCAGATAATCCTAAAAAGTGTTGAGGGAAGAAAGTTAAGTTACAATAATTCCTGACTATTTCTAGTAAGGTTGGACTATGTCTTAATTTTAGAATAATCTAAAATCACATTCGTGTAGTCTCTGAGGTTCCTACTTTAATTATAAATTATAAATTATAAAATAATTATTATAAAAATTTGGTTACCTGCTAATTGTCCATTGTTACATCTTACATCATTGTTACCTTTATATTCATTATTATTTTATTGGTAGACTAAGCTTTAGGAGTTTCTAGCATATAGAATGTTGTTTACTAATATTTTAATTATCAAAAATATTAGGGGGCTAATAAAACTATCCCTCACTTTGTTGATATTTGTGATGAGAATCTTGGATAGCGCATTTGAATTTTGAATTTTGAATTTTGAATTTTGAATTTTAGAGTGGGGGATAATTAAGCTAATAGCTTATATTGTTTTAGTTGCCAGAGGCAGGAATTCACAATTAATTAGTGAGTATTAAAGTTAAGAAAGAGCATTTAACCCTAATAATTGAATTACTTCGAATTGTTCTAAGAGATTATTTTGTCTTTCTTATTAATTATATATTTATTTAGAAAATAAAGTAACCTAGATTAGTTAATAAAGATACAACTGTATCTGAATATAAACCTAAGCTTTGAAGAAGTTCAACGCTTATTACTTGACTGTTTCCAATTTCTTGGAAAAGAATTTGCAAGAGTTCATTTAACTCAGCATCTGTTAATTCTACTATTGTAGTAGGTGCTTCATAAACGAAATCTTCTGGTTCTAATGGTTCTCCATAAGGAACTATGGCCCCACCAGCCGTTAAAGATAATTTAATTAATCTATTTTTAAGTGATAAATTAGAACTTTTATATTTATAATTCATAACTATATTATAATAAACAATTGTATAGATACAAATTATTAATATAGCTAATAAAATTAATAATAAATTTGTTAACATTTGATATATTTGATTTTTCTGTTTGACACAGTGAATTTTGTAACTTAATAGTATAATTAGAGAATTTTATTTAGTAAATTAAATTATTTTAGTAAATTATGATTTTTTTCAATTATAACTTTAGAAATAATTAAATTAATTTTATTTTTTGATAATTTAATTTAATTTTAATTTTTTAAAATTAATTCACTATTACTTTTATTTATGATCTTTTATAATTAAAGATCTCTTTTAATAAAAATAAAATCTAAGCCTTTTCTTTAAATACAAACCATTTTACACCTTTAATTAAAATAGGTATATTTTTGTCTACATTTAAAGAAATAGTAGAAAATCTTACTCTAAATTGTTTTCTAGTAGCATTAATAGAAGGAAATGAAAGTAAATCTCCATTTTCATTTTTCATTATTATTTTTGTTCCTGCTTCACTGACTAATTGTTGTAAGCCTTTAGATTGAAGCTTTCCAATTACGGCGCATTCTTCTGTAGATTTAGATAGTGTGTGTGATTTATTATTAGCTGTGTAAAGCATAGTGCCGTGTAAGGCATCTGGCGATGCGTGTATAATTTTTAATTTAGCTAAATTTTTAGGAGAATGTTTAAAGCCCAGAGATGAACCCGCAATTTTTAATATATTATATTTAGGTTTATATAAATCAAGGTAATGTTGTTCTAAGCCTAAACAAATATCTTCTATTTTTTCACAATATTTTAAAATTAAAAAAACAAAATTATTAGGGCCATAATTATTAATGGCAATAGGCAAAGGTAATTTAACTGAATCAACACTATTTAAATGTATTCTAAATCTTCTAGCTAAATTAATACTACTACCAATATAATAATTACCATTAATTAAATTAAAAAACATATAAACACCACTTTTATCTTTAATATTTAATAAAATATCTGATTTAGATTTCTTAATATCTATAAATTTAGCTTCTGCTTGTATATTATTTAATTTTTCAAATATTATTTTATTTTTACCTTTATTAGGATTAGGAGCTTTAAATGTAGGCATTTTATTTAGTTTATTAATTAAAGTTAAATCATCAATATCATTTGAATCAATATCCTTTAATTCTCTATTTATTATTTCATTAATAGAAATAGATTTACTTAATAATTTATGATCCAATCTTATTTTTAACAAGACCAAAATAAAACTTAAAATAAAGTAAATCAAAATCTGAATTATTCCTTTAACCCCAATGAATAAAATCCAGAAGTGAACATTACCTAAGAATTCATTATAAGTTTTACCTACTATTTTGGGAATCCAATAATAAAATCCTGAAAATAAACCAAATACAGCTCCCATAGATAATACATAATGGAAGTGAGCTACTACATAATAAGTATCGTGTAATGCAATATCTAATGAAGCATTAGCTAAAATTACTCCAGTTAAACCACCTATAGTGAATAAAGCTATGAAACCTAATGTAAAAATTAATGGTGTAGTAAATCTTAAGCTTCCTCCATATAAAGTAGCTAACCAAGAGAAGATTTTAATTCCAGTTGGAACAGCAATTACCATTGTAGCTGCTGTAAAATAAGCTCTAGTATCTACATCTAATCCAACAGCAAACATGTGGTGACTCCATACTAAACAACCTAATATACCAATAGATAACATAGCATATACCATTCCTAAATAACCAAAAATAGGTTTACCAGAAAATGTAGATACTACTTGACTAACTATACCAAAAGCAGGTAAAATTAAAATATAACAAATACTTTGATTAATATAATAGTTATATAAATAATCTATTATTAATTAATACTCAAAAACTTTCATCTTTGTTAGGACTTTATCTTAAATTATATCTTTATTAAAACTATTCATAGAATTTTTTAATTTAATTATTTTATTAATACCCATTTCATTTAAATGGCTTTTATTTTGTATTAATACATAAGCTTTTCTTCATTTCAAATAGTTAATATGTTTATTAGATTGTAAATGATATTCATCAAAATATTTGATTATTTTTTTAGCTGATCCAAAACTAGTTGAATCGTAGTAATAAATATCTTGACTATTATAACTAATATTACCTCCAAATAACTCTTTAATTAATATTAAAATATTTTTATTTTGTTGATGCTTCCACGCATCAAAGTTAAAATCAAAGATGAGGGAGCCCACTATTTGAAAATTTAATTTAATTTCCGGTTTATTTTTATTAAGTTTATTATCTATTTTAATTTGAAAATTTGCAATAGCATCAGAAAAACCAGCTAACCAATGATTTTTAAAATCATTATTACAATTCATATTAAATTCTATTTTTTCTTTAAAATTAATAAATAAATGATGATTTAATATATTATTAAGAACTTGATTATATTTGTTTAAAGTTCTTAATTTACAATTAATTAAATGAATTACTTTAATTAGTCCGTCTTTATTAGAAATTATAAATAAATAAGTATTTTTATTTTTAACTTTTTTAATTTGTCCATATCCTATTCTTAATTTAAGATAATAAGCTAGAGATATTTCAGATGAACTAAATACAATAACAAGTTGTTGTTTATTATTAAAATCACCAAATCCATCAATTAAACCAGCTAAATAATATCCAAATTGATTATCATTTAAAGGTTTTAAATGTTTAGAATTATGTATAGAAATAATTTTAATATTTTCTGTTAGGCCATGGTGCTCACATTGCGTTATTTGCAACTTGGCTTCATTGTTTAGATTAACATATGATTTATGACTATTGCATAGCCTTAGATATAATTTCGTTGCGTAAAGTCTCTGAGGTTCCACCTTAAAAATACTCAGTTTAATTAAATAATATATATAAAATAAACTAAAGTTTAAAGGGTTACCTGCTGATAAACTTCATTGTTTTAACTTTTTTACTGTATCAATAAAGATGGAGTATTTAAAACTAATTAGTGAAGTCGTCCCAGCAAATAGCAACGTTACGAAGCCTATAAATTTAACTTCAGGATGTCCAAAGAACCCATTCCTTCTATTAATAAATTATTTCACTCTATTTATTATACGTGTATCATCTCTACCGTAGTGTCCCCTTAATATTATTTAATTAAGTTTAACTTTGGTTTCATTGATGACCTTGTGCTTGTAATGGACATTTACAAGGAAGAAATCGACTGTACATTAAGCACCATTTCAGGCACCCACTAATGACCCAGTCTGTAGCGATTATTTAGATAACCGACGGTCTGACTTTGAGGAGCTTTGACCGTTTTCACTAGTGTCGCCAAACAAATAAATTTTGTTCTCAATCCCGGTAAGGACTGATTGATTTTATCTAATTTCCTTCTAAAAGTTATTTATTAGATAATTTTAATCAAGACTAGAGTAATGATACATTATTCATAATAATGTTTGTTGTTTAAGGTCTTTTGGTATAACTCTTTATTTATAAAATAAAGTGGCGTGGCACACTATAATTAATTATGCATTTATTTTACTATTGTTAATAAACTACCTTGAGTATACCAACTCTTTTTTAAATAAACATTTGCCTTAAAAACTTCATGACTTGCGTCAAACCATACTCTTTATTCCTATAATTTATTTACTATTAAGTCTACTTGAATTTACTTTAGCAGCCATTTCAATTAATTTAATTCTTAATTCAGGATTAAGATGATCTTTATTTGAAATACAATTATGAATTTCTTTCCAAAGATTATAACTTGTTAACTTTTTAGTTTTAAGAGGATATTTATTGAAATAAGCATAAATATTATAACATGCTTTTTCACCATTAATAATATATGAAAAATTTGATTTTTTTGAATGAGCTTCAATAAAACCTGTTTCAAATAATAATATTAAATAACTTAATACTGGTACATTAATATCTCCCTTTTGACTTACTAAAAATCTCAATCTAAATGCATTCGAATTAGATAAGAATGATACAGTAAAACAACCTTCTGCATCTGTAAATCCAGTTAACCAACTATTATATAAATCAGGTAAGATATTAGATTTTATAGGTTTAATTTGATCTAATAAAATTTTACCTTTAATAGCTTTTTTATTAAATATTTGTAGAAATTCATTAAAACTTTGTTGTTTACTTGGAAGAATAATATTACCATTAAATAAAGAATTTATTAATTCTAATCCTTTTTTATCTTCAACAATATATTTTGAAGTTCTTTTACCTTGTTTGATTACTCTTCCAAAACCTAATTTATTTAAAATTAACTGAAGAATACATTCATCATCTGTAGATTGAGTGATAACAAATGATAAATCATTTCTATTATTAATAATAAATGAGCCGTCTCCTTCAGAAAACCCAATAAACCAAGTTAGGAAATCAATTTCTGGTATTGTTCTGGACTTATTAAAATATTCGTTATATTTAAAATTAAACAAAGTAAAATCAAAAGTTTCATTAGTATTATTAATTGACGTACTGTATAGTTTTTTATTAGTAGACTTTTTAATTGAAATAATTGTTGTTAAGAATAAATGTTGATATAATATAGGATCACCACCTCCAGCTGGATCATAGAAGCTAGTATTAAAGTTTCTATCAGTTAATAACATTGTAATGGCACCTGCCAATACTGGTAATGATAATAATAATAATACTGCTGTAATAAATATAGACCATACAAATAAAGATACTTTATGTAAACTCATACCATTAGCTCTCATATTTAATGCTGTAGTAATGAAATTTATAGCACCTAATAATGAAGATACTCCTGCTAAATGTAAACTAAAAATAGCTAAATCTACTGAAGCACCTGAATGGGATACAATACTTGATAATGGTGGATAACAAATTTTGTTGGTAATTTCATGAATATAATTTTATAATTCATTATCATTACACGCTTTAGTTTTCACTAAAGATCGGACTATTTCTTCATCCTTCTAACTAATAATATCAACTTTTTTAATTTAAATTTGATATAACTCTATTATTTATTAAATGGGGATAACTCTAGTTAATATTTATATTAACAAAAAGGTTTTAATTTGAAAATCCTATTTTATTCCAATAAAAAATAAAATGAAGTAAACTAGGATGTACAGTGTAGAATTCATTACCAATTATAATAATATTTACAAACACTCCATTCAGATTAGTAACAGATATATAACCAGATTGACTACAAATCATATAATTAAATAATACTGAATCAGTAATATCATAACCATTATTAGGTACTCCCAAGAATGGTTGTATTCGACTAAGTTCTATTAAAGCTAATATACCATCTTCATTTACCATTCTTGTATCAAAATATACAGTTGCAGGGCCAGAGGCTTTATACATAGTATTTATATATAGTATAAATATAACTGATTTAACTACAACTGATATAATAATTAGTAAATGAGTTAATAAATTAGTGTTAACATATTGAACACCTGTGAAGACATTTTTATATAAAGTATAAGTTAATATACCTCCTACAATAATATAAATTATTACAAAAAATAAAATCATTATTAAAGAATATTCATATTTTTTTACTTTTTAGCTCGTTATTTAATTAATTTAGATTCATCTATCAAGTCCCAAAATGTATTTATTAATTATTATTATTTAATATTTATTGTTTTAATAATAGCAAAATAATAACACTATAATAAATGCATTAAATATTGGGTAGATGTATTAATTAAAATTATATTGTGTAAATAATTTTATTAAATAAAATTTCTTAATTTAAGAATCAATGTTATCACACCTAATCATTGATTATTTTAATTGTGTTGTGTAAATAATTAATTTGAAGTGATCTTAATTTAGGTATAGGCCTCAAATCCTCTTTTATAATGATAAAAATCTATAAAAAATTATGTCTTTAAAGTATACCAATAAATTAGAAATAGTCAATAATGAGGATAAATTAACAAATAATTAATTAGACTTATAATTTAGTATAGTTGTATCTAGTTTTCTACTTCTAATTTTATTTCTAATTACGTTCAATTTAGAAAAATCACCTTTATGTTTTACATAACATCTGGCCCAAACTCTAAATTCAAAACTTTTCATTCCTTTCATAGTATTATGATAGTAATTTATAATATTTTCAATAGATCTTGAATTTGTAGTTACAACTGTATGATGTGTTTTTTTAGAACTAGTTTTAATACCTAGAATACTTCCTATAGCAGATAATACTATTAAATCTAATTTTTGAGTTATTTCAAAACCATGAATTATTCTATCTTTAGATTTATTAACGAGATAGAAGCTTCCTTCTGCTTCAGTAAAACCTACTAACCATGTTTTAGACATTACTAACTTAGCTTCATTAGTATTAGAGACTATGTTGTTAATAATATTCCAAGCTGGAGAAATATAACCTTCAGAAGGAACTTTTTTAACCAGAGCTAACATTAATTCATCTTTTTGAGTTTTAGTTAAACTAGTATCTTCTAATATTTTATAAGCTTCCTTAAATTTCAAATAATAAAAATATTTAGATGTTAATAAAGGGTATTTATCAAATATAGGAAAGATAATTTCTGCTAATTTACTTCTATCTCTGATTCTATAATTAAACATATTAGTTTTAATTTCTTTATTAATATTACCTACTCCTAATTGACTTTTAATAAAATGTAATAATCTAGTATTATATTCATGTTGGGATAACTTAAAGGCTAAAGACCATTTTCCATTTTGATGAGCAATAGAAAAGCTTCCAGCTCCATCAGTAAACCCTACTAACCATTGAGAGAATAATTCTTTATTTTGATTTAATGTTTGTTTTGTGAAGTTGAAATTATTAGTTTTAATACTACTAGTATTAATATTTGAAGGATGCTCTACGTTAAGTCTCTGATGGTTAGAAAATTCTAACCAGGCAAATTGTCCCCATGTCAGTAACATTGTTACCACTCAATTAAAAATATAGAATAGGTAGTTACTTCCGTAGCTAAAGCTTAGAGGAGTTTCTTGCATCAAGTAGAGTTTATTTATTATTACATTGCTGTAATAAGACAGCTTATCTTTAACTGTCCATCCAGTTCCAGCACCATTTTCTACTAAAGCGCTTAATAATAATAATATTAATGATGGTGGTAATAACCAAAATGATATATTATTTAATCTAGGAAATGCCATCAATTGTGTTATCACTTAGGCTCTTTATCCTAAGTTTCCATTTATCACTAAATGGTTCAGACTATGTCATCAAAAGTATACAAATATATACTCTTGTCGGGCGTTCGTGGAAAGATTATTGTTTGCATTACTCACTTTCTAGTCGTTGAACGTTATTAATCCACTATTCAAAGATTTTTATTTTTTTTTCTTTAGATAGTTATATGCAGGATTAATCTTCGCTGCAAATTGTCTTTTTATTTTATCTAACTAGCATGCCTGCATGCTTAAGCAAAGCAATGGCACGGGGGGAAAATTAATTAAATATATTTAATTAATTTAAATATTTAACACTATAAAAAATTGCTTATTAAATCTGGATTAACACTTAAGAAGGTATCACCATAACATATAAAATATTGATTTACACCATCTATTAATGAGTGACCAAATGTAGCATCTGTTTGAGAAAACGCTTCATTAACTGGTATATTTTGTGAAGGAACTAAGTGATTTATCACATTTTCTACTCTTACATCCTGAGGTGTAATATCTGAATTATTAATACAAAAGAATTTTTTTAAACTTTTTTTAAATAATTTCCAAAAAGATTTAGTTTGTACTTCTGCATGGTAAGCCTGCGGGAAAACATTAGTTTGAATATCAGCATTAGCATTAACATAACTTGAATGTGGTAAATCAATAATTGATTGTGTGTTAAGTCTTGTTGTTGCTTCTGATCTAACTACAGATAAATTATTATTAAAGTTATTCATTGTAAATAAGATAAGGTTCATAAAATTAAATTAAATAATGAATTATTTTAAATAAATATGAATTAAGTTTGTAATTAATAATTTATAACTTACAATGAAGTTTTTAAGTTATAAATTAATTTAAATGACCTCTGTCAACACTCTATTTTAAATAGAAGCGCTTGCACCTGCTGCCAAAAAAAGGTAGGATTCACAGGTACTGAGGAGTTTTTATTATAAAATTATTGATATTTTGTAAGACACTATAACTATTATTTTTTTTTACTTCAAATTATTTATTCTTTAAATTATTTATTTTTTACCTCAAACTATTAATTCCTTACTTCAAACCATTTCGGCACACTCGCTTTACCTCGACAAAGTCTTATATTTGTCACTTTTTTTTTTATCTCTAATATTAATTACTTATTTAATTAATCTATTACTTTTATATGTTAATTTATTAATTTATAATATATTTTATTGTTAATTTATTTAATTTAATTTATAAATAATTGTTAATTTTTGTGGCCCGATTAATATAAATATTAATATTATAAAGTCCTATTCAGTTAGAATTAAACTTAAAGAGTTTCTTGCAATTAACCCGATGCTAAATATAGGGTTACTATAATTAGGACTACTGTACTTTATTTAAATAATTTAAATGCTCCCAGTTAAATACTCCTCTCTTTCTATTCATATTTGATTTTATTTGTTTAATTAATAATTTTCCTGAATCAGTTAAATATTTATTATCAAGCATTAAATTATATACTTTAACCCAATCATCAAAATCATTTCTTTTTGCAGTTAATAAAGGATAAGATTTAAAATATTGAATAAGTAAATTTAATTTAGTTAAACTAGTCACTTCTACTATGAAATAAGTTTTATCAACATTGTGTGTTGACTGTCTTAAATCTGTAGAAATACCCAAAAAAGAATATATTAATAACATTATAGCTTCATATGAATAAATTTTATTGTCCACGTCGATAGAATCAACATTTAAATTTTTTCTTTGTTCTAAAGCAAATCTTACTTCAATTCTTCCTTTTCTTAAAACTTTAGATGTTTTTTCACATATTAGTTTTTCAGAAAATCTAACTTTAAATCCACCATCTGCATCTATAAATCCAGCTAGCCAACCATTTTCATTTAAATTGCTAGTATCTGGAGAATGAATTGTAATATTAGAATTATATTTTTCGTTTAACCATACTATTAATTCATTAAATTTTATAATTTTAGGTGTTTTTAAATAGCCATTCAATATATTTATCATATTTATTAATTCTTTTTGACTACTGATTATCCAAACTATAGCATTTTCTTTATTTTTAAATCTTAATCTTCCTCCAAATTTTTCTAATAATTTATTTATTAAAGGTAGATCTTTATTAACAAAAGTTATAGCTATAGAAGGTGAAGTGTTTTTAACTTTTGAATTTGCTATAATAGACTTAGATAAAACAATATGACCATCACCTTCAAATAAACCAGCTAAATAAGATCCAATAGACTCAGATTTATTACTGTTATTATTTTTGGTTGGTTTTTCATCACTTTGATCACTTTCTTGTGAATAGAGAGGCAAAGAATCAGATAAATTATTATTTTTATTAGTAAAACAAAGAATAGGAGAGGTATTTAACAATAGAGGATTTAGATTATTTAAATAATTAAAGTAATCTGGTGCTCCTAAATGAATTGGTAGTAAATAATTACCAAATCCACCTACTAAAGCAGGCATCACCATAAAGAATATCATTAAAAAAGCGTGAGCTGTAATGATTACATTAAATAATTGATGATCTCCTTGTAAGAATTGTACACCTGGAGCAGATAATTCTAATCTGATTAAAACTGAAAAAGCTGTTCCTATCATACCTGCAAATGCTGCAAATATTAGGTATAAGGTTCCTATCTCTTTAGCATTCGTAGAAAATAGCCAATACATCTTCATTTTTCATTTTTTATATTTTTTTACTTTTTAGCTCGTTATTTAATTAATTTAGATTCATCTATCAAGTCCCAAAATGTATTTATTAATTATTATTATTTAATATTTATTGTTTTAATAATAGCAAAATAATAATAATATAATAATACATTAAATATTGGGTAGATGTATTAATTAAAATTATATTGTGTTAGTTGCCAGAGGCAGGGCTAGCCCTATATTAATATCAATCTTATAACACTTAAGAATTGATTAAATTTAAATATAAATAATTATATTACTTTTATTTTATTATATGTCTGCATAAATGTATACATTTATTGCAAGCAGGTTTTAAATAATGCAATCACTGCTTTAGCAATAAACACGGTTTAATATTGAAAATTAACTTAACATATTTATTAGAATATTTTAATAGTAGCTAATGCAATGATTTAACCAAACATAAGGTATGCTGAATAAGATTAAGTATTATAATTTATTTACTTTTTCTTATTGCCGGAATAGAGGTGACTCGAACACCTAAGGGTTTCCCCGAACAATTAGCAATCGTCTTAACTTACCAATGTAAACTATTCCTAAATACAATAAGGCCTAGCAATTATATAATATTAATATATAAAAGCAGTGTAATAGCATACCATGCTAATAAATTATAATTAGCCCTTATCAGAGTCGAACTGACACAAACTACGTGAAGGGTAGTCGTACTACCATTATACTAAAAGACCTTAATATTATTATTATTTTATTTATTTACTTTATTTTATTTTGATTTAAATAGAGCGACATTAGGAATTGAACCCGTTCTAGCAGCTAATGAGACTGCTGTGCTACCTTTACACTATATCGCTTAACATATTTTGATTTATTATTAAACTAGTTTAATTTATTATAATTCAGACTTTTGTTTGAGTAAAAAAAGGATTGTTAAAATTTAATAAAGAGAAATAATAAGGGATAATACACTATAGTTGAAATAAATTACGAACAAAGAGACTTGAACTCTTAAGGAATTCCTTCCACTCCTGCTTAAGAGGAGATTGTTTACCATTTCAACATGTTCGCTCTTATTATTTGATATATTTTTATTATTTATTTAATTTGTAATTATTTTATTACATGCTTATGTTTTTAGCCAATAGTATATTTTTACCTTATTACTTTTAAATATAAATATATTATAATATTTATATAAGGCATCAAGAGGAATTGAACCTCTGAAAAAGGTATTAACAGTACCCCGCATTTACCACTCTGCCATGAAACCTTACTTTAATAAAATTTAATTAAAAGCCTGCTAATATTAATATTATATTTAATTATTATTAATTCTAGACCTTTAATTATATGGTAGGCGCGATTCGAACACGCTATATGTCTCCCACCCAAAGGGAGCGACGAGCCAATTTGTCATCTACCATTATTTATTAGATACTTTTATAAACAAAATTTATTAATTAATGACCATTTATAACTAAATAAAATTCTTAATGTATTAATTATACTTGCTTAATACTAGAAATCTTTAGCATTAATGCATTTTGTAATAAATTAAATTAATAATTGCAAAAGGTTCACACTTAAATGTTATCTTTTCTTCATCTATTTTAAAAAAGTCAATTTAAGTATTATAATTAATAATGATTTGTTTGTATTTGCTTTAGCAAATAGTGGGTAATACAAAATTAGAATAATAATGTAGATACAGATATATGTAGTGAATCTAATATAATATTAGGGAATATTCCTAAAATAATAGTAGGTATTAATAAAGTTAATAATAAAATAAATTCTCTTCTAGATATATCTTTATAAGGTTTTAAGTGAGGAGAATAAACTCCATAAGATATTCTATTATATAAATAAATTGAATAACAACCAGAAAATATAATACCCTAAAGCAGAGATTATAAGACTTATTTCCCATATACCAATTAAAGATAATTGTTTAATTATGTATATATTAAAATATAAAATATTCTATTTAGGATTCGAACCTAAACTAACATTTTCGAAGAATGCTGTTCTAACCATTAAACTAATAGAAATTTTATTATATTTTTGCATGGCTGGCAGAAGCATTAGCTAGGATGGATGGGGGGATAAAGGAGCATCATATAATAAACCTGTAACCGATAAATGTAAAGCATCTAAAACAATATTAGGGAAGATACCTAAAATAATCGTAGGAATTAGTAAAGAGATTAATATCATATATTCTCTTCTACTTACATCTTTAAGAGGTTTTAAATGTGGACTATACACACCGTATGATATTCTATTATAAAGATATATACTATAACAAGCCGAGAATACAATACTTGTAGCACTTATAATAGCAACGATAGGATTTCTTTGGTACATTCCAGCTAATGACATGAATTCACCTAAAAAGTTTAAACTTAAAGGTATACCACTATTACATAAAGTAAAAATAAAGAATAATATAGTAAATACAGGCATATAAGTTACTAATCCTCTAATATAACTTATTATTCTTGTACCTGTTCTATCATAAATTACTCCACCTACACAAATAAATAGAGCTGGAGAAACAAATCCATGAGCTAAAGATAATAAAATAGCTCCTTCAATACCTTGAATATTATTAGAAAATAGTCCTAATATTACTACTGCCATATGAGCAATACTTGAATAAGCTATTAAAACTTTAGTATCACCTTGAATTATTGTAGCTAAAGAAGCATAAATTAAAGTTACAATAGCAATAGTTTGTAATAAAGGACCAAAATAATTACAAGCATCAGGTAAAATATTTAATAAAACTCTAATATAACCATAAGTAGCAAATTTTAAAACAGTCCCAGCTAATAAAATTGAACCAGCTAAAGGGCTATCAGCATGCGCTCTATATAACCAACCTGTAAATGGCCATAATGGTGTTTTTATCGCAAATGCTAATAAAAATGCTAAAAATAATATTTTTTGATTTTCTAAACTTATTTCATATAATGAAATTAATTGGAGATCTGTTGATCCTATATAACTATATATTTGTAATATAGCTAATAACATAAATAATGATCCTGCAAAAGTATATAAAAAGAATAAATAAGCTGATCTTATTCTAGCTTGACCTGAACCATATACTATTATTATTACAAATAATATTGGTAATATACTTTCGAAGAAAATATAAAATAAAAATAAATCTAATACTGTAAATAAACAAATTTGTAAACTTTCTAATATTAAGAAAGAAATTACAAATGTTTTAACATTTTCTGTTATATTTTTATAATTAGATAATAAAGCTATAGGTGTTAAAAATGTAGTTAATAATATATAATATAAAGATATACCATCGATTCCTAAATTAAAATGACAAAAACTTAATTGATTATATTCATATACAAATTGTATTTGATTTGTACTTGAATCAAATTTTATCCATAAAATTATAGAAATAAAGAAATTAATTAAAGAAGTAATTAATGCTATATTTCTTATTTGATTTTTACTATTGATTGATATTTCTCTTATTGGTAGTAATAGTAAAGAACCTAATATTGGTATTAATATTAGTAATTGAATCATTTGTTGTTTATTTTTTATTTGTTGTTTTTACCTTATTCCTTTATTTTGGCACTGGACCTTAAAGGTAATGGAAATTTTCTTATACTAATTTATAAATTATTTTCTTGCAATTAAATTAATCACAATCTAAAGTAGAGCCAATTTATAAGGAATTATAACAGATTTATTATTGTCACTCGGAGATAAGACATTGCTATAATTTTAATTAAATAATTATTTAATTAATTTTATAAGTAAATTATTAATAATTTTACTTCTCTTTTATTCATATTGAAATGATTTAATTTATTAATAGTAGATTTGTACATATTAATTAAACCGTTAGATAATAATTGTATTACTATTATTTACCACACACTAATGAAATTAATAGTGACCAATCTTTGATGACGCATTTGAATTTTGAATTTTAGAGTGGGGGATAATTAAGCTTTTTTACTTAATTTTGTTATATACATTCTTATAACTTGTTGAAATGTAAATAATGGTAAAATATATTTAGAAAATACATAAATTAAAATTAATAAAGTCAAGAATGAAAATGATAATTGATTTAAAAAATAAAATGGAATTAATTGTGGCATTCTATTTAATTTATTTGATTGCTTTGTTTATTGATCCTTTACTAACTTAATGGCTAGCAATGTTAGATCTTTAATTTAAAGCTATCTCTATAATTTATTATAATATTTAACTGGGCTTCGCCCAAAGTAATATAAAAATTATAATAAATAGAAATTTCTATTTATAAAATGAGATATTAAGGAGTATCTTTAAATTATAATAATAAAATATTAATAATTGAAGAGTATTTTTAAGAATCATGAGTGTTTGATTTAGCAAATTTACTAATGCATGTATGCGCACCATCAAAGGGGATTAAGATTTGTAAAGCTAAACAATGGATAGTAGGAGTCTTTTCAATCAATATTAAATTTTAATAGCTCCAGTACCAATTTCTAATACAAATCCAATAGTTAATACGATGAAGAAAATAAGTGCAACAGAGAAACCAAAAAAGCTCACTTGGTATAATGTTAATGCTAAAGGAAATAATAATAGCACTTCAAGATCAAAAACTAAGAATAATAAAGCTACAAGGAAGAAATGTATTTGGAAAGTAGATCTAGTTTGTCCATAAACAGAATTAAATCCACATTCATATACAGATTCTTTAGCTTCATCAGGTTTATTCACAGCAAATAATAAATTTAATCCTAATAATAAAACAGCTAAAATAGGTACAAGTATAAATAACATTAATAATGTATTCATTAATTTATAAATATGGATAATGATAGTAATTGTGTACTTTTTAATAAGATAGATGGTTTTAAAATGAAGAATAATATTAATAATGTTAAAATTGATATTATTAAACTATGAATATTACTAATTTCGATTTTGGTATTTTCTGATTTATTATTTGATTGATTTAAGAATAGTGCCTGTCTATTGGAATTAGAGTTTTCTGTATGTAATATTCTAATTATTCTTAAATAATATGAAGCACTAATTATACTTACTAATATTCCAGCTATTGACATAAAATAATATCCACTTTCAATAGCAGAATATAATACAAACTGTTTAGAGAAGAATCCTAAAAAAGGAGGAGTTCCAGCCATAGATAATAAACAAATAGTTAAACTAATAGATAAAATAGGATTAGAGAAAAATAATCCTTTTAATTCAGAAATCAAATTAATATCTTTTTCTGAACCTTTATTTATTAAAATATTATTATTTAATATATAACCTATAGCTATTAATATTAAAAATGTATTTAAATTAGTTAAAGTATATTGTAATATATAGAAAATAAATGAATCAATAGATTGTACACTATTAATAGCTAAAGCTAATAATATAAATCCTATATGTGAAATTGTACTATAAGCTAACAATCTTTTTATTTTTATTTGAGTTAATCCTACTACTGTACCTATGATTAAAGAAAATAAAGAACTAATTAATAATAAAAATTTTATAGTATTTAATCCTAAACTTTCTAATACTGGATTTACTGAAGTAATTTGAGTGAATATTTCTAAAATGAAAATTAAAATAGATATTTTAGGCATAATAGTTAACCATATAGTTACTATTGTAGGACTTTCATCATATACATCTGGCGCCCAATTATGTAATGGTGCAGCTGATACTTTTAATAAATATCCTACAAATATAATAATAAATCCTAAAGCAATACCTTGACTTATATTATTATTTAAAGAATCAGTAACTGATATAAAATTATAGATTGATTCTAAATTAGTTAAACCTGTATAAGTATATATTAAACCTGAACCTAATAATATAAAACAAGATGCTAAACTTCCTAATAAGAAATATTTTAAACCTGCTTTAGTTGCGAATTCTGAATCTTTATACAAAGTGGGTAATATATATACTGCAAAAGATTGTAATTCTATACTTAAATACATAGAAATTAAATTAGAAGAAGATAATAATAAACTAGCTCCTAATGTACTAAATATTATTATTAAACTATATTCTATTGTATTTTTATAATTATTTTCTAATATATTTGAAATATTATTTGAAATAGAAGGTCTAGCTATTAATATAGTTGCTCCTATAATATATATAAATATTTCGAATAATTGAGATATAAAGGTTACATGGAATAATCCACTATAAATACCTATACCTGATCCAATTGACTGAATATATAAAGCATTTAATGATAATGCTCCGGCATAAATTAAAATTATAGAAGATATTCTCTGGAATATAATAGGATGAATTTGTTCCTTTAGAGAAGATATGGCCATAACCATAATGAAAATTAAGATACTAATAAATAACATTACTCAAGCCCCTTACTACTCTAAATTTAGACAGCCATAATATTTAAGCAATTGCTTTAACAACAGCATTATTTAGGTAGAATATTTTAATTTTAATTAAGGGTTAAATACACAATAGTCTATTTTTACGAATAATCAGAATCGAACTGATAATAGCTACTTGGAAGGTAGAAGTTATACCATTTAACCATACTCGTTTATTATTCTTTTATTGATTAGATCGGAAAGTAGGCCATGATATTTTAATTATATAATTTATATATGGCTAAACGGCATTACTTCAAGCCTTTATTTTAGATTTTAATATAAACATTAATTATAATAATATAATAACTTAAACTCTTTATTTTATTGAAAGACAATTATTCGACTACTTGGCTGTTGACTTAGGATATTTATATAAACTGTGTTGAACAGCCCACTCACTAGCTTCGCTAATCAAAGACATTAACAAAGATGGGGGATATATATTTATAATTTTAATAATAAAAACAACATTTTTAAAATATAAATGCATGCGCATGCCAAATAAAAAGGAAAACTATTGAGCATCTACCCAAGCTAAGTAATCTTGTACAGAAACAGATTCAATAGCTATAGGCATAAATCCATGATAAACTCCGCAAATTTCGGAACATTGACCATAGAATGTACCAGTTCTTTCAGCTAATAAAGAAGTTTGATTTAATCTTCCTGGTACAGTATCAATTTTAATTCCTAATGATGGAACAGTAAATGAATGGATAACATCAGCACCTGTAACAATAATTCTAACATGAGTATCAACAGGAACAATTACTTTGTTATCAACTTCTAATACTCTAAATTGTCCTAATTCTAAATCAGATTCAGGTATCATATAAGAATCAAATTCAATAGATTCACCACTTTCATTAACATAATCAGAATATTCATATGACCAATACCACTGATGTCCTACTACTTTAATAGTTATAGTTGGAGAAATTACTTCATCTAATAAATAAAGTAATCTAAATGATGGGAAAGCAATAGAAATTAAAATTAATGCTGGTGTGATTGTCCAAATTAATTCAATTAATGTACCATGGTTAAGATATTTATGTACAATGGGAGAATTTTTAGAACTATAATAATAAATAGTTGAACCTAAAACCCAACAGATACCTACAGCTATTACTACTAAAAAGAAGAAAATAGTATTATGTAATTCTACTATTCCAGTGAAACTTGGTGATGCACTATCTTGGAAACCTAACTGCCAAGGTTGAGGTGCATCATTATAAATAGTATTAAAGATTGAAAATTTAGTTAACATTGTAGTAAATTTATTAATCTTAGATATTTTAAATAAATAGATTCTAATATAATTAAAATAGAATATTTCTCAATGTAAATATAAAATATAATTATTTAATAAGAAATACTTAAGGCTATACCCAATTACTTTAAATAAACTTTAAAACTTAAAGTTTAAATTAAAAAAAGACGGTTTGACCGATTCTATTAATTAATAAATATTTTCATTTTTTATTCTATCAAGAAATCTTAAATTTGTTCAATAATTTAATAATTTTATTATTAGAATTATTTTCCTCGGTTATCTTATTCTTATAATATAGTTAATATTTATAATATTTAATAATTGATTTTATAAAATTATTTATTTATTTTATTTTTATTTTATAAAACCATGAGACAATACTGTAGCCTTAAATGCCTAGACAATGATAGTAGGCAAAGGCTTGATATATTTAGGTGAAATATATATAGTATCCTAAGATTGAGCTTAAGTATTCTTTTTATGTAAGTATGATAATATTTTTATTATTACAATATATTCCTAACAATACCTTTGTCTCGACACTATCCCAACAGGAGTTTCACTAACTTGCTTGTTTTAATAATGCTTTGATAAATTTTTATTTTCATTTTTATTTTTTATAAAATTAAGGTTTTACTATGTTTTGGATACATAAAATCTAAGAAGTAAAGGATTCGAACCTTTAATAAGCCTTTCTTCTTTATGAATTTAAATTTATAATTTTTATTAAGGTTAGATTATAGAATATTAAAAATTATCCTCATGCATCAATGGTGTACACGGGGGGATTGGGCCAAAACCCAATAAATTAAAATTGAATTTTTTATATTATTTATTTTATTTTTCTAAAATTATAAAATTATGAGTATAATAATAAGAAAGCAATCATTAATGAGAATAATCCTGTAGCTTCAGCTAAGGCGAATCCTAAAATTGCAAAACTAAATAATTGTCCTCTTATTTGAGGGTTTCTAGCTGTTGAAGCAATTAATGAAGAGAAAATTAAACCAATTCCAGCTCCGGCTCCGATTAAACCTGAGCAAGCTAATCCAGCTCCTAAGTATTTTGCAGCTGCTAACATTATTGTTATTAAAGTAAATTATAGTGTCTAAGGCTATTGAGACTTTAGTTATTAAACTAAATACTTCTTTTATTTATTTAAAAATTCCAATATAAAAGAGGTAAGATTAGTTTAAATGGTAAAATGACGTCTTGTGGCGACGATGATCAGAGTTCAATTCTCTGATTTTACCCTAATTTTTAAATAAATAAATATTAGAGTTCTAATTCTGTATTTAAAGAATATAATTTATTATATAAACTTTACTTAAGGAAGGTTAGAGGTTAATTTAGGTATAAAATATAAAAATAAATAAATTTACGGTAAAACTATAGAAAACAAATATTAATTTTTAATAAAGTTATATTATAATTATCTAACACTTTATTGATTATCCTAATTATTGCCTATATTTAATTAAAGCATTAATTATGTTGCTCTCTATTTCTTATCATCTTTTTAAATAAATTATGTTTGATTAGACTGCAATTATTATTAACCAATTATTAGAGTAATTGAGGGATACAGTAAACGTTTGTTTAAATTATTAAAATTTAAGAGAATAGAATCCTATACCTGGCTTATTAATTTTTAGATAAATCAGCCTTAATATTTATATTTTTTACTAAAATAAACTATATTATTCTCGCCTTACACGCTAATGAAATAAAAAATAGTGAGGACTTAACTAAATTCTTCTTAAAGATAAATCTTCTAATAACTTTACCTAGCCTCCTGCCTATAACAAGGCTAGACAAGTATTATTTAAAAATTATTACCCCCTTTTGATGGTGCGCATATTACAAATATAGTCTTTTAAGATTTGCTCTTAAATTTGTTATAAAATTGATTAAATAAGCCATTATAGCCACTATTAATTACTGGTGGTAAGTATATATTATCAACTAAAACTTTAACAGGTTTATTTTTAATAGTGATTTTATTATCTTTAATATCAATGTTTAAAGAATTAAATGATTTATAAAATCTATTTTCAATATTTTTAATTAAAGTATTACCATATAGATTTAACTTCATCAAAAGTTAGAGAAACAACACCTGAAAATACACTAAAATTTTTGTTTAATTCCAGTTTCACTATTAATAATATAGTAACCATATTTTTTTAGGATTTAAGAAATAAGCTTTATTAATTATTTGACCTTTCAATTTATTTTTAATTAAACTTAAATCTTTATCAGTTAGGATTTAATGGTTTACTAGTAAATATTGAATCAGTATCCGTATAAATAGTATTGGGATCAATTTTAAAGGGAATCATATGAATTCTAGAATAACTAGTTACAGCTGCAGCAATAGCAACATTAGATTTAATTAAAGATTGAAAACCTTTAATTTCACTATGAAGTTCATTGTTTAATTTTTCTAAGATATTATAATTAATATTAGAATAAGTTAAAATAGTTGAGTATTCCTTATTAATAGGAGTTATAGATTTAATAATTCTTGTTAGTAAATACATTTCAATATTATCATTTTTAATGTTTTCTGTTGAAATTGTAGTTTGTTTTCTACCAAAATATCCGTAAAGATTATTTAATTGTAATTTAGCCATATCTCTTTCTATTCCACTACTATTCTTTTTAATTTCATAGAAAGTGTTAACATAGTTACTAAAAAGATCAGTTTTACTAAATTCATAACCTCTAATCATAGTAATTTGATAACCTAATTTTTCTACGGCTTTTAATTCTTCAGAAAAATACCAACCAATTACCAACTGGATAAATAGTTTTACCTTCATGATGAAATGGTAATACAGGTCTTAACATATTATCTGAACATACTATTTGAGCTTCACAAAATCCAAAAAATGAGATCAATTTTCTATTACTTAAATCTATACATCCTTTCGAAATTAATTTATGGGGCATAGGATTTAACATAGCAGCAGGATATAAACTATTTACATCATAATAATGTAGATTTTTACCATAAGCTTTATAAACATCTGTACCACCACCATAATAAGCATTTCTAATTAAAATATCAATATGAGAAGGTAATGTATAAATATATTTATCTAAGAAATGACTTCTAAATATTTTCAATGAAAGAGTCGCAGTTGAATATACAGATTCAATATCAATTTTAAATTTATCAAAATAAAGAAATTGAGCATTAATTAAAGCATTAAATAGTATTAAAGAATCTTGTTTACTATATTCAATAAATTCTTGTAATATTGTTGGTTCATTAAAAAAGTTTACATTTCTAAATTTAGAATTATATTTTAAAATTTTACCTTCAAATCCAAACATTTTACATAATTTATCTAATGAAGTTGGAAATATTCTTAAACTATCTTTCCATTCAATATTAAATCCATGATTAATTAAAATTGAAATAAATGTATTACTTTCATCTATTAATGAATTAACTTCATTAACTGGATAATAATTTAATAAAGATTTATATAAAAAATAACCATCGAAATTACCTAAATTATGTGCAAATATTGTTAATTTATTATCAATTATATTATCATTTTTAATAACATTTTCTAAATATAAAAAATATTTTTTCCATAATTCTATTACAGCTAATTCAGAATTTACATTTAAAAGTTTATGATCAATTAAAAATATTTTATTATCTAATATACCATTAAAATATCCACAACTACTTATAGCTATAGGCATTTGTGTATTATTAATTTTTATTGTTTCTAAATCCATTGAAAATATTGGTTTTCTCCATCCACAAAGTTACTGTTTTAATTTACCATTATAGGGGTGAGAGTAGGGGGATAATATAATTTCTAATTATATTTTAGAATTATTTTTAGAAATGAATATAGGTGCAATCATGGCTAATAATAAAATTATACTTGTAATTATTAATAAAAATGCACCAGTAGTATAAAGATGTTGTCCAATAGCTTCAATTTGTAAGAAATTAGTAAATGTAGTATCAGCAATATTAGGATTAATTGCAGTATTAACAGAATTAATAGCAGATATTTCAGAATTAAATAAAATACTATTAAAATTAGTTAAAGTTTCTAATAGTATAGAAATTATAGATACATTATTAAAACTAAATGGCATTATAGTAAATATTTCATAAACAAATAACGATCCTATTGCTAAAGCTAAAGGTAAATTTTTTGTATATTGTGAACCAGTTTCTAATATATCAGTTAATTTTATATTTATCATCATTATTACAAAAAGAAATAATACTGTAATTGCTCCTACATATACTATAATATAAGATATTCCTATAAACCCTACACCTGATAAAATTAAATATCCAGCTGCATTAACAAATACAGAAATTAAAAAGATTACAGCTATTACAGGATTTTTAGATGTAATAACTAATACACTAGAAAGTAAAGCTCCAAAAGCTAATATATCTATTAAAATATTTTTCATTAGTATTTTTATTTTTAATTATCATTATTTCTATTGCCTCGTCAAAGGCCTCAAACTCTACAATATATTTAATTAACTTATTTTTAATTAATGAATATATATTAATTTTTAATTGTTAATAAAATACTATTGTAAGGTGCTTTTATTTTATTATTTAAATAATTTTAGCTGTGTAATAGGCTCTATAAATTGCAATATTAATATATTAATAAGTTTGGTTTTATTCTATAGAAAAAAGTGATTATTGATTTATTCAGAAGTTTAATTTTAGAATTATTTATTAAGTTAAAAATGAATAAATATTATTTTTGAATATTTTTATAATTTTCAATGAAGATCTTTAAATTATAAATATATTTTTAATATCTGCTTTGAGGTCTATCATTGTTGCTTCTAATTTAAATTTAGTTTAAAAAGATAAATATTTAAAGAAGGAAAAGCGTAAAGTTTAATAGACTCAATTTAAGATTGTGCTTTGTTTTTAATAAATTTAGCAATATTTTATATTAATTGCATTGCAGTAGCTAAAGCCTAATATTCACTATTAATTTCATAAGTGTTAGGCCAGAGTACAATAATAGTTCTTAATTAGCAGAAAAATTAAAACAATAAGTTTAAATAATAATAATTATATTTATATTTTGTAATACACTATAACTATTTATATGTTTGTATTATTTAATATCCTCTTTTGGACTCGAACCAAAATTAACACTTTAGAAGAATGTTGTTCTAACCATTAAACTAAGAGAATCTTTATTGGTAAGCTATTGTATTATTATTTTAACAAAAATATCGTATTTTCGATTTTTACTCCTCAGGCAACTAACACTTTATGAAATTAATAATGGGCTTTGTTTAACACAGTTATACAAATAGGCGTTTGTATTTTTTCAATATACTTTTTTACTGAGCCTGCGTCATGCTACACAATGAAATTGGTGTGCTAGTCTAGGTAATGTATTAAAGTAATCTAGTTACTATGTTTAGAATTAATGCAATAATAGCTCTAAGCTATTAGATCTTTACTTATTTATTATTTTTATTTTTTAAAACAAAATAAATTTAATGCCAATAGATTTAAAAATAAACCTTGCTCTAATTCTTAATGAAGGATGTGCCAAGAAATTAGAATAAAATATTTGTATATTTATCTAAATTAAATTAATAACCTTAATTTTACTATTACTTTTAATTAAATTAATACAATATAAATATACAAAAATGTATTAAAGGTTTTAAGTAGTATAATTATATGTTAAATACTTAATTAACAAATAAATTGTATTAAATAATTTATTTGTTAATTAAGTATTTTAAAGTTAGATAGGAATATGATATTTACTATTTATATATTAATATTTATTTGAATCCTATGCACTTCTGTAGCTAAAGAAATATTTGCAAACAATTAAATAATGGATCGCTGCTCCGGCACAGCACTCGCGATTAACTAACTAATGGAGTGTGTGGGCAGAGCCCCAACAAATGTTAGCCCACAAGGGGGGTAAAATATATAATATCTAGTGTCATATATTGCTGTATGCTGAAGCAATAAATGTAAACAAATTAGCCTTAGTCTATCTTAAGAGTGTATGCTATCCAATAGCTCTATTATCATACCTCAGGCCTAAAGATAAAATATCTTACTTTTTAATGGTATTATTAAAAAGAGTTGATTTAATAAATTGAATGGTAATGTTACCATAAAACTATAATTAATGAAGCAAAATAAATAATAATTAATCTAATTTCATTAAATAATGAGGTATCTATTAAAATAGGAGCAAAAACTAATAATAATAATGCTAATAAACCTAAAGTAATATAAAGAGCGTAAGTAGTAATTATACCAGTATCTAATTTAGAAATATTATAACCAGTATTAGTGAAAATATTAGATAATCCTTTAGGACCTAATAATTCAATAACTCCTCTATCAATAACTTTAGATATTGTATAACCTAATTGTAAACCTACAGAAGTAATATAATTATTATATACTACATCAAAAAAGTATTTACCATTTAAGAAAGTATAAATTTTTCTACCTAAAGAAAATTCAGTTAATTCAATAACAAAACTAGAACTTTTATGATATAAAAATATAGCTAATAAAGCACCAACAAAAGATAAAATAGAAGGTAATAATTTAATTAAAATAGGTAAACTAAATTCTGCTTCAATAATAGAAATATTATTAGGATGTATAAATAATGAATTAGCAAAGAAATCTGAACCTACTCCTACAAATAAATCAGAGAATACAAAACCAAAGAAAATACTAAATAAAGCTAACACAAATAAAGGTAAAATTACAGCTAATTTAGCTTCATGTGAATTTAAATAAGAAATTTTAGGTCCATTAGGTACAGTTAAGAAAACTAATGAAATTAGTCTAAATGAATAGAAAGCAGTAATACCAGCAGTTAAACTACCTAATAAGTATGCATAAGTCCCACTAAAACTATATTGTCCATATGCTAATTCTATAATTAAATCTTTACTATAGAATCCAGTTAACCACGGAGTAGCTAATAAAGATAATGATCCTACTAACATTGCTGTATAAGTGAAAGGTAAGAAATTTATTAATCCTCCTAATCTTCTTACATCTTGTTGATCGGAAAAACTATGTATTACGGCTCCAGCTCCTAAGAATAATAATGCTTTAAAGAAAGCATGATTTATTACATGCATTAATGCTACATTATATTGACTTAATCCTACAGCCATTACCATATATCCTAATTGACTTATTGTTGAAAAGGCTATAATTCTTTTTAAATCATTTTGTACTAATCCACAAGTAGCTGCAAAGAAAGCAGTTGAAGCACCAATTAAAGTAATAATTAATAAAGCAGTTGAACTATATTCTAATATTGGAGATGATCTTACTAATAAATATAATCCTGCTGTAACTAGAGTAGCAGCATGAATTAAAGCTGAAACAGGAGTAGGACCCTCCATACTTCCAGGTAACCAACTATGTAAAGGGATTTGAGCAGATTTAGCCATAGCTCCCATTAATAGTAATAAACCAATTATTGTTATTCCTGTCTCATTCATCAGAGGAACTAAACTAAATACGGTTGTAAAATCTAAAGATCCAAATAATGCAAAGATTGCAAAGAATCCTATACTTAATCCCATATCACCTATTCTATTCATTGTAAATGCTAATATAGCTGCTTTATTAGCTTGAATTCTAGTAAACCAGAAATTAATTAATAAATAAGAAACTACTCCAATACCTTCCCAACCAATAAACATAACAAAGAAATTAGCACCTGAAACTAAAACTAACATAAAGAAAGTGAATAATGATAAATAAGAGAAAAATCTTTGATTATGAGGATCTTCTGCCATATAATCAGTAGAAAATATATGAATTAATGATGAAATATATAAAACTGGAATTAACATAGAAACAGTTAATTGATCAAATAGAAATTCCCAAGATATAGACATAAATTCTGAATCAATCCAACTAGTTAAATTTATAGAAACTGGTGAACCACATAAACCTACTTCAATAAATGCTATTGAAGCTAAAATTGATGCTAATATTAAACAAGTACAAGTGATTATATGTGCTCCAGTTACACCTATTTTTCTACCTAAAAATCCTGAAACAAAAGAACCTAATAAAGGTAAAACTAAAATTGATAAATACATTATGTTCTTAATGAAATATTTCCTCTTAATCTATAATATGCTACAAGAATACTTAAACCTACTACTGATTCTGCACCTGCTATTGAAATTATAAAGATACTAAAAGTTTGTCCTATTCCATCATCAAAACTAAAACTAGAAATTAATATTAATAATGTAACAGATAATAACATTAATTCTATCGCAATTATCATTAAAATTATATTTTTTCTATTTAATATAAATCCTAATATACCTACTAAAAATAATAGTAATGATAGATTCATGGTTTGTATTTGTATTTTTCCTTTTGGAGAGGCCTAATTTAAACGCCTTAACATTGTATATTATGATTTTTATTGTTTAATTATTTTTTGTATTGCGACTATGCTATTGTTTATTGCCTTTGTATTTAGTGATTGAGGTAAATAAAATATAGCTAGTCTATAATCTTCTGAATTACAGTAGACTAAACACAGATAATTAAGAGTTTTCTAGACCAATACAAATATGATAAATATTTGCAGTGTTTAATTGTAATTTTATTAGTGATGCAAGCGCACGCATAACAAAGATATAATCAAAGATGGGGGATATATATTTATAATTTTAATAAATAATTAATCTTTAAGCCTTGATACTTTTCAAACCTTTTTATACTGTATTAATTTATTTTTAATCACTGAGCCTAAAGTATTGAAGTGATTTATTAAATAGAAGGAATTAGTTACCTCCCCAATAATAAACAGCAATAAATAAGAATAACCAAACTACATCTACAAAGTGCCAATATAAAATACCTGATTCATGTCCGATATGGTGAGTATCAGTTAAATGATAATTTAATATTCTTATGAAACCTACTGTAATAAAGATAGTTCCTACTATTACATGTAATCCATGTAATCCTGTAGATGCAAAGAATACTGTACCAAATACTGAATCAGCTATAGTAAATCCTGCTTCAGAATATTCTATATATTGTAACACAGTGAATACAATAGCTAAAATTATAGTAATTAAAGTTCCAAAAATAGCACCTTTTCTATTACCAGCAATTAAAGCATGATGACCAAATGTTACAAAAGCCCCAGATGATAATAATAAAAAAGTATTTAATAAAGGTATGCTAAATGGATCTAATGGTGTAATTCCCATTGGAGGCCACATTCCTCCTATTTCGATAGCTGGAGATAAACTAGCATGGAAGAAAGCCCAGAATACACTGAAGAAAGCAAATATTTCACTTATAATAAATAAAACTATTCCTATGATTAATCCTTTTTGTACTTGTTTTGTATGGTGTCCTTCATATGTTCCTTCTGTTATTACATCTCTAAACCATAATCCCATACCTGATGTTGTTAAAATGAAACCTAAAGTTAATAATAATCCTCCATTAGAATAGCCTTGTAAGTACATAACTGCTCCTGTTGTTAAACTTAATAATGAAAAACTTAATAAAATTGGCCATGGTGAATTTTCTACTAAATGAAATGGATGATATTGAAATTTATTTAATTGTATATTATTCATTTATTTTATTTTTAAATTTGTTTATACCTATGCTTATACTATAATTAAATTAAAAATAGAATTACATTTTAAGTAATAAATATTATAAAATTATAGTATAGAATAAACTAGTTTATTGTTTATTATAGGTTGCTTATAGTGTTATATTTTTTTATAAATTTTATACTTATTTATGTTTATTATAAAATATTATATTATAACTTCTTCTTTTAAGGAACTTGCTTTTAGCTAAATTAAATTCATTAAATGTTAACAAATACTATCGATTAATTACAGTTAGAGTCTTAAGTGGATTTTCGTTTAATAAGTTATTTAATGCTACATCGTCAAACATTTAAATAGGTAACATTTGTAAAAATAATATTCCTTTAGGAAGTCTAGGCAACATTGAATATTAATATTAAGTAATCGCCTGCTCTCCCATTGATAAAAGATTACAATATAAATATATGAAATAAGAGCAGATAATGCTTTCGGCTTGGGGATTAAAATTATAATAATTATTGATTAATTATTATATAAATAAATTATAAATTGATGGATAAGTTTTGTCAATAAAATTGAGATTCTGTTTATACACCTACATCTACAATGTAAATATTCGGTTGAATATTTACATTGTAGATGTAGAATCTAATGTGTTTTTAATTTACGTGCTTGCTTTAGCAGTAACAATAAATGCATAGAGTATTGCTTTTTCTTTATATAAATGCCTGTATTTATCCTGCTTTAGCGAGACAAAAATATAATCCTCATGATTTAATTCGAAATAATAATTAGTATAGTTCATTAGTAATTTTAATATAGGAACATAATAATTAATGTAATTCAATAGCATCTTTAATATATGAACATACTAATAAAGTAAATACATAACTTTGAATTAAAGAAACAGCTAATTCTAATCCAATTAAAGCTAAGAATATAGAGAATGGTATAAATGTTAACACAGCTACAATTATACTACTACTAAATAATTGATATAAAAAAGTAGATAAAATTTTTAGTAATGTGTGACCAGCAACCATATTAGCAAATAATCTTATTCCTAAAGAGAAGGCTCTAGCTAAATAACTTACAGTTTCAATTAAAACTAATAAAGGCACTAATGCTATAGGTGTTCCAGATGGAACAAAATATGAGAAGAAATGTAATTTATGAATAGATAAACCTAAAATAGTTACACCAGTAAGAATAGTAAATGATAAACCTATTGTTACAATAATAGAAGTTGTTACAGTATAAGAATAAGGTACATTACCAGTTAAATTAGCTATTAAAATAAAGAAGAATAATGAGTAAATAAACGGTAAATAAATTTCTTTACCTAATTGTTCTCTTACCATAGCATTTACACTTGCAAATATACTTTCTAATCCTATTGACCATTTATTTGGTAATAATTTTGTTTCATTGTTTCCTATATAGTGTATTCCTATTATTAAAAATAATACAATTATGGAATAAAATCCTAAATTTGTTAAAGTGATATTTAAATAACCTAATATTGGAGCATTTAACCCTAATAATTGAATGACTTCGAATTGTTCTAAAGGGGAATTGATTATTAAATTTTGAGTGTTTGTTGACATTCGATAGATTTGATTTTTCTGTTTGACACAGGAAATTTGTAACTTGCTAGTATAATTATCTAATTTTATTTAGTCAATTATTTATTTCAATTGACTAAAACTTTAGACTTTTAAACTTTATAATAATTGACTCAATCTTTAAATAAATATAACTCTAGAATATATTTATATACTATTATAGAAATTAAAGAATTATTTATTTTATTTATTTTTTTATCTTTATATTCTTTTTTTTTTTTATTTTATTTCTTTATATTTTTTATTTAAAAACATCCTCACTTTTAATAAATTATATAATTAAAATATTATTCCATTACACTTATTAAGAATTTAAATCAAAATATTATTATTAAATTACGAGTAAAGAGACTCGAACTCTTACGATAAAATCATGAATTCCTAAGATTCACCCGGCTACCATTTCGACATACTCGCTTGCATTGCAATATTTGCTTTAGCCAGCAGTGTATACAAAATATAATAAGGGCAATAATACAAATTTTTATTATATTTATTAAACTAAACTACAGAATCTTATAATAGAATTTATTTAGTTTGCAATAGTTAAAATAGCTTATCCTTTTCTTTACAATACATGCTTGCTTTAGCAGCCCATAATTAATTATGGTTTAATGGAAAAAAGAAATAAGTAAAACTAAGAAGTAGAGTAATCGAAACTCTGTCTATAAAGTGTAAATTTATCGCTAAACCACTCAGCTAACCTCTTTATATTTCTTTATAATTTGAATTATTATTTAATTAAATTATATTTTATATTTACAATGTAGTATTATCCCGTTTACATTCTATAATTCTATTAATTAATCCTTAACTTATTAGTTTAGATTAGGAAAAATAATATTTAATAAAATTAATCGTTGCATTACTAAAGCATTAATATATAATTAAGACTAGTAAATTGCCAACGGGGGATATAATTATATTTATTTTCCAGCAGCACTTTCCAGTACGGCTACCTTGCTATGACTTTTGAGATGTTACTTAAATGAATTAACTAAAGCTAATTATCTTAACAAAGGTGTTCATTGATTCCTCCTTATTCATTGTGTTGCAATTGCTAAGAGATAAAAATCAAATTAATAAACTTTAAGCCTCAAATTATAATTATTATTGATAAAACAAAAACATTTGTAAACCTCAAATTATTATTGATAAAGCATTTGTAGTGCTAGCTTAATCTTTATAAAAGTTTTAATTTCGCTCCAGTTTCCTCCAAGTTAAGCTCCTTCCCAGCGACAGACAGTTAGTTCATCACGAATACAATCTTCACCGTTGCGCTAATGATCAACGATTACTCGAAATTCCTTCTTCATGTCGCCGAATTGCAGACGACAATCCGACTAAATATTAACTTTCTTTAATGATTAGCTCTTCCTAATTTCCCTATTTAGACCTATTTAAGTAGGATATAAATAAAATTATAAATTTGAAGGAATGGTTTTGCATCACTTTGTAAAAATTTTTGTGGCACGTCTATAGCCCAGTTCATGAGGGCCATAACGACTTGTCTTAGCCCTAAATAACACTCTATCAGTATTATTAATTGTTAAGTATAAATTAACAACAAGGATTTCGTCCGTTAGTGGAGTTAACCTCACTTCTCACAATACGGACTGACGACAGCCATGCAACACCTGTAACAAAAGCATTTATAAAAACACTTCATTTTTAATTAATTGAATAATTAAAAACTTTATTATGCAAGAACTGGTAAGATTTTACGCGGATTATCGTATTAAATAACATGCTTCACTTCGTTTGCTTCGAGACCGACTAATTTTTTTGTTTTCAACTTTGCAGTCGTACTCACATGGCGGAATGGTTATCGTGTTAACAGAGTCACCAATTTATTGGTAACCACCATTCATCGTTGACAGAGAGTGGTATCTGGGTATCTAATCCTATTTCCTATACTCACCTTCGTTTCTCAGCGTCAATCATTAGTAGATAAAAAGCTTTCACCCTTAATATTCCATTTAGTATCTAAGGATATCAGACCTCCTCTAAATATTATTTAAAATATCCTCTATTTGATTCTAGCTTTTATTAATTCATTCTTTCCAATTAATATTTGAAATTTATAAAAACAAAAAGGTTTTAAATTTAAAAATAAAAATTATATAAAAAATAAAGTTTTAAGCTGCCTACACACCCTTTACGCCTGATTAGGACGACTAACGTTTGCGTCTCTGGCCTTACCGAGTCTTCTGGCACCAGATTTGGACAACACTAATAGTAAGGTACAGTCATTATCTTCCCCTACGTTATCACACTTGACACAAGTATGATTTCAGTTAGCTAGTTCACTCTTGCGAGCATTGACTAATATTCTTGACTGCTGGTAGTAACTACTACTTGGGAGATTTCATTCCCGATGTGGCCATTTGCTCTGTCAAGCTTGGCTATCGATCGTCGGCTTGGTAGGCTTTTACCCCACCAACTACCTAATCGAAATAAATAGAATCCTAAAGCAGAATTATTCCTTTTGTAAATAATAGTTTATTTATTATTTATTTTCTATATCCTTTTTTTTTGCTTTAGTTTTATTACTTTAAACAAAAACAGGCTATAGAAATATCTCCTATTTATGGAGACTCTAGGGTATCTTATTTACTATCCTCACCTTTACACCTTATTAACTTTTTTTATATATATATAAATTTAGGGGTTAACAATGATTCGCATGTCTTAAAACTACTGAATAACGTTCAATCAGAACCAAAATTAAATTCTTACTTATAAATTAAACAATAAATAGGCTAACTATAACTTGTAGAATTAACTTAATATAAATGCATAGTATTCAATTATTGACTTAATCTTTAATTTAAAAAAAAAGAAAAGAATTTAAGAATTTGAATTATTATTAATGCAATAAATTAAAGAAATATGCAATTTATTTTTTTTATTGTTGTATTGTATTTACTATAAATAGTAATAATTATTATCTCTTTTAAATATTTTTATTTTATAATTAATTATACAAATATTTATTATAATTAATATAATACGGGCACTGTGAGATTTGAACTCACGACTTTATACAAGTTCTCGTTTTCAAGACGAGTGCCATAAACCAGACTCGACCAAATACCCTATTTATTATTTATTTTATTTTTTATATAAATAATATAGAGATATTACTCTCTTTTATTTTTTAATATTTTGAATACTTTAGTACATAATAAACAGATTAATCTATACTGTGTTTTTACAAATATAATATGAAATATTTAAGAAAGCAAAGTAAGAACCCTAATTTTTTTTATTAAGACCGAAGGGAGTTGAACCCTTATAATATCCATTATGAGCGGACTGCATTAACCGATTATGCTACAGTCTTATGATGTAATTTTTTATATTGCTAGGCTAAGCCGAAGCATATAGTATTAATACACAGTAATAGCCAATAATTTTTAATTTAAGGAAATATATTGAGCAGTAAAGGAATCGAACCTTTTTCGGCTATTAACCAATTCTTTTACAGAGAATCACCATTACCAATCGGATCACCTGCCCTTAATTTATTTATAATTATTTATTATTTTTTTTTTTATATTTTGAAAGCACCTGGACTTGAACCAGAACTTTCTCCTTAAAAGGGAGACACTCCACCACTCGAGTTCTGCTTCCATACTTCTTACAATAAAATATTAAATCTATTTCTTTATTTATCTTTAGAAACTTCTAAAAAAATAACTAAAATATAAAGGTTTATAATAATTAAAAAATTCTGAGTTGATCAGATTCGAACTGATATAAGCCATTACCAAAAAATGGTGTTTTCCCAAGTTAAACTACAACTCAATTTAATTTTGATTTTGCCGAAAACTGGAATTGAACCAATATCTAAATCTTACAAGGAATTCATTTTACCAATTAAACTATTTCGGCTTTGCCTTGGGAGAGAATTGAACTCACATATCTATATCTTCAGAATAGCGCTTTGACCACTAAGCAACCGAGGCTTATTTTTTATTTTTATTTTTATTTTTAAGATAGCCTTTATATTTTAATTGGAGAAAGATAGATTCGAACTATCATATTTGTAATGCAAATACAACTGATTACCGTTATCAGATTTCCCCTTTGTTGATATTTTTGTTTAAATTAAATTCTCTTTTATTGCTGCTATAATATTGGAGTAGTAGATAGAGTATTCCACCAGACACAGTCCCTTTTAATACAATAAAAATAAATGATAAAAATAAAAACATATACAATAAAAAACTTAATCCTGAATAAAGACATATTAGGTACATATATAACTAAATTCTGGAATAGTATATTCAAATCAATAATTAAGGATAATTCGAAATATTTAATGATATTAGTAAAAGTGCAATATTCTGAAGAAGAATTAGGATATAGAACGTTAAGACATTTAAGATGTATAAATTTCGAAGATAAAGATATCTTTATAGATTATCTAGTGCAAAGATTAAATTATTTAAATGATTCGTATACCTCACTTTCAGTAAGTAAAATAATATACACATATATTATTAAAGATGGTGTTGCAAGTGGAACACATGCTTTATTAAAACAAACAGATGAACCAACTACAACATGGCATAAATTTAATAATATGAATTTACCAATAACAATGAATCCATTTGAATATGGACAAATACTTGCAACAGAGAAGGCTATAGATACAATAAAATATATAGTTAAAGATAATTTAAATATTCTTAATGAAATAATCAGTAACTTAGAAGGTACAATAAATAATGTAAGAACATTAGACGCATCAGATTTAAAATGGATTGATACTAAAGTTTCTGAAGGTTGTTTCAAGAGAGAAATCGGTAAATCAACAATTTATTTCTTAGATGGAATCGAAGTTTTAAGAAAACAAATTATTCCATCAAAACCTTTTAGAAAGATTAATGTGGACAGATATTTACAAGAAAAATTCATAACTTTTGATATTGAAACAATCAGAAAAGATAATAAATTAATTCCATTTTTAATTTGCGCATATAATGGTTCGAAATATATAGAATCATATACTGACAGTAGATTAAATGAAAGTTTATTATTTAAGAAATTCCTAGATCAATTACTTACATTCATCAATAAATCTAGAAGATTAATAATTTATGCTCATAATTTATCAAACTTTGATTGGTTATTTCTATTAAAACATTTAATAAAATATGGGGAAGTTAAACCATTATATTTCAATGGTAAATTAATGTCTATAACTATAAAATTAAATGTTGATGGACACGAAGGTAAAACTTTAGTCTTCAAAGATTCCTATTTATTACTTCCATACTCATTGAGAAACTTATGTGATGCATTTTCAATTGATTCTATGAAATCATATTTTCCATTTAATTTAACTGATATTAACTATACTGGAGTATTTCCTAATATCGAATTCTGGAGTGGTATAACTCCTATGATACATAGACTTTTGAAAAAAGAGTTTGGGAGAAGAATATGGATCTTCAAACTAGAGGCAATAAAATATTGTAAACTTGATTGTAAATCTTTATATCAAATCTTAACTATCTTCAATGAAGAATTCTATAATAAATTTAAAATTAATGCACATTCAGTATTAACTGCACCAGCATTCTCTATGAAACTGTTTAAAACACACTTTATGCCTGAGAATTCAGTATATCAAATAAATGGATTAATTGAAAGTAACATTAGAAAATCCTATACGGGTGGAGCTGTAGATGTTTATATTCCACATAATATTAAAGGTCCAATATTAGATCTAAAATTAAAAGGTCAATATAAACCATTATATTATTATGATATGAATAGTCTATATCCTACTGCAATGGCTCTAAGACTAATGCCTATTGGTCAACCAATTTGGGGTGATATTAGAGCATTAGAACCTAATGCGTAAAGATTCTTCTTATTTTTACTAACAATTTCCATATTGTTGTTCTACCATAAATACCACCTAATATTGTAAATATTCTACCAATATATGGATCTTATGTGCATAAGATAATAAACCTGTAAGTATATATAACCATAAAGCTCCACTTTTCATATATAATTTGTTTACATAAGAGTGTTTCAACTCTGGTTTAAGAACATTTAAATCATGTTCTCTATTAATTCTCGATAATTTCAAAGTTTTCTAATTCTTGTTTTAAAACCTTTAAGGTTAATTTGTTGTTTTTCATTGTTTTTAAATTTTTCCACTACTAGGGTGGGCAACGAATTAAGAGAATTGAACTCTTATAAAATACCTAATATTCGTATATCATAGGGGGATTTAAAGCTTTATTTACTACTCCAATCAACTGTTTACTAACACATTGTTTGCTTACATTAATAACTAATCACATCTAATTATTAACATGCCTCCGAATTAATTTCCTCCAACCTCCATAATTTAATTAATTTACAATATTAATTTTTTTATTAAAAGATTTCGTGTGAACAAATTAAGCTATAAGTATAGATAAGGTAGGGAGTCCGTGAAGGAGTCAGCAGATTCGAACTGCTAACTAAAATCTTCGCATGATATATTATTATAACCAATTTAAATAGACCTCCCACAACTTTTAACTAAATATTTTATTTAAAATATTTGTGGATATGGCCCTCCTATTAATTATTTATAGTCCTAGAGACTCGTATAAAATTTATCCTTTTCACATATGTATTAACCTGTAATACTTTATGTAGTGTTAAAAAATAAGAAGTTATAAATAAAAATATAACTTAGGGGATTTAATACTCTAAATTTTCTCCCCTTACTACTACGAACGCACGCAAAAATAAAAGACAACCACAAAGATATAATCAAAGATATTAACAAAGATGGGGGATTATTCACATCGTATTGCAGCTAATGCAAGCAAGCTAAGGGATTAAAAAGGTGCTAAATCAAAAGCAATTAATATACTAGGTATTAATATTATGAATGCTACTGCTACTGGTAATAAATTTAACCAACATAATTCAATTAAAGCATCATATCTTAATCTAGGTAAAGTAGCTCTAAACCAAACGAACATAAAACAGAAAATACATGCTTTAATACCTAATATAATAGATGATATATTTATATAAGATTCATTTACAAATAATTCAGGGAAATTATAACCACCTAAGAAGAAAATAGCTGTGATTGTACTAAATAATACTATAGAACAATATTCTGCTAAGAAGAAGAATACAAATGGGACACTAGAATGTTCAGTGAAGAAACCGGCTACTAATTCAGATTCTGCTTCTTGAAGATCGAAAGGAGTTCTAGAAGTTTCAGCAAGAATAGAAATGAAATAGAAAATAAATACAGGTAATAAAGGTAAAATAAACCATACTGCTTGTTGACTTTCTATAATAGTTGTATAATTTAACGATCCCGTTAATAATATAATTATTAATACTGCTGAACTTAAGATTAATTCATAACTTATCATAGCTGCTGTTGATCTTAAAGATCCTAAAAAAGCATATTTAGAATTAGCACTCCATCCAGCAAATAATATACCATATACTCCTAAAGAAGATAAAGCTAAACTATATAATACTCCTAATGAAAAATCGGAAATTGTTAATCCTTCTCCAAAAGGAATTACTCCCCAACCTAATAAACTAAAAATTAATGCTGATACTGGAGCTAAATAAAATAAAACTTTATTAGATTGAGAAGGTAAAACTGTTTCTTTAAGAATTAATTTTAAAGCATCACTAAAAGGTTGTAAAATTCCATAATAACCTACAGTATTAGGTCCAACTCTTCTTTGCATAGCAGCTAATTGTTTTCTTTCTATAATAGTCATGAAAGCTACAGATAATAATACAGGTAATAATATTATTAATACATCCATTAAATTTATTAATATATCTAATATATTAGAAATTATATTATTTTTTATCATTGGTATTAGTTTTTTTATTTATTTATTCAGAAGTTTAATTTTAGAATTATTTATTAAATTAAAAATGAATGAATATTATTTTTGAATATTTTTATAATTTACAATGAAGATCTTTAAATTATAAAATATTTTTCATCAGAACACTAATATTAGCAATTATTTAAAAATAAATAAATTAATTGCTTTGCATTATAGAGCTAAATAGTCACTAATGATAATGCAATTTACTAAAACAATGTAATAGAATACATAGACAAGATTATTTATTAAAATAAAATAATTATATTTATATTTTGTAATACACTATAACTATTTATATATTTGTATTATTTGACATTCTCTTTTGGACTCGAACCAAAATTAACACTATAAAAAAAATGCTATTCTAACCATTTAACTAAGAGAATCTTTATTATTTGACTTTTGAGCTCTCATTACTTAACTAAAAGCAGTAATCTTTTCAATACATACGTTACATTACTAAGCCTTTATTTAATTTCTATAAAAATAATAATTCTTATTTTAAATTATTAACCTTTAAGTGTATTGTCTGCTATTTAATTAAATTATTTATTGCAGACTCTGTTTTAGGCCTATTAGTATAGTAGAACAGAATTATATAGAAATATTTGTATATTTATCTAAATTAAATTAATAACCTTAATTTTACTATTACTTTTAATTATAAATTAATATAAGATAAAAATAGCCGAAAAAAGGAATTGAACCTTTGTATTACCGTCATGAATGGTAAGTTTTAACCTATTAAACTATTTCAGCTGAAATTTGTCACTTATTTCTTTTAAAAGTTTTTATCTTTCGTTCAATGCAGTTTATTATATTTTTATTAATTGATTAAACTTAATTAATAAATCCTAAGCCATAGTAAAAATTTAAGAAATATTACTTAATATATTAGGCTAGCACCCTTTTGTAATGTACAGTTAAATCAGCATAAGCACTGCCCGCTCTCCCATTGATAAAAAGATTATACAATAAACTATATGAAATAAGAGCAGATAATGCTTTCGGCTTGGGGATTAAAATTATAATAATTATTAATTATTATCTGTAGCTAGGTCCATTAAAGTATTTTCTATTAAACCTACAATCGGAACGATTACAATAAACCAAGCAAAGTAAAATGCAGTAGCAATTTGTCCAATTTCAACATATGGTGTATTAGGATGTTGAGATCCAATCCACATTAAGATAAAGAAGTTAACTACAAAGAACCAGAAAAAGAATTTCATAGCTGGTCTAAATTGACAACCTCTAATTCTAGATACATCAGTTAAAGGTAATACTAATAAAATTAATAATGAACCAAACATAGCTAAAACACCTAATAATTTATTAGGAATAGATCTTAATATAGCATAGTAAGGTAATAGATCAGTTACATAATAATATTTATTTTTAATTATCAGAGTTTATTTTGTAAAGCATATTTTTATGCATAAACTTAGATATATTGTGTCTTAATACATCCATGCTTTCTTCCCATATATAAATTCTTTCTCCTTTTTATGTTTATGTATTGAACATTTCAAGGTATTTTCTCCAAACATATTTTCTAATATACTTTTTAATTTTAAAACATCTTGATTGCTAAAACCATAAGTATTTAAATGTAAATATTTATTTTGAAGAGAAACATCATCCATAATCCAATAAGCTAAACCTCTAGGAGTAAATAATTCTTGTATATTTGAAGGAACAAATTATCTGAATTATAAAATATATTTCTATAGTAATTAAAACATGGCAGTGATAATGTAGCAAAATTAACGGAACTATAACTATTATTAGTTCTCTTATCGAATTTATTTTAAGTTTAAAATCTTTAGATAAGTAAAGTTTAAATAATTCTAATACGTGGTTAAAATAGTTAAGATGTTGTATTCTTAAACTACTTTGACTATACATAAATCTAGAATTTCCATTTAAATATCTTTTTTGAATATCCTAGTAATAATCCTATAATAATTTCATTTAAAGGACTTTCAATAGTTAATTTGGATCTTTCAAGTTTTGATAATCTTTTTTTAGTTATAGTTGATAAATTTTTTGAACATACTAAACTTATGGAAGTTATTATAACACATTATTATTATTAAATATATTTATGTAATACCCATTATCTTTCAATAATGGCTGGACTATATCTTCATCCTTACTTTGAATGGTTTCAGTAAGGAGCTTCACGTGTAGTCTCTGAGGTTCCTACTTGTCCTATAGAATAATTTGTGTTGAGTTATCGAAAATGAGTGGATTGAGTAGAGATATTAATGGCTAGCCCTCCATAGTATCTTTTTTCATTTTTATTTTTTAAATTGAAGGAGAAACTTTTTATTTTAAATTTTAAATTTTTGTAATAAAATTGAATAGTAGAAAGAAACTATTCTTCTAATCTCCGATAATCTCACTAATATATAGAACTTTGGTTTCCTGCTGATTGCCCATTGTTATATCTTTAAGATTTTCACTATCTAATTTTAATTAATCTTTAGATGAGTACTTAAAGCTTTAGGAGTTTCCAGCATATAGTGAAGTAAATTATTCATAAGATTACTCTTATGCATGGCATCTATTAACATACCATTCAGGTACAATTGAAGGAGGAGTTTGCATAGGATTAGCAGGAATATAATTATCACTGTGACCTAATAAATTAGGATAATAGAATATTAAAATAGATAATACTAATAAGAATAAGAATATTGTTACTAAATCTTTAAAAATAAAATAAGGATGGAAAGCTAATCTATCAGTATTAGCAGTTATTCCATTAGGATTATTTGATCCATGTATATGTAAAGCAATTAAATGAGCTACAACTAAAGCAGCTAATAAAAAAGGTAATAAAAAGTGTAAAGAAAAGAATCTATTTAATGTAGCATTATTTACACTAAATCCTCCCCAAATTAATTCAACTAAATCTTGACCAAATACAGGAATAGCACTTAATAAATTAGTAATAACAGTAGCACCCCATAAACTCATTTGTCCATAAGGTAATACATAACCTAAGAATCCAATAGCCATCATTAATATTAATATTATTACTCCTATTGACCATAATAAAACTCTAGGTGATCTGTATGATCCATAATATATTCCTCTTCCAATATGTGCATATACAAAAATAAAGAAGAATGAAGCTACATTAGCATGGCAATATCTGATGATATAACCGGCATTAACATCTCTCATTATATGTTCTACCGATGAAAATGCAAAATCTACATGAGGTTGATAATGCATTGCTAAAAAACTTCCTGTTAATATTTGTATTATTAAACACATACCTAATAATGAACCAAAATTCCATAAATAAGAAATATTTGCCGGTTCAGGTGAATCAATTAAATAAGAATTAAATAACCTAAGTAATACATGTGATTTTAGTAATCTCATTAAGAATTATTTTGTGGCTTCAGGCCTTAAATTTAACATTATTATTTTATTATTTTAAATTTAATAATGAATAATTTATTTGTTAGTTTGTTCTTTATTTATAGATAAATAAAGTAAAGAACCCTATCAATTATTATATTTTTATATTAGTTTTTAATTAATGAAAATTGAGATTAAAATTAATATTTATTGTGTGAGTTGCCAAAGGCAGGACGGAGCCCTATATTAATAATTTAATGACTTTGTATATTAATATATTTTATATTACATTTTTATGTTGATTTTTGAATACACTATAACTATTCTATTTATTTGTTTTTTTGTTTGTTTTGTTAGCCTTGAGGTGGACAATCAGTTCACTTATAATAAATTTAAGCCCAAGAAGATTTGAACTTCTACAGATTCCTCATCAAGAAATTATTCTACCTTTAAATTATAGGCTTTATTAGGGATATTATATTATTTTTAATAATCTTAGATTTATAAATGAATTTAAATATTATTTTATATTATTTAATTAATAAGTTTGTATAAATTTATATTGATTATCTAAAATATAAAATATTTGGGTTTAACTTTCCCCATATAATAATAAATTATTATTTATTACTAACCGCTTCTTTTAAGATAATTTTTGTAATAAAAGAGTTATATTAATTATATACCATTGCTTTAGCAGGCTACAATAAAAGAAATAAGTTTATTAAACAAATACAAATACAAATACAAATACAAATACACAAATAAAAAGAGTTAAGTTTACAGATGGTTCTGTAGTAGACCTGCAAAGTCTATAAAATTAGAGTTCAATTCTCTCTTAACTCTTTATTTATTCCCGCAGCTTTAGTATCCAGAGGTTAAATTCTTGCTCTATATTTATTTTAAATATCACTAAGTTTAATTTAAATAATATACAATGGAACTGAGGATAAAAAGGATATTTAGTGAAAATACTTTGTGAACAATAAATTATCTAAATAACAAAAAGAAATTAAAAACAAAATAAAAATAATGATTAAAAATAAAAGTTATAGTATTCCATCTGAAATAATATTAACAAATGAAATTATAACTTCATACATTAATAAATTTTGGAATGATATATTTAAACCTTTAACAATAAGTGGAGAAATTCATCATTTAATGATATTATCTAAAGTTAATTATTCTAATTCAGAAAATAGTAAATGGTAGTAGGGTAAATAAATGTTATAAGAAATAGATCATTTCTAAATAGGATGCAAATGAATATACTGTGAAGTATTTAGTTTAGCATTACTAATTTATTAAATAGACTTGATGTTAATTATTGTTATTTTACTAATATAATCTAATAAGCAATTTATGAAATTCAATTGATATTTTTATCCTAAGAGTTCGATTCTCTTTACTCGTAAATTTTAATAATAATAATAATAATAAATAAATAAATAAATAAAAGAGATTATAAAATAGCTTATAATTTGTTATAATAATTAGTAATTATAATCGGCAAAGTAACTGTCATTATTCTTAACTCAATATTTGAGTAGGAATTTTACATATGTGAACAAGATAAACTTTACAATATTAATTATTTTAATAGGTCTATGTACCATAAATCGATTCGAAAGATGTAGATCAGCTAACACAATATAAAATATAATAATGAATACAAAATTAACACTAAAAAGTTTAAAACAAGAATTAGATAATATAAAATTAAAATCTAATTCTAAATTAACTAAATCTAAAATAGAATCTAATGTTAAAAAAGTACCACATATACAAGATCAAGATATTAAGAATTCATATATAAATAGATTGTATATGAGAAGTGGTGCAATGTGGTTATTTATGATAACTGGAATATTAGGATATTTAAGTAAATTACCGTTTATAGGTAAAATATTATCAGCATTAGGTTTATACTATAGAAAATCAAGTTTCTGGCAATTATTAGTTAAGATAAGAAAAATCTTTGTAGTATTTAATGCTTTAATTGGAGTATATATAGTATTCAAATCAGTAGGTTTTAGTACTGATAATTTAATTGCTGGTTTCGTATGTGTAGGTGAAACATATATACAAACTTTATTTAATGTAACAAGTAAACTATTTCATTGGTTTGTAGAATTATTTGATCATAAAATAGTACCTAATGTTCCAGGTGATGGTACATGGTTTAATAAACCTAAAATACCTAAATATAATAATAATTCATTAATCGTACCAAGCAATTTAAATCTACCAGATATTGTAGATAAACCATATTTCTCATTAAGAGAGTTATATAAAAATAGTAGTATAACAGAAAATAAATCTTGGTTTAATCATTTAACTGATTATAATACTTTATGGTGGTTAGGAGTTGCTATAGGAACTATAGGATTTATATATTTAGGTTATAATATATATACAGATCCATCATATTTATTTGGTAATAATCCTAAAACTAATATTCATCCACCTACTCCACCAATTAATCCTAATGCTGATGATATAACATTGGCAGGAACTCTAATAGATAGAGTGACTGACTTTTCAAGAGGATGTGTAAAGGTATATAATTCAACTATTAATGCATTAAATCCATTTAATTATTTTGTAACTTCTAAAGAAATACAATCACAATATAATTTATATATGGAAGTACAAAATGATATTGCTAGATCTAATAGAAATATGTTCCCATTTACTGAAAATAATCCATTTGATCCTAGGTATAAAAAGCTTAGATTATATTATTTTGGTGGTAAAGAATTCATTGAAAGATCACAATTAATTAATAAAGCTGATGCTTTATATGAATCATTAAGAGTTAAAGGTAAGAGTATTGGTAATACTTTATTCTCTGCTAGTAATAGTCCATGGAGTTCAAATATTAATTCACCAGTTCTTTCTCCTATTGCCAATACCATTGGATTACATTCATCTGTATTAGATGCATTTAATGCTGCAACAACAAGCATTACTCAAGAAAAATTACTTTCTATTCCAAATTCACCATCTAATGTGCCTTTTGCAAATTTGTGGGGTGAAAATACAATGAATTCTGTAGAAGAATTAGAAAGTAGATTGAGATTAGTTAAAAATCCTTTAGCATCAACTAGTGCTAATGCCACAGTTTTTGAGTTAGATTCGCCGCCTACTCCAAGAGGAAGCAGTTATAATAAATTTTCTGCATTATCGGAAGAAGAAATATAAACATCTATCTTATTAAATAGTACACAATTACTAATATAAATTAAAATAATGAAATCAATAATAATAATAAATATAATTTATTGAAAATATCCCCTTTAGATTCTTTAGGTTAAAGGTAAACTATTGGTTCAGTCATGCCAATGTTAGCAGTTCGAGTCTGCTAAGAGTCGTATAAATAATAAAAGAGATTATAAAATTAGCTTATAATTTGTTATAATAATTAGTAATTATAATCGGCAAAGTAACTGTCATTATACTTTAACTCATACATTGTTTATGAGAAGGTATTTTACATATGTGAACAAGATAAACTTTACAGATACAATTATTTTAATAGGAGTGCCATGTCCATAAATCTTAACCGAGAGGGTAGATCAGCTAATAAATAAATATAAAATATAATAATGATAAAAACAATAACATATACAATAAAAAACTTATTTTTAAATAAAGACACATTATCTACATACATAAATAAATTTTGGTCTAAAACATTCAAATCTTTAGTTAAAGATGGTGCAAAACATATAATGATATTAGTTAAAGTACAATATTTTGAAGAATTAGGTTATAGAACGTTGGGTCATTTAAGATGTGTAAACTTTGAAGATAAAGAACTATTTTTAGAATATTTAGTAGAAAGATTAAATCATTTAAATGATTCATATACCTCCTTATCAATCAATAATATTATCTTTACATATATAATTAAAGAAGGTGTTGCTAGTGGAACACATGCATTATTAAAACAAATGAATGAACCTAGTACAACCTGGCATAGATTCAATAACATGAATTTACCAATAACTATGAATCCATTTGAGTATGGACAAATACTTGCAACAGAGAAGGCTATAGATACAATAAAATATATAATTAAAGATCAAAAAAATAGATTATTTGAACTAATAACTAATTTAGAAGGTACAATTAATAATGTAAGAACATTAGACGCATCAGATTTAAAATGGACAGATATTAAAGTATCCGAAGGATGTTTTAAGAGAGAAATCGGTAAATCAACAATATATTTCCTAGATGGAGTAGAAGTTTTAAGAAAACAAATTATTCCTTCGAAACCATTTAGAAAGACTAAAGTAGATAAGTATTTACAAGAAAAGTTTGTAACCTTTGATATTGAAACAATCAGAAAAGACTCGGAACTAATTCCATATCTAATTTGTGCATATAATGGTAGTGATTATATTACATCATATGCCACTTCTAACTTAAATCAAACTTTATTATTTAAAAAATTCTTAGATCAATTACTTACATTCTTCAATAATTCTAGAAGATTAATTATTTATGCACATAATTTATCTAATTTTGATGGAATATTCTTATTAAAACAATTAATAAAATATGGAGAAGTGAAACCATTATATTTTAATAATAGATTAATGTCAATTCAAGTGAAATTAAATATTGATGGACACGAAGGTAAAACTTTAGTCTTCAAAGATTCATATTTATTATTACCATATTCATTAAGAAGTTTATGTGATGCATTCTCAATTGATTCAATTAAATCTTATTTTCCATTTAATTTAACTAACATTAATTATTTAGGAATATTCCCTAAATTTGTATATTGGAGTGGTATAACTTATAAAGAATGGATTGTATTAAAACAAAACTATGGAAAAAAAGCATGGGATTTTAGAAATGAAGCAATTAAATATTGTAAACTAGATTGTAAAGCCTTATATCAAATATTAACTATTTTCAATAATGAATTTTATAACAAATTTAAAATTAATGCACATTCAGTATTAACTGCACCAGCATTCTCTATGAAACTGTTTAAAACACACTTTATGCCTGAGAATTCAGTATATCAAATAAATGGATTAATAGAATATAATATTAGACAATCTTATACAGGTGGTGCAGTTGATGTTTATATTCCACATAATAAATATAATAAATTGCATTACTATGATATGAATAGTCTATATCCTACTGCAATGGCTCAAAGACCTATGCCTATTGGACAACCAATTGCATTTTTAGGTGATATTAGAGCATTAGAACCTAATTCATATGGATTCTTTTATTGTAAAATTACTTCTCCAGATAACTTATTACATCCAATCCTTCAAAGAAGAATTAAAACTTCGGAAGGAACTAGAACAATTGCAGGTTTAGGTAGTTGGGAAGGATGGATCTGTTCTACAGAAATGGATAATGCAGTAAAATTTGGATATACTTTTGAAATAATTAAAGGATATCAATTCGAAACAGGCGATTTATTCTCTAAATTCGTTAATACTTTATACGAAATGAGACAAGAACATCCCAAAGGACATCCATTAAATCAAATAGCTAAATTAATGCTAAATAGTTTATATGGTAAATTTGGAATGAGAAATGAATCAACTAGAATTGATATTTATGCAATTAATACAGAAGCAGATAAAGTATATTTCAAAGAATTATTAGATATTTGGGGAACCACAGTTAAAGATTTTGTATTATTAGATAATCAAATTATTGTTGTAAGAGATGCTACACTGGATTTAAAAAATAATCCTGAAAATGTAGATACCTATCACGGAACTGAAACTAATATTGCAATAGCCTCAGCTGTAACCTCAGAAGCTAGAATCTTAATGTCTGCATTTAAAAATAATCCCAATTTCACACTTTACTATTCAGATACAGATAGTGTTATATTCAATAAACCATTACCTAGTGAATTAGTTGGTAGTGCTTTAGGACAAATTAAATTAGAATATGTAATTAAAAAAGCAGTATTCTTAGCTCCTAAAGTTTATGGATTAATTACTGAAGATGGACAAGAAATCATAAAAATTAAGGGTATCACTCAAGATGCTATTACTAATGAAAATATCCATTTCAGTGATTTAGAAGCATTACTAATTAAAAATTCATCTAGAGAATTCACACAAGAAAAATGGTATAAGTCTATTTTGAAAGGTACAATTACTGTATCAGATGTAGCTTATACATTGAAAGTTACTTCAAATAAGAGACAAGCTGTGTATGTAGATGGAATTTATGAAAATACTATTCCATATTATTATGATCAAATAGAAGTATAGATTAATCCCCCATTCATCCGACTACCATTTCGGTATACTCGCTTATTAGATTATATTAGTAAATTAACAATAGTTAACATCAAGTCTATTTAATAAATTAGTAATGCTAAACTAAATACTTCACAGTATATTCATTTGCATCCTATTTAGAAATGATCTATTTCTTATAACATTTATTTACCCTTACTACCATTTACTAAAGCAAATGTAGACATGATAAACATTAGATAGTATCCAGAGGTTAGATTCTTGCTTTATATACATTCAGCGCTTATCTATTATGTTTGTGGCTACCCAACTATGCTTACTGAATTTAACAAAATTAAATTAAAATTAAATTAAAAATAAATTTAACAAAATTAAATTAAAATTAAATTAAAAATAAATTAAATTAAATTAATATAATTTAAATTAAAAACTTCAACAATTGGTACACTAGAGAAACACAGCCTATTGATCCTTTCGTACTAGAAGGTCTGCCTCTTTTTACTATTTATCCCTCCAGAAGATAGGGACCATAC